>Ga0209047_1000225_pt1 | contig 56609 bp, 51 predicted proteins | sample SaaInlV_165m_DNA_3_FD_184681 | JGI IMG/M metagenome (GOLD analysis project Ga0209047, IMG submission 184681) | Marine microbial communities from expanding oxygen minimum zones in the Saanich Inlet - Saanich Inlet SI037_S3LV_120m_DNA (SPAdes)... | ecosystem: Environmental > Aquatic > Marine >...
TGTAACCTGAGAAACCGCATCCCTCTTAAACTCTTCTGCGTAACGTATTCCTTTGGGCATCATAAACTCCTTGTTTTGGTATTCCATTTTTACCTTACAAGGTGTCTATAAATCTAGGGGCGTATCAGGATGCTCTTCACCGTCATGTAAAGCTATTCCTCGCATAGCGCAAAGTGCGCCTTTAATAGTAGTTTCTGATAGTGTGAAGCTTAATTCTTTATAGGCCAGATAACCTAGCCAATCGCCAAAACCTTTAGAGCCAAGTCCCCATGTTTCTTCATGTCCGCTTTGCTCAAAAGTGGCATAGCAAACACCATCAGGGTCATGGAAAAACTTGGCACGTTCCTGAACCAGCTCTAGCAGTTCATCCATTTGTGTTTCAGATGAGCTTTCTTCACTGCCACGAACTGCTCTTGTCCATTCGGTAATCTGCGTGTTCCCGCCATCAACCATTTTCAGTTCGGCACGTTTACGCTGAAATACTGGGCGTTCACTGCGGTAAAGCTTTTGTGCTGCCTCGATAACATCAGGTTCCCAATGCGCACCATGATCACCATCCTTTAGTGCTTGAATAGCGACATCAATGATCTTAATAGCATCACGATTTATTGGTGGTTCCTCAGCATTGTCGAGTTGACCTGCAACAGTGTTCATGACGCCTCCTTTCCATTCACTAGCCGAGCAAGGTCGTTGAAGTCCGAATCCTTGGGGCCAGCATGTAAATCGGTGAAGTCAGGAATAACCCATTTGCAACCAACCAATTTAGCCGCTCGTTGTGCAGCCGTCCTACCCGGATTGCCTTTTGTGTTGTGGTCGTTATCGCCGCATATAATAACTTCCCCTTGATGGTGAAGATTTCCTGCCACCTCAATTAGGTTTCCAGCATTAAAGGCACAGTAAACAGAATAGCCCGACTCTTCTCGTAATGTTGCACCAGTGGCAAAACCTTCACAGAGCAGTAAGGTTCTTGCAGGCCCACCAAAGTGATACCAGCACCCCTTTGTTCTTCCATCTTTAAGAAAATGTTTTGTCCCATCTTGATGGATGAACTGTAAACTGGTTATCTGTTTGCCGTTGATGACAGGGATAACAAGGTTTTCGTATTGGTCAGTGCGTGTACCGTGTGCTTGGATGTTTTTATCTGAGAGATATGGATGTTTCAAAGCCGGTTTAGATTTACCCCATATATAGATAGCTTTCTCAGCGGCCTTAGCTTGGGCTATCCGTAGGGCTTTTGTTGCAGCCTTCTGTGCTGCACGAATTTCGGCTTTCCATTTGCGACCACTTATCGTTTGGGCATCGACATCACGCCATGTTTGTTGCAAGCCAGTCGCCCAGTCACCAAAAACTCCACCTTTGCCGTCTTGGAAAAGAAAGCACCAGCCAGCTGTGTTGGACTGCCCCTTGTCGGCTCCGGGAAAACGGCTAATCATACCGGGGGTGATGTCGGTTGGTGGGTTAAGTCCATATGTCACCATGACCGACTTGAATTTGTTTATTGAGTCTAGCTCACTAGATAGAATCATCATCAACACCTCCACAGAGAGAACATGGGCCATGCTTCCTATCACGTTCGATCATGTCAGTGAGGTGAGGTGCTAATTTACGAATAGTTTCAGCCCATCGACCAGAACAGAAATTTTTGATTGTCTCGACATCCATACCCATCTCCTTAAATTGGGTCAGCGGGTTTACCGCAAGTGCAAGTGCAGTCCGCCAATTTCTGTCCAATAGCCGCTAACTCTGCATCGTGTCTGTAAATAGCATGAGTAATTAGCGTATATGCCCATTTAGCATTTGCAGTTCTTAATCGTTTCAATACTCCGGCAATACGTTCTCCACGATCCCTAAGGTCTTCACGAATCTCTTCGATTCTCTCGGTTTCACCTCCATGGCAACTTCCCGGCTCGACTGATGGCGCATGAACGATGAGTAATTTATCTGGTGGAGTCAATTTTTTAAGCAACTTTTCAACCTCCCATATGTCAATAGCATCTTGTTCGTGGCTTTTCTTTGATTCCATTTTTTATCTCCATAGAAAAAGTTAATCGTTTACTGCACCTATTTTAAATTGGCAGGAAGTTGAGCAATTCCACGAGGTCGTGATTCCATCCAAGTCTCTATTTCGTCGAGGAACCATCCTTTTTTATTTGGTGTCAACTGAACGCTTAAAGGAAAGTCTCCAGCTTTCATGCGTCTCCAGATGGTCACGACAGACAGGCCGGTAAGCATCACCACCTCTTTCTTGTTTACCATCCGCCTTTTGCATTGAACCTTTTCTATAGTTTTGTTGTTCACTCGACCTCCGCTGTTTTCGATTAGTTGCAAATCAATAATCATTTAAATCAAAAACAATGTCGACCACACTAGTGTGGCACTCTAAAAGTTTAGTGAGGGTAAAGCTGTGGAAATGCAGGAGGGGCAAGGAAATGAGGGGAGTGAAAATAATTTCAAATAAAGAGATTAACTGAAATGGGGTAAAGCATTTTTATAAAATTTGCGGGTTATTTGTCTTAATTGTTTGCGCTATAAATTAACCACCTTTGCCTTTTCTCCTGTGAGGATGGCATTTAGTTTTCTTGACCAGAGGCTCAAGGCTTGTTGCTTTTCTTTGTAATAGCTGTATTTGTCATACACCTGACTCGTCACCCCCTGTGCTGTGTGGTTCAAAATCTTTGATACGGTAAGTAGGCTAACTTCCGCTTCGGTCATCTGGGTGGTTGCTGTACGACGAAGGTCATGCGGTGTAAAGTGGTCAACGCCTAATTCAGGTAGGGCCTTATGGACAGCGTGAGGAAGGCTCCCCTCGGCTATTCGATTGTCTTCCAACTTGCGAAATGGGGATGGAAACAGCCAGCGAGAATCACCGGAGTTTTGCTTGGCTTCTTTCAAAAGTTCAAGGGCAAGTATGGACAGAGGGACACGGTGAGTTCTACCATTTTTAGTTTTATCCGAGGGAATCTCCCAGCACTTTTTCTTAATATCTACTTCCGACCACTCAGCCGAAGCCACCTCTCCCGGTCGTTGGCCTGTGACAAGTATAAATTTCAGGGCAAGCTTGGTCGAATCAGCCATCCCAGTGTTATCCAAACCTTTCCAAAAGGCTTTTATTTCTGCCTTAGCCAAATCCCTTTCACAGGCTTTCTCTTTATGAGGCTTGCTTAAATAAACGCATGGTGATGTATCTAATATATCTCTCTGAACTGCAAACTTAAACATGGTGATTATTAATGCCCTCACACGATTTGCCATTGCACCACAGGGCTGTTTGGGCGTTCCTCTCTCAACGATCCGATCAAGCAAGGCAACTATGTCCCTTTTTCTAATATCTCTAGCCTTTCGAGTGCCTATGGTCGGGATAACGTCCCTATTGAGCATTTCCTGATCTTTTCTCCAAGACTTCTTCTCTGGCTTGGCGTATTTTTCAATATATTCACCAGCAAGTTCTTTCACGGATATGGCATCACGGTCTGCCTGTTTTATATTTTTGCGTTCAAGACCGGGGTCAACCCCGTCCTCAATTTGAGCCAAGGCTTTTACTACCTCATCTCTAGCACGTCTTAAAGTAAGCTGTGGATATGATCCGATGGTTAGATTTCGTTTTCGTTCATCAAATCGGTAATCAAGAAAAAACGTAGCTTTGCGAGTTGGGTGAATACGAATACCAAACCCCTGACCTCCAGCCTCAAAGAAAACCATTGGAGGCTTCCCCTTACTGGGAGGACGCTTCATCAGTCCTTTAATCTTGGAATCTGTCAGTCGGCTGGAATGTTTGCGAGTCATTGAGAACTGCCTATATAGAGTCATAATATATAGGCAATATATAGGCAATACCCTGCACTGTCAAGAAATGACAAGAAGTAGGATAAGTGGCTTATAGCGTCTATTTATAGGGGATAATGGGCAGTTTGGTCTTTCACGGGGTTTCACTTCTTTTCACTATCAAATGTGTTGTAATGACTTGCATGGTTCCTACAGTACGAATCCGCTTTAATTTCAGTTGGGGATAATTAACCTGACAATAAGAGTTTATCCTATTGTATCTGAATAAGGAAAGACGATTCTTGGTTTGTCCAGCTGGAGGGAGAAACCAAGTTCAAAACAACATACTGGGGAAAGAAATGGAGGGGGCGGAATTATATTACCGGGCTGTACCTATATGAACCTGACTTCCAAAGGGAAGGCTTTGAGGGAGGGTGCAAAGATTGTTGTCACAGGCGCGGTATAACAGCTTTCCACTTATAGGGTAACTTCCCGTATCGATTTTTTTAGGGACGCGAAAACTCTTATGGAATTCCGCATTGGTGGTGTGGCCCCGGACCAGCTTTTCCTGTGCATCATCTTGAATCAGGCTGGGTGGGGATTCCTGCCAGGGCCCTGTACTTTCGAAAACATTATCCTCAAGAATGATTTGAGTTGCCAGCAATTCATTTCCATCCAAAGGGTGCAGGGAATAAATATGCCAACCCTCTTCAATCTCGACAGATAAATAGAGTTTGAATCTTCCCCCTGGGTGGGTTCTATCTGCCAAAGTGCTTATTTTTATCCTGGGACCGGATGAAGGCACAGAGGTTGAAAACGGACCTGACTCTGCGAATGAATGAACAAGTATTCCAGCCAGAGTAAAAATCAGTATCCTGATCATGGCAAAGGGTAGGATCGCAAAACTATCGGTTCAATTTAGCTTCGCTACGGGTAGAGGTGAGAAATTGTTCTATAACCTGGACAAACTTTTCTTCAGAAACCGCACCGGAAAACATTTTCCCGGAAACCGTCCTGGACTCAGGATCGTAAGCCCCCAAAATAAAAGTTGGAGTTCCCTGTATTCCCAACTCGACCCCTTCACGGATATCATTTTGAACCCGCTGTGCATATTTCCCTTTTCGCCAACAGGCTTCGAAAGCCGGGACATCTTCGACTCCCGCAAGCTTGACCAATCTCATAATTTCTTTCTCGTTCGCGACGTTGGAAATATGTTTATAGAAAAGTTCCTGGAGTTCCCAAAATTTATTTTGATCTCTGGCACATTCAACAGCCTGGGCCAGAACCTTTGCCTCCTTGTGAAAGGGAAGCGGAAAATGCCGATAGCCAAACTGAACTTCGTTGGCATATGATTTTCTGAGTTTTCGCAAAGTGTTTTGCACTCGCTTACAGAATGGGCATTGAAAATCAGAGTATTCCAACACAAACACTCGCCTGTTCGAAAGGGGTTTTTCCTCTGCCCACAGCATGGCCGTGCCCACCCCCGCCACCAAGTGAAAATCGTTAGGGGGCGTCAAGTATACCTTAACCCAGCCCTGCCGGACCGCATTCTGATATTGCTGTTCAATATGAACCTGCCGGAAACTTTTTTCCAGATAGTCCCGGATTTCAGCGCTTACTTTTTGCAAACTCCCCAACTCTTTAATACCGGAGTTGCCTTCATAAAACTTTTTAATCTCGACCTCTGTCACTTTGGGAGTTTGCTCTGCTTTTAATTCCGGATGTTTTTCTGCAAGCTTATCGAGAATTTTTTCCTTCAGGGCGCGGGTCTGCATTTCATGCAGTTGCGTGAGAGCTTCCTGAATACGAACATGTTTGAGGTCATCCAGGTAAATAGGTTCCCCATCCACCTCGGCGGCTATCGGGTTATTCGAATAAACGGGGTTTTTGGTTTCACCCGCAAAACCCTCAGTAGCCCCAACAACAAACAGCATGAGGGAAGCGACCAATATTCTCTGAAGTATTAGTTTGTGAGAAAAGTGAAAAACCATCGGAACTTTAAAAGAAGGGAAAAACCTTCATCGAAGGGTCATAAAAATAACAAACAAATCTAAAGCTGACTTATAACAGTATTATCCCTCAATCCCACCGCGAAACGCAATTCATTGTTTGCATTAAAACGGAGCGTTGCTTGCTTCACGGACAATACAGCATCGGACCCATGTCTTTCGGCAGTCGCAAGTGCGTGTTAAGTTCTCTCATTAGCCTTCATGCCCCGGAGGGGTATCACCGCCACATTGCCACCGGCGGCTCGCCGGTTATTCGGGATTGAGGAATTTATGGCAATTCTCAGCCAATTGCATAAAAGCTTTGGCCGCGGCGGAATCCGGACGAGACAAGACAACAGGCTCCCCGCTATCGGAATTGGCGACAATCTCGCCATCAAGAGGAATACTGCCCAAGTAGGGCAATACCAGTTCTTCAGCTAATTTTTTCCCCCCACCCTTTTTGAACACATCGATGTCTTTATCACAATGCGGGCAGGCCATCGTGCTCATATTTTCAATTACTCCCACTATGGGAACGTTGCTGTCGCGGGCGAAAGAGATCATCTTTCGTGCATCCAGAATCGCCAGGTCCTGAGGAGTTGTAACCACCACAGCCCCATCGACTTCACCGATAAAATCAATGATCGTAATTTGCTCATTGCCTGTACCGGGGGGAAGATCAAACAGGAGATAGTCTAATGTGCCCCAGTTAATATTTCCCAGCAACTCAATAATGAAGTCATATTTAACGGCATCCCGCCATGCAATATGCATATTGGGGTCTTCTATAAGAAACCCTAGCGAAGCCACCTTCAGACCATTTTTGGTTTCATAAGGATCGATGCCGGTATCCGTAGCCTTTAACCGGACATTCTCGGCCTGCAATAATTTTGGAATGTTGGGCCCATGAAGGTCCGCATCCGCCAACCCTACAGCAAAACCTTTTTCTGCCAGGGCAATAGCCAGATTGGTGGTAACAGTACTTTTACCAACCCCGCCTTTGTTACTACCTATAATAAGTTTGTGCTTGATATCATTCATCCGCTTGTTGACAAGCCAGCGGTTGTGCTCATTTTTGTCGGCTTTGCAGTCGGCCTCAGTATTAAACTCACACATTTCACAAGTGTGAAGGAGTCGACACTCTCCAGTAACTACCATCTAAACCTCCTGAAAATACAATAATGGGCTCTTATTACAACAAGCTCCGTGGGGAAATAAAACAGAACAATGAGGTTATGGAACTCGGATTACGATGTCAAGAGAAATAGGGCAAAAACCAGCAATACCTGTAGGGGTATTTTTTTTCTGAAACCTTTTCACTTTTTTTCAATCTAATCAATACTGCCCTGAAAATAAGTTGCGCAGTACTAAATTGGTTGACCAACCTTGTCCAGGTTTCAACCTTGGAGAAGCTTGGGTCGACATAGAATCTCAAAAATGACACAGGTGTTGACTTCTTCCCTGACCCGATAGCATTCCATTTAATATACGCTTGATATTTTGCGGCAGGAAACTGACCGCAGGTTTTAAAACAGTAGTATAACCAATCACTTAGCAAGGAGTTTAGAAAAAAATGAAAAGCATTTACACAAAGCTGGTTACGTTGTTTGTTTCCCTTTTTATCATCGGAGTAACCAGTGCTTTCGCAGGTGATGCCGTAACGATCACCGATCCTCCCAATGGTGCCATGGTTTCCAGCCCGGTAAAAGTATGCATGGCCACGGAAGGGGTTGAAGTTCAACCAGCCAAGAAGGGGGTTAACGACGGCAAAGGCCATCATCATATTATCGTTGATGTGGACCTGCCAAAAGACCTGAGCAAACCGATCGGGAAAGATGCGAACCACATCCATATGGGCGATGGCTCCACCTGCAAGGAAATCAAACTCTCTGCCGGTAAGCACATCATCCGCACCCTGTTTGCCAAAGGCAACCACGTCCCCTACAATCCGGCTTTGACCGCAACGGTGACAATTAACGTTAAGTAAAAAGCTTCATCAATCCGGGTCGGCCTCAAGGTCGGCCCGGATTTTTTATTTTTACCCCACCCCTTTAGCCCGGATATTGCGTGAGCATAACCAGCATGGAAGAAAAATCCTATTAAATCACCCTCACCTCAATCCTCTCCCCTCAAGGGAGAGGAAGCAAAATGTCCCTTCTCCCCTGGAGGGAGAAGGCTAGGATGAGGGGGGGATAATAATGGTCAAGCTACTTGCTTACTCGTGCAATATGCGGGTTAGAGCGACCTGATTTTACCTTGAGCGCCCCTGCAAACAGTTTCCTTCAAATTCAGTTGTAATCGTTCCACCCAGTTTATAAAATAGGTTGACCCATTAATAATATTTTGCAGAAAGCAAGGCATGCGAAACCGTTTATTTTTACCTCTATTTTATCTCGTCATCACCAGCGCACTGATTCTTTCAGGGGTTGCAAGTGCTTATGAGGTCAATAAAAACGCGATTGCCCTGCTCATCGCAAAGGACAAAGCTGGGAAAACCGTTGGGACCGGATCGGGGTTCGTAGCCCGCCCCGAAGGAACCCTGATTACCAATTATCACGTTCTGGTCGATGCCCATACCGTTGATGTACATTTTCCCGATGGTTCGCATTCTGCTGTCGAAGGAATATTCAAGGTCGACCGGGCTCGGGATTTTGCCGTCTTAAAATTAAAAGAAGGGTTTTACTCCACTCTCGAAATCGGTGACTCCGTGCAAGCCCATGACTACACCAGTGCTTTGGGATATCCTTCCGCACAGGAGGCAAAAGACAGGGACCAACTCGTGCAGACCTATGGTTTTGTTCTGGGAGTTCACCCCCAGGCTCACCCTGAAATACCTTTTATTTACACGACCACTCCATTCAGTCCGGGCTTCAGCGGCGGACCGGTTGTCAACAGTTCCAATCAGGTTGTCGGGTTGGCCACCATAGAGGGACGATCCATCAACCTTGCCCTTCCCATAAATTCTGTCAAAGAGTTCCTGAACGAAAAAACAGCATTCTCATTTCAGCAACTTCTAAACGAGGATCAGACTTCCCTGGAAGCCATGTATTATCGGGGGAATTTCTTTCTGTACGGACTGGGAGATCCTGATAAAGCAGTCGCCCAGTTTGAAAAAATACTGGCAAGGGATCCAAACTTTACCCTCGCCCATTACGATCTGGCTGTTGCCTACCGGGACCTGGGGATGCCAGAAAAATCCATAGCGCAATATGAAAAAACCTTGGAGCTGAGTCCTAACTTTCCGGAGGCATTGTCAAATCTGGGAGGATATTATTTTCGTTCGGGGAAGCTGGATCAAGCGGTGGAGTTGTTTAAAAAAGCCGTTCAGGTTTATCCAAACTTCATCCAGGCCCTTTCCAATTTAGGGGCGGCACTCAACAAACAGGGTCAACCCGAGGAAGCCATTGCGCACCTGAAAAAAGCGCTGTCCCTCAACCCGGAGTTTGCTATTGCGAATTTCAACCTGGGCAATTCTCTGTTCGCGCTCAACCGTCTGGATGAAGCCCGTAAAAAGTTTGAGCTCTCCCAGAAACAGGGCATCGATTTTCTATCCATGCATTGGAAGCTTTATGAAATTCACAAAAAAAACCAGAATCCACTGAGCGCGAAAAAAGAACTGAAAACTATTCTGGAAATTGACCCTTCCAACGAAGAAGCAAAAAAGAAACTTTCCGAGCTCCGGTAACCCCGCAAGGGGCAGTGAAAACCAACCTTGCACAAGGAAATAAGCGGTAAAGCTCGCATGCTAACAAACTCCTCCCCTTTCATGGGAGAGCTTTGCTTAACCGAGATTCTTCGTCGCTTTCGCTCCTCCAGAATGACAAACAGGCTTTTCTTGTCATTCTGAACGTAGTGAAGAATCTCGCTTTTCCGTTTTATCGGCTTACGCAACAGTCTCTTTCATGAGGGGAGGTAGGGGGGGGGGTCAACCACCAGGCTTTTGCCGGTCTCTACCGCCGCGACCCAGCCCATCGACAAGATAACTCAGCCCCAGTTGGTTCATTGAGACGCCTTCCTGCTCGGCGCGTCTCGCCAGTGCGGCGTGAACACTTTTCGGCACGCGCTGGATATATTTGCCGCTGTAGTCGCCCAGGTCGCGCGAAGGTGATGGCGGAGGGATGGCCTTGCCAAACTTTTTTCGCGCCTTGATCCAGTCTTTCACCGCATCGGCACCATTCTTAAAAGCTTCCTCAACGGTGTCGCCGTCGGACATGCACCCCGGCAAGTCGGGAAAGGTGATTGAAAACCCGCCGCCGTCTGTCTTGCTCAATTTTCTGACTTCTGCTGGATACTCCATAATTAGCTCCTTACGCTTTTGCCTCTTCGATCAGAACAACAAACTTTTTGATATAAAACGGTTTGATGGGCCGTTTCGCCGGGATACTTAAAGATACTTCGCCAAAATCAAAAACGCAGTGGCTCGACCCGTCCTGCACCCATGCAATATCAAAATGATCCGCCAGAGACTTGCAGTCGTCAATCCTCCACCCCTTCGGGTTGTTCTTCATTTTCTTGATGGTTTTGTCTCTTTGGCTCACGCCAATAAGATACTATATATAGTATCTTATATCAAGAGATCAAGGACTGCATCAATGGGTTATGTCTTCAGACATAGCCCTTTTTTTTGTGTAGGCGCTATGTAGGCAAATTATTTAAAACAGGTGAGGGTTTAAAAGCACCAGAAAAAGCATTTGTTCATCTTATATGCACCTATTTGCCAAAGTCTCAACAATCTTTCATTTCTCCCGCTAAACGGGTAAAATCCAACAACAGTACTCAGGGGTTGAGGTGTAGTCAAGAATGGACTTGACCTCTTAAGACTTAATGTACTCCGAAATTCTGGACAAAGCTTTTTAGGTCAGACAATTCCCTCCTCCCAATAATTTCGGGGAAATGATATAATGCTCCCAATTATTTGGAGTTTAGAAAATCTAACGTTCTCTTTTAGATGAATTTAGCAACTAAAACAATCAAAGCTCAGACGGAAAAGGAAAACGATATTCTCTTAGGTGGGATGGCCGAAAAAATAAAGGATAAGATTTTTATCCCTGCAAGCACTCATAAAATAAAAATATTTCTGTGTGGAGCTTCGTTAGAATTAGAAAGTTCATTACGATTTAAAATTGATCAGCTATTTAAACATTACCACTTTTATCAATTTGAAATAATCTATCCGGAAGATTTATTTGACGAACTATTGTTTGGGCCTAATAAACAAGATTTACTGAGTCTCGAGAACTTGCTAGCAGAAAGTGTAGATGCGGTAATAATTATACCGGAAAGTAGTGGTTCATTTGCGGAGCTCGGTGCTTTTGTAAGTAATGAAAATCTGAGAAAAAAAATTATTTGTCTTCAAGACAAAAAAAGAGTGAAAGAAAAAAGTTTTATAAATTATGGGCCTATTCGCCTTCTAAAAAAGCTGAAGCAAGGAAAGGTTATTCCTGTTGATTATCAAGATATATTACATTTTACCCCGTCACAAACGGCCCCCAGGAGTAATGAGCTAAATAAAATTAGACCAGCCATTTTTGAATTATTGAAACAAGCTAGTCATAAGAAAAATTCAATTAACCTATTGGATGCTGAAAATTTTATTATTCCCTGTATTTATTTATTGGAAACTGCTGGGAAGAAAACTTTAGCTAAATTATTTGAATTTGGTTCGAAGCAGAATCATTCAGCTTCTAATGCAGCTACTAGCGCAGCTATAAATGTTCTTTTAAAGAAAAAACTTATTTTAAAGACTCCAGAAGGATATGTGTTATCAAAGGCGGGGTTGAGAAAATTTAACAACTGGAGTTTTTCAAGCCGAACTAATTATTCATATAATTATAACGATTTGGATTCAATAAGAATCGATGTTTTATCATGGAGAGAACGAAGCAAAACTAATCAATTATTTTTATGAAGAAGAGTTCTTAGCCAGACCAAGCTGGGTTGCCATTTTGGTCTGAGCGGTGATTCGCCGCTCTAGATGAAAACTTTGGTTTATCGTATTAATGTTTAATTGCTTCTACCTCAGTTTGAGGTAGGCGCATTAAACATTAACAATTATTTTTGAAGTAAGAACTCTACTTATTTAAGAAATATGGCCAGTCCCTCGCAAACTTCAAAGCTAAGAATGCTGGGGCTTCCTATTTTTGATGATTTGGAAAGTTTTGCGCAGGTAACACGTCTTTCTAAAAAGTTTCTATATCTTCACTCATCCTTCTCCGATCAACACTACAAAAAATACTTTATCCCAAAAAAAAGTGGAGGCCAAAGAGAAATCTCACAACCTTCCAAAGCACACAAGGCAATTCAGGGATGGATCTTGAGAAATATTTTGGACCTTCTTCAGGTTTCTCAAGCCTCAAAGGGGTTTGCGAAAAAACAAACTACTGCAGATAATGCCATTCCCCATATTGGCGCAAATGCGATTCTGTCACTCGATTTGGAAGATTTTTTTCCAAGCATTACAGCCAATAAGGTTTATTCCATATTTCATTCTCTTGGGTATAGTAAACCTATATCCATTATGCTTACATCCATATGTACATGTGGAGGGAAATTGCCTCAAGGGAGCCCCTGTTCTCCGAAATTAGCAAATTTGGTTTGTATCCGGTTAGATAACCGGGTGCAGGGTTATGTTGGAGCTAGGGGGGTAACTTATACTCGATATGCAGATGATTTAACGTTTTCTGCTGCACATCCAGGGAAGTTAATGCATATTTTTAATTTTATAAGGAGAATTATTACGGAAGAAGGTTTCAGTTTAAATGAGAGTAAAACAAGACTGGCTGGAACGAGATTAAGGAAAAAGGTTACCGGGCTAGTTGTTACAGAAGGCGCTGTTGGAGTTGGGCGAATAAAATATAGGGAGTTGCGATCGAAAGTTTTTAACTTAACAAAAACTCAGGATATTTTTTATGACCAAAAGGAAATTAATGAAATTTACGGGTGGCTTGGATATTTAAAAAGCATTGATAGCAAAAGATATGAAAAGTTGGTTTCTCAAATTGAAACCCTTAAAAAAAATCACAAGGAAACGAGTTTAGATTATTTGTTAGTTTGAAGGTTTGCTACTGATCCTTCAAATACTTCCTATCCCTATTCATAAAATCTATGATCTAGAAATGGAGTGGTAGTCCCAAACTGGTACTAAAGTGCGGTATTACTACTCCCGCACTTCTGGCCCCTTCCGATTCTCGCCGTGCAGTTAACCCATTAACCCACGCTAAATATCCTCGAGCGTCTTCACCACAACAGAGAAAATAGAAAACATGCTCTCGATGGAACATTTGTCCAGTGTGTCTTGAAGTGTGTGCCAGTGGGGATAATCAAAATCTATCAGAACGGTGGAGGGAATGCCCATTTGGTGGAAAGGATAATGGTCATCGTAAATCGTGTATTTCGTTTTCTCCTTCAATGCGCTAACACCCTGATCCCTGGCAACACGATAAATTTTATCCAGAAAATCCGCACCGCCCTCCAGGGAATGGGTCTCCTTGAATATCTGTAAATCCTTGTCGCCAACCATATCAATGACCAGCACCCAGTGAGGCCATTTAGCTTTTTCCTGCTTAGCCAGTTGCTGAGCGTAATAGGTCGAGCCTAAAAGGTTCAGGCCGGAATCCTTGGCACCAAAATCCTCGCCATCAAAAAATACCAGGTGAACAGGCCGGGCAACGGGGTGTTGACTGAGGTATTGGGCAAGCCCAAGCAATACCGCAGTGCCCGAACCACCATCGTTAGCCCCCAATATGGGCTTTGACCTGTTTGCAGGATCCGGGTCCTCATCGGCAAAGGGTCGAGTATCGAAATGAGCCCCAATCAGAATCGGGGCACCACCCTGCGTTCCTTGAAACCGAAGTTCCAGGTTGACCATGGCCTGTCTCTTTCCCTGACTGTTGGTGCTGACAAAAAATGGGTGTTCCACCACCTGGTCGGCGTATTTCCCCCCCACCTTCCTTATTAAGTCGAGGGTCTCACGGTAGCCTTCACTATCAGGGTTTCTCGGGCCAAAGGCACAGAGCGTCTCTAGATAGTTCCAGATGATTCTGGAGTACTTTTTGGAGTCCAATGTGTTCCCAAATCCTGGCTGGACCCAGAAAAGCACAAAAACCATGCCCCCAACCGCCGTAAAATAGCGAATCTGTCTCAATTTTTCCATAGAGTTATCATAAAAAAACCTCTAAAAGTGCCGCATTACTCCCGACCCTGCCTGTCTGCCCTGTTTTTCTCTTTCCTAACCGGGTGTGGCCTGACCGCCCTTAAAAGCCCAAATATCAGTCATTCTAAAAACTAATATTGTATTTCGGAGCAAAATATTTGGGAACCAGCCTGTTTTAAAGGGGATACGGGATTAAAAATTCTCTTTTTTTGTAAAACCCCGCTAAAGTATATCCATCCAATTCCGATAATTATAACAGAAGACCGGGTTTCACCTTGGAGGGTTAGAAAAAGGTCTTTACTCCATAAAGGTAAGAAGTTACTCTTGTTTCAGCGAAACACATTAATTTAAAGGTTAGTATCATGGAAATCCCAGGCAACGATTTTCGAGTTAAAGGCAAGACCGTTCAAGACCGGATCAAGGTCGAGGACAAAAAGTCTGCCTCCAAGAGTCCAAGCGGTACCTCCTCAGCCGGCGGAACCGAGCAAATTGCGATTTCTTCCAAGGCCAAAGATATTCAAAAAGCCACGGAAGCCGTCAATACAGCTCCGGATATTCGCATTGAAAAAGTGGAGTGTATCAAAAACGAGATCGCACAGGGTGATTATCGCGTTTCCAGCGAAGACTTGGCAGAAAAAGTTCTCGAAAATATTATTACCGAGTCGAAGTTTTTAGGCTAATTCTTCCCCAAGGCTCCGCCCCTTACAGAACCCTTCTGTAAGAATGCGCCCCTGTTGCCTGTTTCTACACAGGGTCGAGACACTCATAAATCCACTATAAGGTTGGGAAGTTAATCCAGGACAAGCTATTTGTTCTGTGCGGAAGCGATAGGAGTAGGCAGGGTTTTCAAAAACTCTTCCAGCTGGCCAATCAGGGTGTTGACCTCCATACCGTGCATCAAGGCCCCGTTTTCCAAGGTATCAAATTTTACGGCGAAGCAACTGCCGCAAGCCATTTGCCTTTCGTTGAAAAACCTCATGGCCTCGGGGTAAGTATTGAGAATTTCGTTGATCGTGGTATTTTTGCCGATATCCATAACGATTATCCAAATCCTCTTGCCCCATTAAGGCGGTTATGGTAGCATCTCACCATCTTTAAGACAATCTATTTCGGAGAGTTTGATGTCCCTAAAATGTGAAGTTTGTGATAAAAAACCCCAGTTTGGCAATAACGTCAGCCATGCGAATAATAAAACCCGTCGACGCTGGAAACCAAATATCAAAAAGTTGCGGGTAGTAATGAAGGGTTCAGTAAAAACCATGAAAATCTGTACCCGTTGCATTAAGTCAGGAAAGATAACCAAAGCTATCAAGTAATGCTCAGTTCCTGTTCTCCCTGCTGCACCAGCTTTTCGCCCAAGGCCTCCATCCTGTCTTTGATAGGCGAGTTTTTGTTGAAATCCTTGATTCTCTCAAGATAAATCACACCATCGACCTGCAGTATCTTTTCCAGAATTTGATTCAGGTGTTCCACATCGTGAATCTCTATGGACAGGTCGAAGTAAGCCCTCTTGTGTGATCCTTGTTGAACGTTGGCTCGGGTAATATTGATCCCGCATTCCACGAAAGCCTTGCTGACGGTGGCCAGGATTCCAGGCTTGTCGCCTGCAACAATGGCGATATGAGCCTGGTAAATTGTTTTTATACCCGTATCCCATTCAACGCCGACCAGTCTTTCTGAGTCATTGATGGCATCGCCCACGCTCGGGCAGTCAATATGGTGCACCGTGACCCCCCTGCCCCTCGTGATATAACCAACGATTGGTTCTCCTGGAAGCGGATGGCAACATTTGCCAATGCGGATCAAAATATTTTCATTAAAACATTGAACCTTGATTGCATTACGGGAAGATTCCGGTTGCTGGCTTTCCTTGAGTTTGATCAACGTTTTGTCACGTAGCTCTTTCCCTCCCAGCTTTTCTTTTGGAATCAGTTTTTCGATCACATGGTATGTGGACAACTTTCCGATACCAATTCCCGTCAGCAGACTATCGGTGGAATTAAAACCACAGGCTTGAGCGGCTTCTTCGAAGACCTCGCCTGCCATTTCCACTGTCGGGTCCAGACCGTATTCGCGGATTTCCTGTTCCAGAAGTTCTTTACCCAGGCTCAAACTTCTTGCACGCTCTTCGGTATTTATATAGTTGGATATTCGGCTACGCGCTTTGGAGGTTTTAACAAAGGTCAGCCAATCACGACTGGGGGATACATCCTTGGAGGTGACGATTTCCACCCGATCTCCATCCCGCAATTTATAACGCAGAGGAACCACCTTTCCATTCACCTTGGCGGACTGACAGCTGTATCCCACGTCCGTATGAACCTGAAACGCAAAATCAACCGGGGTGGCATTGTGTGGCAAGGCGATCACGTCCCCTCCAGGACTGAACACATAAACCGAATCCGGAAACAAGTTCACCTTGAAGGCGTTGAGAAACTCTTTCGGGTTTTTCAAGTCCTTCTGATTCTCAAGAAGGTGCCGGACCCATAACAACTGCTGGTTCATCGACTTTTCATTCTCACCCTCTTTTTCCTTATAACGCCAGTGGGAAGCGATTCCTCCTTCACATACCTTATGCATTTCCCGGGAGCGAATCTGCACCTCCACCCTTTCTCCCCTCGGGCCGATGACCGTGGTATGGAGGGACTGGTACATATTGGGCTTGGGCATGGCTATATAGTCTTTAAATTTCCCCGGTATGGGTTTCCAAAGGGAGTGCACAAGCCCTAAAACCGAATAACAGTCGCCTAAAGATTCGGTCAAGACCCGCACACCCACCAGATCATAAACCTCTTCAAAGCTAATATTCTGATCCACCATCTTTTTGTGAATGCTGAAAAATTGTTTGGGTCGCCCCGCAACCTTTCCAGCTATTTCCGCCTCCCCCAGCTCCTTCACCAAACGAGAGGTGACTTTTTCCACATACTTGTCCCGATACTCCTTGCCCTTTGCCACTTTTTCCTCAATCGTCCGATACTCTTCCGGGTAAAGGTAACGGAACGAACCATTCTCCAGCTCAATTTTCATCCACCCAATACCCAAACGATTGGCAATGGGGGCATATATTTCCAGAGTCTCCCTTGCAATCCTTCTTTGCCTTTCCTCTGAAAGAGACTCCAGAGTCTGCATATTGTGAGCCCGGTCGGCAAGCTTGATCAAAACCACCCGGATATCCTGGGCCATGGCAAAGATCATCTTCCGGTAATTTTCGGCCTGGCTTTCTTCATGGCTGGAAAAATGAATCTGACTGATCTTTGTCACCCCATCCACAAGCTGGAAAATTTCTTCGCCAAACAATTCCTTGATTTCTTCAGGGGTCGAAAGGGTGTCTTCTATAGTGTCGTGTAACAAGCCGGCGGCCACGGTGGTCGCGTCCAGCTTTAACTTGACCAGATTATTAGCGACTTCAAGGGGATGAGAAATGTAGGCCTCACCGGATCGTCGACTCTGGCCCCGGTGGGCCTTGGCGGAGTAAATGTAGGCATTCAGGATGATGTCGACATCGGCGTCGGGCATGTATTCCAGTAGCGCATCTGTCAGATCCTGAACTTTCATAGCGGACAAGAAACCTCTATTATTTTTCCACCTGATCGATAAAGAGAAAATGGGCCGATGAAGAACGATAAACCCTTGAGTTTAGGATACTTCTACAAAATTTTTCTGTCAACGCACAATCGAACTTCTTGCCCCAGCCCTACTTGCACGTTAATATTGGGTCCATGAAACACACACCTTCCCTGGACGATCCCATACAGTTTATTAAAGGCGTTGGCCCAAGAAAAGCAATTCTTCTTGAAAAACTGCGGCTCACGAGCATTGAAGACTTTCTTTATTTCCTGCCTTTCCGGTTTGAAGACCGAACCCAGGTTAAAAAAATTTCCCAGGCTGTTCCCGGCGAGTACGCCACCCTTACCGGACAAGTCTTGAACGCCGGAATAATATTCATGGGGCGAAGGAAAAGGGTATTTGAAGTCATCATTCAGGATGAGACAGGAGTCATCCGAGCCAAATGGTTCCGGTTTAACGAAAGCTATATGAAGGAAAAGTTTAAAACAGGGGAAAAAATTATTCTTTCAGGAAAGCTGACTCTTAATAAACGATCTGGGCTGGAGATCGTCCACCCGGATACCGAGCAAGTATCAGGAGAAAATGTCGACTCGCTGGAAATTGGCAAAATTGTCCCTGTGTATCACGTAACAGACGGCCTGCATCTCAAATCCATGCGAACTATTATTAAAAATGTTCTCGACAAATACCTGCATCTGGTTGAAGAGTTTCTACCTGATGACCTGATCCGCCGTCATGGCTTTCTTTCCCGGGCAGATGCCATTGCCCAATCCCATTTCCCGCCACAAGAGTCCTTACTGAGTGAGTTGGATGCCTTTAAGACCCCGGCGCAAAAACGACTTGTCTTTGAAGAACTGTTCCTCATTCAACTGGGCCTGGCATTCAGAAAAAAACATACGGGAGAAGAGAACACAGGTACCCCGTTTAAAACCCGGGGAAAACTCATCCAACGGTTTGTGAAACTTTTGCCGTTCACGTTAACGGGAGCGCAAAAAAGGGTTCTCGGTGAAATCATGCAGGATTTGGAAAAAGAAAAATCCATGAACCGGCTGATTCAGGGAGATGTAGGAAGCGGAAAAACCATTGTGGCCCTCACCGCATTGTTAACAGCTGTAGATAACGAAACACAATCTGCGTTAATGGTTCCAACAGAAATCCTCGCAGAACAACATTATTTAAATATCCTGCCCTTTTGTGAAAAATTAGGCATCGAACTCAGCCTGGTAACCAGCGCACTCAAAGGAAAGGATCGAAAAAACCATTATGAAAATATCCAGAGCGGCAAAACACAGATCGTTATCGGAACCCACTCACTGATTCAAAAAGATATCCAGTTTAAAAAACTCGGATTGGCAGTGGTTGACGAGCAACACCGGTTCGGAGTCCTGCAAAGGGGTGCTCTTGGAAAAAAAGGCGACCACCCCCATCTTCTCATTATGACCGCGACACCCATCCCAAGGTCTCTTGCGCTCACCCTCTATGGGGATATGGATGTGTCGCTTTTAGATGAGTTTCCCCCTGGACGCCAGAAAATTGCCACCGAAATTTTTTTTGAAAATCGGCGGGAAAAAGCCTACAGCATACTGGAAGAACAGCTACAACAGACCAGACAGGTTTTTGTGGTCTGCCCGTTGATTGAAGAATCGGAAGTAATGGACCTTAAAGCCGCTGTTACCGTTTTCGATTCTATTCAGGACCAGTTCCCCGATTACACAATCTGCCTGATTCATGGAAAACTTAAAAAAGAGGATCGGCAGGACATTATGTCCCGGTTCCTCAAAAATGAAATTCAGGTTCTGGTTTCCACAACAGTCATTGAGGTGGGCATTGATGTTCCTAATGCCACCGTCATGATCATTGAACATGCCGAGCGATTCGGTCTGGCTCAACTCCACCAGTTACGGGGCCGTGTAGGCCGGGGAACCCATTCCTCCTATTGCCTGCTGATGGCTTACCACCCCGTATCCGAAGAAGGGCAGGCCCGAATGAAAGCCATGCAAAATTCCGGCGACGGATTCGTCATCGCTGAAGAGGATTTAAAAATACGCGGACCCGGGGACTTCATGGGCACCCGGCAGTCGGGAATGCCTCTTTTAAAAATCGCCAACCTGCTCCGCGATATCCGGGTGCTGGAGACAGCCCGGAAAGAAGCATTTCGCCTCATCGAGCAAGACCCCGACCTCACCATCCCGGAGCACCAGCCTTTAAACAAAGCCCTCCACCGATTCCTCGGCAACTACATGGAGTTGACGGAAATCATTTAAAAACATATCGACACACGGATTGCACCTTCCGCAACAACTTAAAGCAACTCATAAACCGTCAATTAGCCCGAACTTGCCAGACAAAAACGGGTCAAAATGATCTCAGCATTCTATTTTCAGCCCATCCAGGCATCAATAAAAAACCCCCTGTTGACTGATAATACGTCATTTATTGCTTCCTTTAGCTTTACAAGGATTGTAAGATGTTATAAACACGGAGATTAAATAATAATGATTGACTCTAAGGCACTGCCTGAGCTCAAGAAGCATATTGAAACTCTGGCGAGCCAGCTATCTCTTTTTGAGAACAAGGTCAAAGACGCTGCCGAAATCGAGCCTGGAGATAAAGGCCCGGAGGAGGAGAGGGAGCGAATTTTGTCCGTAATTACCTCCTACCAGAAAAAGCTCCCGGATCTGGAAAAGGAAGCCAGTGGGCCGCTTTATAAAAACGGCTCCGACCCTATTGACATATCAAGAGCTCTTGAGGGCTTGAAAGATATCGACCAAGTATTCATAGATTTAAAGCAGGATGTAGAACGAATTGCCGATGATCAGTATGAATGCAAACTGGAAGTCTATAAACAGGAAGTTTTTAAAACTGTAGAACTCATTCTCGCCTCGTTCGACTTTGTCCTTCCCAATATCCGGTTTGAATTAAACTACATGGAAAAATACTATCGGGAGCCCGGAAATATGGGGAAAACCGTGGTTCCCGAATTGAATGACTTGGTTAGCGAACTGGAAGAGCACAGCATTACCCTCGATGAATTTTTCAATGGTTACGGTTCGGGCGAAGATAAAACCCTCGGCTACAACGTATTGCGAATGAAGAACGGGCTTTTTTCCAAGTACCAGTTCTTTGACAACTCTCCCGAAGCCTATAAGGAACTCAACGACATTTACTATCAGGTCTGCAAACTTATGGAGGCCTTTCTAAAGGACAAAAGGTCAGAACCGGACTTGGGTAAATTTTATTTTCAGGTCAAGGAAATGAGCATGCTGATTTCCCGCATGAGTGATGTCTTTGACACAGGAGCCTTCCTGACCACGCTAATACAGAAATCGAAAAAGAAGTATTCCTATGCGGATGAGGTGAGAAAATCAGTCGCGCTCCTGCAAAAGTTCAATGAGATCAAAAAAAATCTCATCGTTTATAACGAGCAAATGATTAAACGTGCACAAAGCACTCTGGAGTCCAAGTTTTCTCAGGAAGTTGAAAAAAATCGACTTAAAGCCGTCATGGATGAAACCTGGAATTGCATCGAGGCAAGGCAAATCCATTTTTCCAGACTGGATATGATTTTTTCCAAGCTACTTAAAAAGAATTTCAATATTGTTGTCCGGGAAAAAGATGCAGAAGACATTACCATCATCATCACTCCCCATCACGAAAAAAAGTATGGACGGGATATTTTGAACCGGATCAACATTATCATCCAGGAAATAGACTTCTGGTATCCGCCGGATGAAAAGCAACTGCTGTTTCAAAGCATCGCAAAAACTACCGAAAAAATTCAGAACGATGAACCCCTGGACAAAAAAGAGTTCATGGTAATGATGCAGGGCTATGACAAGAGCATGGAAAAAAATATAAGAAAAACCTACCCCAACAAGGTCAAGGAAATGGGAGGCATTTACTCCGCCTTTAAAAAACTGTTTCCTGGGAAAACCGAAAAAGCAAAACTGGAAAAAAGGCTGATGAACGACAAAATCTGGGAAGAAATTTCCGAAGACATGGAAAATGTTAAAAGGAACATCGCCGTCCTTTCTTCCGATAACGCGTCCATGAAAAAAAACGTGAATAAATTCCCTTTTTTACAGGTAGCCATCGAGCATCTTTCACAGGTGCTCTATGACCTCTCCATGCAGATGTATATTTTATTTGATGGGGTCGATGGCCGGAGCGTTGCCAATATGACCAACATCCTCTCTACCTACAACGAATTCCGCGATATTCCCAGTCTTTGGGCGGCATTTTCCCACTACTATTCTAAAACCAGTTTACAGAATTTGAGCGTCAACGAGAAAATCATGCTCGAACTGACCAAGGAACCCCGCTGCCAGGCCCGATTGAAAGAACTGTTCAAGAAAGACGATTGAGCCTATTCCCAGAAGGAAACTCACAATAGGGGCACAAGCTTGAGAGTATGCTGACCGGAGGTGCATTGACAGGTTTGAGTACCGGGACTAGATTAGTCTTGCAGGCAATGTCATTAAAAATCCGGTGAGCCGAAATGGAAAAAATCCATAACTACATGGCGGAATCCCTTTTAAGTATTGGTGCCACAGCAAGTGTTATGGAAGCCTCTCATACCATGCACGATAATGCGATCCATTCCCTGTTGGTCGAGGAGAGCGGGGAGTACATCGGGATCATTACCAATCACGATATCAGCAGAAAAGTGGTCTCTGAAAGCCTGGACCCTGAAAAAGTTCAGGTGGCCGCTGTCATGAGCTTTCCTCTCATCAAACTCGAAAGCAAGGAAAGCATGGAAAGAGCCGCTCAAGTCATGCGGGATCATAGCATCCACCACCTGGTGGTGACAGAACATGAGCAAATGATGGGGACCTTGTCCATCAATGATTACTACAAATACTTAATAAAAAAGCACCCGAAGTAAGCGGACTTCAAAAAAGGTAAGAAAGTCAGTTACTCTACCACGAGAGTCTGCAATTTAGGGAAGGCCGTGGATTCTTTGAGTTGCTTTTTGCCTTCATCGGTCAGGCCACTGCCAAATATCTCAAGCAACTCCAGACCAGCCAGGGTATCGCTTTCGGCGAGAGCCTTGGCACCTTCATCGCCAATGCTATTCTGAGCCAGATCCAGGCTTTTCAAATTAACCAGAATGGTGGAACTGGCAATCTCTTTGGCCCCTTCGGATCCCACTTTGTTTTTCCATAAGTTGATAAAGCTCACATAGGAAAAATTTGTGGAACCGGCAATGGCTTTGGCTCCGGCATCGCCGATCTCGTTTCTTTCCAGATGTAGCTCCTTCAAGTTTGTGATAATAGAAGAACCTGCCAGTGCCTGGATTCCCTTATCGGTAATTTCGTTTCTTTCAAGGTTCAACACTTCCAGATCAACCAGGTCCGGACATTTAGCCAAATATTCCAGACCCTCATCACCAATATACTTTAACCGCAAATCCAGAATCGTTCCGTTCCCAGACAAAAACTTTTTTACCAGCACTTCGACTGGATCATCATTAAATGGTTTGCTCATTCCTTATCCCTTTTTCTTTAGTGAAAGATCATTTTATAGGTGTTCCTCTCAATGTCAACCCGCCACTAGGTGCCTGCTTGACGGGCAATGCAGTACTGGCCCCACACCCAGTGGTTTTGTGAGACAATGTGAAAAGATAGCTTTTTCCCACTTCAACCGGGTCTATGGAAAATTCTGCACAAAAGTTTGATGCTCAAGTCCTTTCCCGTATTTCCTCCTTGAAAATAACCGCCATGAATCTGGTGGAAGGACTGCTAACAGGGCAACACCGTAGTCGCCACAAGGGGTCTTCGGTGGAATTTGCCGAGTATAAGGATTATTCACCCGGTGATGAAATCCGCCATATCGACTGGAAGATGGTAGGCAAAACCGACAAATATCATGTCAAACAGTTTGAGCAATCAACCAATCTGAAGTGTACGATTTTACTGGATGCAAGCGGATCGATGGGATATCAGTCTCCCCTGAAAGAACAACACCCGAAAATGGGAGTTGCCCGCACCCTGGTTGCGGCACTTTCTTATTTGCTTTTGAAACAATTTGACGCGGTAGGCCTGACTCTGTTTAACGACAAGGTTGTTGAGCATATTCCTCCTCGCTCCAAAGCTTCCCATTACCAGCATATTTTGCATGGCCTGGCTAATATTTCCCCGCAGGGAACAACCCGGATCGCCGATGTTCTGGGAGGCATGGCCGAAAGACTGCCGGGAAGGAGCATGCTCATCCTGGTCTCGGATTTTTTTGTGCAGAACCAGGACCTGCAGAAAAGTTTAAAGCTCCTTCGCTCAAGGGGGCTCGAGGTCATTTTGTTCCACGTTTTGCACCCTGATGAAATTCACCTGCCCTTCGAAGGGGATATATTTTTTGAGTCGCTGGAAGATGATCCCACCGTAGGACTCGACCCAAAAGACATTCGCGAGGAATACCAGAAGACTGTTCAGGACCACATAAATTCATTCAAAAAAGACTGTAATGGGCTGGGAGTGGATTATGTTTTTCTGGACACCTCCGAGCCCCTGGATCAGGCCTTGACTTACTATTTACTCAAGCGTAAAAGCCTTGTCAAATTATGAACCTTAATTTTTCCTCCCCACTATTCTTGTATGGCCTGCTCGGAATTACCATTCCTGTCCTGATCCACCTTTTAACTCGAAGGCAACAAAAGCATATTCGGTTTTCAGCAGTCTATCTGCTTGCGCAATCGCAAAAACGCTCGATCAAAAAATCCCGACCCAACAGATTGTTACTGCTTTTAGCCCGTTGCCTCGCCATCATTTTGTTCAGCCTTGCCCTGGCCGATCCTTTTTTTTCTTTCAAACAATCAGAGGCATTTCCTTCTCCCACTTCCATCGTATTTATTCTGGACGACTCCTACAGTATGGGAACGCAGGCCGACAAGGAAACGCTTTTTGATCACGCGCTGGAATTCGTTGTTGAGGGAATCGCGCGGGCTCCCGAAAAAAGTGAATACAGCCTGGTTCTTGCCTCTTCTCCTGCACGTATTGAACAGGACTGGACCTCAGATAAAACTGTTTTTGAAAAAATACTGAAAGCACAGTCTGTCTCCTTCCGCACAACCCATATCGGACATGCTGTTGAGCAGTCCATCAAACTGCTTGACTCTGCAAAGCAGGAAAAAAAGAAAATTTTCCTGCTTACCGATCTCGATAAAAATGGCTGGAAGGAAAAAGCATTTGCAAAAGTCACGGCACCCTACCCGGTTAAGGTGCTGAATTTTTCGAGCCTTCAGTCTGATGACAATAAGGGAATGGTCAAAAACGTCCAGATATCCCAGGAGTTTCTCACCCAAAGTCGTTTACTAAGAGTAAAAGCAGAGATTAGAAATTTTTCCAACACCTTGAGCAGAAGACCGCTCTCTCTTTTTCTCGAAGGAAAAATTGTAAAGGAAGAACTCCTCGATATTCCGCCTGGGCAAACTCTTGCCCACGAATTTTCTTACCCTTTAAGGAGAAACCAGCCTCTTGATGGGAAAGTGCATATCTCGGACGATTCGTTGACGACAGATAATTCCAGATATTTTTCTTTTCATCCCAGTCAGAACATCAAAGTTCTGGTGGTCGATGGGGACCCGGAGACCATTTCACATCAAAGCGAATCTTTTTATCTTGAGCGGGCCCTCAATCCTTTTTCGGTATCTCTGTCGCATATCGACCCTACCATTTCCACACTTGCTGAACTTCCATTGCGAAACCTGTCCGATTTTTCAGTCGTCATTCTGGCGAACGTGCGTGAACTCTCCCCGGGCTATGAACTGGAGCTTGAGAAATTCGTTTTAAATGGTGGTGCCCTGTTGTTTGGAATGGGGGATCAGGTAGACCCAAAATATTTCAACGAACGTTTAGGAAACCTCTTGCCTGTCAAACTGGACTCTCAGCATCAAGTCAAAGAGGGGGCACACCTGTTGCTAAAAAACAACTCACACCCGGTGATGAAGGTTTTCTCTCCCAAGGAACTGGAGGAGATGCGGGAAATCAATTTTTATTCCATGTATACCATTCAGGCAAGGGAAGATAAAATATTCAAGGTGGGAACCTGGTTTTCAAATCAGAGTCCCGCAGTGATTGAGTCGAGTGTGGGAAAAGGTATTGTTGTACTATTTTTGAGTTCCCTGGATAGAGATTGGAATGATTTTCCGATTCAACCGACTTTTTTACCCTGGATTCAGCGATGGACCCAGTATTCTGCCAGGGGACTGGATAGTATTTTCCGGCAGAGTTTGCTGGTGGGAGAATCTTTTCGTCAAAACGCATCGAGCACGGATAACAACTGGATAGTTCGCGCACCAGATGGGACCTTACACATTTTGGAAAACGAAGTCTTCAGCAATACCTTCCAGCCGGGGATTTACCATCTTTTTTCTTTACCTTCCAGCGAAACAAGAATACAGAAAACACTGAAAAAAATTCCCAAGGATGCGGAACCAGCAGGAACCTTCACTGTTAATATTGATGTTCAGGAGTCAGAGACGGGGAAGATATCCCAAAAAGAAATCGAGGGTTTTCTTGAGGGTATGAAAATAGAAATTCAGAAGCCGCACTCCCAAACAACCACACCTCAAACCTCCGATGGCATACCTCTGGCCACCCCTTTTCTTTTAATGGTTGCGGGAATGTTTCTTATTGAAGGATGGATGGTTAGAAAAGAATAAACCGCTCTATTCTTCTCTCTTACGGTGCAGAAGTTTTCTGTTCGATAGGATCACTTGATGGTTTATTGCTTCCCCCATCATATTAAGGGGCAGAGAAGCACTGACCACCCGGGACTCCAAAGCCGTTTGCGGCATGGAAGGCACTGAAGATTTCCCGGAGCTTTCTATAAAGACCGCCCCTCCCCCGGCTTTAATGGTTCCTGCGCCTCGGGCTCCATCACGGCCCATTCCTGACAAAATGACAGCAACACAAAACTCCCCAAATACCTCACTCGCACTCCCAAACAAAATATCTGCCGAAGGCCGCATAAAGTTTTCCTTTGGGCCCAGGTTCAACCCCAGTGATACAGGAGGAGGATTGACCACCAAGTGGTGATCGCTGGGGGCAAGGTAAATATGCCCCACTTCCGGTTGCAGGTTTTGTAATGCAACATGACACGGGAAACCGGTTTCCAGCCTAATCTGCTGGGCAAGGAGCTCCGTCATCCATTCAGGGCCATGTTGAACAACGAAATAAGAGGCCGGGCAATCTTTGCTGATGGAATTAAAAAGTTTGGGAATATTTAACGGGCTTCCTGTACCAGCAGTGACCAAAACTCCAATAAAGGGCGGTAGGCCTTTAACCCGAACCGGCTTGATCACGCAGACCTCTGGCTCGGGCTGTGTGAACCGGGCAAACCCATCGGATAAAACCTGAACCACATCTTCGGACTGGTAGGGCTTGATTAAAAATTCATCGGCACCAGCCTGAAGTATCTGCTGACGCGAGTCATCATCTCCGACAGCAGTAACCATCAGAATAAACGGAGCCGTTTCAACTTCAGCCCGGACCCTCTGAATCAAGGTCACTCCGTCCATTTCCGGCATCATCCAATCGGTCAGGAGAGCATCAAACCGCCTCTCCCTCAACCGCTTGAGGGCTTCTTTACCATCACCCACCACTTCCACAGTATGAGCGTTTTTTCTGAGTATGCTTTCGAGGAGCCGGGCATTGTCCAGATCGTCTTCCGCTACTAGAATTTTCATCCGTTTCTCCCGATGAAAGAAACTCGCTGATTCCGTTTCTTTAGCACTCCAAATTCACCTTCTGATATAATGATCAATAACCTTTATAAGATCCTAAACAGCTACTTTTTATGCCACCAAAAAGATTTATAAGCTTTTCTGTTCTTGTTTTCCTACTCACTCATATCCTACAGCCGATAAGCGCTTCTGGCAATCCCCCGTTTGTGGGGAATATAGAAACCCGGCTCCTGGAAATCAGGGAAGATAGTAACACCCAACCCGACCTTTTGGAAACCCTTCTAATGGTTTCAAAACACTGGAAACCTTCCCTGGATTTGGTCCCACTGGAAGAAAAAATCAAAAAACTTTTACATTCAGCCAGGCAAAAATTAAGCGGGCTGGACAGGCACGAGGACATAATCCGAGCCATCCGAACCACCATCCATGAGGAGGCAGGCTATCGTTACACCGATCAGGTAGATGAAAAAGGCGTTCCCATTAACCCCGAGGAACTTTTTCTCCATGGCCTGCTGGACACCCACAAAGGTTATTGCATGAACCTGTCCCTTTTGTATTTAATTCTTGGACAAAAACTTGGGATTCCCTTTTATGGTGTCGCGCTACCCAATCATTTTTTCGTCCGCTATGAACAAGAAGCCGTGCAGATAAATATCGAACCCACCGAACGGGGAGTTTCCTATCCCGACAGCTTCTATTGGCAACGATTTGGGACTTCAGCAAAAACAAAAAACCCCTATTTCATGAAAAACCTGAATACCCGGCAAACCCTGGGTGCTTATTTTTCAAATGTCGGAATGGTTTATTATCAGAATCAGAAACCGGAAAGGGCCGTATTCTATCTGGGATTATCCACCGCCATCAACCCCCAGTCGATAGACGCGCAGAATAACCTGGCAAATATTTATTCAGAGCTAAAAAAACCGCAGGAAGCCATCAAACATTATAAGCTAGCCTTAAAAGCCGATCCTGCAAACACATCCACCTTGTTCAACCTTGGCCTGGTGTTGCTGGGATCCGGCCAAGCCACCCAGGCGTTCAACACGTTTCTGCAAATCACCCAAATGGACCCCGGGTTCAAACCAGCCCATAAAATGCTGATCAATATGTATATGCTGAACAATCGACTCATACCCGTTCTGTTGCACCTGAAAATTCTTGCCCGGATCGAACCGATGAATCTGCAAAACCATCTCAACGTTGCTGTAGCCTATAGAAAATTGGGACAGCACAAACTTGCCATTGAAACACTCAAAAATGTTCAAAGTCAATTCCCAGATACTCCGGAAATTCATGAAGGCCTTGCAGATATGTATTTTGAAATGGAAGATTTTCAGCACGCCATCGTGCAATATCGGCTTGTCATAGACCAAGATGAGACCCGTCTGACCAGCTATATTCAACTTGGCTGGATCTATTATCGTCTCCATGATTTACCCATGGCTGAGGCCTGGACGCTTCGCGGGTTGAAAAAAGGAAAAGAGGTCGGACAACTGAAAGCCATGGCACAAATGAACCTGGGGTTTTATTCGCTCCTGCAAAAAAAATACAACCCGGCAAAAGAATGGTATGAAAAAGTTATTTTGGAGAATTCTGCGAAAACTATCGAGCTCATGATTCAGGATATCGAAGGAGTCCCCGCTGATTATTCGCATAGAGCGGATTTACAGTTTTTTAAAGGATGGATTTATTTTAAATCCCGCCAACCCGAAAAGTCACGGCACAGTCTGCAAACCTATCTGCAGATGGAAACCAACGGCCCTTTCAGTGAGGAAGCCAGAAGTATTTTACGAGCACTGCTTCCGACAAGCGGGAAAGCTGAAAAAATCCTTTCCCTAAGTAAAATAAGCTCGACTGAAAAAGAAGAGAACATGGCCCTCATTCCCCCTGGATTTTTCATAATGGGGTCCAATAAATCTCTGGAGGATGAGTCTCCCGAGCATCGCGTTTATCTGGACTCCTACTGGATCGACAAATACGAGGTGTCCGCCGAGAAATTCGCTGAGTTTTTGAATACGATGGACAATGCAAAAGGATATTATCTCGACAACAAGTTTGGAACGCTTCACTATGACGGCCGCTTCCACCCTCGGCCCGGCCTGGAAAACTACCCCATCAACAATATCACCTGGAACGCGGCGAACGAGTATTGTAAATGGAAAGAAAAACGCCTGCCCACAGAAGCCGAGTGGGAAAAAGCCGCACGCGGTACCTCTGCCCAAACTTATCCCTGGGGCAACGGCCCGCCATCCGACACTCTGGCTCGCTATTTTCAGACCTGGACCAAGGAAGAAAAACACAAAGTCATGGTGCCGGTACAGGCCTTGACAGAAGGCCAAAGCCCTTATGGCCTACATAACATGGCCGGAAACGTTAAAGAATGGGTGGACGACTGGTATGATCGCGAGTATTATAGTGAACAATCAGAATATGCAAACCCCAGAGGACCCATTGGAGGGGAATTCAAAGCTGTTCGTGGCGGTTCATGGCGGGATATGAAAGGTTTTATTTACTCAACATTCCGCAATAATGGCAACCCGAGTAGCCGCATGGATGACTATGGATTTCGTTGCACTAAAAATGCCGCCCCGGTCTCCGGAGATAAAAAATTAACGAACCGGGTGGTACCCCCAAACAACGGATAACCCTCCCCTTTACCATAACGACATGATAGGCGCTATTGAAATACTGATTATCGCAGTGATCTTCGGGATCATTTACGGTCGCGATGCCATCGACAAGACATTTCGCAAATCCGCCAATGAGGGCGTTGTGGAAAGTATGGCTGGCGACTTGAAAGAACTTTACGACAACGATCCAAAACGCATGGTCAAAGTAAGCGCGATTATTGTCGGTGCTATCGCGTTTCTCGCCACCGGTGCTTACTGGGCGATCACCCGAACCGACTTCCTTAAAATGATCGGCCTCGATCAATAGTTAAACCCATTATCCCGGACATGGATATAAGGGTCCCCCCCTTTAAGAGTTTTTCCTCCTACAATTTCGCCAACGTATAGAACATGGTCGCCGGACTGCATCGACTGAACCACTTCACATTCCAGATAAGACACCGCGTCACTTAAAATACGAATACCCTCCAGTCCTTTACGGGTCTTTACGCCCTTGAAAATATCTTCCGGGGGGCGGCTGAAATGTTTTAAAAGGGCCGTGTCATCCTTAGGCAAAACATTTACGATGAAAGCCCCTGCCCCTTCGACCAGAAGTCGCGCGGCGCGCAGGGTTCCTAAAGCTATGGTTACAGCAGGAGGATCGAACGAACACTGATTGACCCAGCTTGCCAGAACCGCATCTTCTTTATCTTCACATTTAGCGGTAACGACAAAGAGGCCACTGGCAATCCGGCCCAACGCCTTACCCACTTGTTTCTTATTTTTCACAACATTCTCCTCTCTCCCGAACATAGCAGGAGTGCATAAAAATTTTCAGTAATAACCCTCAAGGGGTTTTTTGTGTTTTTAAAATTTTATTAAACCCAGACAACGCTTTTATCAGACTGGAAACAGAAAGCACAGCCTGTGAAACCAGAATTTCCCCAATGAAATTGGTTGGGTTATTCTGCGCAAGCACCAGTTCGGCCACCTGCGAATCCGTTAATAAATCCAAACCTACGGCAATATCTCCAAACCTCTTACCCTTTTGACTCGTCTCGTTTTGACTCGTCAATATTTGAAAAATACCTTTTCGAGAAACCCACCCTCTTTCCATTGCCAATTGGCCCAATGTCGGCCTAAGGGTTTGTTGCTCCCGCAAAGCATTTTCCAGCTCTTCAGCGGTTACAAATTCATTGTCTAATAGATAGGTGGAAAAATGCATTCTATTCTCTCATCCGACTATTTAACACCAAACGAAAACACCCCGTCCCAATCTTCTCTGGGTGGATGAATTTGAAAAGTTATGCAACGTTCAAAAAAGGTCAACGAAGGCCCATCACTTTCATCAAAAGCCAAAGCCTTTTCAAACCACTCTGCCGCCTCGTTCCATTTCCTGGCTCTATAAAGGCTATAACCTTTATTGTAACACTCCAGAACCTGTTCTTGATTCACATCAACGCCATCCTTTTTTGCCAGAAGCTCATATATTTTTACCGGTTCTGTTTTCCCAACAACACGAATAAGATCCAGCTCTCTCACTTCAACAAACTCTTCAACCTGTGCGTAAGTGAACCCGCTAATCATGGTTTCTGTCTTGTATTGTTTATTCACACCCTCCAACCGTGCGGCAAGGTTCACCGAATCGCCCATCATGGTGTAATCCATACGGGTCAGGGACCCCATATTTCCAACTACCGCAGGCCCTGTATTGATACCTATTCGCATAAACAGCTCCGACTTCCCTTCTTTTTTCCATCCTTCCCGAAGCTGGGCAAGTCGCTCCTGCATTTCCAGCGCAACCATACAGGTCCGCCGGGCATGGTCCTTGTGAGGAATGGGAGCTCCAAAAAAAGCTATGATGGCATCGCCTTCAAACTTATCTACCGTTCCCTCATATTTTTTGATGATATCTGTCATTTCTGTCAGGTAATCATTAAGAAGATGAACCAAGTCTTCAGGCGACAACTTTTCTGAAATGGAAGAAAACCCGGCAACATCTGAAAAAAACGCAGTCAACTCTTTTCGTTCACCACCTAACTTTAAAAGGCTGGGATTATCCACCAGTTGATTCACCACGGCAGGTGCCAGGTATTGACTGAACGCGCCCTTGATAAACCTTTTCTCTCGCTCCTCAAATCCAAATTTAAATACCGTAATTCCCGAATAGACAAAAATCTGCGTAAAAATGGGATAGATGGAATGGACCCACAATCCTTTTTGGGTGAACAGATAGTAATCCGCAACCAAATACCCGGCAATTCCAAACACCAGTATTGAAGCCATGGTATAAGCCTTGAAGTGATTCGAAACCCAACCTAGAAAAATGCCCGAAACAAGGATGACCAACAGATCGAGAAGCAGTAGCCAATCCGGACGTAAAATGTAATCCTGCTGGATCAGGTTTTCGATAATATTGGCATGCACCTCGACCCCAGGATAAAGAGGACCATAAGGAGTCGTGTGAATATCATGGATGCCCGCCGCTGTGCCTCCAACCAGAACGATTTTGTTCTCCAGCTCTTTCTTCCCCACCTTTCCATCGAGCACATCCGATGCGGAGTAATGCGTGAAAGTGTAAGCAGGCCCAAAATAATTAACCAGAAAATCGCCAATCTCCGAAGTCGGAAACACATTATCGCCCAGCTTCAAACCATCGATCCCGAACGGAGCAACGCGAACAGCCAGCGGAAGTTGCGTCGCCTCCCTGAGCACCTGCAGGCTCAATGGCGGAAAAAGATATTCCCCCAACTGCATGACCATCGGGACCCAACGCACCACCCCATCTACCTCAGGCACAAACGTAACAAAACCGGCGCTGTTCGCCGCGTTCACAAACTCCGGCAAACTGAGCCCAACCGATGCCATTGTTCGCAAATCAACCGGATTAGCCAGATCATCAAATCGTTGCACAATCGGGAACTGGGAAAAATCCAGCAACTCCATTTGTCCCGCAGTCAATTTTTCCGAAGTGTCCCCCGAACGGTCCTCTTCCGGATAAACAAAATAACTCAGCACCGTTCTTTCAGAACGCAGAATCGATTCGGCAAACAACCGGTCCGAGTCACCGACCTCCTGCATCCATTCGATAAAATTTTCTGAGTTGATACCGGAAAGATCTTTCTTCTTCGCCGCCTCTTTCACCGATGCAAAGGGAACATATCGGTCTTTTTCCGGAAAGAAAATATCAAATCCTATCACTGCCGCTCCTGCCTCGCTGACCTTGTCCGCCAGGTCAGCCATGAACGTTCGCGGCCACGGCCAGCGGCCTTTTTCTTTCAGGCTTTTTTCATCGACAGCGACAACGACAACCTGACCGGTGAGAGGCCTTTCGCCACGGGAACGGATTTTAAAATCGTAACTTTTGAGTTCAAGAAGATGAAAAAAGGGAAGGTTGAGCGAATAGATATAAAGCGAGACCAGGGTCAAGGCGACCGCAACGGTAAAAGAATTTAACCAGTTTTTTTTCATGCCACCCCGGCTGGCGAAGAATAATAACGGACTTATCTTAACCTAAAATAACCTGTAAGACACCCGGAGAAAAACTATAGCATAGAGAGGTTGTAAATCACCCCAGCCCCTTGTGGTATTCCCTTCCGAAGATTTCATGCCCGGAACGGGTACTTTGAAAAAGAGGGGTCCATTAAAGCTCCCCCTTCCACGAAGGGGGTTGGGGGGATTTGATTTTCTGCCTGAGTAAAAGGAAGGAATAGCACGGATACCGGCGGCCCGCCAGTCAGAATCAACAACCCGCTTCTGTGGGCGAAGTGAAGTCCTGCACAAATGTACTTTGCGTACCCTCATCCAACTCATCTGCCAGCACGGTGGCGGGGTTGCTTTCGATACGGGTTACGGATCCGGAAATGGAAGCCAGGGTGCCATCTTCAACAATATTGACAGCCGTAACACTGATGTCCCCAGCGGAAGAGGTTACTGTTGCTCCTGAATCAACCGTGAAATCCCCTACACCACTGTCATCGCTATCCGCTGTAGCAGTAAAATCTCCACCACTGGTCACGTCCACTTTCACATTAATATCATTGCCCGCATTAACCGTTACGGCTTGATTATGGGAGGATGCCGCAGTCTGGAAAGTAACGTCTCCGGTAGCACCAAGAGTAAGAAGGCCAGCAATGTTGGTCAATTCTGAAGCCGTGACACCGTTAACAATTAAGTCACCGGCAACACCAATGCTCAAACTCCCAGCGGTGATACTCGCAAAATCGGTTCCATCTGCGGTGACGCTCTGGGTAATGGCGAAAGTTGCCGCCCCGCTTCCCGCGTCAATGGTTGACGAGGAATTATCAATATTCGCCGCCTGAATATCCAAAGCGTTATTGTTGGTGGTTATCGTAACTCCGCTGGCAAGCGTCAAGTCCCCTGCTCCACTGGCATCTGAATCAGCAGTGATGGTCAACCTGCCCAAGGAGATGAAATTATCGTTGATGGTTATATCACCTGTTGCGTTGACCGTGAAAGCTCCCGATGCATTAGTTGCCGTACCCAGCGTCACAGATCCTCCGCCTGCGGTCAGGCTCACCCCGTCAGCAGCGGTTACCGTCCCGCTTTGCACCGTTATATCACCTGAAGAGACAGTTATACCGGCGTTGAGCGTATTTGCGGACGAGGCGGCAAGAAACAGACCCGTACCTGCGCTAAACACCGAGGTAGATCCTTCAAAGATAACCGTGCCAGCACCAAATACCCCTATCTGAATTGCACCGTTAAGGGTGGCGGTCTGCGCAGCGGTAAGGCTGTTGACGTAGATGGTGGTAATCCCTGCCCCACCCAACGCAAGCTGACCGGTAATGTTACTGATCTCCGTTCCGTCCAGGGTCATGTCGCAGGACCCGCCGCAGGTGGTCGACCCCAAGCCTATGGTGCCAGAAGCACTAGCTCTATTAATAAGAAGTGTGCCGGTACCCGCATCTATTTTTCCACTCGTATTCAGATTGATGTCATTGGCTGCGATACTAAAGTTTCCAGAAACATCCGTAACAGTAACCCCGTCCGCCACATGAAGTCACCTGCACCACTGGTATCAACATCAGCTATCACGTTACTGCCGGTACCCCCAAATGTCACATTCGCGTTGAAAGTGATATCACCATCCGCGTTTATATCGAGAATGCTAGAAAAGACCGAGGCGTTGCTCTCGAAAGTCACAGATCCTGCGGTGTTCAGAGTCACCCGATTGGAAATATTAGCACTATTCGCGGAGGTGATATTATCAACGAAGACATTGCCGCCAGTAGTGGCCCCAATAACCAGATCTCCAGATGATACTGTCATACTTTCAAGTTCGGCTCCGGAAATCGACATGGAGCAGGTGCCCCCGCAACTGGTATCACCCAGGCCGATGGTACCGCCAGTGGAAGACAAGATGGTCATACCAAGGGTTGAACTATTGATCGTTCCGCCTGAAGTGATAACCAGATCAGCGGCAGTTATATTGATATCCCTACTGCTTGTCAGCGAACCTGCGGCGGCGATGTTCACGTTACCGGTCCCATCTGCCGTGTTGCCATCGGCCTCGAGGGTCAGGGTTCCGGTTCCATCCAGAGTAATGGCGGCGTTGATGTTGATATCGTTACCGGCCCGCAAAACTACGCTGACGTTGCTGTTGCTGGTAGAGGTCGCCAGGTTCCAGGCGGCACTCACAGTAATGTCATTGGTGGCCTGAAGTTCAATAGTACCGGTCACCCCGGCAAAACTTCCGGTACTAGCCGTGACATCAAAGTTACTGGTCAACCCGGCATCATCGGCAAAGGCCTCTGTGTCGTCCGATGCGGCGAGGAAGCCGGCTGTATTGGAATCCGCTGAGGAAGAAATAGTAATGTTTAACGGATCGAGTAGCAATGTCCCGTCTACACCATTCACCGCACCCAGTGCAATTTGATAGGCATGGAAGTTAAGGTTGCCTTTACCTGAAATTTCTACGAATCCGCCATCGCCAGAGAGCGAGCCGCCCGTTGCCAAAACACTGCCATAGAATCTTGTCACCTCATCGGCCCAGACAATGACCTTACCGCCAGAGCCTGTGGTGCCAGCACTGGCGTTGATCACCGCGTCTTCGCCGACATAGGTTCTTTTCGCATTTTGGACTTCGGCGTTCTTGCCCTGGTAGTCGCCACCGATAAGAGCCTCGCCACCGCCTGTATCACCGGAAACATCCACAACAGCATTGGCGAACAAGCCTACCTTATCGCCGAGAACATGAACCGTGCCGCCCTGCTCACCTGAGTCATTTCCCGATGCGGTGATCGTGCCGGACACGTTGACCACACCGGAACTGCCACCGGTTAAGAAAACCCGGCCTTCTTTTTCGACAACGGTATTGGCCTGGATCGTTCCCTCCATGTTCACCACATGGCGGATGACGTCCCCTGCGTCTTTCGCTGTCATGCGCACCTGACCGCCATCGGCCTGGATGAGTCCGCTATTACTCACTCTATCTTGCAGAACATTGCCGTCTTTATCCGTCACGATTCCCGACACCGCCTGAGTCACCTCAAAACTGATCAGGCCGTCACCGGTGAAATCCAACGTCGCGGCTTTACCCGCCGCAAGGTCAACAGAACCCAGGCTGGCAATAATGGTTCCTCTGTTCGCCACAGCAGGGGCAAGTAGTCCTACATAACTGGTGGCGCTGATCGTGCCTTCGTTGATGACAGAGGTGAGAGGATCATCCAGGTCCTGAGAAAAATTGTAATTCTGGTTGAGGAAATCCTGATCCGAAATTTGCATGGTCGTGGCGATCAAGCCGTGCGTGTCGACTCTGGAACCCGGACCGAAGAACACGCCTGATCCGTTAGTGATAAACACCTGTCCGTTCGCTGTGAGATTTCCCAGAAGAAGGCTGGGGTCGGCACCAATGACACGGTTGAGCGCAATGGAGCCCGTACCGGGCTGGGTAAAGTTTACCGACTCGGAACTGCCAATATTGAACGAGTTCCAGTTGACGATCATCTGACCGGTGTACTGGTCTATCTGCATGGAGGTGGAAGTGGGTTCGGTGATGGTGCCGGAACCCGAGACGATCTGTCCGTCTTCCGGTAAAGCAAAGACCAGTGTGGGAAAACCGCCGATCACCCAGATCAGGAATGCGACAAAAATCTTTTTTAAAAGCCGATTAACCACAGATGCGACCTTTCAGGACGAGACACTGGTAAAACCTACAAGCGAGATGCTTCGACAGGCTCAGCATGACAACAGGGTTTTGGGTGTCATCCTGAGTTCATCGAAGGATCTCGGGGTTCTTCAAAGCTCTCCTTAAATTAGGAGGAGAGTTTTTATCTGTGTCCATCCGTGTTCATCTGTGGTTCCAAAGGTTTTAATAAATTGAAAGAATCATTGACACAACATGTAAAATTATTGCGACTGCGCCAGCCATGTGATTGTAATTAAAGGGGAGATGTAAAGCAATGCAGGGGAAGGACTTTTTTTGGACACATCAATAACTTGCGAATCTTCAAGGGGTTTGGCAGGGAAAAAATAGGCTTACCCGCTACAACTTTCAGTGCTTGAGTCATCAAAAACGTCAACGCCGGTGGAAAAATCTTCAGTTGTTCCAAAACTGCCTTCGGGAACAGCACCCTCGGTAAATTCACTCGTAAAACCGGAATCAAAACCGGAGTCGCCTCCTGCATCAACCTCTCCAGTAGACTCCTGAGTTCCTGCCGTTTCTTCAGAACCTACAGGCTCGTCGGACTCACTCGATTCTTCAGAGCCGACGGGTTCTTCGGACTCAACGGTCTCTTCGGATTCGCTCGACTCTTCGGTGGTTTCTTCAGAGTCTGAAGATTCTTCTGACTCACTCGATTCTGAAGTTTCTGATGTGGCAGATTTCTCTTTACTCTTTTTTTGTTTTTTCTTTTTCTTCTTCTTTTTGGTCTTCTTTTCTTCGACTTTGATCAAGCCTTTATTTTTTGAACTCCCCCCTACTTTCGCCAGGACTACATTGCGGATGGTCTGCAACTCTCCCGGAGTCAACGGTACCGGTGGTGACGGCGGCTGGCCTTTGAGGATCGTGGATTTCGTCATCGGCCCCATTGGCACCTCGTTCCCTCCGGGAGTCTGGGCAAAGAAATCCATTCCCTCATCAAACCCTGCGGTGGAGAAAAAGGGTTCGAATCCTTCTTCAAACTCGAACCGTTGGGATTTGCGTTCCATTCCCACATTGGGGTCACTATTACTGACTGAAACTGTGCCCGCCTGATTGGCGATGAGCGTTTTTTCGTTGCTGGCGCTGATATAACCCTGAGTGCCTCGAGCGGCAAGGTTTCCGGTAGGCGACACAATGCGGAACGAGGATTTTTTATTCTTCTGCGATTTATTGACAATGTACATGGAAAGACCATGCGCCATGCCGATGACCCCTTGACGCAGTTTGTCTTTGGGTTTGTACAGATAGGATTCAACAGACATCCGGGTCTTTGGCCCAAGAGCCATCAGGCTTTTATCTTCGAAGAGGATTTTGAGACGACTTTTTCGTCCGGTCCGAAAGGTATCTTTGGTGTAGATAGGTTGTTTCTTTTTCACCTTTTCCCAAACTTCAGCCGAGGCTTGTTGGGCTTCGCCTTTTTTGACCTGGGCCACCGGCTCGCCGACCAGAATTTCGACTGTGCCGATAATGCCGATGATTTTCCCCACTGGTTTCTCTTCGGCAAAAGAAAAACCAGGAGCTGAAAGGAACAATATATAGAAAACCCAAATCAGCCTGACTGCTGTTGCTTTCCGTACGATTTGCATAAGCTGAAAAACCCAAAAAACGAGATCCTTCGACAGGCTCAGGATGACACCCCAAAAACCCCCGCAGTCGTCATCCAAGGGAGAGAAAACCTGTATCAATCTGTGTTCATCTGTGTTCATCGGTGGTTCCAAAAGGTTTCAATAAGAAATCAAACCACTTAAATAAAGAGTTCCAAAACTTCTATCTGCGGGAATAACTCCACTCATAACGGGTATCCCCCATATTAACGAAAAACTGGTCGAGGCTAAAGCTTCATCTTTTGCCGGCATATTGAGTTTGAATCCGAATCCTGCCCCGGTGATGGCCTGGTGGTCTTCGCCGGATTCCGCATCTTCAACGAATACTTTACCATGATCGATGAAACCGAGCAGAGTTGCATTGATATCCTTGTCTTTCCAGCCTGCATAGACCGGCATTTTAAATGGAAATGAGTAATTGTATTCCAGGGAAAAAGTATACCCGTGGTCACCGGAAAATTCAGAAAGGGCAAAACCACGTATTGAGCCGAAACCGCCGACAGAAGTCTGGTCGGGAGATAAAACCCTGGCCGTGGTAAATTGGCCGGTTGCTTTCAAAATAAAGAATCCGGGTATTTTGTTGATGAATTCGGGTATTTTGTTATTGAGGATACTGGCATTCTGGTAACGCACCACGCTTGTACTAAAAACCGTCACATCGCCCTGCCCGTTGGTTCTCGAGTTCAGCCCTTCCTTGTTATTGGTTTCGGTAAAACCGGACTTGGCCTGGAAATCAAAAAAGTTCCTGCCTTTGTATGCGTCGCTGAAGTTTCCTCCTACCCCAAGATAAATATCGAACAGCCTGTCATCGCTGGTGTTTTCTCCTAACTGCTCGTTGGTATAATTTCTCGCCTCCATTCCGCCTTTGACAAACAACTGTGCTGTGCGCGAACGGTGCAGGGGGTGTTTGGCTTCCAGCGCAAAAATTTGTGAGGACCCACCTGATCTCAGGCTTTTAAGATTGCCTCCCAAGTCATGTTCCGAATGGGTGAACGAAGCCTTCAAGGTGGTGCCGCGATTGGTTACGGGAAACAGGAAAGAAGGCTGGAAATAGTCCTGCCCCTGGTCTGATTGGACAACACGGAGTGAAAACTGGTCTCCAAGTTTGAACAGGTTTCCTACGGTAGCGGTGACCCCTGTTCTCACCGGCCCCGTAAACCGGGAGCCGAAATTATCTACATCGAGGCTGGCGGTGTAGGACCTTCCTTCCTTGACCTGGAGGACCAGATCGGTGGTTCCGGGAAGTTCTCCGGCACGAAGAACCGAACGCACCTGAACCCCCATCAGACTGTTCAGTTCCAGCAACACCCTTTCGAGAGCCGACTCGTTTAGAACTTCTTCATCACGCAGGGATTCCATTCGCTGGACGAATTGTTCGGATGCGATTTTTTTATTCCCCTTTACTTCAATACCGCCCAGCTTCCCTTCCATCACTTGCAGAACAATCACACCGTTTTGTATTTCCTGCGCCGGAATGAACGCCCTGGCGAGAAAATAACCCCGTGCCGCGTAGGCGGCGGTCACCTCGTTGGCATACAGAGTGAGGATTCCCAAAGTCATATTTTCGCCTTCATCCACATCTACAAGCGGCGCGAGTTCTTCAGAACTGATGAGGGTATTGCCTTCAACCTTTATTTCCCGCACAAAAAATGTGGGGCCTGCGCCCGCATCAATCAGCTCGCGGCTATCTTCAACCTGGATATCTGGGACAACTTCTTCAGGCGGGGGTTGAAACTCGGGACGGGATTTGCGCAGAGACTTTTCGATGATTCCAGGATCGGTCTGTCCCCAGACTGGAAGGACCATTAACAAAATCCATCCTGCCGTGAGACAGGAAAAATAGAGCAGTCCTTTACTCTTGTGCAGACCCGTTATGTGTTTTGGCCTAAAAATACTCTTACCTCGACTGATAAAATTTGCTTTGGTTACAAAAAGCCGAGAGTATTATAGGGTAAAAGAGCCAAAAAAATATCCCCCCACCTAATTGGTGGGAAGATAATGGAATAACTTGCTTTTAATCAAAATGTTTCAGAATTTAAAAATCTCCTTCTTTGATCTTAAATACATCCGGATCTTCCGGTTTTTCGATATAAGAGAGAGTAAGTGCGATATTTTCACCGGCTTTTTTATCATCTTCCGATTTCGGGTTACTCAGGAGTAATCTTGCGGCTCTTCCTTTGCGGTCTTTGCCTTGGAATACCAGAATCACCCCTTCACCCAGTTGAGCATTGAGGGCTAATCCTTCTTTCTGGTATTTTTTCTGCACAAAATGGTTGCGTAACTGGTTGGCGGTTGCCACCACGGCTTCTGCGTTCGGGTTTTTCGTAACCGGTTTTCCCCAAATGACATTGATATGAATCAGACGTTTGGATTTATGACCCAAAATATAAAATATTTTTGACGGGCCGCTTTCAGGCAAAAGCTTTGAGACCTTGATTCCCAGTGTAATGGTTTTTTCATTCGGGTGGACTTGCCGGGAAACCTGTTTTTTTCCTAATCCAAAATCACTCTTGATGGCTTTTAATATATCCCGCTCATTCATACCGAATTGAGCGGACCGAAACCCGTTAATTTGAGCCCATTTTTGCGAGGCACCGTCTCCTGATTCGGGTTTTGCCAAACCCGTTCCCGTAAATAAACCAAAGCAGAATACTAAAAAAAGAAATAAAACAATTGGTTTCGCCGGATTCATTCTGGACATCTCAAGTATCTCCCGTTTTTTATCATGCCATATAGAACGCAACCTCTAGTCTGTTGCAACCCTATAAAGCACGTATCGGACTTCTTTATAAATCAAATTATTATCTTCTACAAATATTAAAAAGATTTAATCCACCGGCCCGGCACCGGAACATTGCAGGAGGGGCAACTCTCCCCTTTTAAATGAACGGACAAGACTCGAAATCCTTTTCTTTCGACCAGAAGTTGCTGACAGTGAGGGCAATAGGTATTCTCGGTATTTTTCACCTGTCCCGGCAAATTACCGGAATAAACAAACTGCAGTCCGGCTTCCTTTCCGTGTCGTGTGGCCCGCAAAAGGGTATCCACCGGGGTACGTCCCCGATCCTGCATTTTGTAATCAGGATGATACGCAGTCACATGCCAGGGGATAGCGGGAGAAATTCCGGCGATAAACTCGGCAATTTCGGCCATCTCTTTATCCGAATCGTTGTAACCGGGAACCAACAGGGTCACCAGTTCCAGCCATATTCCTGTGGCGTACACCGATTGAATCGTTTCCAACACGGCTGACAGGTTCCCTCCCAGACGGCGGTATTCCTTCTCAGAAAAACTTTTTAAATCTATTTTGAACAAATCCATCCACGGCCGCAGATATTCCAGCACTTCAGGTGTGCCATGTCCGTTGGAAACATAGGCAGTGCCGAGTCCCCTTGACTTCGCTTCCTGAAAAACTTCTACCGCCCATTCACTGGTAATCAGCGGCTCGTTGTAAGTCGAGACCACGACCTTGGAGCCCTGCTGTTGGGCCTGGTCGCAAATTTCTCCGGCAGTGACGCGAGTAGCACGAACTGTAGAAGCCTCGTCTTTCAAGCTTTGCGAGGTGAACCAGTTTTGGCAATAGGCACAATGGAAATCGCAACCCAGCATGCCAAAGCTCAGTGCCAGACTGCCCGGAAGCGCGTGGAAAAAAGGTTTCTTTTCGATGGGATCATTCTGCAGGCCAGCTGAATAACGGAAAGGCACCATCAAGGTGCCTTCAGAATTGAACCGGACTTTGCAAACCCCTCTCTGCCCCGGTCTCAGCTTGCATAAATGTCCGCAGGCGGTGCAAATCAGGTTTTCCCCGTCAAGCTTCTTGACGAGGTCGCCGGGGCGAGTCAGGGAATCGAGGTTATGTGGGATGGTTTTAGAAGACACGGTCGGACGTCCGTTATTCGGTGCTGATACCTTCAAATTTCTTGTCCAATGCTCCGACAAGAGTATGCCAGGCCAGGCTGGCGCATTTTGCACGTGACGGGTATTCGCGGATCCCCATAAACAAGGTCAGTTTACCCAGATGATGTTCTTCTTTTTCCGGGTCCAGCTCTCCCAGAATCATCTTGTGAAATTCATCTTTGATTTGCCGCGCCTCTTCCACCGATTTGCCCTTCAGGAAAGCTGTCATCAGGGAAGTGCTGGCTTTTGAAATCGCGCAACCGGAACCTTGAAAACTGACCTCATCAATCTTTTCCTCGTCTACATTTAAATAGACGGTGATATCATCGCCACAAAGAGGGTTCACACCATGACAGGAGTGACTGGCATCCTCTATAACGTGGAAGTTTCTGGGTTTGCGGTTATGGTCAAGAATGACCTGCTGGTAAAGTTCGTTATCGTAAGACATGGGATCGCTATAAAATCAAAGTGGAGTAGAATTATATCACGAAAAAAACTGGACGCATTTTTTCACGCTTTCAGCCAGTGCATCCAACTCTTCCGGTTTATTATAAAAAGCCATTGAAGCCCGGGTTGTGGCTGGCACTCCGTAGCGGATCATGGTCGGCTGAGCACAATGATGCCCACCCCGACAGGCAATGCCGTCCTGATCCAGAAAGTGGACCATATCATGAGGATGTGCGGAGTCGCTGAAAAAGGAAATGATGCTGGCCTTACTGCGAGCGTTCCCTATAATTCGCACCCCTTCAATTTCTTTAAATAACCGGGTGCCGTATTCGAGGAGAGAGTTTTCGTAATCGGCAATTTTATCCATGCCAATTCCATTAAGGTAGTCAATGGCCGCACCCAGCCCGATCACCTGCGTAATGGGCGGCGTTCCCGCTTCAAAACGGGCGGGAGGTTTGGCGTAGGTGGTTTTTTCCAGCGTCACCTGCATGATCATATCCCCACCCGTCACGTAAGGCGGCATTTCCTCCCAAACATCCATCTTGCCATAAACTCCGCCAACACCACTGGGAGCATACATCTTGTGACCGGAAAAAGTATAAAAATCGCAGTCAATGTCCCGCACATCCAGTTTCATATGCGCTGAGCTTTGCGCTCCGTCTATCAACACCCGGGCTCCCACAGCATGAGCCTTTTGGGTGATTTCCTTAACCGGATTGATCGTTCCCAGCGCGTTGGAAACATGATTGACCGCCACCATGCGGGTTTTGGGTGAAAGGAGTTTTTCATATTCCTCCATCACCAGCTCACCTTCATCATCCACCGGGATGACCTTGAGCCTGGCACCCCGCTCTTCACAAAGTACCTGCCAGGGAACCGTGTTGGCATGATGTTCAATATTTGAAATGATGATCTCATCGCCTTCATTGACAAACCGCTTGCCAAAACTATGCGCCACTAAATTAATAGCCTGGGTGGTGCCGCTGGTAAAAACGACTTCCCCTTTTTTTTCTGCGCCCATAAAATCGGCTACCTTCTGACGCGCCCCTTCATATAACTCGGTGGCCTGTTCGCTCAATTTGTAAGTCCCACGCCGGACAGTGCCATATTCTTTCGCATCAAAATTATGGACCCGCTCTATAACCGATATTGGTTTTTGGGTTGTTGCGGCATTATCCAGATAGATCAGGGGTTTTCCCCGGACAGATTGGGAAAGGATGGGGAAATCCTTACGGATTTTTTCTACATCCAAAATATTTCCAGCAATACTCACACTGGTATCAGACATTAGCGGCCTCCAGTTTCTTAAGAAGTGTGTCATTCAGTTCCGCCACCACTTCAGGAAACTCAATGGTCTGAATAATGCTTTGTGCAAAGCTTCGGGTGAGAAGTGCTTTCGCCGCCTTGGCGGACAGGCCGCGCGTTTGCAGGTAAAACCATTGGTCCTCATCAATTTGGCCGGTGGTCGCACCGTGGGTGCATTTAACATCATCGGCAAAAATCATCAGGTTGGGTTTATTATTCGCATGGCAGTCATCGGAAAGCATGAGATTGTTGATCAACTGATCGGAACTGGTCGATTGCGCGCCCGGGTTGACGATCACAGTTCCATCGAAGCTGGAACGCGCGTGCCCGTTGACGATATTTTTAAAATGCTGATGGCTGATACATTGGGGTGCTTCATGATAGATGCGGAGATAATTATGCACCTGCTCTTTACCATCCAGCACGCTGACTCCGTTCAACCTCAACTCCGAACCTTCCTCCTTGAGCCGAACCTCATAATGATGTCGAGCCAACTGCGTTCCTGAAGAAGCATTGGAGGAATAAAACCTGGAATTTCTATCCAGGTGAATACGGGTTTTGGAAAAATGCCAGGAATCAAAAGGGTCTGCCTGAATCTGCGTTAATGAAACCCCTGCGCCTTCCGCCAACAACCAGTCCTGAACCGAGTTGATGAAATAACCTCCCTCGGTGCCAACAAATTTTTCGATCACTTTGACTTCGGATAATTTTCCCAACTGCCAAATCAGTCGCGGCGCATGCATAACCGGCCCGGCATCTCTGTCCGTCGAAACAAAAAGGACTTGCACCGTTCCGGAAATTTGTGTGTTGTCGTCTACCTTGAAAACCAGCCCCTCACTACAAAACGCTGTACTGAGGGAAGCAAATGCATCGTTTTCATTTTCTGCCGTTTCCGACAAATAATCTTTCAGTTGCTGATCCGACATGGCTTCAGACAAAGGCATGAGGCTGGCACTCACTCCATCAATCCGTGACAAGCCGCCGTTGAAAACCCCATCGACAAAAACCAGGCATTGGTGCTCACATCCCGGATAAATATGGCTGGCAATGAAATCTTCAGAGACCCTTCCAAAATCACCGGGAAGATTAAAGGCAGTTTCCACCAGTCCCTTTGTATTCACAAAGGTGAACATCTCATGTTTGGAGTGGGGAAACCCGAGCGACTCAAACCGGTTCAGCGCAGTTTGCTGAAGTTCGGCAAGGGCTCCTTGCTGTGAATGTTTTTTATGTAGATCCAGGAATGCCGACTCGGCACTGGACTCAACAAGCGTATCCGACATACCTTCTCCTCAATTCGCGGTCGTCACCCAGTCATAGCCCTGGGATTCAAGTTCAAGCGCCAGCGCCTTATCTCCCGATTTGACGATCTTGCCTTGACTGAGGACATGAACAAAGTCGGGTTTAATATAATCCAGCAAACGCTGGTAATGCGTGATGAGAATGAGCGCGTTATTTTCGCTACGCAAACTGTTCACACCTTCCGCGACAATTCTTAGAGCATCAATATCGAGTCCGGAATCGGTTTCATCGAGAACAGAAAGCTTGGGTTCAAGAATCGCCATCTGTAAAATCTCATTTTTCTTCTTCTCTCCTCCGGAGAAACCATCATTGAGACTTCTTTCCTTGTACTTGTTTTCCATTCCAAGCATTTTCATTTTTTCAGAAAGCAGTTCGTCAAAATCCAGGGGGTCGACTTCTTCTTCACCGGCTTTGACTCTTCGGGCATTAAAAGCCATACGCAAAAACTCGGCGTTATTCACTCCCGGCACTTCCACCGGGTACTGGAATCCCATAAAAATTCCAGCCAGGGAGCGTTCTTCTGCATCCAGGTCTAAAAGGTTTTTTCCTTCAAACAAAACCTCCCCACTCGTAGCCTCATAAGCAGGGTGGCCGGAAAGAATTTTAGCCAGAGTGCTTTTCCCCGAGCCATTGGGACCCATCACCGCGTGAATCTCACCTTTTTTAATCGAAAGGGAAATGCCTTTCAGGATTTCAGTCCCGTCAACACTCGCATGCAGATCTTTGATTTCAATCATTAATTATTTACCTCTCCTCATATAAACAAAAAAATCCCTGCAAGTTCTCTAAAACCCATATCACGCCACGAGAATCCACACAGGGGGAAATTTTACTCAAAGCCGATGTTTTTTGCCTGACACCAAAATCGTTCAACCGACACTGTCTTCAAGCTTCAGCGTCAGCAGTTTCTGCGCCTCAACGGCAAACTCCATCGGTAGTTGTTTGAAAACTTCTTTACAGAATCCACTAATGACCGCCTCAATCGCATTTTCACGGGAAATTCCCCTCGACTCAAAATAGAACAGCTGATCTTCGCTGATTCTCGAAGTGGAGGCCTCGTGTTCGACCTGAACGGAACTGTTGGCGGTTTCTATATAAGGGAATGTGTGCGCACTGGATTTATCACCGACCAGCATACTGTCGCACTGGCTATAGTTTCTTGCGTCGGTGGCGTTCTTGCCCACCTTTACCTGACCTCGATAGCTGTTGCTGGAATGATCGGCGGAAATGCCCTTGGAAATGATACTCGACCGGGTGTTTTTACCAACATGAATCATCTTGGTCCCTGTGTCGGCCTGCATATGTCCGTTGGTCAAAGCCACCGAATAGAATTCTCCGGAAGTGTTATCGCCGAGAAGTAAACAGCTTGGGTACTTCCAGGTGATAGCCGAACCCGTTTCCACCTGCGTCCAGGAAATTTTGGAGCCGTCGCCCTGACATTTACCACGCTTGGTAACAAAATTGTAGATGCCGCCCTTACCCGTTTCCTTGTCTCCGGCATACCAGTTTTGCACGGTGCTGTATTTGATCTCCGCGTTTTCCAAGGTGACCAGTTCGACCACGGCGGCGTGTAACTGATTGGTGTCAAATTGTGGAGCGGTACACCCTTCCAGATAAGAAACATAACTGTTTTCCGCGCAGATGATCAGCGTTCTCTCGAACTGCCCTGTCTCTTCAGTGTTGATACGGAAATAGGTTGAGATTTCCATGGGACTGATCGTGTCCGGTGGAATATAAACAAACGAACCATCCGTGAACACAGCACTGTTCAACGCGGCGTAATAATTATCACCGACAGGAACCACGGTGCCGATATACTCCTCTATCAGCTCCGGATACTCCTGCAATGCTTCTGAAAAAGAACAAAAAATAATACCCACTTCCATGAGCTTTTTCTTATGGGTAGTGGCCACACTGACGCTGTCAAACACAGCATCGACCGCTACATTAGCCAGTTTCTTTTGCTCGTCCAGAGGGATACCGAGTTTCTCGAAAGTACGCATGACTTCCGGATCGACTTCATCCAGGCTCTCTAATTGTTTCTTTTTCTTCGGTGCCGAATAATAGGAAATGTTCTGAAAGTCGATGGGCGGGTAATGAACGTTCGGCCATTCCGGCTCTTTCATGGTTTTCCATTTTGCGAATGCCTTGAGCCTGAAATCGAGCATGAATTTGGGCTCTTTCTTCTTCTTGGAAATGGCACGGACAACATCTTCATCCAGCCCTTTGGCAAAAGTCTCCGATTCGACATCGGTCGTGAACCCATATTTATAAGTATCATCTTCAAGAATATCTGAAACAGTATTTTGTTCGTTACTCATAATCAACCCCGTTAAACTTGTGGAACAACATTTAACTCGTTGTAGATATGTTTACGCAGGGTCGATTCCATAAACGACAGGGTGGCTCCCAAAGAAGACCCACAACTACCGCACGCGCCCTGGTATTGAACTAAAATTTTCTCACCGTCCGTCACATCCAGAATCTGGACGTTGCCCCCGTCATTCATGAGGGTCGGGCGAATATACTCATCCAAAACAATCTCTATCTGTTGCTTCTGCTCTTCCTTCGTCAACCCCAACCAGGCCTGAGCCGCCAGATTCAATTCCGCAGTGGATTGAAAATCGGTTTTATCAATGGACGCACTGGCGATAGCAACCCCCTTCGCCGAAGGGTATTGCTCTCTGGTAATTTTCAGCAGTTCTTCAACAGCATCAAAAGCCTTCATTCTGGACTCGGGAACCGAAGGCACTTCCGGTTCGTCACGAAGCCGGGCTTCCACATCGGTTTTCAAAAGTGAACACGCTTCCTCCACAGTCAACCCTTCAACCATGTTACAAAGCGTTTCGCCAATCACCAGAGACACCTTGCCGCCATAAGCGAAAAATCGGGCACTAAAAATGCGGTCTTCCTTAACATCCACCAGCCAATACAGCTTGGTGTCTTTAAACTTGGCTTCGAGAAGCGCCATGCCCTTCTCACCGGCATCCTCCTGATAATAGGCTCCTCGATGCTTGATAGCAGAGGCCGTTTCCTCAAAATTTGCCGAAAATTTTTCTTCTACGACAGACACGAATAAATCCTTAAATTTAAAAGCTTTACCTGATTAGAAGCCCTGGGGGCAACCCAGCTATCCAGATTGTACCCATGCCCTCAATTATATATCAAATACAACCCTTTCAACAATTTTTAGATGCATTTGGCCCGGTAAAGTTCTTTATATTCCAACTTTTGTGGGGCCACTGGCAGGGGAGAATCAAGTTAACCCTTCGAGAGCCTCAGGGTGACGACAAAAGCAACCCCCCTGGTACCCCTTCAGGGGGGAATTGGCCATGTTATTTTCAGCCGAGATAACTTTTTGCTAGCCAGAAATAGTTACTACTAATTCTGGCCCCACGCCGAGTGGGGGGGGGTAAACTTATCCTATACATCCGCAGGCCAAAAAAGCTATAATTTCACTACACTTAAATCCGGCTCAGTTGTCGGTTCCGTTGTATTAAAAAGCGGTCCCGGCAGGGGTGCCCCTAGACTGCAAGGATTTCTCAATGGCTAGCGATTCACCTAAACTTGTCGACGGGATGGGACGAACCATCGTCAACCTCAGAATTTCCGTTACTGATCGCTGTAATTTTCGCTGTACCTATTGCATGCCGGCAGATAACGTAGAATTCATGGACCGAAGCAACCTGCTGACGTTTGAGGAAATCCAACGTGTGGTGACGGTCGTTTCCAAATTGGGAATCAACCGTATTCGCCTGACCGGTGGGGAACCGCTGATGAGAAAAGACCTGCCGAGTCTGATCAAAATGCTAAATACGGTGGATGGCATTGACGATATCGCCATGACCACCAACGCCTTTTTTCTCAAAGACCAGGCCCAAAGTCTGGCAGATGCCGGATTAAAAAGACTGAACGTCAGTCTGGATTCGCTCGACCCGGAAAAGTTCCACGATGTCAACCGTCGGGACTGCCTGCAATCCGTTCTGGATGGTCTGGATGCTGCGCGTAATGCCGGATTCAAGTCGATCAAGATCAATGCCGTGGCAATACGCAATTTTTCTGAAACCGAGATCATGGGTCTGATCGAAATGGGGCGGTCCGAGGGCTTCGAGATTCGTTTCATCGAGTTCATGCCTTTGGACGCAGATAAAGCCTGGGAGCGCGACAAAGTCCTGTTCGGACATGAGATTGTCGAGCTCATCAAGGAGAAATACGAACTGGTGCCCATCGACAACTCACTGGAAATCGGCCCGGCCAGCGAATACAACTTCGCCGATGGTAAGGGAAAAATCGGCATTATCACAGCGGTGAGCAATCCGTTCTGCGATCATTGTAATCGCATCCGCATGACAGCCGATGGCAAGCTCAGAACCTGCCTGTTTTCAGAAAATGAACACAACTTGAAAGACCTGATCCGAAACGGCGCGACCGATACCACAATCGCGGAGGCCATCCAGCAAGCGGTTCTGGTCAAAGAACCCGGCCACAAAATCAATCTGGAAGATTTCAAACAACCCGACCGCGCCATGCACGCCATCGGCGGGTAGCGAGCCGCTACCGGCAACAGCCCAAGGCAACACAAACGGCTTCCACAGGCTATTAATTCAATAAGGTTTGCCAACCCAAGCCAACGAGCGTACATTACCTCTAGGCGGATAATTAATTCTTTCTCCTTTATTTTTTTCGTATGACTCCAGATCAGAAAATAGCTGCTTTAAAGCAGGTTTCTTTTTCCCAGTTTATTCAGGATGATGACCTGTGGTATCTCGTATATGCCTGCGAGAGCCATCCAATGAAGGCAGGTCAGCTCCTTTTTGCTGAAAAATCGTTTAAAGAAAGCATGTTCATCGTCCTTGACGGAAAACTGGAAGTCTACAAACAGCACAAGCACATTGCTTTCAGGGAGGCCGGCGATTTTTTTGGTGAAATGTCACTGCTGGAATCCAAACCCCGATCTGCCAGTGTCAGAGCAGTTACCGATTCGGTATTACTGGAAATAGATAAAGAAACTTTTTCAAATTACATCGGCTCCAACACTAAAGTCATCTGGGATATTTTAAAAACCCTGTCACAAAGAAACCGGGCAGATCTCGATGTCATTGACTCCGGCTACAAGGAACTGAAACAGAGCGAGGAAAAATACCGCAGGATCGTGGAATCAATGTCCGACATGATTTTTCAAGTCGACCCTGATGGAATTATTTGTTTCGCCAATGAATCGGTCAGCATTTTGGGGTATGAGATCGACGAATTAGTCGGCAAGCCTTTTATTGAAATATTTGATGGCAAACTCGGAGACAAGAGAAAACACCATATCTTGACCCGGCGAGTCGGACCTCGCGCAACGACCAATATGGAGATTTCCCTAAACGTTAACCCGCTCTCCAGCCTGCATGGTCTTATCTGGTACTTGCCCTTTCTGGTCAATACTTCAGGAATGTGGGATGTGCCGCAGGAAATGGTTTTGAAAAAAAATACCTCAAAAAAATTTCTAGGATCTTTACTGATCGCTCGTGCTGACAAGATGGATCTTATGATGTAGGCCTCTGACGCAACCCACGCAATTATTCCTCGCCTCACTCCACATGCCAGCTGGTTCAGCCCGGACAAGTCTCACCAAGTAAAGCCATTACAGTAGCCACCGGAAGCTGGCCGACACTTAGTGGTTTATAGAAAGGAACCCGGAAACATACTTCGAAAATCGGCTGGCGCGTAAAGGGATACCTCCGAACATGTGCACAACATGGTCGCGTAGCTCCCGGGGAAACTTGACCTCCAGAACCAGAACTTTGGGCAGGTTGGATTTTGAGGAATAATTTGGGAACCGTTTTCGCGACTGGTCATAAATATCTAAATCCGAATCCAGCGTCACACGAACTTTTTTATCCCTGGAAACAAAATATTTTCTTTGATACCTGTTGATCAGAACCGGCAGAGGGTTCATCTCCATCCATTTTTTTCCTTCCGCCGGAAGCTGTCGACGAATCTCCGAGCAAAGGGTCCGCCAATCGCAACCGCCCAGCTCCTCTTGGACTTTGTAGATCAATTTCCAGTTCAACTGATTCCGCTTGCATTTTATTTCGAGAGAACCATTTTGCGGTTCCTTCGAGTTACCGTACCAACGGAACCTGACTTTCGATTTGGAAGAGGAACCGTAAATATTGTCGCAATACGAATGATGATTGTGGGAATCAAAGTATATATTGTTGACCTGCCGGTCTGGATACTCTGTTTCCAGGCAGGAATTGTGCTGGCGCAACCAATTCAAAACCCTGTGGTATTCTAAAGGCTCCGCAATGAACTTAATTTCATAACGTGGGAGAGAAGAATTCGAAATACTCATGGTTTGACCAAAGGAATATAAAGTTCTTCAACATTAAACACTTGGCATCTGATTCTGGTCGATGAAGGTCACCCCAATCCCGGAAAAAGTTTTTTGCAATTCATTTACCAGGTTCGACAAGTCGTCCGGATTTTCCACATCGATAAAATAGGTGGCTTCCAGCCCTTCTTCCCTTACATCCATTCTGCGCAGGTCAGAAACCAGTACGTGATTTCCTATCACTTGGTTAAACCGGGTCAAAAAACCTTCTGTCTCCTCAGGCTTTCCTTTCCAGTCCAGAGACAGGTAAAGGTTCTTTTTTTTCGATTCCTTCCCTGTCCACTTTAAAGCAGCCATAACAGCAAGAATTATTGGTCCTGCCACCAAGGTTGGCACCCGCTGATCTGCTCCCAGGCCCAATCCCATTGCAATGGCAATAAACAAGTAAGCCAACTCTTCTGGCTCTTTGATAGGAGTCCTGAAACGAACAATAGAAAGGGCACCTACTAACCCCAAGGATAAAGCCAGGGATGATTTAACTACGGTAATAATCAAAATCGTAGTTAACAGTATGAAAGGGCATACATGAGAAAACTCTTCGCGATTTGAAAGCGTGGACCCAAAATGTTTAAAATGCCAGCGAAGCAATAAAGACAAAAAAACCCCAGCCCCAAGATTAATTATTAACGCCGTCAACGATAAGGGGGCCTGGGTAAAAATATCCAGTTTCTGTTCCATCTATCTCTCCAGTTGTTTTTTTACAAACAAGTTTCCACCTGAAAATTTTTTCTAGAAATATTTATGTTCTCATCTTCAAGATCGCTTCTTCCTCATGACCAGGCGGTAGAATATCTTTGGAAGAATACAATTTATTCCTGGGAACTCAGAAGTTTTTCAATCTTGTCTTTGAGGGTTTTTGAGTCCACCGGTTTTACAATGTAGTCATTCACTCCAGCCCGCAATGCCTCAATGACCTTGCCTTTTTCGTTCTCCGCAGAAACCATTAAAAACGGAGTATTATCAAGGAGCCCTTCATTTTTGGCAGACCAATAAAGTTCCAATCCATCCATATCGGGCATCCGCCAATCGGATATGACCAAATCAATCTGGTTCAAGTTGAGTTCATTAAGAGCCGCCCTGCCATTTTCAGCCAGAACCACGTTTGAGAAACCCAACTGATCTAAAAATCGCGCAATGATGGCCCTTGAAGCCTCATCATCCTCAACAACCAGGATTTTAACAAACTTCTGTTTATCGTCTGCCATAACATCTCATTGTTAACAACATTATCAAATTCAGGACAAATCATTTTTACATATAATTTTAAAATAATTAAGCCTTAATTTTTAATGCTTTGGAGACCATTACTCAGAGGGAAACCTGGTCCTCTATAATTAAGGATAGGACCGTGGGATTATTTTTCTCGAGTTACAGTGCCGGGTTTGTTGCGGAGTAAAACCCATTCATTTAACTTCCTGACTTCATCGGGCTTTAAAGTGTCGAGGAGGGATTTGGGATCGGAGTGGTCTTCATCGTTGACCACAAAACAATAGTTCCTTTCAATATAGGCCGCAACATGGGCCTTGAATTGCGGAAACCGGGAAAACATTTCACAAAAAATTTCGGCGTGGTATTCTGGCTTGGGATTTTTGGGATCAAACCGGTAAAGTTTGATATCCAGTTTCTTTTTAAAATCGGCTTTGATTAAAAGACCCATAATAAAATACCCCAACTAAAGGAAGTTACATTTTACAGGAAATCAGTAAATCACCAAAACCAAAACTCTATTTATTTTATCGCCACTAGCCGTGGTGGCAACTGGCAAAAGCCCGTTAAGCCGAGAAGAACAGTTGCTCGCCAAATAGAGCTATTGCTCCTTGGCCCCACGCCTAGTGGTTGGAGACCTCATTTATGGAAAAGGGAAACAAAACGATTCGTAACCTGCTGGGATTTATTGACCGATCTCCCACACCCTTCCATGCCGTGCAGGAAATGACCGGCACTCTTTCCGATAAGGGCTTTAATGAATTGAAAGAAACCGATGCCTGGAACCTTGTCCCAAATGGCAGGTATTTTCTTACCCGCAACGATTCATCCCTAATCGCATTTGTAGTGGGATCAAAACCCTGCGAAAAATTTAAAATTATCGGCGCTCATACAGACAGTCCCAACCTCCGACTAAAACCGAATGCGGGCTATGCAAAAAATGGTTATCTGCAACTGGGAGTGGAGGTGTATGGAGGAGTACTTCTTTCTACCTGGACTGATCGGGATTTATCCCTTGCCGGACGTGTGATTTTGGCTGGAAAGAAAAAGCCCATTTCCAAATTGATCCGATTTGAGCAAACTTTATTACGCATCCCGCAATTGGCGATTCACCTGAACCGCGACGTCAATAAAAAAGGACTGATCCTCAACGCGCAAAACCATTTGCCTCCCATTTTTTCTGTACAAAAAAAATCCGCCGCCGATGAGATTCTAAAAAAAATGATCTCCCGTGAACTGAAATGCCGCCCCGCCGATATTATAGGACTGGAGTTGTCTTTATATGATACGCAACCAGGTACTATTGCAGGCCCGGAAGGAGAGTTTGTTTTTTCCGGTCGGCTGGACAATCTCGCCAGTTGCCACTCTGCCATGCAGGCGTTGACAGAATCCACAACGAAAGACCCGGCAACAAGAGTGATTGCGTTTTACGATCACGAAGAAGTCGGCAGTGAAACCGCGCAAGGGGCAGGTTCCCCTTTCCTGAAAGATGTGTTAGAGCGAATCAGCCTGGATGAAGGAAGGGAAAGTTTTTTACGAGCCCTGGCTAAATCGTTTTTTATATCCGCCGACATGGCCCACGCCGTCCACCCCAATTACGCAGACAAACATGATACCGAGCATATGCCGCTCATTAACGCAGGGCCGGTAATAAAAAGCAACGCCGGGCAACGTTACGCCACGGATGCGGTATCCAGTGCATGGTTTGAATCGTTATGCCGGAAAGCAAAAATACCGGTGCAAAAATTTGTGGTGAGGTCTGACCTAGGATGCGGAAGCACCATCGGCCCGGTCACAGCCGCCAACCTGGGAATCCGCACTGTGGATGTGGGAAACCCCATGCTGTCCATGCATTCCATCCGTGAAATGGCTGGAACGAAAGACCATGAATCCTTGACCCGCGTATTTAAAGAATATTTCCGCTAGGCACTAGCCCAGATATTGCATGAGCAAATGGATAAGGAAAGGACTTAATCTTTGTAGTCCCCCTCATCCTAACCTTCTCCCTCCAGGGGAGAAGGGACTTTTTGCTTCCTCTCCCTTGAGGGGAGAGGCAAGGCGTACGCCGCGGTGAGGGTGATTTAATAGGGTTTTTCTTCGATCTTAGCTAATACTCATGCAATATGCGGGCTAGCCGCAGGGGGAAGATTATTAAAGCATTGCGCTTGAGTATTCTGTGAGCTTTACGGGCAATGCAGTGCTGGCCCCACGCCTAGTGGTGGTGGACTGAGCGGATGGTTTCCATCACTTTTGGTTTTACGGTGGCCCAGCGCATACCCGGTTCTTTGGTCACCATGATTTCGTCTGCCATGATCCAGGCGCTGTTCACTCCCGGTAGAGCCATCAGGGCCTCTGCCATAGGGTGAAGCTCAGCTGTCTCCGGTTCGGAAAAAGGCAGGCTTTTGCCATGAGGCAATAAAGTCCGGTCCACCTTGAATGTGATGGTGTGCTCACTGCGCGTAGGTATAACGGTAACAATCTTGCTCATAGTATCCTCTAAAAAAATAAGTCTGCTTATTGGATTGATGACTGCCCGAATTTATTCCGGGCCTCTTCAAGAATTTTCCGTGTCGCCTCTGCGGCCTCAGGCAGGTTTTGCCCTTCGAACAATTTCACAGCCTGAGATAGATTGAGAATCACCATTTTCTTAAATGGCGGTCCCTTTTTATAATTGTAATAGGCCCAACCCAGGTTTCCATGAGCCTGGGCATCGCCTTTTTTACGGTGAACAACAATATTCAGTTGCCCGATCGCATCGGCCCATCGCTCCTGAATGTTGTACACATGACCCAGGGTAACCCGCATATCCATATTGACAGACTCCAGCTCCACAGCCTTTTCAAGAGACTTTGCCGCCTGGTCCCACTGCTTCAAGTTCTTGTAGGCAATCCCCAAATTATAATGCGCCACCGGAGATAAGGAGTTAGCGGCAATGGACTTCTGATAAGCCTTCACCGCATCTTCAAACCGTCCTTCGGAACTGAACCGGTTGCCCTCTTCAAACCATTGTTCAGGACCAAGTCCCCACGCAGTAGAAACTTGAAGTCCAAGCAAAAACAGACTTAGAAAAACAACAATTCTCATTCCTGACCTTCCTCAAACTGATATAGAAGGCAAAATTCTACCCCGTCCAAAATCAAATAGCAACCCACCACTAGGCGTGGGGCCAGCGTGCAATAGCTTTTTTTGGCTGACAACGATTCCCTCGGCTTAATGAGCCCTCTTACAACTTATAGCCAAGAGTGGACTTGACCCCTCCACCCCTTTATTGGTTAGACTCCAGTATTCTTTAAGATTAAAAATCCTTATTTAATATTTTCTGGAAGGGCGATAGGTATTATATTTTTTTCGCCAATCAATTTTTTACTCTTTTTCGCATCTAACCCAAGATTCCCAACTTTGCTATCTATCCTAATTGCTTCACTGTTAATTGTTCGATATGATACGCCCCTAGATTTATAGACACCTTGTAAGGTAAAAATGGAATACCAAAACAAGGAGTTTATGATGCCCAAAGGAATACGTTACGCAGAAGAGTTTAAGAGGG
>Ga0209047_1000235_pt1 | contig 55289 bp, 54 predicted proteins | sample SaaInlV_165m_DNA_3_FD_184681 | JGI IMG/M metagenome (GOLD analysis project Ga0209047, IMG submission 184681) | Marine microbial communities from expanding oxygen minimum zones in the Saanich Inlet - Saanich Inlet SI037_S3LV_120m_DNA (SPAdes)... | ecosystem: Environmental > Aquatic > Marine >...
CCGAGCGCAAAGGCGGCATCCTGGTAATTCACGGCGTGGATGTAGGGCACGGCTCGGTCGGTCATATAGATTTGGACCGGCGCACGAATATGGCGGCTTTGGAGAGTTAATTTGGCGGGTGGCAACGATGACAGGGCCCAGCCGGTGATGCCAAAGATGCCGATGACCACCAAAGTCACCAGATACGCGATGCATGATTTTACCCTGTTCATATCCGTTTCCAATTGTGCAAAACAAACTTCCCGATAGAAGCGGAGACTACATCTTGTATTTTAGAGGTTGGATCACGATATGCGAAGACAAGAAGCAGTCTTTCCAAACTTCGGCGCGATCATTTTGCGCGCGGCGAGGTACGCTTGATGATGGGGAGTAGATCGATGAACCAACTCGCTGCAATGGATACCCGTACTGGCTTGGCGGCGCATGCCGAAGCCATAACCGAGCAATTTGTGACCTTCCGGGTCGACACCCAGCTGTTCGGGGTCAACGTCCTTGGCGTCCAGGATATTCTCAGAACCGAGGAAATTGCCTTCGTTCCGATGGCGCCGCCCGAGGTACGGGGCTCGATCAATCTGCGCGGCCGCATTGTTACGGTCATCGATGTGCGCATTTGCCTTGGCCTGCCGGCCCGCGAAGAGGACGGGAACACCATGGGCGTTACGGTCGAGCAAGACAGCGAGCTTTACACTCTGAGCGTCGATGAAATCCGCGAAGTCCTGAGCCTCCCGGTCGCCGAGCGCGAAACGGTGCCGGGCACCTTGGATGACAAGTGGCGCAAATTCGCCGAACACGTCTACCAATTGGAGGACGAATTGATGATCGTCCTCGATATCGACAAGCTGCTGCGCCACTGATCGAGGCGAAATGATGGGCGCGCTTACGCGTCCTTTAACAGGCGCGCGGCCTCCACCGCCATATAGGTGAGTATGCCGTCGGCGCCGGCCCGCTTGAACGCGGTCAGGCTTTCCAGCACCACGCGGTCGTTATCCAGCCAGCCATTGGCCACAGCGCCCTTCAGCATGGCGTACTCACCGCTTACCTGATAGGCGAAGGTGGGCACGCCAAAGCTGTCTTTGACGCGCTGGATAATATCCAAATAGGGCATGCCCGGCTTGACCATCACCATGTCGGCGCCTTCATCAATGTCGAGCGCAACCTCGCGCAATGCCTCGTCGGAATTGGCGTAATCCATCTGATAGGTTTTCTTGTCGCCCTTGAGCGCCGCCTCGGTACCGATGGCGTCCCGGAACGGCCCGTAAAACGCCGAAGCAAACTTGGCGGCATAAGACATGATGCGGACGGTTTCATGCCCCGTGTCATCAAGGGCGCTCCGAATTTGGGCGACGCGCCCGTCCATCATGTCGGAGGGCGCGATCACATCGCAGCCGGCCTCGGCCTGGACCACCGATTGGCGGCACAGAATTTCCACGGTTTCATCGTTGAGAATATGACCGTCCACCAAAAGCCCGTCATGGCCATCGGAATTGAACGGATCGAGCGCCGCATCGCAGATGACGCCAATATCGGGATAATCGGCCTTTACCGTCCGGATCGCGCGGCATACCAGATTGTCCGGATTGCAGGCCTCGCGGGCATCGGGGGTTTTGGATGCCGGATCGACTTCGGGAAATATGACAATGGCGGGGATTTTCAATTCCGCCACGTCGGCAACCACTTCGCTCAAAAGATCGACCGAAACCCGGTCGACGCCGGGCATGGATGCCACCGGTTGGCGCAAGCCCTGACCTTCGGCGACGAAAATAGGCAAAATGAAGTCGGCGGCACTCAGGGTGTTTTCGGCGACCAGGCGCCGGTTCCAATCGTCGCGGCGGTTGCGTCGCATGCGCGTCGCCGGGTATCGGCCTAAAAAATCCATCGCATCAAACTTTCTGATCCTGTTTAAATTTTGCTAACACTATCGACCTATGCTCTGGAATGAAACCGGTGAATTTGACGGAAATTGGCCGGAAACAGATGCAAAGGTAGCACCATGTCCGCGCACGATGTCCGGTTGGGCGAGGTTTTATTCGAGTTCATACCCAATGGCCGCTTCATCAAGGTCATAGCCATCGATCCCATAACCATGGAAGAGATCGCCATGGTCGGCGACCGCAGGGCCAGCGTCGATACCCTTGAGCGGCTGGCCATCAACAAGCTGCGCTATGTGATTGCCAAAAAGCGCGGCACAACCCGTCAGATGGACAGATTCCGTAGCGTCTGATTGGATCGGCGGCGTGAAGAAAAACTAACCCGCGCCCGTTCTATCCGAATTAATATAGCAGTTGACCAGCGCCGTTAAGGCGGCTGCAATCCGTCCACGCGGGGATCCGGAAAATTTATGCCGGCGCGGACCGCCGCCGGCTTCCATTTCTGCCGAGCCCGATGGTTTTGGCAAACTCGGAACGCTGCTTCGCATAATTCGGCGCAACCATGGGATAGTCGTGGGGCAGTCCCCATTTGGCGCGGTATTCATCCGGTGTCATGGAGAAATTGGTGCGAATATAACGCTTCAGCATTTTCAGCTTTTTGCCATCTTCCAGACAGACAAGATGATCCGAGGTAACCGAACGACGGATCGAAACAGCCGGCTTCTGGCTATTCGCGGCGGCCGCCCCCTTGCTGCCGTCCAATTCGTTTAGGGCCGAAAACACGGTGTTGATGAGCGCCGGAAGGCCTTCGCCGGAGACCGAGTTGCGGCCTACATAAGAGGCGACAATATCGGTCGAAAAACGCAATAAATCGTCTCTCGAAACTTCCCCTGTTTCTTCATTTGCCATCAAATTTTTTCCAAATTGCCGTGGTGAACGGAAAGTTTTGCGCGTTTTATTAGGCTGACAATTAAAGCCAAAAATCGAATAGAATCAACAAATAAAAAGTAACAATTGGCCCGGCGTATATCCGCGTTGTTTTTCAACTAGATGGCCGGGCCGCGGGGTGAACGTGGGGCTCCCGGGCGCCGCATATGGCACACGATTCACGGCGAAAATTGCTAACGACAAAACACCCGGCCCGCCGACAAGTTGTGTTGCACTGGCGCTAAACTCCGATATATAGTGACTCGCTTTCGAATTTGACTCGGCAAACCATCACCTTTTTATGGAATTCGAATGAATCAGACCATTGCCATCGGTTCCGATCATGCCGGATTCGCGCTTAAAGAAAGCCTTGTTGAGACCTTGACCCAGTTGGGCTATGCGCCCCTCGATCTGGGCACAAATGGCCCAGATTCCGTGGATTACCCGGATTTCGCCCACGCCATGGCTGGGGCGCTCGGGGCAGGCAAGGCAGACAAGGGGGTATTGATTTGCGGGTCCGGCATCGGCATCAGCATGGCCGCCAACCGCCATCCCGATGTACGTGCCGCGTTGGTCCACGATGCACTTGGCGCCCGTATGTGCCGCCAGCACAACGACGCCAACGTTATTGTATTCGGCGGCCGCATGATCGGCATTGAAGTTGCCCGCGACTGCCTGGAGATATTTTTGAAGACGGAATTTGAGGGCGGCCGCCACCAACGCCGCATCGACAAGATAACGCCGGCGTAAATATCGCTGCCGGGTAAATTTTTAATTAGGACGCATCGTTAATGACGCTTGTAAATCCATCCTTCGCATCGACCAGCCAAGAGCAATTCTTTACCAATTCGCTTGCCGAGGCCGATCCCGATATTTTTCGTGTGGGCAAATTGGAATTGTCCCGCCTGCAGAATCAGATCGAGCTGATTGCATCGGAAAATATCGTTTCCAGAGCTGTGCTGGAAGCCCAGGGCTCGGTCCTGACCAACAAATACGCCGAAGGCTATCCGGGCCGGCGTTATTACGGCGGCTGTGAGTTTGTCGATATTGCCGAAAACCTGGCCATCGACCGGGCCAAGGAATTATTCGGCTGTGCTTACGCCAACGTCCAGGCCCATTCCGGCAGCCAGGCCAATCAGGCGGTCATGGCCGCCACCGTGATGCCCGGCGACACGGTGATGGGCATGTCGCTGGCGGCGGGCGGGCATCTGACCCATGGCGCGCCACCGAACCTGTCGGGCAAATGGTTCAATGCGGTACAGTATGGGGTGCGCCGCCAAGATGCGCTGATCGATTTTGATGAGGTTCGAAGCCTCGCCAAGGCGCATAATCCGAAACTTATCATCGCCGGCGGTTCCGCCTATCCGAGGATTATCGATTTTGCCACCTTCCGGGAAATTGCCGATGAGGTGGGCGCGCTGTTGATGGTCGATATGGCCCATTTCGCCGGTTTGGTTGCCGCCGGCGTGCATCCAAACCCATTGGAGCATGCCGACGTCGTCACCTCGACCACCCACAAAACCCTGCGCGGGCCGAGGGGTGGGCTTATCCTGAGCAACGACTTGGATTTGGGCAAAAAAATCAACTCCGCCATATTTCCTGGGTTGCAAGGCGGCCCGCTTATGCATGTGATCGCCGCCAAGGCAGTGGCCCTTGGTGAGGCCTTACGTCCGGAATTTGCCACTTATGGAAAAAACGTGGTGGAAAACGCCAAAACCCTGGCCGCAGCATTGAACGAACGAGGCTGCGATATTGTATCGGGCGGCACCGATACGCATCTGATGTTGGTCGATCTTCGGCCCAAAAAATTGACCGGTAAGATCGCCGAGATGTCGCTGGAGCGGGCCTCTATTACCTGCAACAAAAATGGCATTCCGTTCGATCCGGAAAAACCGGCGGTCACCTCCGGCGTGCGCTTGGGAACACCGTTTGGCACATCTCGGGGGTTTGGACTGGCCGAGTTTGCCAAAATCGGAGAGATGGTTGTCGAGGTGCTAGACGGCCTGGCCGCCAATCCCGACGATAATTCCAAAATTGAAACTGATATCGCGGCGAGAGTGAAAGAGATGTGCGATCGCTTTCCCATTTATCAGGACATTCATAGCTAGAGATCAAGGGAGGACCAGCCATGCGCTGTCCATTCTGCCACCACAACGACACCCAGGTTAAAGATTCCCGGCCAACCGAAGACAATTCTGCTATTCGCCGGCGACGGTCTTGCCCGGAATGCAGCGCCCGCTGGACGACCTTCGAGCGGGTTCAACTGCGCGAATTGTCGATCCTGAAAAAAAACGACAAGAAAGAACCGTTCGAACGGGAAAAGCTGGCGCGGTCTCTAAAAATGGCTTTGCAAAAACGCCCGGTCGATGAAGATCAGGTAGAACGCGTCGTCAGTTCTATCCAGCGCCGCCTGGAAAGCCTAGGCGAGGCAGAGATACCGTCCAAGGTCATCGGCGAAATCGTCATGGATGTGCTCGCCGATCTGGATCAAGTGGCCTATGTGCGCTTTGCCTCGGTCTACCGGAATTTTCGCGAGGCCAAGGATTTCGAAGCATTCGTCGGTACCCTGAGTGACGAATAACCAAACCGGATCAGCAAATTCTAACCATCCGGCCGGGTTCATGCGCCTGGCGCTTTCGCTCGGGGCGCGTGGTCTCGGCAACACCTGGCCGAACCCGGCGGTCGGTGCTGTGCTGGTCAAGGACGGGCGCATTGTGGGGCGCGGCTGGACCGCCGATGGCGGGCGCCCGCATGCCGAAACCACAGCAATCAAAAACGCAGGCCCCGATGCAAAAGGCGCCACCGCCTATGTCTCGTTGGAGCCATGCAGCCACCAGGGCGAGACCCCGCCCTGCGCCGAAGCGTTGGCCGATGCCGGCGTTACCCGCGTCGTCGTCGCCATCGAAGATGCCGACCCAAGGGTTTCGGGATCGGGCATCACCTATTTAAACAATCGTGGTATCGAAGTTGAACATGGCCTCTGCGAAGAAACCGCACGCGATGCCAATCAAGGGTTTTTCACCCGCGTGGCTTTGGGGCGGCCAGCCTTCACCATGAAAATGGCCGCCACCCTGGATGGCCGTATTGCCACGCAGACCGGTGACAGCCAATGGATCACCGGCATCCAAGCCCGCGCCATGGCGCATCAATTGCGCGCCCGCCACGATGCGGTAATGATCGGCAGCGGCACCCTGGCCGCCGACAATCCAACCCTGACGGCGCGGCTGGGCGGGATCGGCAACGCCCGGCGGCCGCGCATAGTCCTCGATAGCCGACTGCGCATCGGCTTGGACAGCAATCTAGTCAAATCAATTGTCGATGCGCCGTTGTGGGTGGTGACCAAGGCCGGCGCCCATGGCGAGGGGCAGCTTGCACCGCTGCGCAGCGCCGGCGCCGAGGTGATCGAAATTGCTGCTGGCGCGGATGATCAAATTGATCTGACTGCCTTGGCGGCGCATCTCGGCGGCCTCGGACTGACCAATGTTTTGGTTGAAGGCGGCGGCGCGCTGGCGGCATCCATGCTGCGCGCCGATTTGGTCGACCGGGTTGCCTGGTTCCGGGCGCCGGCGATTTTGGGCGGCGATGCGATGCCGGCAATCGGCGCGCTGGGCATCCAGGGAATATCGGAAATGTTTGAGTTTTCCAGGAAATCGTCTATGTCAGCAGGCCCGGACGGGTTGGACATTCTAACCCGCAAGATTTGAGGCCCTAAATGTTTACCGGCATTATTTCAGATGTGGGAACCGTAACTTCGGTGCTTCCCGGCGGCGTAACCCGCTACCAAATCGAAACCGACTACGATCTTGCCGGCGTCGCCATCGGCGCATCGATCGCCTGCTCGGGCGCCTGCCACACTGTGGTGGAGAAGGGCGCGAGCTGGTTTGCGGTGGAATCGTCCAGCGAAACCTTATCAAAAACATCGCTGGGCAGCTGGGCCACCGGCACTCGGGTCAATTTGGAACGCCCCCTGACGCCCGCCGATGAGTTGGGTGGACACATGGTGAGCGGCCACGTGGACGGCGTCGGTACGGTTTTGAGCATCATCGCGGACGGTGATTGCAAGCGCTTTACTTTTACCGCACCGGACGATTTGATGCGTTTCATCGCACCCAAGGGATCGATAACCGTCGATGGCGTATCGTTGACCGTGAACGAGATTGGGGCGGATAGTTTCGGCGTCAATATTATTCCGCATACCGAAGCCAACACCACCTTTGGAGGCTTTGCGGAAGGCGATGCAGTAAATCTGGAAATCGACCTCGTAGCGCGGTATGTTGCGCGGCTTCTTGAGAAAGACAATGCCTGATACATCTTACAAAAGTTACCTGGCTTCCATCGAAGAGATTATCGAGGATGCCCGCAACGGTCGCATGTTTATCCTCGTCGACGAGGAAGACCGCGAAAACGAGGGCGATCTCGTGATCCCGGCACAAATGGCCACGCCCGACGCCATCAACTTCATGGCCACCCATGGGCGCGGCTTGATTTGCCTGTCGCTGACCGAGCAACGCATCAACGAGCTTGGCCTCAACCTGATGACGCCGAAGAATGAAGCGCTGCACGAAACCGCCTTCACGGTTTCCATCGAAGCCCGCGATGGCGTCGATACCGGCATTTCGGCACCGGACAGGGCGCGCACCGTCGCCACCTCGATCGATCCCTCCAAGGGCGCGGCGGATATCGTATCGCCCGGCCATATCTTTCCCTTAAAGGCGCGCGAAGGCGGCGTGCTGGTACGCACTGGCCATACCGAGGCAGCGGTCGATATATCGCGTCTGGCCGGGCTGACCCCGGCGGGCGTCATCTGCGAGATCATGAAGGACGACGGTACAATGGCGCGCATGCCGGACCTGGTTGCCTTCGCCCAGAAACACAATTTGAAAATCGGCACCATCGCCGATCTGATATCCTACCGGCTGCGTCATGACCGTATCGTCAAGCCGCGCGTCGAAGGCAATTTCAAGACCCTCAACTCGGCTGATTTCCGCACCATTGTCTACGCCAACGATGCAGAAGCGACCGAACATATCGCGCTGGTCAAAGGCAATCTAAGATCGCCCGGTCCGGTCATGGTGCGTATGCACGCGTTCAATATCTTTGACGATATTTTCAGCGCCCAAAAGACACTCGAATTGCACCGGGCCATGGAGCTGATCGAAGAAGAGGGGCGCGGCGTCATTGTGATGATCCGTTCCTCCAACCAGACGGTTCTGTCGGATCGCCTGCGCCAATCCATTGAGACCCAGGAACACCCTGCCACGCCGTTCCGCGAATATGGCGTCGGCGCGCAGATATTGCTCGATCTCGGCGTGCACGAGATGATTTTGCTTTCGAGCACCGTACGTAGCATCGTCGGCCTCGAAGCCTATGGCCTGACCATTGTCGAACAGCGCGCCATCACCATTCCGGATGACTACAAATTGCCAGTGCGAGATCAGTTCTATGGCTGAGGCGAAAAAGATATTAATCGTCGAAGCGCGCTTCTATGAAGACATCACCGACACCCTGGCCGAAGGCGCCATGGCGGTGCTGGGCGATGCCGGCTATGGGTGTGAGCGCATCGCCGTTCCCGGCGTCTTTGAGATACCGGCGGCGGTAAACCTGGCCTGGAATTCCGGCGCCTATGCGGGCTGCGTGACTCTCGGCTGCGTCATTCGCGGCGAAACGGATCATTATGATCATATCTGCCGAGAAATGAGCCGGCGCCTGATGGATATGAGTGTCGAGCAGAACATGCCACACGGCTTTGGCGTGCTGACCGTCGAGAGCCGCGATCAGGCGGAAAAGCGCGCGGCCTTGTCGGAGCGCAATACCGGCGGGCGGGCGGGCGAAGCCTGTTTAGCTATGATGGCGCTCAAACAACGCTTCGCTTAAGGTCGTTGACGGAGCGGCAGAGGCGCGCCATTGAATTTGGCGCGCATTTTAGAGATTAACGGAACTGGGGCGAATTGGTGGCTGGATCTGGCAGCACAAACATGGCGCGGCTGATATCAGTCCAGAGCCTCTATGAAATGGAGATCGCCGGCGCCTCCTTTGACGACGTGATGCTGAGCCATCTTGAAAACCGCTGGGCCGGCCAAATGGACGATGAAGGCAAAGTTCGCACCGGCGCGCGCCGGCTGGCCCGGACCGACCGCAAGAAATTCGCCGATATTGTCCGCGGCGTCACCCGCGACCAGGAACGGCTGGATGGACTGGTGAGCGGCGCGCTGCCCGACGGCGAAACCATTGATCGGCTCGATCTGATCTTGCGCATCGTGCTCAGGGCAGGGGCGTATGAGCTTTATTCCTGCCCAAAAGTCCCGGCGCAGGTGGCGATATCCGAATATGTCGACATCGCCAAGGCCTTCTACCACGAGGCCGAGCCAAGCCTGGTCAACGGTATTCTCGACCGCATCGGGCGCGTATTACGCCCCGCCGAGATCACCGGGAATAGTGGTGATGGTTAAGGGTGCGCCCGAACGGCCCGGCGAATTTGGATTTATCGAAACCTACATGGCGCCGCTGGCGACCGGCAACGAAGGCGCCCTTGGCCTCAAAGATGACGCTGGCTTGTTCGATGTCGCCCCCGGCCATCGGGCGGTGGTGACAACCGATGCCCTAATCGCCGGCATTCATTTTCGCGATACCGATCCGCCCGACAGTGTCGGCGCCAAGGCGCTAGCCGTGAATTTGTCCGACCTGGCATCCATGGGCGCTGCGCCCCTGGGCTACACATTGATCCTGGCGCTGCCCAAAGACTGGACCGCCGATTGGGCCGCCGGGTTCAGCAATGGTCTGGCGGCCATGCAACAACGCCATTCGTTGCAATTACTGGGCGGCGATACGGTTGCCGCAAATGGCCCGCTAACCATCGGCGTTACCGCTTTTGGTTCCGTGCCGGAGGGGCGCCAAATTATGCGCTCCGGCGCCGGGACAAGTGACGATATCTGGGTCTCGGGCAGCATCGGCGATGCCGCCCTGGCACTGGCAATATATAATGCAGGCGATAGCGATCGCATGGCGGCGCCTGAATACGCAGCCCTTCTGGACCGGTTGCAACGGCCCGAACCTCGCGTGGCGCTCGGCCAAAAGCTGGTCGGGATTGCCACGGCGGCCATCGATATCTCGGATGGCTTGGCCGCCGATCTCGGCCACCTTTGCCATGCATCGGCTATCGGCGCGAATATCGAGACAGAAAACATTCCATTGTCCGCCGCCGCCCGGGACTGCCTCGGCGCGCCGTCTTACGGCATGGATATTGTGATCGGCGGTGGCGATGACTACGAACTTCTGTTTACCGCGCCGCCAAGCCAGGCTGCCGACGTTACCCAGGCGGCGGAAAGGTCGGGGTGCGCGGTCACGCGAATCGGCCGCGCAAATGCGAAAAATCGGGTCCGCTTCGCTGCCGCGGACGGCCATGAAATAGAAATCAAGAAACCCGGCTGGGCGCATTTTTGACGATCCGGTTTAACGGCTGGAATGACACCGTATTCTCGGCTAACATTTGATCATGCCTAAAATACTCATATTCATTATCGTCGGGGTGCTTCTGCTTGCGGGCGGCGGCGTCACTGTTATGCAGCAGATGGAGTTGGGGCCGTTCGCACCCGATGCGGTCGAAAGCGCCGAAGCCGGGACCGAGGATGGCGCCGCCAAGCCCAAGAAGCCAAAAGAAGACGAGCCGGACCCGCCGATTTTTTTAACTCTGGACCCGATGGTTATTCCTATATTTCAAGGGGATAAGCTGAACACCAACATTCAGCTCACCATTCAGATCGAGGTTGCCAGAAAAGACGCGCCCGAGATGCGCAAGCGCATGACCAAGCTCAAAGATGCTTTGCTGCGCGATTTAATGGGTTTCGTGCCGCGCCATTTGCGCGATCACAAGGAGTTGGACATCGATATTTTGGGCCGCAGGCTGATGGTTATCGCCGAGCGCGCCGTCGGCAAGGGGCTTGTCGATAGTGTTCTGATACAAGGCATCCTCGACCGGCCCGCCAATTAGATACCAGCCTATTGGCACAGCCGTTGCTAAGCTTCGATGGCCCGGTTGCTTTGCAGGGCCGTATCTGGCAAAAGTTTGCCGCCGTTTGACCGTACCCAAACATAGCGGTGCGCAATCCCACACAGGTATTTTCAATCCCAAAAGGATCAGTTGGAATGGACAACGTCTCGATTTTTATTATTGCATGTGGCGTACTCGCCTTGATTTACAGCGCCTATGCGGTTCGCTCCATCCTGGCGGCGGACGCCGGCACGGAACGGATGCAGGAAATTGCCGCCGCCGTACAGGAAGGCGCGCGTGCTTACCTTAATCGCCAATACATGACCGTCGGCGTCGTCGGTGTCGTTATCGGCGTCATCCTTGGATTATTGCTCGGCCTGCCGACGGCGATCGGGTTTTTCATCGGTGCCATTCTGTCCGGCGCTGCCGGCTATATCGGCATGAACGTTTCCGTGCGCGCCAATGTAAGAACCGCGGAAGCGGCCCGATCCCAGGGTCTCGGCGCGGGCCTGGAAATCGCCTTCAAGTCTGGCGCCATCACCGGCATGCTGGTGGTCGGGCTAGCGCTTCTCGGCGTCACCGTTTATTTCGAGCTGCTGCGCGAAATGTTCGAGTTGTCGAGCGCCGATGGCTCGGCGGAAATCCTTAAAGCGTTAGTCGGGCTTGCTTTCGGCGCCTCACTAATTTCCATATTCGCCCGCCTTGGCGGCGGCATCTTTACCAAGGGCGCTGATGTCGGCGCCGACTTGGTCGGCAAGATCGAAGCTGGTATCCCCGAGGACGATCCACGCAACCCCGGCGTCATCGCCGACAATGTCGGCGACAATGTGGGCGACTGTGCGGGCATGGCGGCTGATTTGTTTGAGACTTATGCCGTGACGATCGTTGGCACCATGCTGCTGGGAGCGCTGTTTTTTACCGGCGCCGACCGTGAAACCCTGATGACGCTGCCGCTGTTGATCGGCGCCACTTGCATCGTTGCTTCGGTAATCGCCACTTTCTTCGTCCGCCTTGGGGCAAGCAATAATATCATGGGCGCGCTTTATAAGGGCTTTATCGCCAGCGCTGTGATCTCGGCCATCTTCATTGGCGGTATTATTTCTTTGGGTGCCGGCTGGAACACCGTCTTTACCACAAGTGGCGGCACATTTACCGGCACGGATCTGTACATATCCGCCCTGACCGGCTTGGTCGTCACCGGGCTGATTGTCTGGATCACCGAATATTACACCAGCACCGAAACCCGTCCGGTGCGCAGTATCGCCCGCGCATCCGAGACCGGCCATGGCACCAACGTCATCCAGGGCCTGGCCGTTTCCATGGAATCGACGGCGCTGCCGGTGATCGTCATTTGTGCCGGTATCATTGTTTCGTTCCTTACCGCCGGCCTTTACGGCCTATCCATTGCCGCCACGTCGATGCTGGCGCTGGCCGGCATGGTGGTGGCGCTCGACGCCTTCGGTCCGGTCACCGACAACGCCGGCGGCATCGCCGAAATGGCGAACTTGCCCGAAGAGGTGCGCAAAACTACCGATGCCCTGGACGCCGTCGGCAATACTACCAAAGCGGTGACAAAGGGCTATGCCATCGGCTCAGCCGGCTTGGCGGCGCTGGTGCTGTTCGGTGCCTTCAACCAGGAACTGCAGTCCGCGTTCCCGGATCTCAAAGTGAGTTTCAGGCTCGATGATCCGTTTGTCGTCGTCGGCTTGTTCATCGGCGGCTTGCTTCCCTACCTGTTCGCTTCGCTGGGCATGATGGCTGTCGGCAGGGCCGCAGCCTCCGTGGTCATCGAAGTGCGCCGCCAGTTCAAGGAAATTCCAGGCATCATGGAGGGTACCGCCAAACCGGAATACGGCACGTGCGTCGATATGCTGACCAGGGCGGCGATCAAGGAAATGATCGTGCCGTCGTTGCTGCCCGTTCTAGCGCCGTTCGTTGTCTATTTCGTGATCTTGCCGATCGCAGGCCAGGCGGCAGCATTTACCACCGTCGGCGCCATGCTGATGGGCATCATCGTCACTGGGCTGTTTGTTGCCATATCGATGACCTCGGGCGGCGGCGCCTGGGACAATGCCAAGAAATATATCGAAGACGGGAACCACGGCGGCAAAGGCTCCGACGCCCATCACGCCGCCATCACCGGCGATACTGTCGGCGATCCTTACAAAGATACGGCAGGACCGGCGGTTAACCCGATGATCAAGATCACCAACATCGTCGCCATTCTGCTAATCGCCATCCTCGCCGCCTAACCGCGAACGCGACGCCAAACAAAAAGCCCTCCGGGAGCAATCCTCCCGGAGGGCTTTTATTGAATGTATCCAGCGCCTTATTGCCCCTCCGATTTCTTTCCCTCGAAGCGGCCGATATTGCCGAACAATTGGCGCAAAAGTCCCAATTCATTCCCGGCGGTCGGCGTTTTGCGTTCAACCATTTCCATCTTTCGGGCTTCCTCCAGACCGAATGTTTTGAGCGCCGTCACGATGCCGCGCTTATTGAAGCGAATAACAATAACCTTGCGTTCGATAATTTCGGGCTCGAAAAAAGCGACGGTTTTGGTCTTCTCGCTGACGTAGAACCAGACGTCACCGTTGAATGGCGCCAGGCTGGAAGGCGATCCCAAAATCTGTACCACATCAGCTTTATTGACCTGGCCAACTTCGACTTCCGCCAACAAATCGGGATCGGGCAGATTTCCATGGGAATTTATACGCGGCGCGCAGGCACCAAGAGCCGCGGCGAAAATAACAGATGTAATCAAGGGTGATCGATGACCCATGGGAGCTGATTTTTCCTTCTATCCGAATAATTTGCCCGCCCGGCTGGCGCATGGGCGATGAACGGACTATATGGTAGCGGATTATAGCACAAGCCCAGCCACCAAAAAAGTGTCACGCGGGCGCCGCGCTCGGCGGCACCTACCAAATTTGGGTAAAGAGAGATAGCGTTTTCCATGGGACTGTTTGATTTATTCCGGCGCCGCCAGAATCAGGATGCCGATTATCGGCTTTACGGAGCCATCGTGGATCAGGCACGCCTACCGGCATTTTACAGCAATTGTGGCGTTCCCGACACGGTCAACGGGCGATTTGATCTGATTGGGCTACATGCCTATTTGGTAATGCGCTGCCTCAAGGGAATGGCGAATGAACGCGGTACCGGCTTGTCGCAACGATTGTTCGATATCATGTTTACCGATATGGACCGCAATTTGCGCGAAATGGGCGTCGGCGATCTCAGCGTAGGCAAGAAGGTCAAGGCTATGGCGAAAGCCTTTTACGGGCGCGTCAAAGCCTATGACGAAGGGCTTGCGGGCGGGCCGGAAGCATTGGAGGACGCATTGCGCCGAAATTTGTTTATCGAAACGGAGCCCCGCGACGAAGACGTGGCGAAAATGGCCGCGTATTTGTCGCAATCGGTGGCCGCTTCCAGCTCCTGGACAATTGAAGCGTTGGAGGAGGGGCGGCTACAATTCCTTGCGCCGCCGCCGATGACCGAAACAAACGGCGCAACACAGGAGGAAAGCGCGTGATGAAAATCACCGCCCCACCTGAGCCGGAATTTTCGCGGCTGCTCGCCGCCGATCCGACCAGCGCCAAGATCATTTCCGAACAGCTCAACGCCAGCAGTTCAGAATGCGCCGCGCTGGCGAAGCGTTTTGGTGTCGAAGCCATTCAAGATTTGCGCGCCGACTGCCGGCTCAGCGGGTTCGCCACGGGCAACCGCATGCGGCTGGAGGTTACGTTCAGCGCAGAGGTAAGGCAATTATGCGTCATCACGCTGGAACCGGTAGACACCAGCATCAACGCGAAATTTGCCCGCGAATATACACCGCCCGCCTTTACCGAAGATACGCAAGAGATAGTCATCGATCCCGACGCCGACGATCCCCCGGAAGCCATTCCCGAGGGGGGAATCGACGCCGGCGAGGCCGTTGCCGAGCAATTGGGGCTGGAGATCGACCCGTTTCCGCGCGCTCCCGGCGCCGAATTCGAAGAAATTACGGAAAACGAGCAGGCGGATCATCCGTTTGCTCAGCTCAAAAACCTTAAAATTGATGGTGATTGAGTAAAATTGACGCTCAATACCGCAGAATTCCGCCGCTTGCCCAATGAACAATTATCTGGTTTAAGTAGCGCCGCTTTTCATGGGCGGAAACATTGACGCCCAATTTCAAAAAATTAGAGTGAATTCAAGATGGCTGTTCCAAAAAAGAAAATATCGCGCTCGCGCCGCGACATGCGTAGATCGCACGATTCGTTAAAAAGTCAAGCACACGGCGAGTGTTCCAACTGTGGTGAAATGAAGAGGCCACACCATGTTTGTCCGTCCTGTGGCTATTATGACGGACGTGAAGTTGTCGACATAGACGCGACAGTTTAACCGACCTGGGTCCGGAGACTGGACTTAATGGCGCAGATCATAAGAGTCGCAATAGATGGCATGGGTGGTGACAATGCCCCCGACATGATCGTCGGCGGTATTGATCGTGCTTCCAAAGTGCTGGACGACGTCGAATTTCTTTTGTTCGGCGATGAGGCGCGTTTGCGCCCGCTGCTGGATGCCCATGCAGGCGCCAATGCGGTTACGGAGATTCGCCATACCGACGAAGCCATCTCGGCCGAGGAAAAACCGACCGTCGCGCTCCGCACCGGAAAAAAATCCAGCATGCGGCTGGCTATCGATGCGGTCAAATCGGGCGAGGCGTCTGCCCTGGTTTCTGCGGGCAATACCGGCGCGCTGATGGCTATGGCCACGGTCGTGCTGCGCACGCTGCCCGGCATCGACCGACCAGCAATCGCCGCCGCCCTGCCGACCCTGCGCAGCCAGACGGTGATGCTCGATCTCGGCGCCAATATCGATTGCAACGCGGACAATCTGGTTCAGTTTGCCGTCATGGGCGAAGTGTATGCCCGCGCCGAGATTGGATTGGCGCAACCCTCCATCGGCATACTGAATGTCGGGGTCGAGGGCCTCAAAGGCAACGATGCGGTCAAAGAGGCCAGCGCAATCCTGCAATCGTCGGATTTGCCGATTAAATTTTACGGCTTTATCGAGGGCGATGATATCGGCAAAGGGACCGTGGATGTGGTCGTCACCGATGGATTTACAGGTAACGTCGCTTTAAAAACCGCCGAGGGCGCGGTGAATATGTTCTCCCATCATTTGCGCACCGCCCTGAAGTCCAGTCTGCGCACGAAACTCGGCGCTTTGTTGTCCATGCCAGCGCTGCAAATCGTAAAAAACAAGTTCGATGCCAGACGTTACAACGGCGCCATGTTTGTTGGCCTAAATGGTATTTGCATCAAGAGCCACGGCGGAACCGATGCGGTTGGATTTGGCAATGCGCTCGGTGTTGCCGTCAATCTGGTGCGCCGTGATTTCAACGAGGTGATCAAAGAAGATTTAAGCCGCGTGATGCAAAATGATCGACCCGAGATAAAGGCTGCGGTGAACTGATGAGCTTGCGCACCAGATTTATCGGCTGCGGCTCGTACCTTCCGGAGAATATCGTCACCAACCAGGAACTCGCCAAATCCGTCGACACCTCCGACGAATGGATCACGGCACGCACCGGCATCAAGCGCCGCCATATCGCGGCCGAAGGCGAATACACCTCCGACCTGGCCCGCCAGGCGGCCGTGGCTGCGCTGGACAGCGCAGGCCTCAAGCCCAACGATCTGGACCTGATCATCGTCGGCACCACCACGCCGGACGAGGTATTTCCAGCCACCGCGGTAACCTTGCAGGGTCAGCTTGGCCTGACCGGCGGCGCCGCATTCGATATCCAGGCGGTTTGCTCCGGCTTTATCTATGGACTTTCCGTCGCCGACAGCATGCTCAGGGGCGGGACGGCGAAAACGGCGCTGGTGGTTGGCGCCGAAACCATGTCACGCATCCTGGATTGGGAAGACCGGTCCACCTGCGTGTTGTTCGGAGACGGCGCCGGTGCGGTTATCCTGCGCGCCGACAACGGCGCCGACGAAAGCAACGAGGCGCCGGGCATATTATCGACCCATATTCATTCCGATGGCAATTTGCGCGATCTGTTGTATTGCGCCGGCGGCCCTTCGACGACCGGTAATGCAGGCGTTCTGAAAATGATGGGCAAGGACGTCTACAAGCATGCCGTCACCAACCTCGCTAATGTGGTCGTCGAAGCGTTAGAGGCCAACCAGTTGAATCCTGAAGACATTGATTGGCTGGTCCCGCATCAGGCCAACAGGCGCATCATCGACAGCACCGTCAAGAAGCTGGGATTGGCCGAAGACAAGGTGGTGATGACCATCGCCGATCATGCCAATACCTCGGCGGCATCGATCCCTTTGGCCCTCGACGTCGCCATAACCGATGGCCGCATCAAAAACGGCGATCTGATATTAATGGAGGCGATGGGCGGCGGTTTGACCTGGGGCGCCGCCATGGTGCGCTGGTAGGCAAATTCCGGGCGATGAAATTTGGCGTTAAATTCATTACCTATCCCGTTGAAATTGATAAACATCTCGCGTAAAATAACCTCAATTAAATGACACGCGTCACATCAGGGGAAGCTTAGGCGATGGCTGGAAATACCATTACCCGTTCGCAGTTGAGCGAGGCCGTCTACCAGGAAGTCGGTCTGTCGCGCAACGAATCTGCGGATTTACTTGAATCTGTTCTCAACAAAATCTCGGACACATTGGCCGCCGGCGAATCGGTCAAGATATCATCCTTTGGCAGTTTTTCGGTCCGCGAGAAAGGCCAGCGGGTCGGCCGTAATCCGAAAACCGGCGAAGAAGTGCCGATATTGCCGCGCAAGGTTCTGGTTTTCAGGCCGTCGCAAGTCTTGAAGAGCCAGATCGCGGATTCCGGCTCGGACCCGATTTCCTGATAACGCCGGGTTGGCATGGCGTTATCGGCGGAACAGCTTTCATCAAACCGGCGGGACGGAAAATCCGCGACCGCTTTTCGCACCATAAGCGAGGTTGCCGGAGCCCTTGATCTGCCGCAGCATGTGCTGCGCTTTTGGGAAAGCAAATTTCCGCAGATCAAACCCATGAAGCGGGGCGGCGGGCGGCGCTATTACCGGCCCGAGGACCTGGATGTCCTACGCCGCATCAAAAGCCTCTTGTATGACGACGGCTACACCATCAAGGGCGCCCAGAAGCTCTTGAAAGACGGCGGTGAAGCATCAACGCAAGAGGCGCCGGTGGAACGCGCCGCCGCCAAACCGGAACCAGCGTCCGGCGCGGCCAACCAAGACGCCCTTCTGGAAGTGCTGGCCGAGCTCGAAGACATCAAGAAACTGCTCTAGCCGCCGAACCTTATTTTCGCCTGTTCGAGCATCGCTGTGCGCCAATCATCATCGGGCGCCCCTGGGCGCGCCGCATCGCATCCGACCGGCCCCCAAGGCGCGGCTTCACTTGTGTACATTTCCCCCAAAATTTCCATCCAGCTCATGTCATCGAAGGCCCCGGCGGCCAATACCTGACGGCCCGGTATCAGGGTCAGGTGCCAGCGCACGGTGGTACCGCATTCGGTGCAGAATTCATAATGGACGGGATTGCCGCTGTCGCCGGTGCGGGTATGGGTCTTGGTCTCGCCGCTGAATTCCTTGATGCGGCTTTCGTCCACCACCACCGAGATACCGTAATCGCTACCGGTTCGTTTGCGGCAGGTTGCGCAATGGCACGCCGATATCCAGATGGGCGGCGCACCAAGTTCGAACCGCACGGCGCCGCAGTTGCAGCCGCCCTTATACTGATCCATTGCCAAAGCCTCCTATTGCCGCGTCATTGTTTTTGATGATGTGTTTTGCGGCAGATACGCGCCCTTTTCCCGCAACGTCTCGATCAGCTCCTGGGTGTCCAGATCGCACGCCGGCTGCCCGGTGCGGATCGATTGTACCGCCGCCGTGCCCGCCGCCTGGCCCATCATCGCCGCCGCCGGCATCACCCGGATCGAGCCGTGCACTTGCACATCAGCCGAATGGCAGCGCCCGGCGACCCAAAGATTGAGCCAGCCCTTGGGCGCCAGGATGGAGTAGGGGATGCCGTAGCGCTCGCCGACCTCGGGCCGCGCCTCGTTTCGGAACTCTTTGATGAAGCGCTCAAACTCTTCCTCCGAGGCCTCGTAAGGATGGATGTCCACGGCCTTGTTGAAGACGCCGATCTGATCGGGAAACTCGCGCCGCGCCTTGAAGTCCTCGTAGTTGATCTCGTACTCGCCGACGATGCGCCGCGTTTCGCGCACCCCCATCAAGGACGAGGTGGTGGCATGCTCGATGCCTTCGAAGCCGGGCACGTATTTGCGGTAAAACTCGGTGTACTCCATGGCGATCTTGCGCCCCAGCATCATACCATCCGAAAGACTGTCACAGCGCAATGCGTTCAAATCAAAAATATGCCCCCCGTTCAGATTACCCATGGAGGAGCCAACCTGAAACATGCCCGGCAGAAACCGGTCATGCTGGGTGAAGTGGCCATCGCCAAGGGCTTTTTTAAGGGCCGCGCCATGCACCTTCTGTTTATCCCAGTTGTCGGCCTTGTTGGGATCGGTTCCGGCCGGCGCATCGGTGTCCGGATTGCTTTTGGCGGCTTCGCGCAAGACCCGGTCCCAATCGATGCCGGCATAGAGCGAGCAGAGCGAGGCGGGCATAATCTGGTCTGTATCCCGGCCGGCCTCACGGCATTCGGCGCCGCAAAGATCGGCCAGCACCGCATCGCCGGTGGCATCGATAAAGGTTTTTGCCGGAACGTACCGATGGCCTTCGATATTGTTAATCACCACGCCGTTCACTTTACGGCTTATCGCGTCCACGTCGGCATCGATTAGGCGGGTGAAAAAGCGCACCTCGACGCCGGCGTCGCGCGCGAACTCATCCAATATGAGCTTCAAGCCTTCGGGCCGGAACGGCGTCCAACGGTGATAGGCAACGCGCCAGAATGCCGGCGTCACTTGCGGGCCCAAAAATCCGCGTTGGTACATGGTCTCGACAATTTCGCGCATGACGCCGCCGACCAGCCCCTCGACGCCGTTGGCCATGGGATCGAACGCGGTCACCAGACCCGATGTGCCCATGCCGCCCATGGTGCCGGTGCCCTCGACCAACAAGGTCTTGGCGCCCAGCCGCGCCGCCGATATGGCCGCCGCCGCGCCGCCCGGCCCGCCGCCGGCGACCACGAGATCGTATTCTTCGTCGACCGGGATATCCCGGGAAAAACTGAATGTCGCCATTATTCCCTCCTACTGCTGTTTCTTAAAACTAATCCCTCGCACCATCAGCGTCCAACATATGCACGCGCCCCGGCGAAGGAATTGCGGCGCCCGTCCTTGAGCGTTATAGTGCGCCCGCTGAACGACATTCTGTCGGCAATTCGGCGGGGAGTGGCGCAGTCTGGTAGCGCATTCGACTGGGGGTCGAAAGGTCGGAGGTTCAAATCCTCTCTCCCCGACCAAATTTTAAAAAAGCATTTCCCCCAAGCATTTTGGTCAACAAACATTCATTCGCCACTAACCGGCGGCGCGTTCCAACACGCCGGGTAGATTACTTGATTGTGCGGAATTCTAAACACCACCCTTTTTACTAGCATTTTATTTTTCGATTCGTGCGACATGTCTTTTACCCCCCTTACGGTTATGACGGTTTATGACGGTTTATGACGGTTTTCGCCGGCGCGCCTCAGAAACCCAGCCGGTCTGGGGATCGCATAGTTGGCCATATGGCCGTCGATCTTGGCACCACGATCGATTAATCACTCCCAATCCACCATGGCCCACACAAAAATACCCCGCCAGGCGGCGTCTCCGGCTCGGAATATCTCTCCTGTATTCGATGATTATTCGGGAATTTTAATTAGCACATAATGGGAACAAATGCAAGAAATTACAGCGGATGGTGCTTGCAATTACAGGGACAAGACTTATCTCCAAAGCTCCTCACCAAATTTCTGTCCGAAAAATCCGGGTTAGCTCTTAGTGCCCCCGCCATTCCCGTAATTCCGATGGTATGATTTATTGCTGATCGGCGCGCGCTTTCGGTCCCTGTACGAAACGCCATTCATGCGCGAGCCCCATATAGAGGCCAACGCACATGACCAATAGGACTATCGTGAAGGGCAGTCCCACCGTAATGGCTGCGGCCTGAAGCGCGCCCAAGGCTTCACCGCCGCCGCCGAACAGCAGGGCGCCCGCGATGACACCTTCCATGGTCGCCCAAAATATCCGTTGTGGCACCGGCGCGTCGAGCATGCCACCTGAGGTAATGCTGTCGACCACTAGCGATCCGGAGTCCGAGGAGGTGATGAAAAACACCAACACCAGCACGATGGCCACAAACGAGGAAATATTTGCCAGGGGCAGGTTTTGCAGCATCTGGAACATGGCGAGCGACACATCACTGATGCCGCCGGCCAGTGCACCGATTTCGTTCTGCGCCTGCTCCAGGGCCGAGCCGCCAAAGCTCGCCATCCAGACCAGCGTGACCAATGTTGGGACGAGCAGTACGGCAATGAGGAATTCCCGGACCGTGCGCCCCTTTGAGATGCGCGCGATAAACATGCCGACAAAGGGTGACCAGGAAATCCACCAGGCCCAGTAAAACACTGTCCAGCCATGGAAGAATTTTTCGTCCTCGCGGCCAATCCAATTGCTTAGCGGGATAATGGTTTCGGCATAAGCTACGGCTGTGGTGCCGATTGTCGTAAATATGGCGATCGTCGGTCCCGCCAGAACGACGAACAACAGAAGCAACGCGGCAAGCCCCATATTGATGTTGCTCAGAACCTTGACGCCGCCGTCGAGGCCGCGCACGACGGAGATAACCGCAACGAAGGTAACGCCGATAATGATGGCGACTTGTGTCGCGATGCCGCTATCAATCCCAAACAGGAATTTGAGGCCGCTGGCCGCCTGTTGCGCGCCAAACCCCAACGAGGTGGCCAGACCGAATATGGTGGCAAGCACGGCGACGATATCAATCACATGGCCGAACCAGCCCCATGACCGGTCTTTCAACAGCGGGAAAAAGCCCGATCGGATGGTGAGTGGCAGTCCCTTATTGTAGGTGAAGAAGGCCAGCGACAACCCGACCACCGCATAGATCGCCCAAGGATGCAGCCCCCAATGGAACATGGTTGCGCCCATGGCCGCTTCGGCGCCTTGTGGCGTCCTGGGTGCCGCGTTGAGCGGTGTGCCGAACCAATTGGTGTAATAGGCGGTGGGCTCTGCGACGCTCCAGAACATCAGCCCAATGCCCATCCCTGCAGCGAACAGCATAGAAAACCAGGACAAGGTCGAGAATTCCGGTCGGGCGTCGATGCCGCCAAGTCGAATTTTCCCAAAAGGCAGGAAAATCAGCACCAGACAGAAGACCACAAAAATATTGCCGCCGACCATGAACAGCCAGTCGAAATGGCCTATCGACCAGCCCTTGGCGCCGGCGAAAGCCGTTTTTGCGGACTCCGGTGCCATCAGCGTGCCTAGCACGAAAATCAGGATCAGGACGGCCGTGATCCAGAAGACCGGATTGTGCAGGTCCATCCCCCAGCGTCGCAGATTGTCCTGGCCGATCTGATAGTCGGTTTGATAGCGATCCGGCATATTTGCCTCCCCTTAACCTTGCCTGCCTGTCGATCTAACCAAATTAACAGGTTCGATCAAATAGAACACCGGACGCCCACGGAGTTTTAAAATGCAGAACTATCATTCAATTTCTGGCCCGGCTTGGTAAAGCAATATCTCCTTCTGGACTAGAGGCGGACCTTTCGGGCACCCAAATTGATGTCCGCTTCGGGGGCATAGGGGGCATCAATCTCTATACGGCCAAATTAGGATTCGATAATCATCCCCCGACAATCCCGCGCGCCTGCAAATCTGCAATCTCCCCCTCCGATAACCCGGCCTCAACCAATATCTCATCCGTATGCGCCCCCAGCTCCGGCGCGCCTGCCCGGTATTCGGGCACCGTTCCGCTGAACCGGGCGGCACCCCGCGTTTGCCGTAACGGCCCGGCCACCGGGTGCTCAGTCTCTACCAAAATTCCGGTGGCGGCGATTTGCGGGTGGGTGATCATCGCGGCGCGGGTCAAAACCGGGGCGCAAGGCACGCCTTCGGCTTCCAGGCGGGTGATCCATTCGTCGTTGCCGGCTTTAAGGAGTTCCTCTTGGATGAGGTTTAAGCGGGCATCGATATTGAAATCGCGGAGTTCGGCGGTTTTGAAGCGTTCGTCATCCAGCAATTCCGGGCGCCCGAAAACGCGGGTGAGCGCCTGCCATTGGGCGTCGGTCATGATGGACACGCTGATATGGCCGTCCGCAGTCTCGTAAATCAAGTCGATGAAGCTGGCGGCTTTTTGCGGCGAGACTTCCTTGCCCACGAATGTCTGCCCGCCCATGTCCGATGACCACAGGAACGCGACGATGGCGTCCAGCATGGAAAGGCGCACATGCTGGCCTTCGCCGGTGCGGGTGCGCGCCAGCAACGCCGCCGTGATGGCCTGGCCTACCGTGATACCCGTCAGCTTGTCGGGCAGGATGGTGCGCACCAGGCGCGGGCGCTCGTCGTCAGAGCCGCCCTGTACCGAGGCGAGGCCCGACAAAGCCTGGACCAAAGGATCGTAGACCGGCTTGCCGGCGTAAGGGCCGGTTTCGCCGAAGCCGCTGATGGAGACATAAATGATGGACGGCGCGTGGCCGCGGATGGCGTCTTCGCCGATGCCCATGCGTTCGACCACGCCGGGGCGGAAGTTCTGCACCATCACGTCGCACCCCATGGCCAGCCGCTTGACCAATTCCACGCCATCTTGCGTTTTGAGATCGATGCTGATCGAGCGTTTGTTGCGGTTGTTATTGAGGAAGCTCGCCGACAGCCCGCCGGAGCGATTGCCCGCCGAGCGGGTGAAATCGCCGCGCGCTTGGGGTTCCACCTTGATCACGTCGGCGCCCTGGTCGGCCAGGATCATGGTCGCGTAGGGGCCCGACACCACGGCGGTCAGATCGAGAATGCGGAAGCCGTCTAGCGGGCCGGGCATGGAATTCGCTAGCGACGCTGGAACTGAGTATCGCCGAATAACTGATCGATGGCTTCGGCGCCGAGGCCGCTGTTCAGCCGGTCCTGATGTTCGGACAACAAATCGATGCCCCGGCGGACAGCAGGCCGCGCCTTCATCGCCTCCAGCCAGCGCCCGAAGTTGGGAAACTCGGCAATGTCGATATGGCGGCGGCGGTGGCCCCTTGCCCAGGGGAAAGTGGCCATGTCAGCGATTGAGTAGTCATCGCCGCCGAGATACTCGGCCTCGCCCAGGCGCTGGTCCATCACGCCGTACAGCCGCGCAACCTCCCGGTTGTAGCGGCTTTGGCCATAGGCGATTTCTTCCGCGGCGGCGATTTTCGGGGCGTAGTTGTTGAAATGGCTTTGCTGGCCGAACATGGGGCCGACGCCGCCCATTTGAAACATCAGCCATTGCAGGACAATGGAGCGGGCGCGGGCTTCGGTTGGCATGAATTGGCCGGTTTTTTCGGCGAGGTAAATGAGCATGGCGCCGGTCTCGAAGACGGAGAAGGGGACCCCGCCGGGGCCGTCATGATCGACAATAACCGGGATGCGGTTGTTGGGGCTGATGGCCAGAAAATCGGCTTCGAACTGATCGCCTTTGGTGATATCGACGGCGATGGCCCGGTATTCGATGCCGGTCTCTTCCAGCATGATATGAATTTTCTGGCCGTTCGGCGTCGGCCAACTGTAAAGGTCAATCATGGGCTAAGGCTTCCCGTTGTCCAGTGTAAAGCAACGGGCGCTATCTTAAAACAAGTTGCGGCGATGGCAATCGCTCCTGAATTTATAAGGCGCGATGGCCATCGCTCTGGGATCTAAAGTTGAACGCGCTTCCCGGCTAGATCACATCTCCCCGGTCGCCAGCCATTTAGCGCAGTCGGCGCCAAGCTCATCCAAGGCACGCGCCTCGTAGGCATCGATTTCTTGCGCGCTCAGCGTGTCGCGCCAGCGATTGTTGGTGCCTTTATTGACGAACACCTTTGCACCACCGTCGAAGATGGCGCCGCCCAAGGGCGTTGTCAGGTCCGCATGCTCCTTCATGTAGTCGAAGCTGGTATGCAAATCCATTTTCGGCCATTTGGCTTCGTCGATTTCTATATCAAGAAAGGCGGCCATCTTGCGCATCTCGCCTTCCTTGTCGTCGATCAGGTTTTGGTAGTGGATCATATAGACGTTGGGAAGATCGCGGATCGCCCACCAGGAGCGGATGTTTTCCCAGAACGGCCAGAACGGATGGCCTTCTTTGTTGAACCAATCGAGGAAATATTGCTGCATATCGTCGGTGGTGGGCCGTTCGATCACCGGGCCGAAATTGGGCAGGGAATTCAGGCCGTCGTACAACATATCGTTCATATAATAGTGGTGGTTGTAGATGCTCCACACCACATCGCGGCCATCGCGCGCGATGTAAACATATTTGCTCTTCGGCGAAAACACCAAGGCGTCCACCGGCAGGTGGGTCTTGATGAAGCGGCGATGCTCCTGCAACTCGACATCGTCCCGCGCTTCCAACGGCGGCAGGCGGAAATCATGCCAGAGCGACATATCGGCGATCGGCAGACCCTCGGTTTCACCTTCGAAAATAAATTCGGCAACGATCTGCTGCACCCAGGTGGTGCCGGCTTTGGCGTAGGTCGCGATAAATATATCGTCATCACGAAACTTGAAATCGTTCCAATAGGTCGAATCCATCGCCCAGCTTTGGATATCACGCGTCTTTACAGGCCACTCGATCGCTTCTGACATGGTGAACACTCCCTGAAAATTTGTTTATAGTATCGGTGTTATTGGCACCAACTCTAGTTGAAGAATTGCGGATGGTAAATCTCGGAGAATCGACAATGGGGGCGGGCGGTTAAATTCGCTCGCCCTCTTTCTTTCATTGCCTCTCCGTGCCTACTGACTAAAATCCCACCCAGGGAGGCCAATAAATATGACTAGGTATTCCATTTCGCAACCGGTGACCATGATCGAGGCGCCCAGGCTGTTGACCGGCAAGGGACGCTATACGGATGACGTCAAGTTGCCGTTTGCGGCGCACGGCGTGTTCCTGCGCTCGCCCCACGCTCATGCGGATATCAAATCCATCGACACGGCTGCCGCCGAAGCCATGCCGGGCGTGCTCGCGGTGCTGACCGGCGCCGATTATGAAGCCGACAAACTGGGTTTCGTGCGCGGCATAAGCCCTGGAAAATTGCGCGACGGCTCGCCCATGTTCCGTCCCGACCGGCCCGGCCTGACCAGCGACCGGGTGCGCCATGTGGGCCAGGCCGTCGCCCTAGTCATCGCCGAAAGCATTAATCAGGCAAAGGACGCGGTGGAGGCAATCGCCGTGGACTACGAGCCTTTGCCGGCCCATATGGAGACGGCGACGGCCAATGCGCCTGAGACGACGGCTTTGCGCGCTGAAGCCCCCAACAACGAAGCCATGCACGCAGAAATCGGCGATGCCGCCGTCACCGATGCGGAAATGGAAAAAGCCGATCATGTGACCCGGGATACTTTCGTTGTTAACCGGGTGACCGCCAATACCATGGAGCCGCGCGCAGTCGCCGCCGAATATGATTCTGGGCGCGATCATTTCACCATCTATGCCTGCCACCAGCGCCCCTATATCTGGCGCACCATGATGACCAAATATGTGTTCGGCATCGACGAGCATCAGATGCGCCTGATCGCCGGCGATGTGGGCGGCTCGTTCGGCATGAAGGGCGGGCTCTATATCGAAGTGCCGCTCATCGCCTGGGCGTCGAAAAAAATCGACCGGCCGGTAAAATGGGTGTGCGAGCGCTCAGAAGCGCACATGTCCGACGACCATGGCCGCGACATGGTGATCAAGGCCGAGCTAGGCATTGATAATGACGGCACCTTTCGCGCCGCGCGCTTCATCTCCAACAACAATATCGGCGCCTATCTGTCGATGATCGGGTTCTTATCAACGCGCGGCATCGCCGGGTCCATGTGCGGGCCCTATATAACGCCGGTGATCCATGGCGAGGGCGCGGCGGTGATGACGAATACCGTGTGCGTTTCCAACTACCGAGCGCCGGGCGGCGCGCCGGGCACCTATGTTCTGGAGCGCATCATCGATATGGCGGCCAGGGAAACCGGTCTCGACCGGGTCGATATCCGGCGCAAAAACCTGATCCCCGCCGATGCCATGCCTTACCGGCTGCCCACCAACGCCACCTATGACTGCGGCGAGTTTGAGGCGGTCATGGATAAATGCCTTGCCCGATCGGACTATGCGGGGCGCGAGGCCAGACGCTCCCAAACCGAAGCCGCCGGCAAGTTGCGCGGCATCGGCGTATCCAGCACTGTCGATCCGTCCGCCGGGCCGTCACCAGAAACCGCCGAAGTCCGTTTCGATCCGGGCGGCGCGGCGACCATTATCGTGGGCTCCACCGCCCAAGGACAAAGCCACGAAACCATCTATACCCAGATCGTCTCGGAAAAGCTTGGGATGGAGGTGGAGAATTTGAGGGTGATCGAGGGCGACACGGAAAAATTGTCCTGGGGCACCGGCACCGGGGCTGCGCGCACCGCCACCATCGGCGGTACTGCCGTCTACAAGGCGGTGGAAAAGGTGATCGAGAAGGGCAGGCGCATCGCCGCCCATATGTTGGAAACCGCCGAAAGCGATATCGAGTTCGATGATGGCGTGTTTTCGGTCGCCGGCACCGACCGTTCGGTCTCCATCACCGATGTGGCCACCACAGCCTTCGATCAAACCAAGCTGCCGCCGGAGATCGAGATTGGTCTATACGAGACCGCCACCTGGTCACCGGACGTCAACAACATTCCCAACAGTTGCCATGTCTGCGAGGTGGAGATCGATCCCGAAACCGGCGCCATCGAGATTGTCAAATATACCGCCGTCTCCGACGTGGGTGTGGAGTTGAACCCGTTGCTGGTCAATTCACAGGTCTATGGTGGCATCGCGCAGGCGGCGGGCCAGGCGCTGATGGAAGACATGATCTATGACGATGCTGGCCAAATACTGACCGGCTCGTTCCTGGATTACGCCATGCCGAGGGCCGATAATTTTTGCCACTTCGATCTTGATAGCCATCCGGTGCCGGCGACCACCAATCCGCTGGGCGTCAAGGGCGCCGGCGAATGCGGCACGGTCGGCGGGCTGGCCGCCGTGATGAATGCGATTAACGATGCGCTGGAACCCTTAGGCGTGCGTAACCTGCAAATGCCGGCAACCTCGGACAAGGTGTGGCGGGCCATCCGCGATGCGGCGTAAAACATAAATGGCTATTCGCGAGCTTGGCATAATCTTGCATGGCGCCACTGGGCGCATTGCCTCGACCCAGCATCTGGCCAATGCGTTGGCGCCGATTATCGCCGAGGGTGGGCTGGATGTTGGCAATGGCGAGACGGTCATGCCGAAATTGATTTTGGCCGGGCGCGATGAGGCCAAGCTTGCCGATATCGCACGCACCCACAATGTAGAAAACTGGACCACCGATCTGGATACGGCACTGGCCGATCCGGCCTATCCGGTGTTTTTCGATGCCGCCGCCACCCATCTCCGACTTGATCTGCTGCACCGAGCCATTGACGCTGGAAAACATATCTATACGGAGAAACCGGTGGCCCCCTGCATTAAGGACGGGCTCGCCATCTTAAGCGCGGGTCAGGCAAAGGGGCTGAAGCTGGGTGCCGTCGAAGATAAAATTCATTCGCCGGGCTACCGCAAAATGAAAACGCTGGTCGATGACGGATTTTTTGGCAGGGTGGTCAACTTCCGCCTGGATTTCGGCTGGTGGGTGTTCGACGGGTTGGAGCGGCAAGCCAACCGGCCAAGCTGGAATTACCAGAAATCCGGCGGCGGCGGCATGTTTTCGGACATGTACGCCCATTGGCGCTATGTGGTCGAAACCATGATGGGCCCGATGAGGCGCATCACGGCGGCCGGCTGGACGGCGCAACCCAAACGCGGCGGCGAGGCCAGCGAGAAGTTTGACGTGGATGTGGAGGACAGTTGTTCGGTCATCGTCGAGTTGGAAAGCGGCGCCTTCGGCACGATCACATCAAGCTGGGCGCAGCGGGTGATCGGCGATGATCTGGTCAGCTTTCAGATAGACGGTACCGGCGGCTCGGCGCAGGCCGGTATGCGCCGCTGCCGCGCGCAAGCCGCCAAGGATACCCCCAATATTCGCGGCTTCAATCTGGGCGGCGATAGCGCCACCTTGGATTACAAAATCGATCATGCCGCCGACTGGCAAGAGATACCAGAGGCCGGGCCATACCTGAACCTCTACCGTGCCGGCTGGGAGCAATTCCTTCGCCATGTGGCAACGGACGCACCACTGAAATCCGATTACGCCGCCGGCATTCGTGATGTACAATTTGCCGAGGCCTGTTTGCAAAGCTCCGCAACCGGCGCCTGGGTTTCCATGGCGCCGCTGGCTTGAAGGAAATATTATGAGCGATCTACCCGTTTTAAATTTGGAAGGCGGCCCCTTTGAGCGCGGCCTGGCCCACGGCAAGGCGCTGGCGCCATCCATCGCCGCCAATATCGAAACCTATTTGGCCCGCTTCGAAGCCAGCGGCATGTCAGCGCACGCCGCCCGCACCGAGGGCGAAACCTGGATCGACGTCATCAACGGCCACAACGCGGCCTATGGCGAGGAAATGCGCGGGCTGGCTGAAGGGGCGGGAATTGCCTTGGCCGATGTGGCCATGCTCAATGCCCGCTACGAAATTACATTCGGGCTCATGGGCGACGAAGCAAAAGCCGCCGATGAGGCGGACGGCTGCACATCGTTCGGCGCGCTGCCCGAAGCAACGTTCAACAGCCATGTTATATTGGGGCAGAACTGGGACTGGCTGGCCGGCGTGCATGGCCATTGCGCGGTCTTGCGCGTTTCCCGAAATGATGGCCCCGATTTCATCTGCTTTACCGAGGCCGGCATCGTCGGCGGCAAGATGGGCGTCAACGAGCATGGCATCGGTCTGGTGGAGAACGGTCTGGTGTCCGACCATGACGGGCGCAACAGACATGAAAAGCCTTTCCACATGCGCTGCCGCGAAGTGCTGGATGCGACCACATATGATATGGCGTTGCTGCCGGTGCTGGCGACGCGGCGGGTTTGTTCAGCCAATTTCGTTATCGGCCAAGCGGGCGGCGACGGCGATGGCGACGGCGAGGTGATCAATATCGAAACCAGCCCGGACGCCACATCCAGCCATTTTCCTATCGATGGGCTGATTACCCACTCCAACCATTTCACCGATCCCCGCCATGGCCCCTCGCAGATGGAGCGGATCGGTCCCAGCACCTTGTACCGGGCCAACCGGCTGGACCGATTGTTGCGCAAAAATATCGGCAAGCTGGACATGAACCATATGGCCGCCGCCCTCGGCGATCATTTCGGCGCCCCCAACGCCATCTGCCGCCATGCGGACGCACGCCAGTCGGGGGCCAAACAGACCATGACCAACGCGTCCCTGGTGATCGATCTGGAGAACCGCTCCATGCACATCGCCGATGGCCCGCCTTGCGAAAACGCTTTCAGCTATTATCCCTTGAAGGCGGGCGCCGCGTCGCGCGCCGCCGAATAGGCGCCCGTATTCCATGGCTCGCCATATTGTCTGCCTGACATTTGATTTCGATACCGAATCCGGTTTCATCGCGCGCGGCTGGGATTCGCCAACGCCCCTATCCAGGGGCGAGTTTGGACTGGTCGGAGCGCAGCGAATTTTGGCGCTTCTCAAAGAACGCGGATTGCCGTCCACGTGGTTTGTCCCCGGCTTCACTATCGCCAGCCATCCAGCCGCGTGTGAGGTGGTGCTCGCTGGCGGCCACGAGATCGCCCATCACAGTTGGGCGCATATCCCACCGGCCCTGCAAAGCCGCGATGAAGAGGCCGCCGATATGGTGCGCGCCAATGACGCCATCGAAAAACTCACAGGCCAGCGCGCAAGGGGCTACCGCTCGCCATCGTGGGATCTGTCGGAGAACACGCTGGAGCTATTGATCGAAGAAAACATGGAATACGATTCCAGCCTGATGAACAGCGACTACGCGCCAACCCGCGCGCGCCTCAATGACGAGGTAAAGCTGGGTGAGCCGATCCGCTATGGGCTGGAAACTGATCTCATTGAAATGCCAATAAGTTGGGCGCTGGATGATTTCCCACATTTCGAATTTGTACGCACGCCGGAAATGACTTTACCCGGCCTCAATTCCCCGCGCGCCGTGATGGACGCGTGGTGGGACGAATTCGTCTATATGCAAAAGACAGTGGACTGGGGCGTATTGACCTACACCATGCACCCCTACGTCATCGGTCGCGGCAACCGTATGCTGGCATTGGAAGGATTGCTCGAGCGCCTGACGGACGCCGGCGCGGAATTCATGACCATGGAAGATGCGGCGGGGGAAGCGCGGGGACGCCTGGGCGGGTAGGAAGCCTATTCGGGCAGCACCTAACCCTGCTTGCGGACCCGGTTTGAACCGAGAACCCGCTCTTTTGGAATGCTTATCGTAACTGTTGTGCCGACATCCGCTTGGCTGTCGATATTCAGGCTACCGCCGTGCGCTTCCAATAAGCCCTTGGCCAGCGGCAGGCCGAGACCCGTTCCCTCGCCGCTTTGCGCCAAATCGCCACGCTCGGCCTGGCCGAATTTCTCCAATGCCTTGGCAAGGTCGGTGGCGTCCATGCCGATGCCGGTATCGACGACCCACAGGAGCGCCGCGCCATCATCCGCATAACCGCATCGGACCGAGACGGTGCCGCCGGCATCAGAAAATTTCACGGCGTTGGAAAGCAAGTTGACGAGGATTTGCTTCATCCGCAACGGATCGGCAAGGATCACCGGCGCATCTTCGCCGACGGAACTTATCAATTTGACACCGCCGATTTCAGCCCGGCTGTTTACCAATTGCAGGGACGCATCGACAATATCGCTCAAATAGACCTCGGAGATATTCAACTCCAATTTGCCCGCTTCAATGACCGACACGTCGAGCAGGTCGCTGATCAACTCTAAAAGAAGATGGCCCGACTGTTGGATGGAATCCACATAGTCTTTGTATTTCTCATTTTCCAGCGGACCGAACGTCTCCGCCTTGATGGCATCGGAAAATCCGATGATGGCGTTGAGCGGGGTCCGTAATTCGTGGCTCATATTGGCAAGAAACTCGGATTTGGTGCGATTGGCGGTTTCCGCCGCCTCCTTGGCCTGGTGCAATTCGCCGGTTCGCTCCTGCACAAGCTCCTGCAAATGATCGCGGTGTTGGCGCAAATCCAGCTCGGCCTGGCGCTGGATGGTGATGTCTTTTGCCGTCCCACGAACACCGGCGAACTTGCCGGTCTCGGGATCGAATTTGGGCAGCCCGCTGACAAGCAGATGGCGCAGATCTCCGTTTTTGTGGCAAATCGTAAACGGAATATCGCGAAACGGAGACCGCCAATTGATGTCACAATCAGCTTCGGCGGTGGCCTCAAACCTTCCTATATCTTCCAGTTTCTTGCCCAAAAACTGGTGCGGCAAATAACCGAAAAGATCCAGCACACGATCCGACAAATAGCTTAAATTGAGATCGCTATCGCTCTCCCACATCAAATCCGTCACCAGCCGCGAGACATCTTCCAGCTGGCGGCGCAGGGATTCCAGTTCGGCACGTATACCAACTCCGGCATCAATGCCATGCATCAGATCATCCATTGTCGATTTCCAATTCGCGTATTGCGGCCAGGTAATTGGAATCCAGCTTCCAACGGCCCAGGACTTTCTGTGCCGTCTCGGCATCAAAGGAATCGAAGAATGACAATATGGTTCGGATTTCCTGATCAAAATTCGTCACCAGGGATGGCACGGCGCGCCGGATTTGCGCAAAAATAGTCGAGAAATCCGATTTTCCCAAGCCGATGGCCTTGCAGGCGATTGCCAGGCCCTCGCCGCCGGGCTCAAATATGATGCGCCGGATCAAGTTTACCCGGAGCCCGGTGAACTTCTTGATCAGAGACATAAAGAGATTAACCTCGCCTTGGCTCAAGACCGAGATCATGAACTCGGGATCGATATCTTCGGCCTCGGCGATCTGGTTTGCCAAGGCGTCCGAAGCTTTGGTCTCCATCGCCTCCGCCGGTCTTGAGGCGAAAATATCGCGGGCCGATTTTTCCAGCAGGGCGTCGATCACGTCCACGTCCAAGGCGAATTTATCGGTGATATGCTGGCGCATCGCCGCCGAAACCCACAGGAACATTTTTTGCGCCAGCTTGGAATCAAGCTCTTCACGCCGGAGTATCGGCTCCCGATAGGAATCCACGCGCTGCGCCTCATCGACGATATATTCAAACGTGGTCTTTGAAATATCCGCGCTGGGATTGTCCAGCAACTTGGTGATGACCTGCGGATTGCCTTCCTCGACCAGGGCCGAAGTTACGTTCTCGCTCACCGAATGGCGGATGGCGATTGCCATCTGATGCTCCATGGTCCGGTGTTGAATGATTTCAATCAGGTTTTCGTCTTTCAATACCCCTGATTTGCTCAAGATCGGATACGCCACATCGATATCGTCATTGGCTAGGAATGTCGCCAGATCTTGCGGGATGTCTGACCAATCGACCAGATTTTTGGCGATGATCGTGCGCACACTTTTTTCGAAATCATGAACCAGCCGGTGCAGGATATCGAGCATGAGGGACCGCTCCCGGTCCGACATCTCGCCATCATTTTCCATGAAAAGGCTGGTGACCGATTTGGCGAGCTTCTCCCGGCCTTCGACAGATTTGTCGCGGGAAATTTGCAGGAGTTCAGTTGTGTCCAATTTTGGCGCTTCTTCCTCGACCCGATTACGGCTTTGATTTTACAGCCGAAATTAGAATTATTTCAAGAACCCACCAAGAGCTATATGGTATATTTGCCTGATTTTTCGCGGCTTATACGTACCGGCCTTATTATAACTACCTACATATAGGAATTCCTAAGTTCGACTTCAATGGATATTTATTAGCTGCCGGGCAGGCCTATTCGGCCGCAATCGATGTCACCCAAAGGCCGCATGGCGTGCTATAACGCGCCTCATGTCCGATCAAAATCTTGACGCCAAAACCGTGCCGCAAAATGCACTGCCGATAATTGATGTATCGGGGCTGAGGAGCCAGGCCGCCCAGGCGCGCCAAGCGGTTGGCCGGGCGCTGCTCGAGGCCTGCCTCGACAAGGGCTTTTTCTATATGCAGGGCCATGGGGTTCCGGAGCGATTGCGGCAATCGGTACTCCGACAATCCGAAGCTTTTTTCGCGCTTCCGGAGGTGGAAAAAAATGCCATTGCCCTCGACCGGTCTCCTTGCAACCGCGGGTACGAGCCATTACGCGCCCAGACCCTTGAGATAGGCCAGCCGCCGGATTTGAAGGAGGGCTTTTATTCGGGCCCGGAAATCCCCGCCGGCGACGCACGCGTTTTGGCAGGCAAGTTCAATCACGGGCCCAACCAATGGCCGGCAGCGCTGCCCGGTTTCCGCCCGGTGATGGAGGAATATCATGGGGTCATGGTTACCCTTGGCCGCTTGGTTATGGGCGGCATCGCGCTGGCTCTTGATTTGCAAGAGGATGCGTTTGCCGGCTTCTGCAAGGACGAATTGGCGACGCTCAGATTGCTGCATTATCCGCCGCAACCGGCCAATCCGGAACCCGGCGAAAAGGGCTGCGGGGCGCATACGGATTTTGGCACCCTCACGTTCCTTGACCAAGACGATTGCGGCGGGCTTCAGGTCTGGGACGAAGAGGCGGGCTGGATCCACGCCGAGCCGCTGGCCGGCAGCTATGTGGTCAATCTCGGCGATATGATGGCCCGTTGGAGCAATGGCCGCTTCCGCTCGACCCTGCACCGGGTGATCAACATATCCGGGCGGCAGCGCTATTCGGTTCCATTTTTCTATTTGGGTAATCCCGATTATCCGATCCGCTGCATCGACACCTGCCTGGCCGATGGCGAGAGCCCGCTTTATCCCGATACCACCATGGAAGCCCATTATCAGGCCATGTACCGGGCGACCTACGGCGACGAAACCATAACGACATGAAACCATCCAAACCCGTGTTCGATCTGGTGATGATCCACGGCGCCTGGCAAGGAAGCTGGGCCTGGGCCGGTCTTATTCCCAAATTAGAAGCCATGGGCTTTCGCTGCCACGCCGTCGATATGCCCGGCAATGGCGCGGATGCAACCAAGCCCGAAGATGTCTCGATGGCCATGTACATGGCTTATTTGCGCGGATTGCTGGATGGCATTGACGCCCCGGTAATCGTCCTTGGCCATTCGTCCGGCGGCATTATCGCCAGCCAGTTGGGCGAGTTGGAAGCGGGTCGCGTTGCCGGCATAATTTATATCGCCGGCATGATGCTGCCGAACGGCATGAAGTTCGCCGAATTGGTTGCCGACTATGCGAAAAAAGATACGGCGGCCCTTGGTGTTGTGCCGCATCTGGACTGGTCCAAAGACGGCGAGACCTCGACCGTGAAACCGGGCGCAGCGCGAAAAATATTCTACCAGGATTGTTCCGCCGCCAAAGCCGGCGCCGCAGCCAAACTACTCAAACCGCACCCGCAGCGGGGCAGGGATATCGCCGCGCGCCTGACAAAGGGCCGCTTCGGCAAAATACCGCGCGCCTATGTCGAGGCCAGGCTGGATCAATCGGTTCTGCACAAGATGCAACGGCGTATGCAAAAGCTGGTGCCCGGCGCACGGCGCTATAGCATCAATACCGGCCACGCGCCGCAACTCGCCGATCCCGATGGCTTGGCCAGAATAATTGGCGAGGCGATTGCAGGTCTTTTGGAATGATATAAAATCACCGCCTTATCAGGCTTAGGAGCGCAATACACATGGCAATCGATGTCAAAAAAATCGAAATTAAGAGCGTCAGCGACGCATCCGGCTTGGATGAATGGATCACCTCCGGCGCGGTGTCCGCCGATGCGATCGTCGCCGTCATCGGCAAGACCGAAGGCAATGGCGGCGTGAATGATTTCACACGCATCTTGTCCGATGAAGCTTACCGGCGCGTGCTGGCGGCCAGGGGCACCAGATCCGAAGCGGCAATCAAGGAAATTCCCATGGTCTGGTCGGGGGGCTGCGATGGCATCATAACCCCGCATGCTGTCGCCTTCGCCCGTAACGAAGACACCGGGCCTGAGACCGAAGACCGGATGGTCATGGGAACCGCCATGAGCGTGGAGTTGTTGCCCGAAGACATCGGCCGCCCGGCGATGGTCGAAAAGGTCGCCGATGCGGTTCGGGATGCCATGCAGGACGCCGGCATCAGCGATACCGTCGATGTTCATTATGTGCAGACCAAAACACCATTGCTGACCGTGGAGACGGTGCAGGACGCCCACGCCAGGGGCCAGAGCGTGGCCTGTGAGGTGCACGATTCCATGGGCGTTTCGAACGGCACCACGGCGCTCGGCATTGGCGTCGGCCTGGGTGAGATCGCTATGCCCAAGGCGGAAGAAATATGCCGCGATTTGGATATCTATTCGGCGGTTTCGTCCTGTTCTTCGGGGGTCGAGTTGGACCGGGCGCAAATTGTCTTGTTCGGCAACAAAGCCGGCGCCGGCGGGCGCTACCGGATCGGCCATGCTGTGATGGAAGACGCGCTGCATATGGACGGCATATACGATGCCATTCGCAACGCAGGTTTGGATCTTCCCGAACGCGCCCGCGCCGAAGACTTGAACGGCCGGCTGGTCAATTGCTTCATGAAATGCGAGGCCGATCCCCGCGCCAGGCTGCGCGGCCGCCGCCAGATCATGCTAGATGATTCCGATGTACACCATCACCGTCATTCCAAGGCGGCAGTGGGCGGCGTGGCAGCAGCCGCCATCGGCGATGCCGCCGTGTTCGTGTCCGTGGACGCCATGCACCAGGGCCCGCAAGGCGGCGGCCCGGTGGTCGCTATTGTTGATATGGGCGTTTAGCCTAGGCGATTCACATTCAATACATTCAGCAAATCGATCTCAGTTATTTTCTCGTTGTCGTGTTTTTGTCGGTGGCGGCGGGGGCGTTCGTCAAAGGCGTGGCCGGCGTTGGCCTGCCGATTATTTCGGTTCCGGTCATGGCGGCTGTGCTGGGGGTTGAACATGCCGTCGCGGTTATGATCATTCCATCAATGGTGGCCAATACCTCCATGCTTTGGGTGCTCAGGCGCGAAGCGTCGGCAAACCGGGAGTTGATGGTGTTTATCGCCCTCGGCGTCGTTGGCACCGTGCTTGGCGCCTGGATATTATCGGCGGCGGACCAGAACCTGATGTTCCTGGTTCTGGCCATCTGGGTGGTCGCCTATCTTGTGGTGCGGACATTGCGCTCCGACTTCCAGATTTCCGATAGGCGCGGGAGCATCTTGGCGCCCATCGTCGGTTTCGTCGCCGGCATCTTTCAGAGCGCCACCGGGCTTTCGTTTCCGGTGTTCGGACCCTACCTGCAAGCCCGTCAGTTCGGCCGCGACCGCTTTGCTTTTAATTCCTCGGCATTGCTGGCGGTGTTTGCCGCCGTTCAATTCGCCAGCTTCACCAGCTTTGATCTGTTGACCCCGTCGCTCATGGCCGAGGGCGCGCTGGCGGTCATCCCCATGGCCATTGCGCTCCCCATCGGCATCCGCGCGGCCCGGCATTTCAACAAGAAGAACTTCGACCGGCTGGTGGTGGGCATGCTTCTGGTCACCGCCACGATTTTGGTGTTCCGGGGCTTTCAGATTTTTTAGGTGCGCCCATTTTGGATCAGCCGCCAAATCCGTTCCGGCGTTGCCGGCATCTCCAAATGATCGACCCCAAATTCCGCTAACGCATCAGCAATGGCACTAATTAAAGCGGCGCTCGACGGCGTTGTTCCGCATTCGCCGGCGCCCTTGACGCCCAAGGGGTTGCTTGGCGCGGGTTGTTCGTTGGTGGCCGTTTGAAAGGCGGGGAAATCGCTGGCCCGGGGCATGGCGTAATCCAGAAACGAGCCGGTTACCAGTTGGCCGTTTTGGTCATAGACGATTTGCTCGATCAAGGCCTGGCCGAGGCCAAGGGCGATGCCGCCATGCACCTGACCGGCGACGATCATCGGATTGACGATGCGCCCGACATCGTCGACGCAGGCGTAGCGGATAATTTCGACAGCGCCCGTATCGGGATCGATTTCCACCTCGGCGCCGCCAGCGCCGTTGGGGTTGGCGTGCAGCCGCTCGTTGATGATCGACGTGGCGGCGAGGGGGGCTTGATTGGCAATCTCGAACAAGCCGATGGCGCGATCGGTGCCGCTGATAGTGAAGCGGCCCTCACTATAGGTTACATCTTCTTCAGCCGCTTCCAATATTTCAGCGGCGCGGCGCCGGCCTTCGGCGATGATGTCTTGGGAGGCGCGCACAAGGGCGGTGCCGCCGAGGCGCAGCGAGCGGTCCGAATGGGTGCCGCCGCCACTGGCGATAATATCGGTATCGCCGAAACGGATAGCCACGGCACCGAACGGCACCTCCAGCATATCGGCAACCACCTGGGCGAAGGCGGTGCCATGGCCCTGGCCGGAATCCTGGGTGCCCAGCGTCGCAACGATTTGGCCATCTCCATTACCAGTCCCAAGCACGGCGATCTCGCCGCGCTCGTGGGGCGCGCCGGTGGGCGATTCCAGATAGTTGGCGATGCCGATACCGGCCAAACGCCCGCGCGCCTTCGCCGCATCGCGCCTTAGCGCAAACCCATTCCAGTCCAGCATGTCCTGGAGGCGCGCCATGTTGGCGGCGAAGGTGCCGGTCTCATAGACATGGCCGAGATGGGACTGGTACGGCAAGGCGTCCGGGGCGATCAGATTGCGGCGGCGCAATTCGTCTCGCTCCAGGCCCATTTTCTTGGCCGCCAGATCGAGCATGCGCTCGACAATAAAGGTGGATTCAGGCCGCCCTGCGCCGCGCAGCACGGTCATCGGCACCGTATTGGTAAAGACGCCGCGCACCGCCACGTGGGCCACCGGAATATCATAGACGCCGCCGGCCATGCGCAGGATATTCGCAAACACCGCGAACGACGCCGGATAGGCGCCGAGATTGCCGATGTAATCCAGATCGACGGCCAAAATATGCCCGTCGCCATCAAGGCCACACCGCCCTCGCACATAAACGTCCCGCGCCTGGAAATCGCTGAGGAACATCTCCTGGCGGCTGCTGGTCCATTTTACCGGGCGGCCAAGGCGCTTGGCGCCCCACGCAACCAAAGCGTATTCCGAATAGGTTGGAGTGCGAACGCCGAAGCCGCCGCCCACATCGCCGGTGACGATGCGCACGCTTTCCTTTTCCACCCCGAACACCTGCATGAATGCCATCTGATGGCGGTGCACTCCCTGGCTTGGCGCATAAAGGGTGAAGCGGCCAGTTGCCGGAACGAAATCACCGACCGCCGCGCGCGGCTCCACCGGCGTGCCGTGGATGCGTTGATGGAGGCTACCCAGATCGATCACCTGGGCGGCGCCGGCGAAGGCTTCATTGACAGCGGCGGCATCGCCCTTGTCGGCGCGGAGGACGAGATTGCCGCCGGGCCAGGTTTCGGGCGCGCCATCTTCGAGCGCAGCGCGCGCATCGGTGACGGCGGGCAGGGGTGCGTAATCGATTTCCAGCCGCTCGGCTGCTTCGGCGGCAGCTTCGGGAGTCTCGGCGATCACCATGGCGACGATCTCACCCACGTGACGGACCCTGTCTTTAGCGATTGGGAAATGTTCCGGAATCGGATCCAACAGAATATCGTCCGGTGTAAAGCCCGGCCGGGTGATATCCAGATGATCGGGGCCGATCACATTATGGAGGAGGGGCCCGAGCCCATCTGCGGTATAATCCTCGCCGCTCAGCACAAGGAGCACACCTGGCGAAGCGGCGGCCCTGGCCATATCCAGCTTGATGATATCCCCGTGGGCGTGCGGAGAGCGGGCGAAACTAGCATAGAGCTGGCCATCCCGATTGAGGTCGTCGGCGAAATTACCGCCGCCGGTCAACAGGCGGAAGTCTTCCATGCGCCGGAGCGGCTGGCCGATCAGCTTATCCATATTTCGATACTCCCTCGATCAACCTACATTAAAGTCGGACATCGGTAATACCAATTGCATATCGTCCTTGACATTAATACCTACATCACTATATTCGTATATATGAATAAACAACTAGATGCCATGAAGCTACGCGCCAAGGATGTTGGCGATCTTTTGCACTCGCTTTCCAACGAGCGGCGGCTGCTGATCCTTTGTCAATTATCGGACGGTGAAAAATCAGTGGGCGAAATTGCCCGCCAGTTGGATATTCGCCACTCCGCCGTCTCGCAACAACTTGCCTTGCTGCGCAAAGACACGCTGGTGCAGACAAGGCGGGATGCGCAAACGGTCTATTATTCGCTGGCACGCGATGATGTCCGGCGTTTGATTACATTTTTATACGGAGAGTTCTGCACCGATTAACAATAATCCATCGGGGGCCATTTTTCTGATCAATTTAGGATGAAGCATGACCTATCACATGACCAAAAAAGTAAATCTACCTTTCGACCAAGCCATCGACAAAGTGACACAGGCACTAGCTGAAAAAGGGTTTGGCGTGCTGACCACGATCGACGTCAAGGCGACGCTGAAAAAGAAAATCGACGCCGATTTCCGTCCCTATACGATTCTCGGCGCCTGCAATCCGAACTTCGCGTTTCAGGCGCTGCAGGCGGAGAGCAAGATCGGCACCATGCTGCCATGCAACGTCATCGTCGAAGAAACCGAGGCCGGCCTTGTCGAGGTTTCGGCGGTCGATCCGATGGCGTCTATGCAAGCCATCGAAAATCCTGATCTTGCCGGCATTGCCGACCAGGTTCAGGGGCTTTTGAGCGAAGTGATCGACAGCCTTTAGACGGTTGCCGCCTCCAACATTCGATAATTAAGAGGATACTGCTATGGGTTTGAGAACCTCGGCGCTAGCCGTCCGTCTGGCATCCATCACGGCGGTGTTCGGCATTGTGGCGAATATATCGGTGGCCACCGCTGAGTCGTTCACCATTGCCTTGCAAAAAATCCAAGACACCAAGGCGGTGTTCGCGACCGTCGAAAGTGCCGACAAAACAGATGCGCGGGCGCGCATTGCGGGCGTGGTTGGCGCGCTTTCGGTGGACGAGGGCAGCCGCGTGAAAAAAGGTCAGGTCATCGCCGTGGTCCGCGACCGGAAATTGCCCTTGCGGCGCCAGGCAACCGGCGCCAAGCAGCGTTCCTTGGCTGCGCAAGCGCGGCTAGCAGACACCGAGTTTAAACGCGTCACTTCGTTAAGGCGCTCCGGTGCGGCCAGCCAGGCGCGGCTCGATCAGGCGCGTGCCAGATTGGATATCCTGCATGCCGAAATTGCGGCCATCAAATCCGAAATCGCGGTCATCGACCAGCAAATGAAAGAAGGCGCTGTCCTGGCACCCGCCGCCGGGCGCGTGCTTAAAGTCCGGGTGATCAATGGCGGCGTTGTCTTGCCCGGCGAGATGATCGCCGAAATCGCCACCGAAAAATACGTGCTGCGCATGCACCTTCCCGAACGCCACGCGCGCACGCTGTCGAAAAAAGACCGGGTCCGCATCACCGCTCTGAGCTCGGCTGGCCGGGCCGGCGGCGCCTCGGAGTTTCGCACAGGCTCAGTGCGCCAGATCTATCCCGAAATTATCAACGGGCGCGTCATCGCAGATGTCAGCGTCGACGGCTTAGGCGATTTTTTTGTTGGCGAAAGAATGCGCGTGTTCGTACCAACCGGCGCCCGCCAGGGCATTGTGGTACCGCTTCGCTATTTGTTTCGCCGCCACGGCTTGAACTATGTGCGCATCGGCGCCGCCAATGTGGCGGAAGGCTTTGATACACTGGTGCAGCTCGGCCAATCGGTTGAAGGTGGAACCGAAATATTATCCGGCCTGATCCCCGGCGACGTTCTCATGCTCCCCGGCAACGTGAAATAGGGGCGGGGATCATGACCTTGGGAATTTCCGGCACCATCACCCGTATGTTCATCCGCTCGCCGCTGACGCCATTGATCTTGCTGGCGTCCCTCGGTGCCGGGCTTATGGCGCTGGCGGTTTTGCCGCGCGAAGAAGAGCCGCAAATCAGCGTGCCGATGGTCGATATCATGGTCAGCGCCAATGGCCTTAAAGCCGAAGACGCCGCCGAATTGGTGACCAAGCCGCTGGAAGACATCGTTCAAGGCGTCGATCAGGTCGAACATGTTTATTCCCAGACCAACGATGATTTCGTGACCGTGACCGCCCGCTTCGATGTGGGTACCGACGAAGACATCGCGATCTTGCGTGTGCATGAACAAATCCGCGCCAACATCCGGCGCCTGCCGAAGGGGATTCCTGAACCGCTGATCATCGGGCGCGGCATCAACGATGTCGCCATCCTGACCTTGACGCTGGCGCCCAAGGACGGCGCCAGCGCTCGCTGGACCGACAACAAAATCTACGCCATTGCCGAGGAATTGCAGCACGAGTTGGTCAAAGTCGATGACGTGGGCTTGAGCTATATCGTCGGTGGGCGCGCCGATCAGATCCGTGTGGAGCCCGACCCTGAACGCCTGTCGCTCTATGGCATCACCCTCAATCAACTGGTCGCCAAAATCGAAAATGCCAACCGCGCATTTGGCTTGGGGCGGCTACGCGATGCCAACCGCTCGGTCCCGGTGGTTGCCGGCAAGACCTTGCGCGGCGTGCCCGATATCGGATTGCTGCTTCTGACCAGCCGTGATTTGCGCCCGGTTTATGTGCGGGATGTGGCCGATATCGTCGTCGGATCGCGCCCGGAAGAATGGCATGTCTGGAGCATGACCAAGGATGGGGCCGGCGGGCTTCTGCGAAAACCGGCAGTCACCTTGGCATTGGCCAAGCGCAAAGGCGCCAACGCGGTGGATGTATCCTCCCAAATCCTGGACCGGTTGGAGGGCGAGCGCGGAAGCCTGATCCCGGCCGATTTAGAGGTCAGCGTTACCCGTGACTATGGTGCCACGGCGGCCGAAAAGGCCGATGAATTGATGTTCCATCTTGCCCTGGCGACGGTTTCCATCGTGCTTCTGATTTCCCTGGTGCTGGGCTGGCGCGAAGGGGCGGTGGTGCTGGTTGTGGTGCCTGCCACCATATTACTGACTTTGTTCGCATCTTACTTGATGGGCTACACCATCAACCGGGTCAGCCTGTTCGCCTTGATTTTTTCCATCGGCATTCTGGTCGATGACGCTATTGTGGTGATCGAAAACATTGTCCGCCATTGGCGCATGAAGGATGCGCGCCCGCAACTTCAAGCCGCCATCGAAGCCGTTGCCGAGGTTGGCAACCCGACCATAATCGCCACCCTGACCATTGTCGCCGCGCTGCTGCCCATGCTGTTCGTATCGGGGCTGATGGGCCCCTATATGAGCCCGATCCCGGCCAACGCTTCGGTGGCCATGATATTTTCCTTCTTTATCGCGGTCATCATTACACCATGGCTGCTCTATCTTTTGCGGGCCCGGAAAGCGGACGCCGAAGAAGCGCCTGCGAATGATGCGGATACCAGCCACGATGACGGCGGGCTCCTTGGCCGCTTCTACCAGCGCGCCGCGGCACCGTTATTGAAAGGCCGGCGGCGGGCGGCGGTATTCCTGATTGTCGTCGGCATCGCCACCATGGCATCCCTGGTGCCGTTCTTCACAAAGGACGTAACCGTGAAATTGCTGCCCTTCGACAACAAGTCCGAGCTGCAGGTGGTTGTGGACCTACCGGAAGGATCGAGCCTCGAAGCTACCGACCGGGTTATCTGGGACGTGGCCCGAAGGCTTGGCGATCTGCCGGAGCTGGCAAATATTCAAGGATATGCGGGAACCTCCATGCCGTTCAACTTCAACGGTCTGGTGCGCCATTATTACCTCCGCCAGCAACCGGAGATGGGCGATCTGCAGATCAACCTGGTTGCCAAGCATGAGCGCGAGCGGGCCAGCCATACAATTGCCCTTGAAGTGCGCCAGCGCCTGAAAGACTTACCGGTGCCGGCGGGAACGCTTCTCAAAGTTGTCGAGGTGCCACCCGGCCCACCGGTACTATCGACCTTACTGGCGGAAATATACGGCCCCGACGCCGAAACCCGGCGCAAGACCGCGGGCCAAGTCCGGAAAGCTTTTCAGAGCGTTGATTACATCGTCGATATAGACGACTCGTTCGGCACCCCGGCAAAACGCATCCGCTTTGTCATCGATCAGGAGAATTTGGAATTCCATGGCGTCGAGGAAGAAGCAGTCATGGACACCTTGGCGGTTCTGATCGGCGGCGTGCAGGCCGGATTTTCGCACCTGGGCCAAGGCCGCAACCCTGCGGAAATCACTATCCGCCTGCCCAAATCGGAATTGTTTATTGGCGAACATCTATTGTCCACGCCCGTGCCGTCTCGCGACGGGACGGTCGAGCTTGGCGACGTTGTCCGGTTTGATTGGGAGCGGGCCAGCTATCCTATATTCCGGCGCGACGGGCGCGAAGCGGAAATGGTGATGGCCGAATTGGCGGGCCGCTTCGAGGCACCCATCTACGGCATGATGGCGGTCGAAGATGCGCTTAAAATATCTGCGCCGTCGCTGCGCACGCGGCTTCACGGTCAGCCCAAAGACGAAAACACAGCCTCGCTATTGTGGGACGGCGAATGGGAAATCACCTATGTAACCTTCCGCGACATGGGCGCCGCGTTCGGCGTCGCGATCCTGGCCATCTATCTGTTGGTGGTCGGCCAATTCGGCAGTTTCAAATTGCCGCTGGTGGTCCTGGTTCCAGTGCCCTTGACCTTGATCGGCATCGTCTTCGGCCATTGGCTGTTTAATGCCCCATTCACGGCAACCTCGATGATCGGCTTCATCGCGCTGGCCGGTATCATCGTCCGCAACTCTATTTTACTGATCGATTTCATCCGCCGCCGCCAGGGCAGCGGGCAAGCACTTCGCGATATCTTGCTGGAATCGGGGACCATCCGCTTCAAGCCGATTTTCCTGACAGCCGCAGCGGCGATGATTGGCGCCGTCTTCATCCTCGCCGATCCGATCTTCCAAGGCCTCGCCATATCCATGGTGTTTGGACTGGCGTCCTCGACAATCCTGACGCTGCTTGTCATCCCAGCCATCTACATCGTGTTGCGCGACGACGGCAAACCCCTGAGTGTCTAATCTGCCGCCGTTCTGGCTCGGTGGATTTTGGCTTCGCGGCGGGCCGAATAATAGGTGGCGGCGAAGATGATCACGGCGCCCACGCCGGTCCAGATATCGGGCACCTGGGCAAAGAAAAAGAAACCAATGGCGGCCACCATTGGAAGGCGGAGAAAGAGCACCGGTGAAACCAGGCTGGCCTCAGCCAGAACGAAGGAATGCGCCAGCGACCATTGCGCTGCAAAGGATACGAGGCCAAGGGCGATCAGCCAGGGCCAGTCGGATAGGCTCGGCGTGACCCAGTTAAAAGCGGCAACAACGGCGGCGATGGGTATTTGCAAGGCAAATCCGTAAAAGACGATCAACGTCGTGGTATCTGTCCGTGACAAGCGGCGCACCAAGGTATCGGAAATTCCAAAGCTAGCCGACGCAATCAACGCAACCATCATGCCAAGACTGATCTCAACAAGGCCGGGCCTGAGGATCACCAGGGCGCCGGCAATACCGATCATCGTCGCTATCAGCCGGTGGCGGCCAACCCGTTCGCCCAAAATTATGATGGCAAAAACCAAAGTAAAAAGGGGTAGCGTGAGTTGCAGCGCCACGGTATCGGCCATGGGTATCAAGGTGATCGATAGGAACGAGAAGGAGATACCAATATAGCCAGCGGTATTGCGGATCAGGTTGGTCCCGAGTTGGCGCGTCTTCATGCCCTTGAGACCGAGCTTCCAGGCGTAGGGCAACAAAATGATGGTGCCGATCACCTGGCGCCAAAGGGTCTGTTCGAAGGCGTCAATTGTTTCTGATAATTGCCGGACGAGCCCCACCGATATCGAGAAAAATACAGCGGCGATCGCCATCCACAGAATGCCCTTGATGGGAGACTGTCTCGGTTGATTCGCCTCTGTTTCGCTTTCGCCGGCCAAGTTGGCGCCCCTCTAACGTGAACTCTGATTATCAAGACCAAACGCACCGCGGTAAAGCAAAGCGAGCGTAGACGGCATCACCGATCTATAGCATCCCACCCTTAGAAATACGCCTCGCCGGGGCCGACGGGCGGAGTCCATTCGCAATCACCGAACGGGCCGTCGCCCTTTGTTGCTACGTAGGCGATACGGCCGTCGTTGGTTTTGTCCTTGAGCAGGGCCCGCGCCAGCCAGTCGGCGATATAATGATGGCAATCCAGCTTGCCCAGGTTGGGAATGCCCCAAAGAGGATGAAATTGATCCTCGATGACCCACATTTCTTTTCTGGCGGTCAGGTCTCCATAAACTTCAATGGCGTCTTCCAGCGGGCAGAGGGGATCGAACTCGCCGGTCACCAGGAGGGTCGGGCATTCGACCTTGTCGGCGTATCCCTTCACCGTCATTTGCACGGCCATGGCATCGAATTCGTCTTCGTCGTCCATGCCGGCCATATACATGAATTGCTGTTTAAAGCGCGGGCTGGATTGGGTGAAGATGGTGTTGTTGGGATTGAAGCAGGCAACGCCGGAGGCCAGCGCCGCCGGGCGGTGATCGTAACTGGCCAGGCGCAAGGACCAATAGCTTCCCATGGAGACGCCATAGATGCCAATCTTGTCGGACATCACCTCTTCGCGGCCCTCTAGATAAGAAATCACGGCGGCGCCGGCACACTCGTAATTATCGCCGACGGCGCGGATTTTTTGCATGTTGGAATTGCCCTGGCCGGGGCCGTCCATGGACAGAATATGCATGCCGCGTCCAATGAACGGATTGCCGGTAACCTTGGGAAACGCCTCCTTGGTCTGGTCCATGCCGGGCACGTAAATCACGCAAGGCGCTTTTGGCTTGCCCGGCAACAAATGCAACAGACAGGAGATGGTCTTGCCGTCATCGAAGGGCACTTCGACGCGCTCGACCGGGTAGGGGGCCACTTCGGCGCGCCGGTCAACCACATCGGACAAGCGTCTATACATATCGATTTTTACCGGATTGTCGTCGTAAAAAATCGGATGCTGGCCCATGCGGTAGGCTTCGATGGCATGGTCGTAATGGGCTGCGGCGGTGGCATCGAAGCCCTGGGCCTGGGCCTGGCGGCCAAGCCGCTCGTCATGCTCGCCTTGGAGGCGCCATTGCTTGGGCAGCATGCGGTAATTGTGCGCCCGGGTCGGCGTCTCCTGATCGTCGCGCTCAAAATTCTGCACCCGCCCACGCATATTGAGCGCCAGATCCAGCATCCACTGCTGATCGTCGCGCTTGGTCCGTTGTTTCGAAATGGTCATGGCTTGGCTCCCCATTGAAATGTGGTTTGCCAGAGAGTGACTTTAGCGCGGCAGTAATTCAAGATGGCGTTTCGTTAAAAAATTCAAACCCTAGGGGAACGCATGCCATCATTTTCAGCGGATACACTTAAGGATTTCGGCGCCAAGCTGTTGGTCGCCGCCGGCGCATCAGAAACAGAGGCCGATACGGTCGCCAAATATTGTGTGAACGCCAATCTGGTGGGCCACGATTCGCACGGCATTATCCTCATACTCTCCTATGTGCAGCGCATTAAAGTGGGCCATATTATGCCCGGCGCGTCTTGGGATATTGTTCAGGAAAGCCCGACGACGACGGTGATCGACGGCAATTGGGGCTTCGGCTTCGTGGTAACCGAGCGGGCCATGGCCTACACCATTGAAAAAGCCAAAACATCCAACGTCGCCGCCGCCACGGTATTCCGGCAAAGCCATATCGGGCGGCTCGCCACCTATCCGCTGATGGCCATCGAAGAAGGCATGATCGGGCTGATCACCGCCGACAGTGGCCGTTCGCCCAAAATCGTAGCGCCCTATGGCGGGCGCGAAGCGCGCCTCGGAACCAACCCCATTTCCATCGCCGTGCCGTCCAACCTGGAAAGCCCGCTCTATCTGGACATGGCAACTTCCAGCGTTTCCAACGGCAAGGTGGCGGTAGCGGCGGCCCGAGGCGAGCAAATCCCGGAAGGCTGGGTTATCGACGCGGACGGCAACCACACCACCGATCCGACCAAGCTGAAAGGCGGCGCGCTTCTGCCGCTCGGCGGCTCGGAAGGCTATAAGGGTACCGGTCTCGGCGCCATGGTGGAGATATTGTGCGGGCTGCTGACCGGGCTCGGCTTCGGCGTCGAGCCCACAGGCCGCCACAATGACGGCTGTTTTCTGGCCGTCTTCAACGTCGAAGCCTTTCGCCCGCTGGCCGATTTCAAGAACGAGGTCGCCGACTTTGCCCAATACCTGAACGAGACGCCGCCTATGGAAGGCTCATCGGGCGTTCTTTATCCCGGCGAGATCGAGAAAATCCGCGAGGCCGAGCGCCGGGCAGGGGGCATTCCCATCGAGGACACCACCTGGAAGCGGCTCACCGATCTAGCCGCCGAGCTGGGTGTGGATTCCAATATCGGCTGATCAATCGAACGGAAAGACGCCCGGCTCCGGCACATAGGCATTTTTGATGCCGTGGATACCCGAGGCCAGCATGGCGGCCCAGGATTCTAGCGTAGTGGCGCCGATATGGGGGGACGCGAAAAAATTATCGAGGCCAATCAACGGATTATCATTGGCCGGCTCGACCGCGAACACATCGAACCCGGCGCCCGCGATATGGCCGCTTTTGAGCCGCTCGGCGAGGGCGTCTTCGTCCACCAGATTGCCGCGGGCGGCGTTGATCAGGATGGAGCCAGGCTTCATTTTGTCCATGACCTCGCCAGTATACATGCCGATGGTCGATGAATTCTTCGACAAATGAATAGTCAGCACGTCGGAGCGCGCCCACAATTCGTCCGGCTCGACCTTCTCCACATTGTCGAACTGGCCGTAGAAATCGGAATAATCCTCCCGGTCGCAGGCGAGGATTTGAACCCCGTAGGGCTGTAGCAATTTGACCACTTCCTTGCCGATATTGCCGACCCCATGGATGCCCACGGTGCGCCCGCGCAAATCCCCACCGAACCCCATGGGGCCTTTCCATTGGCTAGCCTTGAGGACGGACGCAAAGAAATGCACCCGGCGGATGATGAACACCATGTAGCAGACCGCCAGCTCGGACACCGAGATTTTGTTAATGCCCGCTGTCCACCACATCTTGATGCCGTATTTGTTGAGGATCGCGGGATCGATATGATCGACGCCGGCCGAGCAGAGCGAAACGATTTTAAGATCGGGTAGGGCAGCGCACACTTCATCGGTAAAGCGGTTGAGGCCTATGACCGCCACTTCCGCGCCCTCCAGAAACTCCACCAGCGCGTCGCCCTGCATCATCGGGCCGGGCTGGGCGAACTTGGTACCGGGGTAGGCGGTTTCAAACTCGGCCTTCAGTTCCGGGAAAAAATCGAAATAAGGAAGCGTGGCGGCAACTTTGGGCATGGCGGGTTTCCTGAATTAGAGAATTATTGACGATTGGCACCCTAACGTTTGCCGGCATTGATAAAAAGCACCCATCGGATAAGTTTCAGCCATGATTGTCGACAGCCATTGCCATTTGAATTTCCCCGAGATGGTCGAGGATTTGCCCGGAATTTTGGAGCGGGCGGCCTCGGTCGGCGTGACACACATGGTGTGCATCTGCTCCTACATCGATGAGTTCGCTGCCATCCGCGCCATGGCGGAAGCCCATGACAACATCTTCTGCTCGGTCGGCGTTCATCCCCACGATGCCGGCAGGGAAGCGCCGGTGACCCTCAATCAATTGCTAGACCACGCCGAGCACCCCAAGGTCATCGGAATCGGCGAAACCGGGCTTGATTTCTATTACGACAAGAGCCCCCGGGATATCCAGGAAGCCAATTTCCGCGTCCATATTGAGGCGGCACGGCAAACCGGGCTGCCGATCATCGTCCATACCCGCGACGCCGACGAAAAAACCATGGAAATCCTCGGCGAAGAGTATAAAAAAGGGCCGTTTCCGGGGCTCATCCACTGCTTTACCGCAGGTGCGGACTTGGCGCGCATGGTGCTGGATATCGGCTTTTACATCTCCTTTTCCGGCATTGTCACCTTCAATAACGCGGGTGATTTGCGCGACATCGCCAAAACCGTGCCCCTAGACCGAATTTTGGTGGAAACCGACGCGCCGTTCCTTGCGCCGGTGCCCGAGCGCGGCAAGCGCAACGAGCCGGCGTTTGTTGTCCACACGGCGGCCAAAGTGGCGGAATTGCTGGATCAGACGCCGGAAGACATGGCGCGCATTTCGTCGGACAATTTTTTCACCGCGTTTGCCAAGGCTACAGCCACATAATGCGCATCACGGTCCTTGGCTGCGGCCATTCAGGCGGAACGCCGTTGATCGGCGGCGGCTGGGGCGCCTGTGATCCCGATAACCCCAGAAACCGGCGCCTCAGGCCATCGATCTTGGTGGAAGACGGTGAAACCCGAATCCTGGTAGACACATCACCAGATCTTCGCCAGCAATTGCTGAACGCCGGCGTGGATCGCATCGATGCTATTCTCTATACCCACGCCCATGCAGACCATCTGCACGGCATCGATGATCTCCGCGCCATAAACCGGATCATGAAAGCAGATATTCCAGCCTACGCGGATGCCGCAACCTGGCAGGCCATCGAGATGCGTTTTGACTACATCATGTCACCGCTACGCGATGGCTCCGGTTTCTATTACAAACCGCAATTGACGCCCCATACCATCAGCCCCGGTGATCAATTCGACATTGGCCCCATAACCATCAACGCCTTCGATCAGGATCACGAGGTCATGCGCACCATCGGCTACCGCTTCGGCAAATTTGCCTATTCCACCGATGTTGTTCGCATGCCCGAAGCAAGCTTCGCTGCATTGGCTGGGGTCGAGGTCTGGATGATCGGCACATTAATGCCAAAACCGCACCCGACCCATGCCCATGTGGACCGCGCCGTGGAATGGTCCGAGAGGTTAGGCGTCCGCCGCACCATCCTCACACATCTCAGCCACCGGGCCGATTACAGCGAACTTCAAGCCATGACGCCGGACAATGTAGAACCGGCCCATGACGGCATGATTATCGAGGTTTATTGATAGCGAGGCGTTTTAATATTTTATTTAAACAGTCTAATTAATGTACTGATATAAAACATTAATATACAAATATTATAGAATATTTCATAATATACATTATGCGACAATTAGATGTTATTCTGCTTGAGTTAGGGGCAATTAATTCAGATATGGGTGCCGTTGGATAGAATGCCCCTGCTAATTCCCGCTCTTTGATCTGGCAATTCCAGGTCTCTGCGTTTAAGCATAATCCATGGACCAGTTGCACGGCATCGAGCGGTTGAAGGCGATCATGACACGGCTGCGCGATCCGGATGGCGGATGCCCCTGGGACCAGGTACAGAATTTCGCCACCATCGCCCCCTACACCATTGAAGAAGCCTATGAGGTTGCCGACGCCATCGAGCGCGGCGATATGGCCGACCTTAAAGACGAGCTGGGTGATTTGTTGTTGCAGGTAATCTACCACGCCGAAATGGCTCGCGAAGATGGCGAATTTGCCTTCGATGACGTGGTTGCCGCTATATCGGACAAAATGGTGCGCCGCCACCCGCACGTCTTTGGTGATGAAACCGTCGCCGATGCTGAGGCGCAAACTACTGCCTGGGAGGAAACCAAAGCCATTGAGCGGGCGAAATCGGACGCCAAAGGTGCCCTCGAAGGCGTGGCGCGCGGGCTGCCGGCACTGCTGCGCGCCCTCAAATTGCAAAAACGGGCGGCGCGGGTGCGCTTTGACTGGCCCGACGTTGCCGGCGCCATGGACAAATTGCGCGAAGAACTGGACGAGTTTGACGCCGAGTTGGAAGCGCCCGCCGGCGCCGATATGGCGCGCGTTAAAGATGAATTTGGCGATGTCCTGTTTTCCCTGGTTAATGTGGCGCGCAAATTGGATATGGACCCGGAAGATGCCTTGCGCCAGGCCAACGCCAAATTCGAAGGCCGCTTCGGATATATGGAAGATGCGCTTATTGAGGCTGGGCGCTCCATGCAAGACGCCGACTTGGACGAAATGATGCATTATTGGGACCAAGCCAAGGCCAAGAAACAGGTTGCGGAGCCTGGTACTTGATACCTATCTCTAAAGCGTAACCATGGTAGTATGAATTCCATGCAAAGCCTTTTGAAACGGGCGCGTTCCGCCCTCCTCCTTGTCGCCCTGCTGGTTTTGAGCGGCTGCTACCTGCCGGCCAGTTTCGATGCCGAGTTGGAGCTGTCGCGCACCGGCCTATACAAAATGAGCTTCGACGGCTTCATCGTCGAAACCGGGCTCTATAACGAAATCCGCCTGAACAAGATCGACCAAGAAAAAATCCAGGAAAAAATCGCCACGATACTGCGCGATTTCAAGCGCGACAGTTCCACCAAAAGCGTTTCCCACTTCGGCAAGGGCGCCTTCAAGGTGAATTGGGTCAAATCCGGTGACATTATCCGATCGCGCCAGGTTATGTTCTTCCGGCGCAACGAGAATATGCTGTCGATCTCCTTCAACAAGAACACCGGGCGCATCGGCCTTGCCGGGCGCTATATCCAAAAGAAGGATGGCGACCGCATCCAGGCCATGGGCCTCGATGTCAAAGGCGTCATCCGCATCAAAACCGATGCCAAGGTGTTGTCCCATAACGCCCAAAAAACCTTTAAGGAAGGCGCCGTCACGGTCTATTTCTGGGAGCTGAAATCGGTCTATGACCGGGCACCGAAAATGGAAGTGGTGCTGCGCTAGCCACCCCTATTTCCGCGTCAGGCGCCGGATCAAGCTGGAGGTGTCCCAGCGCCCACCGCCCATGGACTGAACTTCCCGGTAGAACTGATCCACCAGTGCAGTCACCGGCAATCGCGCTTTGTTTTTGCCAGCTTCCGCCAAGGCGATACCCAGATCCTTGCACATCCAATCGACCGCGAAGCCGAAATCAAATTCATCATCGACCATGGTGTGGCCCCGGTTGGCCATCTGCCACGAGCCCGCCGCGCCCTTGGAAATCACATCGACCACCCGTTTGCCATCAAGCCCGGCGCGGACTGCGAAATCCAGCCCTTCCGATAGGCCCTGCACGGCGCCGGCGATGCAAATCTGATTGGCCATCTTGGTCAGTTGCCCGGCGCCCGCCGGCCCCATCAAGGTGACGGCAGAGGCGTAAGCCTCCATCACCGGCGCGGCCTGCTCAAACGCCGCCTCGGTGCCGCCGACCATCACCGTCAATGCACCATTTTCGGCGCCGGCCTGGCCCCCCGAAACCGGCGCGTCCAAAAAGCCTAAGCCGGCCGCCCCGGCAGCGTCTTCCAATTGCCGCGCCAGATCCGCCGACGCGGTGGTGTGATCGACCAGAACCGCCCCCGCCTCCATGCCCGCCAGTGCGCCGTCACCGCCCAGAACCACGGCCCGCACATCGTCGTCATTGCCAACGCAAGTGAAAACAAATTCGGCGCCGGCCGCCGCTGCCGCCGGGCTGGCGGCGCTTTGCCCGCCATGCTCTTTGGTCCAGGCTTCGGCCTTGGCCGTGTTCCGGTTATAGACACAAATTTCATGGCCCGCCTTGGCCAAATGTCCAGCCATGGGATAGCCCATAACGCCCAACCCGATAAAGGCCAGCTTCGCCATTATTCACTCCCCTACTCTATTCAGCCCGCCCGCTCAGACCGGCATCACATCCATTAGTTTCTGCCAGTTATTCCGGTCCGGCGCGATTAAGAAGCGGCCGCGCCGCACCGGCCCCGGAATATAGCGGGCGCCGTCGGCGGTGAAGGCCGCGTAGCCGCCGGCCTCGGCATGAAACAATACCCCGGCGGCGTGGTCCCAGGGTTTGAGGCTGCCATATTCGGCAAAGTCCAGATTGCCCCTGGTCAGGTCCATATATTCGCGCCCGACGCAGCGATAGCGCACCATGTTGCGCGGCACATTATCATCGCCAAGCTCGATCAGCTTTTCCCGGCGGCGCTTGCCGACGGAACCGCGCATCACCGGCGTGGTCGGCGGCGGCGGGCCCAGCAAGATACCGCCGCGGCCATCGCGAACACCGCCGCCGCGCACCGCCTGCATCATATCATCGGCGACCGGATCATAGATCCAGCCCGCATCGACGGAGCCGTTCTGCACAAAGGCAACGATGACGCAGAACATCTCCTTGCCGGCGGCGAAATTGCGGGTGCCGTCGAGGGGATCGATGATCCACACCGGCGCCGTGCCGCCGAGCCGGTCCATGACGCGCTCATCGGCGGCATAGCCTTCCTCGCCAACGACAACGCTGCCCGGCACTAGATCGATAAGCAGTTCTTCTAGCCGGCGTTCGCTCTCGGTATCAGCGGCGGTGACAATCTCGCCGCCTTCTTTTTCGGAAACCTCGTGCGCTTCCAAGACCTGGAAGCGGGGCATGATCTCTTCCGCCGCCACTAGCCGGATGGCGTCTTCCACCTCACCCACTGGAGGCAGGTTTTCCGGCCCCGGCCGGCGCCCGAACGCACTCATGAAAGCCACTCGCTCGCAATACACTCGCTCATGCTGCAAACGTCTCCCGGTCGCGGCGATAGGCGTCAGCGAAAATCTGCAACAAGCGGTCAGCCTCGTCGTTATAGTCGCCCTGTTGGATCAGTGCCATGGTGGTATAGACGGCAAAGGCAACCGCCTCGCCCTTGCCGCGCAGATCATGTCCGTCGGCGATCTCTTCCAAATAATCGTGCACATTTTTGCGCGCCATGATGTTGAGCTGGCGCTTAACGAACTTGTTCTTGCGCCGCCATTTGCTCTGCGCCTCGAGGCTTGCCATGCCCTTTCCTTCCCTAATTTTTGAACAAAATCGGAACAATTTTTATGGGTTTATTCTACTAGTAGACTAAGTTGAAATTGATCTTGGAACAAGACTTAGAGCACCTTTTCTCCTATAGCGGGATATGATGGAATAAATTCGTGCGGCATGGTTTTACACCCCCCTTACGGTTATGACGGTTTATGACGGTTTATGACGCTTTCTTACGGTTTTCAAAGATATTTCGCGGGTTATCGCCTGATGCCAGTCTAAGATATCTATTTAGAACGTTTTACGAACGATGCAAGCTGACTCAGCGCAAAACGCTGGAGTTCGAAACACCGGCAGAACGATTTAATGCATGTGTTGCGTCTACCGATTGAGGTGGCAACCGTTACCGGACATCGGCCAATTCTCCGACGCAGTGCCTTACGACATTGGATCGGTCGGTAACCCGAGCTTTATTTTTCCTTGATTTTCATAGGCCGTGTCACTGACGACTTGATGAAGCCCGGCGGTATGTAAATCGCGAAAAAGCCGTTCAATAATATGGGGCTGATGGAGGGCGGTATTGCCGGCAAAATGATAGGCCTTGGACGCTATATCGATCGCCAAATCCGTACA
>Ga0209047_1000238_pt1 | contig 54898 bp, 57 predicted proteins | sample SaaInlV_165m_DNA_3_FD_184681 | JGI IMG/M metagenome (GOLD analysis project Ga0209047, IMG submission 184681) | Marine microbial communities from expanding oxygen minimum zones in the Saanich Inlet - Saanich Inlet SI037_S3LV_120m_DNA (SPAdes)... | ecosystem: Environmental > Aquatic > Marine >...
AGTTCTTCCTATAGAGCCGTGGTAGACCACCACGTTGATAGGCTGGATGTGGAAGCGCAGTAATGCGTGTAGCTGACCAGTACTAATAGCTCAATTGGCTTGATTTATGCACTGAAAAAAATTTTTAAGACTATCTCATTGGTATATAAACGTTAATTACAATGAATATATGAATACCCAATGTTAGAAAGGCATCAAATAATGAGTAATAAAAAAATTGTAAAAAAAATAATTGATGATTTTCTCACAAAGAAAGAAGGTAAGTCAATTTTAAAAGATATAGAAAAAAAAAAATTGGTTGATGAAGGATTGATTGACTCATTAGATATTTTGACAATTGCATCTGATATTGAAAAAAAAACTAATAAAAAAATAGATATTTCAAAATCAAAAAATTATAATAAATTTAATAATTATAATGATCTAATTAACTTTTAATCAAGTGAAGCTTCATCATATTGGGATAGTTTGTGCTGAAAGTGACATAAGTAAATTTTTTTTTAGACCTAGGAAAAAATTTATTTACCATGATAAAGTTCAGAAAAATAAATTAATAATTGAACACAATCCTTTCAATAACTTATGGATAGAATTTGTAATTCCAAAAAATGAAAAATCTACTGTCTACAAGTATCTGAATAATAATGGTCCAGGTGTCCATCATTTTGGATATGAAACCAAAAATCTTCAAAATCAAAAAAAGATTTTGAGTAAAAAAAAAGGATTTTTATATATTAATTCCTTTAAAACAAATATTACTTGCTTTGGTGGTAAGCTTGAAACAATGTTTTTTTTTAACAATAATTTTTTCATAGAATTACTAAAAAATGTCGAAAAAAGATAATATCTTTATAGAAAAAATTATTAAAAATTACAAAAATAATCCTCATAAAAAAATTATATTTGATCATAAAAAATCATTAACATATTCCCAATTAATCAACTTAGCTTTATCTAATTCTAGAAAGATTAGAGAAATCAAGTCAGATTTTATTCCAATAATTGTTGAAAGAAATGTTGAAACTGTTGTGGCTATATTATCTGTAATTTTTTCAAAAAAAATATTTTGCCCAATTTCAAATAAATTTCCAAATGAAAGAATAGATTTATTTTTAAAAATTTTAAAATGTAAATTTTTAATTAATTGTTCAGATAAAAAGTTTAATGATAAAAATGAGCTAAAAATTGACTATAAAACTAAAGAAAATTTTTACAATTTTCATTTAAGTGATTTTGATGAAACATTTTATCTGCTGTTTACATCTGGCACAACAGGCATTCCTAAAGGTGTAAAACTGTCATTTAAAAATATTTACAATACAATTATTTGGTCTAGTAACTATCTTAATTGGAAAAATCACAAAATTGGAATTGCAACTGAATTTTCATTTGATATTTCAATGTTTGATTTATTTTCAGGTCTATATTATTCGACACCAATATACATTTTTCAAAATCCTTCAAATCCTTTTAAAAGTATTAAAGAAATAAAAAAAAATAAAATTACTTCTATCTTTTCTGTCCCAACATTTTTTTCTAATTTTGTAAGATACAATCTAATAAAAAAAAGTTTTTCTCCGTTAAGAAGAATCATATCTGGAGGAGATTTTTTTTCAAATAAAGATATTTTATCCTGGAAAACAAATCACCCAAAAACTGATCTTTTCAATGTTTGGGGCCCAACAGAAACTTCTATTGTGAATACTATGTATAAAGTTCAAAAGAAAGATATTCAAATATTAAAAGAAAGTAAAAGTATTCCAGTTGGAACATCTCACCCTATGATGAGATTAAAAATTTTAAAAAATAAAAAAGAAGTTCAAAAAGGTAAAATTGGGGAAATTTGTATGATTGGTGATTGTGTTAGTCAGGGATATATAGGTCATAATAAAAATTCAAAAAATTATTTTCAATATAATTCAAAAAGAGCTTATTTAACCGGAGATTTAGGGTATTTAGATAAAAGAAATTATCTACACATTATAGGAAGAAAAGACAATACTATAAAAGTGTCAGGCTATAGAATTGATGCATTAGAAGTAGAAAGTATTGTGAATATGAATTTTGATGTAACTAATAGCTGTTTACTTAAAACCAGCTTTTTTGACATTAACATTTTATGTTTAGTCATAGAGTCAAATAAAAAAATTAATCATGAAAAAATTTTTAACTTTCTAAAAAAAAAGCTACCAAGTTATTCGCTTCCTAAAAAAATCATTTCGTTAAAAAAATTTCCTTTAAATCAGAATAATAAAATAGATAGGAATAAATTAAAAAAAATTTTAAATGAAAAATAAATCTCTAATTCTAATAATTGGGGAGTCTACTGGATTAGAATGTTTTAAGAACCTTTTAAAACTAAATTATTTTAAAATATTTTTAGTTGTTAGTGTAGATTTTAATTATCACTATATTATTAAAAAAATATGTAAAAAAAATTACATTAAATTTCAAACATCTTCACAATTTAAAAAAAATTTCCATAAAATTAATTTTACCAAAAATCAGAAATATATTCTCCTAAGTATTTTTTCAAATTTAATTTTAAAAAAAAACTTATTAAAAAAGTTTGATGGAAAAGCTTACAATCTCCATCCAGGTCTATTGCCTTATTACCCTGGAAAAAATTGTGTTTCAGGAGCACTGTATAATGATGAAAAAGAGACTGGTGTTAGTTTACATTTAATAGAGGAAGAAATTGACACTGGTGCAATTATAGAAAAAATAAAAATTAAAATTTTAAAAAGTGACAATTTAATAACAATTATGTTTAAATTAAGATTAATTGGTGTAAAAATTATAATCAAACATATAAAGAATATATATTTAAACAAAAAACTTTCTTTAAAAAAAAATATAGTACATTTAAAAAAAAATTTTCCAAAAAAAATACCAAATAATGGATTAATAAACTCCAAGATAAAATATAAAGATTTTAATAACTTAGTGAGAGCAAGTTATTTTGGTCCCTTTAGAAATACTTGGGGTGAATTACATTTTAAATATAAAAATAAAAAAAAATATGTTGTTAGAGTTATAGGTCATTTTCAAATTAGCAACAAAAAATTTAATGATTTTAGATTTATAGAAAAATTAAGTAATAATAGATATTATTTAAGAGTCGAAAAAAAAATAATTGAGGTTTTGACAAAATAAATGATCAAAGAATTAGATAATATTTTTAAAAAAACCAATATTTATGAAGCCAATTATGTTTATATATACAGTGATTTTAGACATTTTTTTAAATATTGCAAAAATGACCCCAAAAAAAATACAAAATTATTTTTAGAACTTTTTACTAAAAAAAATATTACATGTATAATTCCAGCATTTTCTTATACTACTTCAGGTAAATTTAGTGTTGAAGAAACTAGATCAAAAGTTGGTTTTTTAGCAAATTTTGCAATTGATAATTTTAAGCATGAGAGGTCTGAACATCCTTTGTTTTCATTTGTTTCGATTGGAAAAAATAACAAAATTGTTTGTAATGTAGGAAAATCTGCTTTTGGTAAAAATAGTGTTCATTCTAGACTGTATAAAAGAAAAACTTTCTTTTTAAATCTATTTAGGCCTTTAAAAGATGGTAATACTTTAGTTCATCATATTGAGCAAATAAATGATGCTAAATATAGGTATGATAAAAGTTTCAATACCAAAGTATATAAACGTAAAAAATTATTTGGTTCAAATTATAGAGCTTATGTAAGAAAATTTATCAATAATAAAGATCATATATTTACATTTAAAAAAATATACAAAGATTTAATTAAACAAGACTTTATTAAACAATATAATCAAAAAAATTCTAAAATTTTTGTATATGATTATGTTAAATTTTATAATTTTCTAAAAAAAAAATATGAAAAAAATCGATATATTTTTATAAAAAAATAATGTTCACATTTATGGAGTTATAATGGAAAGCAGATTAATTTGTACAGCAAATGAGGAACTTATCTGCAAAAATAAAAAGAACATTTTTATTAGTGACTGGTGTTTACAAGATGATTCTGTAAAAAAAAAAATTTTAAATTTAGATTATGAAATTTGTAGCTACCATTATAACCATAATCAAAAAAAATTAAAAAGTGATTGGGCTTATCTTAATGATCTTTATGAAAGAGTAATGATAGCTTTAACTTTGAAATTGAATGAATATCATAAAAAAAATTTTTCAAGAAAATATTGGGAAATAATCGTGGGGCCAACAATAGTACAATTATTGAGTATTTTTTGGGATAGGTGGGAGACTATTATTCATCTTAAAAAAAATTTCAAAATAAATGAGGTCGCTATTCTAAGATATGAATTATCTAATTGTTTGCCAAAAGATTTTGAAGATTTATTTACAAATAAGCTGGATGATCATTACTGGAATAATTGTATTTTTTCTGAGATTTTAAAAGATAGTTTTAAGATTAAGATCTTGGAAATTATACCCAAAAAAAATAAAGATTTAAAATATAATAAAAAAAATCAGAATATAATTTCATATTTAAAATATTTTATTGATCTTTTCTTAGGAAAAATTATTAAAGAAAAAATATTATTCTATAAATTCTCAAAAAAAAAATATTTAAATTTTATAATTAAAAAATTTAGACTTTCTCGTTTTTATTATGAATTTTCCAAACAAATTTCAACAAAAAAAAAAATTGTAAGGAAAAATATTAATTTAGGTATGGATTCAAAAAACTCTTTTGAGGAAATGTTAAATAGAAAATTATTTAATTTTATACCCATTTCTCATTTAGAATTATTTGAAGACATAAATGTTTATTTAAATAAGATAAAAATTAAACCCAAATATATAGTCACAACTTATGGACATGTTATTAATGATTTGTTTAAAATTTGGTCAGCTGAAAAAATAGAAAAAAAAATATCAAAAATTGTTATCTGTAGTCACGGAGGAACATTTGAAGATAAAATTAATTTTAATTCATGGATGAATATATCAGATAACTTTATTACTTGGGAAAAAAAAACAAACATTAAATGCATACAATTACCTCCCACTTATTCAATAGAAAAAAAAAATATTAAAAAAACAAAAAATAAACAAATTTTATTTTGTACCGCAAATACAAATCTCTATAATTATAGAATTCAAGATTATATAATAAGCTCTCAAATGAAGACTTATGTAAGTTTTTGGAAAGAATTTATAAAAAGATTAAATTATAAAACCAGAAATAATTTAATCATCAGGCATATCCCAAATATTGATCCCTGGCATTTAAAGGAAGAATTTGAAAAAATTTTAGGAAATAATGCTATATCCAAAAAAAAGAATTTTTTAGACGAAGTAAAAAATTCTAAAATCATAATTCATACAGCTCTACAAACAACTTTTTTCGAAAGTATGTTGGCAGGTGTCCCAAGTGTAGTTTTATTAAAAGAAGACATGTGGAATTTAAGTAAAAGTGGAAGAGAGATCTATAAACTATTAAAGAAAAATAAAATTATATTTAAGGATATTGAGTCTCTTATCAACCATTTAAATAATATAGATCAAGACCCACTATCATGGTGGAATAGCAAAAATATATTAATTGTAAGACAAAAATTTCATGAACATTTTTGCAATTATCAAGATGATAATAAGTGGAACAATTATTTTTTAGACTTAAATTAAAAACAGCCTATTTTAATTTTATCAATAGTTGATTTATAAAAAGTCACATTTTTTCTTTTATAATATGGTTTAAATCCTAATTTTTTAAACATCTTAATCGATGCTAAGTTTTTGTTCGATATACCACAACTAATTTTTGTTTTTTTGATAATTTTGTTAAAAAAAATACACGCATTGCCAGTAAAAATATGAGATAATTTTTTTTTTAAAAAATTTTTATCAAAGATAAAAATACCAACTGTTGGAACATTTGTATTAACCTTTTGAAAACCTGATGTTCCTATTAATTTATTTTTGAAAAAGAAACCAAATAAAAATTTTTTTTTTGAAATTTTTATTCTTCTTATGTAAGCAATTTGTTTTACTAAATCTTTATTTTTATAGAGGATAAATCTACTTTTATTAATATATTGAAGATATTCATGATTAACGTGGTTTGGAGCAAGACATTTAACTTGTATTATTTTTTTTTTAATTTTAAATATGTGTGAACTTGCAGTAAACATTTAGTAAAAATTTATCATAAAAAAATATAACACTATATTAATTAATAGATGACTGGAAATAAAATATATAATTTAGCTAAAAAAATTTGGAGTTATGACAGAAGTTTAACTGGTAATGGTGTGAGAAAGACTCTAAACGAGTTTAATAAAATCTTTAGTGGATTGAAAATTATCGAGGTAAAATCCGGTACGAAAGCTTTTGATTGGGTAATACCTGAAGAATGGAATGTAAATAATGCTTACATAATAGGTCCAAATAAAAAAAAAATATGCGAATTTAAAAAAAATAACTTACATCTTATTGGATATTCTATACCGGTAAATAAAACATTAAGTCTAAAAGATCTTTCTAAAAAATTATACTCAGATAAAAAAAATAAAAATGCTATTCCATATCGTACGAGTTATTATAAAAGAGACTGGGGTTTTTGCATATCAGATAATGAAAAAAAAAAATTAAAAAAAGGAAATTACAGAGTTTTCATTGACTCTAAGTTAGATAAAAAAGGATCCATGACTTATGGAGAAATTTTTATTAAAGGAAAATCCGATAAAGAAATATTTTTTTCATCATATATATGTCATCCTTCATTAGCTAATAATGAGCTATCTGGACCATGTTTGCTAATTCATTTAGCAAAAGAAATTGCAAAAAAAAATAATAATTTTTCTGTTCGAATTGTCTTTATTCCAGAAACAATTGGTTCAATTTATTATTTAAGTAAAAATTATAAAAAAATGAAAAAAAAAATTAAATTTGCTTTTAATATCACTTGTGTGGGTGACTCTCGAAATTATTCATTTATTCCCTCAAGAAAAAATAATACTAATAATGATAATTTAACAAGACACATTTATAAATATTATACAAAAAAATTTAAAGAATATTCATGGAATGACAGAGGTAGTGATGAAAAAAATTACTGTTCTCCGGGAATAGATTTGCCTATGTGTACAATAATGAGATCTAAATTTGGAGATTACAAAGAATATCATACTTCTGATGATAACTTAAATAAAGTTGTAAATAAGAAGGGTTTAAATGATAGTTTTAACTTAATTACAAAATTACATTATACAGCTGATAATTTTTCATACCCAAAAGTAAAATTTTTAGGCGAACCTTTTCTATCTAAAAGAAATTTATATCCTCACATAGGAGCTGATACTTTGCCAAAAAAAATTATGTTGATAAAAAATGTTTTAACATATAGTGATGGATCAAATTCTATAATAGATATTGCAAATAAATGTAAAACTCCTGTATTGGAAATAATTTCTATTATTAATGAACTAAAAAAAAATAATTTATTAAATGTTTAAAAATCAAACTATATTAATTACAGGTGGCACAGGTTCTTTTGGCAAGAAATTTGCTAAAAAAATAATCACAAGTTATGGACCAAAAAAAGTTATTATTTTTTCAAGGGATGAACTTAAACAATTCGAAATGAAAAATGATAAAATATTTCAAAAAAAATGTGTCAGGTTCTTCTTAGGAGACGTACGAGATCTACAAAGATTAAAAACAGCATTTGAAGGTGTCGATATAGTTGTGCATGCTGCAGCTTTAAAACAAGTTCCAGCAGCCGAATATAATCCAACAGAATATATAAAAACTAACATTAATGGAGCTGAAAACATAATTCAAGCTGCAATAAGTTGTAATGTTAAAAGGGTTATTGCGCTATCAACAGATAAAGCTGTAAATCCAATTAATCTATATGGAGCAACAAAACTTGTATCAGATAAGCTTTTTATAGCCGCAAACAATATTGTTGGTAAAAAAAACATAAGATTTTCAATCGTCAGATATGGTAATGTTTCTGGATCTAGAGGATCTGTTTTGCCATTTTTTCTAGAACTTAAAAAAAATGGAAAACCTTTTTTATTAACCCATAAAGATGTAACACGATTTTGGATAACTTTAGATGAAGGTGTAAGTTTTGTAATAAACTCTCTAAAAAGAATGCAAGGAGGAGAAATATTTATTCCTAAATTACCTGCAATTAAAATTATTGACTTAGCAAAAGCAATTGATGAAAAAAATAAAATTGAAATTGTTGGTCTAAGAGAATCTGAAAAAATACATGAAGCATTGATTTCTTCTGATGATAATAGAAATGTTTTGGAGTTAAAAGATTGTTTTGTTATCAAACCTTTAGAATTTAATTTTAGTAAATCTCGCAATAGATTAAAAGGAAAAATAGCAAAAAGTGAATATTATTTTACTTCAAATAACTCCGATTTTTTATCAATCAAAGATATAAAAAAATATATAAATAAATTGTGATTTTATCAAAGCTTGTATTAGGAGGGGCTAATTTTGGGCAGATTTATGGTATTGATAAGAAAAAAATCAATCAACAGGAAATAAAAAAAATATTTAGATTTTTTAAAGATAAAAATAAAAAAATTATAATTGATAGTTCACCTAATTATGGGAATTGTGAAAAGATATTGGGAGAAATTAAATTTCAAAATTATTTGATAATAACTAAAATAAAAAATTTACCAAAAAAAATTAGTGAAATTAAAAGATTTATTGAAAATTTTATTTATCAATACAAAAAAAAGACAAAAAAAAATATTTATGCAATTCTCTTACATGATGAAATGGAATTATCTAATATTAAAAGATTAAGATACATCGTAAAAATATTGGAAATGATTAAAAAAAAAGGAATTATAAGAAAATATGGTTTTTCGATTTATAATTATAACAAATATAAAAAAAATATATTAAAGACCAAACCCGACATATTGCAATTCCCTATAAATTTGATTGATGATAGGATTAGTGAAACTGATTTTAAGATTTTAAAAAAGAGGAATATATTATTGTATGCACGATCTGTTTTTTTACAGGGACTTTTATTAAAGAATTATAAAAATTTACCAAAAAAATTTTTAAAATTTAAGAGGATTTGGAAAGAATATGATAATCAATTTAAAAAAAGTGGCTTAAATAAATTTGAAGCTTGTTTAGGAAAAATTGTATCGAATAAATATATAGATAAAATTATTATAAGTTTTAATTCTCTTAATCAATTAAAAGAAATAGAGAAGTTGAAGAAAGTGAATAAAAATTTTTTTTTTCCTAAATTAAAAAAAAATCAAAAAAGTTTTTTGATTAATCCTTATAGATGGTAAAATGATTTCCGCAATTGTGCAAGCAAGAGAAGACTCATCAAGACTTCCTAATAAAGTTCTTAAAAAAATTATCAATAAAGAAAATTCAATATCTTTAATTATTAAACGACTTAATAAATCCAAATATATAAAAAAAATTATAATAGCTGTCCCTCATGAGTCAAAAAAATTTGATTATTTAAAAAAAAAGTTCAAAAATATTGAATTGTTTAAAGGAAAAAAGCATAATGTATTAGATAGATATTACAGTGCTGCTTCTTTCTTTAATGTTACTACAGTAGTTAGAATTACATCTGATTGTCCACTTATAGATTTTAGATTACTAGATAAAATGATTAAAAACTTTAAAAAATTAAAGGTTAATTATTATTCAAATTGTATTACGAGAACTTTTCCAGATGGTTATGATATTGAGATTTTTGATTTTAAATCTTTATTTTTTGCTTATAAAAATGTAAAAAGTCTCTATGATAAAGAGCATGTAACTTCTTATCTAATGAAATCAAAAAAAATTAAGAAAAGCAATTATATTGTTAGTCCAAATTTATATTTTTTAAGATGTACTTTAGATGACATCAACGATTTAAAATTTATTAGAAAAATATACAGATTCTTTGCTCCCAAAATTTATTTTGGGTATGAAGATTTTAAAAAACTTTTTTATAAAAATCCAAATTTTTTTATTACAAAATGAAAATGAACAATTACAAAACTTGGTTAAAAGCTCTCAAGATTATACCAGGTGGCAACATGCTAATATCAAAAAGACCCCCAGAAAGTCTGATTAAAAAATATCCAATTTATTTTTCAAAATGTAAAGGTTCTTATATTTGGGATCTAAATGGTAAAAAATATCTAGATATGTATCTGATGGGAGTAGGCACAAATATTCTTGGTTATAATAACGAAAAAGTCAACCAAGCTGTAAACAAAGTTATTAAAACAGGAAATATGTCATCTCTAAATTCACTTGAAGATTATAAACTGGCAAAGGAATTGATAAAAATTAATAAGTGGGCTGGCATGGTTAAGTTTGCAAGAACAGGAGGAGAAGCAAATGCCATAGCTGTAAGAATTGCTAGGGCCTCAAACAAAAAAGATATAATTGTTTTTTGTGGGTATCATGGGTGGCACGATTGGTATTTGTCAGCAAATTTATCAAACAAAAAAAACTTAGACTCACATTTATTTCCTAATTTAAGATCTTCTGGTGTGCCAAAAAATTTAAAAAATACATCAGTAGGATTTAAATTTAATAATAGTAAGGATTTAATTAAAATTTTAAAAAAATTTAAAAATAATATATCAGCAATTAAAATAGAAATTCAACGAACAGTACCTCCAACTCAAGAATTTATTAAAACAATTAAAAATATTCAAAAAAAACTAAAAATTTTGATAATAGTAGACGAATGTACATCTGGCTTTAGAGAAAGATTTGGTGGTTTATACGAAAAGTTTAATATTGTGCCAGATATAGCAATCTATGGAAAGTCACTTGGAAATGGTTATCCAATCACCGCTGTTGTTGGAAAAAAAAATATAATGAAATTTGCGGAGAAAACTTTTATTAGCAGTACATTTTGGACTGATAGAATTGGAACCGCAGCTGCTATTGAAACTCTCAAGATTATGAAAAAAGAAAAAAGTTGGATAAAAATTTCAAATACTGGAAAAAAAATCAAAAAAGAATGGATAAAAATTGCAAAATTAAGTAAAGTTCCAATTGAAATATCTGGTTTAGATGCAATGCCAAAATTTGAGATAAAACATAAAAAAAATGATTTTTACAAACAATTTATTGTCTTAGAAATGTTGAAAAAAAAAATTTTAGCTAAAAATGTTATTTATATAAGCATGTCTCACTCAAAAAAACAAATAAATAATTATTTACAAAATTTGTATAAAATTTTTAATAAAATTGGAGATGACATATCTAATAAAAGAAGAATTAAATTAACAAATAGATTTTTTGATAATAAAAAAGAAATTTCACTTAAAAGATTAAATTAATTTAATGGAAAAAAACTATCTAAAAATAATTAGCGAAATTGAAAAAGTAAGAAAAAAAAATAATAAAAATTGGATGGATATTTTAAGAGTGGCTTTTTTATCAGATCCAAAAAAAACTTCAAAAATTTTTTCTAGGATTTATAGAGATGATAAATCAATTTCTAAACTTGCAAAAAAACTTACTAAATAAACAAAAATGATTAGAATAGGTGATAAAATAATATCACAAAAAAAAACTCCTTTTCTGATAGCAGAAATATCTGCAAATCATAAAGGCTCATTAAATAGAGCAATTAACCTTGTAAAATTAGCGGCCCAATCTGGGTTTGATGCTATAAAACTACAAACTTATGATCCTGATTTGATTACTCTCAACTCAAAAAGAAAAGATTTTTTAATTAATGATAAAAAAAGTATCTGGAATAAAAAAAGACTTTATGATTTATATAAAGAGGGTCAAACACCCAAAGAATGGCACAAAAAGTTATTTAGAGAGGCAAAAAAATTAAAACTATTAGCATTTAGTAGTCCATTTGACTTAGAATCGGTGGATTTTTTAAACAAATTAAATGTGCCATGTTTTAAAATTGCATCTTTTGAAATAACTTATTTAGACCTAATTAAAAAGTGTGCGAGAACAAAAAAACCTTTAATTATTTCAACAGGATTAGCAACATTTAAAGAAATTAAAGAAGCAGTTAAAGCTGCAAAGTCTTGTGGTTGTAAGAAAATAATCTTGTTAAAATGTTCTAGTAATTATCCGGCCAATCCTAAGGATATAAACTTAATGACTTTAATTGACTTAAAGAAAAAATTTAAAGATGTGGAAATTGGTTTTTCCGATCATACACTTGGATCAGAAATAGCAATTTCCAGTATTAATTATGGTGCATCTGTAATTGAGAAACACATAACACTCAAAAATAATGATGGGGCACTAGATAGTAAATTTGCTCTTGATAGTAGTAATATGAAATCTTTTGTAAAAGCAATAAAAAATACTTTTTTAGCAAAGGGCCATGTAAAATATGGTCCAACAAAAAATGAGATTAAATCATTAAAATTTAGGAGATCAATTTATGTTTCAAGAACGATAAATAAAGGTGAAAAAATTACAAAAGATAATATTGCAATAGTAAGACCTTCCCTAGGGTTAAATATAAAAAATTTTTCTAAAATAATTGGATCAAAAGCAAAAAAGATATTAAAACCTGGTGATCGAATTAAAATTTTAGATCTTATAAAAAGATAAAAACCTAAAAAAATGATTAAAACTTATATTAAAGCAATTTCATTACTTCTTGTTTATAATAAAGTTTATCCAGTTTTATTTTTATTTGGCTTACTTATAGCAATGTTGTTAGAGTCTTTTACTGTCGTAGCATTATATCCAATTATATTATCATTTATAAATGATAGTGATTTAAAAAACTTATTTATTTTAGAAAAATTTAATTTATCTCTAAGTCAATATATTTTTATTTTTCTAAGTGCTGTTATCTTTAAAACATTTTATCTTAATTTTTTCAGCTATATCAAAAGTAAATATTTATTTTCTTTTAATACTCATATTTCAAATAGATTGTATAAAAACTATGTAAGTAGGGATTTAATTGATATAGTTTCGATAAATTCCTCTAATATAATAAGAAATCTTTTCAATGAGATAAGCATTTTTACCACAAGCTTAAATATGTTATCTAATTTTTTAATTGAGTTATTAACTTCAATGGCTCTCTTAGCTATATTATTATACACTGACTTTTATGCTACTTTATTTATGTTTGGTAGTTTAACAATTTCCCTTTTTATTTATTTATCAATTATCTCCCCAATCATAAGAACATTATCTAAAGAAAAATTAATAATGAATGGAAAAGTAATAAAACTAATTCAAGAAACTTTTGCCTTAATTAAAATAATTAAAACTACTAAAAAAGAAAAATTATTTATCAATAATTATACAGATAATGTTAATGAACTAAATAATGTAGATAGAAAAAGAACTTTCTTGTCTGAAATTATTAACAATAGTAAAGATTTATTTTTAATAATAGTTTTAATTTTACCATTTTCTTATTTCTTATTTATAAAGGACATAGAATTTATAAAAGCTATTCCAACACTTACTATTTTTCTATACGCTTCAGCTAAGATTTTTCCATCAGTCATAAAAATCTCGAGTTGTATTCAAAGCTTAAATGCTTATCAACCTTCAATAGTTGTAGTAATGAAAGAACTTGCTGTTAAGGTTAAAGAAAAAATTATTTTTAATAATACAAAAGATAAATTTTTAATTAACACCGATATAGTAGTACAAGGTCTTTCTTTTAATTATGATGATAATCATAATTTATTTAATAATTTAAACTTTAACATAAAAAAAAATAAATTAAATTTTCTCTTTGGTAAAAGCGGATCTGGAAAAACTACTTTAATAAATTTAATATCATGCTTAATAAAACCAAAAAAAGGCAAAATGATAGTAAATGATATCGATATTTTGGCCTCAGATCAAAATATTCAAAATGATTGGATGTCTTCGATTGGCTATATTAGTCAAGAGAGTATCTTAGCCTCAACATCAATTTTGGAAAATATAACTTTGTTTGAAAAGAATTTTGATAAACATTTATTGGAAAAATCTCTTTTGTTGTCCAATCTAAACGACTTTGTAAAAAATAACTCAGAAGGGCTGATGTATCAAGTGGGAGAGTCAGGTGATAAATTATCTGGAGGACAAAAGCAAAGAATTAATATTGCAAGAGCCCTATATCATTCACCATCTTTATTAATTTGTGATGAAATTACAAGTTCTTTAGACAATAAAAATAAGTATGAAATAATAAATGAAATTAATAAATTAAAGCAAAATTTAACTGTTATCTTCATAACTCATGACGAAACACTTAAGAGTTATGCAGACAATATAATAAATTTAAATGATGAAAATTAATTATTCGAAACATAATATTTCTAAAAATGATATTAAATCTGTCATAAAGGTACTTAAATCAGATTTTTTAACTCAAGGACCTAGTGTCAAATTTTTTGAAAAGAAAATTAAAAAAATAGTAAGTGCAAAATATGCTTTTGCAGTAAACTCAGCTACTAGCGGATTGCATGTTGCGTGCATGTCAATTGGAATTAGTAAAAACGATGTAGTTTGGACTTCACCTAATTCTTTTGTAGCTTCATCAAACTGTGCTTTGTACTGTGGCGCAAAAATTGATTTTGTTGATATAGATCTAAAAAATTACAGCTTATGCCCAATAAAACTTGAAAATAAATTAAAATCGACAAAAAAAAAAAATTTACCGAAAGCAATTGTGCTGGTCCATTTTGCTGGATATGCCACTAATTTAGAAAGAATAAAAAGACTGTCTAAAAAATATAATTTCAAAATTATTGAGGATGCATCTCATGCTTTGGGAGGGAAATATAAAAATAGCTACATTGGAAATTGTCAATTTAGTGATGTATGTGTTTTTAGTTTTCATCCTGTAAAATCAATTACCACAGGAGAAGGTGGCTTAATAACAACGAATTCTAAAAAAATTTCAGCTAAGATAAATTTGTTCCGAAATCATGGAATTAATAGAGATAAAAAATTTTTATTAAATAAAACATTAAAAATTAACCACTATGAACAAATAGAATTAGGGTTTAATTATAGAATGAGTGATATAGAGGCTGCGCTGGGGATTTCTCAAGCAAATAGATTAACAAAATTTATACATAAAAGAATGAGCGTTGCAAAATTTTATGATAAAGAGCTTATAAACCTTCCAATTCAAAAACCTATTTTCTCAAAAGATAGCTCATGGCATTTGTATGTAATCTTATTAAAAAATAATAGTATAAGGAAGAAATTATTTGAATTTTTAAAAAAAAAAAAAATTAATTGTCAAATTCACTATATACCAATCCATATTCATCCTTATTATAAAAAAATTGGATTTAAAAAAAAAGATTTTCCTAATTCTGTGGAATATTATGAAAGATGTTTATCTTTACCCATTTTTTTTGATCTAAAGTTTTCAGCTCAAAAAAAGATAATATCATTAATAAAGAAATTTTTCTTAAATGTTTAATATACTTATAAAACATAATTTAAATCAACAAGAAAAAATGAAAATATTTTCTTTGAAAGATCAATTTTGGAATTTTGGATTACAAGAACAAAAATTATGGTTTAAGAAAAATATAAATAAAAACGATATTCATATTTTTTTTCAAAAAAAAAAAAAAATTATTGCTTATAATTGTCTAAGATTAAAAAAATTGAATAATCATGACTTTTATCTTTTAGACACTTTAATTGTAGATAAGAAATCAAAAAAAAATGGATATGGTGGGCATTTATTAGATATAAATAAAATTATCTCACTATCGAAAGAAAAACCTATTTTCCTTAAATCAAGTAAATTAGTAGGAAGTTTTTATAAAAAATTTAATTTCAACTTAATAATGAAAAAAAGAAATTTTTTATATTTTGATTATAACAATAAAGAGAAGTTACAAAATTGTCTTAAAAAGATATGATTAAGGTAATAAGTAAAAAAAAAGATTTTAAAAAAAACTGTGTAAAAAATGGATATAAATAATATAGCCTAATATGATTAAAGAAAAAATATATAACTCGTTTGATCTTGCATATAAAGATTATAATTTAGAAACAAAGAGCGATCACTGGAAAATTATGAATAAGCATTTTTTAAAAAAAATAAAAAAAATAAATTTAGAAAATTTTAGAAAAAAAAATATTTTGAGTGAGGGTCTTGATGATCAGGGCAATTTTTTTACATTAGTTGAAAACTTAATAGATCTAACAGATTTGTGTGGAAAAAAATTTATTAATGAATTTAAGGAAAATGATGTTGGGAACCCAGATAATTATTATGTAGTAAATAGAGAAAAGTATAATTTTAATGATCTTTTTATTATTCAATTTACTTACAAAATTAGAAAATTTTTAAATATTGTACCCAAAAGAGTTTTGGAAATTGGTGGAGGCTACGGTTCACTTGCCAATAAAATAAAAAAACTCTACCCGAATACTACATTATATTTAATTGATTTGCCTGAAGCGGGACTTCTTCAGTCATATTATTTATCTTCAATTTATACAGATAAAAAATTTTTCCTTTATGAAGATTTTAAAAAATTAGAAAATACATTGAATATTGAATATTTAGAAAAATTTGATTTTGTTATTTTACCACCTTGGTGTTTGGAAAAAATAAAATTTAAAAAATATTTTGATTTAGTAATAAATACTCGTTCTTTCATGGAAATAAGATTTAATGAAATTAAATCTTATTTTAATTTTATTCAAATGACCATTAGACCAGGTGGCATATTTTATAATGTAAATAAATATGAAAAAATAAAATCAGGAGATATTATTAGAATAAGTGAATATCCATATGATAATTTTTGGAAAGTTTTATCCTCTAATCAAAGTTGGAAACAATACAATCTTCATGAGTTAATTACTAAAAGAGTAGAGGATGAGTCCCAAGACATAATATCTAACTTGTCTAATATAAGGAAAAAAAATCTTCCTTCTAAAGCTCAATCAAAATTTAAGTTAATGATAAGATATTTTTTAGATTTAATTTTTAAATTAATTCCCAAAAAGTTATTAGAAAAATTATTTAAAATTTATTTTTAATTATGATTTAGATTATAAAAATTGTAACAACTAAGTAGAAATTCAAGATCTAGTTTGTTTCTGTTCTTTATTTTTAAAATTAAAGTTTGTGTATTTAGAATTCTTTATGTTTCAGCCAAGTTATCAAACAAATTAGACAAAAATAAAATACTCAACTTAAGGAAAAATTAAAACTAATAAATTTGGTACTTTTGACAAAATATTTGGTTATATTACAAAAGTTTATAATGATAAAAAAAATTTAACTAACACAATACTATTCGATAATCTTATAAATAAACAAAAATATGTATAATATACTAATAACATCTGTTGCAGAAACTTTAGCACCTTATTTGATTAATAAGATCAAGAATGGAAGATTTAAAGATTTAAAAATTATTGGAACAAATCTAATCAAAAAATTTAATTTATCGTGGTTGTATGATTGCTGCTTAATGATTGATGAAAAAGGTGAGTATAAAATTATAGAAATAAACCCAAGAATGAGTGGTAGTAGCGTTGTTTCAGTAGAGGTAGGATACCCTTTGTTTGATGATATGATTTCAATATTAAGAAATAAAAAAATAAAGAAAATTAACAAACCTATAAATAAAATAATATTTCTGTATACTTTTCTAGGTTCAATTAAAAAGATAAAATGAAAAAAACGTTAATAACAGGTGTTGCTGGTTTTATAGGTTTTTATGCTGCAAAACGTGAGTTGGAAAAAGGAAATTATGTAATTGGTGTTGATAATCTAAATAATTATTATGAACCTAAAATTAAAAAAGATAGGCTTAATATACTAAAAAAAGAAAAAAATTTTTCATTTTTTAAAGAAGATTTAAACAATAAAAATTTTTATAAAAAACTAAAAAAATATTTAAAAGATATTGAGGTAGTAATACACTTAGCGGGTCAAGCTGGAGTCAGATATTCTATTAAGAATCCAGAGTCATATATCTTAAATAACATATTAGCTTATATAAAATTGTTAGAATTTTTTAAATTTTCTAAAAAGTTAAAGACTATACTTTATGCAAGCAGTTCTTCAGTTTATGGAGAAAAGGGAGAAAATACATTGTCAAATATTAGTGTTAATAAACCAGTTTCAGTCTACTCAGCATCTAAAATTAGTATGGAATTAATTTCAAATGTTTATTCAAAACTTTATAGTATGAATTTAATAGGTATGAGATTTTTTACAGTTTATGGTCCATGGGGAAGACCCGATATGTCTTATTTTAAATTTTTAATTTTAAATAAGAAAAAAAAATATATAGAGATCTACAATTTTGGAAAACATCAAAGAAGTTTTACTTATATTGACGATTTAGTTTCTAACATGTTTAAGATTTTAAGTTTTTACAAAAAAACAAAAAAAAGAGGAGATTCCTCAGTTTTTAATTTAGGAAATGAAAAAACTATTAAGCTGATGAATTTTTTAAAAATTTTAGAAAAAGTCACAAATATAAAATTTAAAAAAAAATTTGTAAGAAAACAAATGGGTGATGTAGAAAAAACAGAAGCAAATTTAATGATTGAAAAGAAAAAATTTAATTTTAAATTTGATTATGATTTAAAAAATGGGCTAGAAAAATTCCATGATTGGTTTAAAAAATATTAATATGAAAAAAAATATTAAATTTGGAATTTTAGGCCTTGGAAGAGTTGTTGAAAAAAGAGTTTATAAAGTTTTTCAAAATGAGTTAAAAAATAGTCAAGTTATTTCTGTATTTGATAAAAATAAAAAAAAAAATGAAAAATATTCAAAATTATTTAAATTAAAAAAAAGTAATTCAATAGATGCATTTTTAAGCATTAACTCAGACTATATCTATATTGCCACTGAGTCTGGAAATCACGAAAAAGATATATTAAAATGTTTTAAAGCTAATAAAAATGTTATTGTAGAAAAACCGCCAACTTTAAGAATTAATCAGCTAATTAAGTTGAATAAAATTGCACAAAAAAAAAAGTTGAAATTTTATGTAATTTATCAAAATAGAATGAACAATTCTGTTCAATATATAAAAAAAAGAATAAACAAAACCTTTATTAAAAAAACAGTTTTTGTAAATTTAAAACTTTTATGGTGCAGAGAACAGTCTTATTATAATGATTGGCATGGTAAATGGCTTTATGATGGAGGTGTTATTGCTCAGCAAGGAATACATTATATAGATCTTCTTTGTTACTTTTTTGGAGAACCAGTTGAGTGTGTAAGTGTAGTTTCAAATAAATCAAATAAACTTCAAGCTGAAGATACTCATCTTGGCATGATTAAGTTTAAAAACCAAATTGTATGTCAGGTAAGTTTAACTACCGCACTAAGGCCGATAGATTTTCAAGCAACAATAGAAGTCTTTCAAAAAGAAAAACAGATAAAACTTCATGGATTGTGTTGTAATAAGATTGATATTGTTAATTACAATTCAATAAATAAAAAAAAAATAGAATTACCAAAAAAATTTTCAGAATTTGTTCCAACAGGTTATGGACTATCACACAAAAAAGTATTTCAAAATATTATCAATTACGATTTAAAAAAAGTTTCTAAAAAACCACTAAATGCTATCGACACATTAAACACATTAAAATTACTTCAAATGATGTACAAAAGTTCAGAAAAAAAAACATGGATTAAATTTAATGATAAAGACCTAAATTCAAAATTAGGAAAATAAATGAATTTTACTAATATTATAAAAAACAAAATTGATTTAAAAAAAAATCAAAAGTTTGTAGCGATTATTGGCTCAGACCCATCCAAAGGAGCACGTTCTCCAGTTTTATGGAACAAGGCTTTTTCTAAACTTAAAATTAGCATGAAGATGTTTCCCTTAGACGTAAAAGATCAAAATGTAAGCAGATTAATTAAATCTTTAAAAGAAAATGATTATTTTTGTGCTTCAGCGGTAACAGTTCCCCATAAAGAGAGAGTAATTAAGTATTTAGATGAAATTGATCAATCAGCACTTGAAATAGGTTCTGTTAATTTAATTGTAAAAAAAAATAACAAACTAAAAGGCTATAACACAGATAGCCTCGGTTGCCGATTTACATTGAATAAAATAAATAAAAAAATTAATAATATTTTGATAATTGGATGCGGAGGTGCTGGTAAAGCTTGTATTATAAGTACTAAAAATAAATACCCAAAAGCAAACATTCATCTTTTTAACAGAGATTTAAATAAATTAAATAAATTCTATAAAAGAATAAGAGTTAACAAAAAAAATATTAAAATTATAAAAAATTATAGCATTCTTACAAAATTAAAAAAACTTGACTTAATAATTAATACAACATCTCTAGGATTTGACTTAGAAATTCCATCAATTAAATCAAATCTAAAATATTTTTCTCCAATTTCACAGTTGGAGATTAAATTCGATAAACTTAAAACTACAGAAAACGTCATAAATACAATTATAGACAATATATCTGAAACATTAACTTTTTTAAAAGTAAACTCTAATGCAATTGTTTTTGATATTATATATAAACCATCTAAAACATTAATTATGAAAATGGCAGAAAAAATTGGATTGAAATCGATAAATGGTTTAGAAATGAATTTTATGCAAGCAGTTGAAGCATTTGGAATAGTCAATAAAAAAGTAAAAATAAAAGAAATAATTAAAGTGATGAAATAATGGACAATAAATTTCCTGGAAAAGATATAACTGAAAGTGATTTAAAAGATAAATTTCCCTTATCTTCCTCAAATAATAAAAAAAAAATTATCAAAATTAATAATAATATTAGTTTTGGTGGTGATGTAGTGCCAATAATTTCTGGTCCGAATGGAATTGAAAATAAAGAGTTAATCTTTAGATGCTGTGAATTACTTGAAAAAAATAATTTGAAACTTTTAAGAGGTCAAATATACAAACCATTAACTTTTCCATACAGATCTAAAAAATATTATGAAGTTGGAGATGAAGGGTTAAGAATCTTAGAAGATATAAAAAAAAATTTTGATGTTTTAATAGTTTCTGAGGTAATGGAGACAGAAAAATTAGATTTAATGAAAGATTTTGTAGATATTTTTCAAATAGGTGCTCGAAATATGCAAAATTTTCCCCTAATTAGCAAAACAGCAAAGTACAACAAGCCTATAATATTAAAACGACATTTTGGTTGCTCAATAAGAGATTTATTAGGCTCATCAGAATATGCACTAGTAGAAAAAAATGAAAATATTATACTTTGTGAAAGAGGTGTTTCTGCTCCACATACACATAAATCTTCAAGTCGTTTTATGTTGGATATTCAAGCGATACCAGCAATTAAAGATTATAGCTGCCTTCCAATTATTTCTGATCCAAGTCATGCATGTTTTTGGCACGAATGGGTTGAGCCTTTAGCCCTTGCATCGTTAGCTGCTGGTGCAGAGGGCCTAATGATTGAATTTCATCCAGATCCAAGAAATGCAGCAGTAGACCCTTTGCAAGCAATAAATTTTGAAGAGTTTACAAGATTAGTGAAAAAACTAAGATCGATTGGATCTTTGCTTAATAAAAAAATTCTTTAATGTACAATCCATTCGTATCAATAATAGTAAGAACTAAAAATGAAGATTTTTGGATAGGTAAATGTTTAAATGAAATCTTCAATCAAAAATATAAAAACTTTGAAATAATATTAGTAGACAACAACAGCAAAGATAAAACAATAAGTATAGTAAAGAAAAACTTTCCTAAAGTAAAAATTATTAATTATAAATCAAAAATTTTTCTACCAGGAAAAGCACTCAACTTAGGAATTAAAAAAAGCAAAGGCAGTCTTGTAGCTATGATTTCTGGTCACTGTATTCCTAAAAATGAAAATTGGTTAAATAATCTTGTTCAAAATTTCAAAAATTCAGACGTAATTGCCTGTTATGGCAGACAAGAACCATCTGATATTTCAGAACCAAATGATGTTAGAGATTTAACTTATCTTTTTGGATTAGACAAAAAAATACAATTAAAAGACCCATTCTTTCATAATGCTAACAGCATGATTAGAAAATCTACTTGGAAAAAAAATCAATTTGATGAAACAATTAAGCATATAGAAGATAGATTGTGGGCTTCATTAGTTTTGAAAAATGGAAAAAAAATAATATATGAGCCAAATTCTAGTGTTATTCATTTCCACGGTGTGGGGCATCACGGAAATTTGAAAAGAGTAAGCACAATCTCAAAAATATTAAAAAAAAGCAAATCTAAGAATAAAAGAAAATTAATAGTTTGCATTATACCTCTTAACAAGCCAATTAAATTAAATGGAAAATATTTAGTAGAAAAAATAATAAATGATATTAATAAAATCAAAGAAATTAGTAAAATTTTTATCAGTACTACAGATAAAAAATTGGAAAAAAGTATAATAGGTAAAAAAATTATTATTTTACAAAGAGATAAAGATTTGCAAAAAAAATTTCTTGGATTGGAATATGTTTTAAGTAAAACATATTCAAGATATATCAAAAAATTGAACCCATCTCATATAATGGTCGCAGAAGAAATTTATTTAAATAGACCAAAAAATTTCTTCCAAAGTATAATCAATAATTTTGATGATAATTATGAATCTATTGTGCCAATCTTTAAAAATAATAGTAACAATATATGGAAAAAAGATGACTCAGGAACTATGCAACCAATTTTTAAAACAAGCTTACCATCAGAGTTCGTTGATCATAAAATTTATGAAGAAGTAAAAGGTCTGGGTACTTTAGTTAAAGCTGAAACATTTGAAAATAGTGGCAGAGAGTCAAATTCACAAAAATTCATTGAAATTGATAAAAAAAATACCGTAACCACAAAAGAAGTAGTCAATATTAGTTTCGATTAAAAATGAGTTCTCTTACCATACTTATACCTGCTAGATCAGGATCAACTAGAGTTAAAAATAAAAACCTTCAGAAAATTGGAAAAATGTCTTTACTTGAAAAAAAAATAAAAATTTGTAAATCATTAAAAATCGGAAAAGTTGTAGTATCAACAAATTCCAAAAAAATAGCTAAACTATCTATTAACTTAGGAGCAGAAATTCCTTTTTTAAGACCAGAAAAATATTCAACAGCTAAAGCATCGACTGTAGCAACAATCTTACATTACTTGAGATTTTTAAAAAATAAAAATAAAAAAATACCAACTTATTTAGCAATTCTTCCTGTTACGAATCCATTTTTAGAATATAAAACTATCGTATCTGCCTACAAAAAAATATGCAGAAATAAAAATATGAATTCTATAATTGCATACACAGATGCTAATGATCATCCATTTACATTCGTCAAAATAAAAAAAAAATTATTATTTAATATTTTTAAATATGAAGGATCAGTTTATAGTGACCATGAAAGAACACAGGATTGGCCAAAGGCCTATATAGGAAGTGCAGCATTAAAAATAACCAAAAGTTCTTTTTTTCTCAAATATTTAAATGAAAAATCTCCTTTATTTGGAATTAAAACATTCGATTTAAAAAAGACTATAGGTTTAAAAATAACTAAAAAAGAAAGCTTTGATATAAATGATAAAAACGATCTTTTATATGCTGACAAATTTTTAAATAAAAATGATTAATTTTTTTTTATTTGTTAAAAATTTTCTTAATGCCAGATGGATTTTTACAAAACCTAAGAAAAAAAAATATTTGGTTTATGATTCTAGTAATTCAAATTATTTATTCAATTACATAAAAAAAGAAGAAAGTGCAATTTATTACACAAGATGGGAAGAGATAAATTTATTTATAATATTGCATATAATAATTAATTATGGTTTTAAAAATTTAAAAACAAATTATAAAATGGTTTTTTTTAATTATGTAAGGCCAAAAATAGCTATCACCTTAATGAGTAGCTATGTTGCTTTTTATAAATTAAAGAGTCAATTTCCAAATATAATAACTATAGCAGTACAAGATAGTTTAGGAAATTCAGAATTTATTAAAACATTAAAAAAAACAAAAAAAAATACTTTTTCCTGTGATTATTTTCTTTTTTTTTCAGACTCATTTAAAAAATTATATGAAAAATATATTTTTATTAAGAAAAAATCTTTGATTATAGGATCTTTTAGAAATAATCACTATTCTTATAAATCTACAAATAAAAAAAAAATAATATTTATTTCAAAAACTAATTGGAATACTAAAGAAGCTTTAAATGAAATTATTTTATTAAAATTTATAATCAAATATTTAAGAAATAATAAGCAAGGAAAAGTAGATATTTGTTTAAAGAGTAATAATGCCTCTGTAATAGGTTATTTTAAAAAAAATCTTAATTTAGATCATATAAATATAATACCTAAAAAAGATAGTTACATAATAGTTAAAAATTATGAAAATATTATTTTTACTGACTCAACTTTAGGGTATGAATGTCTAGCTAGAGGAAAGAAAGTTATTTCATTTGGTTTAGGTTCGTTAAAAAAAAATTGGTGTATACAAAATGGTTTTCAACCGATTAATAAATTTGGCTATCCTAATAAATTTAAAGATGATGGCATTTTTTGGTCTAATGCTAGTAGTGAAGAAAAAATTAATAAATTATTAAAAAATATCTTGTGTATGAAGCAGTCTACTTTTAATAAAAAAACAAATAAGATTAAAGACAAGATCATTTGTTTTGATCCAAAAAATACAAAATTCAAAAGGTTATTATGTGTGGTATAGCTGGTTTTTTTGGACAAAATAAATATGAACCTGACAATTATCAGATTAAAAAATGCCTTAAATTAATGCATAACAGAGGTCCCGATGCTAAAGGTAAAATTTTAAAAAAATTTAAAGATAAATCTTTAGTTTTATTACACAGCAGACTTTCAATTATTGATTTAAATAATAAGTCCAATCAACCATTTGAGGATGAAAATGGCATCCTTATATTTAATGGTGAAATCTACAACTATATTGAGCTGAAAAAAATTTGTTTAAGAAAAAAAATTAAATTCAAAACTAACTCTGATACAGAAGTATTACTAAAAATGCTTAATTTGTATGGTGAAAAAGCTGTTAAATATTTAGATGGAATGTGGGCTTTTTCATATTTTAATAAAAAGAAAAATAACATGATTATATCCCGAGATAGTTTTGGTGAAAAGCCACTATATTACATGAGTGATTCAAAAAAAATAATTTTTGCGTCAAATCTAAGATACATAGAGGCAATCTCAAAAGATAAATTTAAATTTAATTTAAAAAAAATAGAAAATTTTTTAGCATTCGGGTTTAAGGAATTTGGAAATAATAATCAAACAATTTTTAAAAAAATAAATTCTTTATTACCGGGAAACACAATATTAATTGATCAAAATAATAAACAAAAAATTAAAAAATATACAAATTTTGAAAAAAAAAGTAATTCTAAAATTAGTTACAATGATGCTGTAAGTGTACTTAGTTCTAAATTAAGAAACATTTTTAAAACAAGATTTAGATCAGATGTTCCTTTGAGTAGTCTTTTAAGTGGGGGCATGGATTCAAGTTCAATTGCTGCTATTGCAAAAAAACAAAAAAAAAAATTATCTCACTTTTCGTTAAAACATTTTTCAAAAGATTATAACGAGGATGATCTAATAGATGAAAACGTTAAACACTTAAGCCTAGACCATAGGTATGTAAAAATACCAAAAAAAAAAAATTTAAAAGAATTTGAAAAAATTATGGCTCATTCATATAATGTGATGCCATCACTCACATCGCTTGCTTTTGCGATTGTATGTAAAAAAATTAAATCTTTAGGATTTAAAGTTGTATTAACGGGAATTGGAGGTGATGAATTATTTAAAGGATATTATCATCATTTCCTTTCATTTCTTTACAGTATAAAGAATAAAAATTATTTTAATAAATATTTTGAATTATGGCAGAAAAATCAAAGACCATTTATAAGATCAAAAGAATATAGAGATTTTGAAATTGTTAAAAAAATTGCAAAACAGAATAATACCATTCATAGCTTTCATGAAGATCTTGAATTAAAAAAATATTTTAAGAAAAATCATAAATTTAAAAAAAGAAAATATTCAAGGAATTTTATGCATAATGCCATATTAAATGATATTAAAAATTATGCTTTACCATCCCAATTAGAATATGCAGATAATATCTCTATGTACTATTCTTTAGAAGCAAGATCACCTTTCTTATCAAGAGATATTCTTAATTTTTCAAATAGTTTACCAGATTCATTTTTTTTTAAAAAAGGATATCCTAAGGCACTTCTTAGGGATGCAATGAAGCCGATATTGTCAAAAAAAATTATATATAATTTAAATAAAGTTGGATTTTATATTTCATTTTTTGATCTTTTTGGAAAAGAAATTAGTAAAATAAAACAAATAATCAACAATAGTAAAATATTAAAAAAGATTATCAAAAAAGATGAAATTAAATTACTATTAGAAAAAAAGCAAATTCAGCACTCAGAGTCTAAATTTTTATTTTCTCTTCTGAATATTGCAATGATAGAAAATCTTAAAAAAAATAAAATCTGTAAATCTACCAAGATTTGAATATGTTAAAATTAATTTGTTATCATCAAAAAAATCCAAAAATATAATTAGTGAGGAGTTTGCTCTATATAGAAGTATCATATAAACACTCAGACGAATATGAAATTAGTAAGAGATCCTCTACAGTTATGATGAATATTATGGAAATTTAAATAAATTTTTTATAAAATTTTGAAAAAATATCTAAATTAAAAGTTTGTATAAGCTCGCACCTGAGAGCAAATTATAAAAAAAATCCCTATGAAACTTATAAATTATATGAAAATAAAACTTTTGAATAATCAATAGATAGTAAATGCAAAGTAGTCTTGTTGCATAGTAGTCTAGCAATTAATTATCCAGTTTTACTTCAAAAACCTTTTATTATCCTTACTAAATCTAAATTTACATGTTCAAATAAAAAAAAAGTAATCTACTTATTAAAATTTTGCGAAAAAAAAACAATCGAAATAGATCAAGCTAATTTTGATGAAATGGTCTATAAAAATTAACTTAAAATAAATATTAATATATATAAAAACTATATAATAAATTTATTTCAGAAAAAGATTTTAAAAATACAAGTTATGAGATAATTTATAATGCACTAATTAATAGTTATGATTATTAAAGATAAAAATATACCAAGGAAAAATAAAATCACTAAAGATCGTATTCAGTTTGATCCTGCCTTAGATATTCCGTTAATGTCAGTTGTTGAAATAAGTAATTCTGGTATGTGTAATAGAAAATGCTCTTTTTGTCCAAGAAGCGATCCTACGTATGAGCATGTTAATGAATTTATTTCAAAAGATTTACATAATAAAATTTTTACTGAACTTTCTAAATTAGAATATAAGGGTATGATAATCTATTCTGGATATGTTGAGCCACTTTTAGATAAAAAAATTTTTGCTTGTATAAAGGAAGCAAGACATTTTCTTCCTGATGCACAAATTGAAATTATAACTAATGGTGATGCTCTTAACCTCAAAAGAGCTAAAAAATTATTTGATAGTGGTTTATCTACATTATTAATTAGTGTTTATGACGGAGCAGAAGAGGAAGAAAAATTCTATCAATTATGTAAGGAATTGAAATTAAATGAAGATCAATATGTTATTAGAAACAGATATATGAGTGCAGATAACGATTTTGGTTTAAATATTAGTAATAGAAGTGGAAATTTAGAAAATTCAGAATTCAAAATTGAACCACTAAAAACATCTTTAAAAATGAGTTGTAATTATCCAGCCTATACTTTTTTTATTGATTATAACGGTGATGTTCAAATGTGCTCACATGATTGGGGTAAAAAATATATTATTGGTAATATTAAGAATGAGAAAATTATAAATATCTGGAAAAACGAGAAATATCTTTATGCTAGAAAAAAACTTTTAAACGCTAATAGAAATTTTTCTCCTTGTAATAAATGTGATGTTGAGGGAAGTCTTATAGGGAATAAGCATGCTAAAGAGTGGTTGAAAAGAATATAGTCTGGAAAATGAAAAACTGGATTACTAAAATCAAGAGATTTGAGCCAGAAAATATTGATAGGTCTAAATATTTAAGATTAGACAAAAATGAGCGTGTAATTGATTTCAATCAATTTTTTTTGAAAAGAATTAAAAGTAAACTAAATTCATATTTAATTACAGCCTATCCCGATATTGAAAAAACAAAATCATTAATATCCAAAAAATACAAAATATCAAAAAATAATATTTGTCTCACAGCAGGATCAGATTTTGCTCTAAGAATGTGTTTTGAATATTTTTGCAATAACAGTGATAAGATAATTACAATTGAACCCACTTTTGGTATGGTTGAAGTTTATTCAAAAATTTTCAATCTTAAGAGTATCAGAATAGGTTATAAAAGAAATTTAACTTTAGATCTTAAAAAATTAAATAAAAGTATAACAAAAAATATATCAATGATTATCATAGCTAACCCGAATAGTCCTACAGGCACAATTATAGAACCAGATGTAATGAAAAAAATCATTGTTAAAACAAATAAATTAAAAATTCCACTGATAATTGATGAAGCTTATTTTGGCTTCTATAAAAAAACTTATGTTAAATATGTAGATAAATTTAATAATCTTGTTGTAATTAGAACTTTTTCTAAAGCCTTTGGCTTAGCTGGCTTAAGAGCTGGTTTTATTGTGTGTAATAAATTAATATCTAAAAATCTTTTTAAATTTAAGCCAATGTATGAAATTAATTCATTATCTTGTTTGGTTATAGAGACTTTATTGAATAACCCTAAAGAGGTTAATAAACATATAAATATGATTGATCATAGTAAAAATTTTTTAATTAAACAATTAAAAAAAATGAATTATGAATATATTAATACCTCTGCTAATTTTTTTCATATAAATCTTAAAAACAAAAAAAAAGAATTTGAAAAAATTTTAAAAAAAAATAAAATTTTAGTGCGAAAAGGACCAGGTGTAAAAGGTTATGAAAGTTTTTTAAGATTTTCTGTTGGCTCCACATCTCAAATGAAAAGAATAATTAAATTACTCAAATCATTATAAAATGCACAGTATTGAGAGTTTTCAAACAAATATTCTAAAAAAAAGTATTAAATTTATAGATCAATCTTTAAAAAAAAATATTGATATTGGAACAAGTCCTCTATGTTTTTTAACACCTTGGGCAACATCTCCTGGAAAGTTTAAATTAGACTTAATAATGAAAAAAAAGATTGAGTTCAAATCAATTTTTAAAAACATTTTAAATATTTCCAAAAACCATGATTTGAATGTTTTTTTTAATAAAAATATGAAAACAAATAATAATTTTGATATTATTGTTTCATACGCTACTAAAAAAAATTTTGATAGTAGGGGAAATTATTTTGATAACTATTTTGACCTAGGTTTTAATCACAAAAGAATTGTATGGCTATTAATTTCTCTTGATAATTATGTACCGAGCAATATACAAAAAAATATTTATATAATTTCTAAAAATAAAAATCAAAGTTTAAGTTTTTTTTATCTAATTAAAAAAATTTTAAAATTAATTTATAAATCAAAACTGAATAAAAATTTTCTTATTCATTATTGCTGGTACGAATATGATTTTGCTGAAAAAATTTCAAATATTTTTGTTGAATTATTCTCAACAAATAAAATTAAGAATGTAATATTCAACTATGAATGCATCCCATTTCAAAACAAACTTTTAAAAACAATTAAAAAAATCAATAAGAATATTAAAACCATTGGTTATTTACATTGTGCACCATGGCCTTTACAAACTGACTTAATTTATAGAAAATTTTTATTAGATATTTTATTGGTTTCGGGTGAAGATCAAAAAAAAGTCTTAAAAGAATACTTAGGATGGAAAAATGTTGACATAAGAGTTATTCCATCTTTAAGATTTAAGAAAAAAAAATCTAAAGAGTTTAATGGTTTTATTTTTATTCCTTATAATCTTAAATCAATTAATAATTATGTTGAAAGATTTGAAGAATTTATAAAAACTTGTAGATTTAACCTTTCTAATCTTAAGGTTAGAATTCATCCATTGAATCAAAATAGTAAAACTCATAGAGTTTTAAAAGAAAAATTTGATAAGTTATTAAGAAAATATGCTAAGCATTTTGAAAAAAAAAATTCAAATATCTCAATATTTTTTGGTTCTGCCACTGGAGTTTGTGTACAAGCTTTAGAAGAGGGAAATAAAATTATTCATTTCCCTGATAATGAAATAGATGTTTTTTCAAATAAAATATGGAAAAATATAAAAATAAATTCTATTCAAAATAATATTTTTTCATATGAAATCAAAAATTTTAATAAAATTTTTTATACAAGCTATGAAAATAATAGATTTAAGAAGTATGTACCTATTTAATACTTTAGTTGTAATATTAAAAAAGTTAGTATAACTAAATTTTTAAACTGACATGGAATTAAAAAAAAAAAATATATTAATTACTGGTGCAGGTAAAGGTATTGGTGAGTCTTGTTTAAAAAATTTTATTGAAAATGGGGCTTATGTGTATGCCATTATTAAAGATGCAAAAGATAACTATAAATTTAAAAACTTAAAAAATATTTCTATCATTAACGGTAATGTTTCCAATACTAAATTAATTCAAGGCGTTATACAAAAGTCTATCAAGGATAAAAAAAAAATAAATTGTGTTGTAAATAATGCTGGGATTAGGCACAGAAAAGATTTTATCAATATATCTGATAAAGAACTCACAAAGGTTTTCGAAGTAAACTTTTTTTCTATATTTAGGATCTTACAGTTAATATCTAAATTTTGGGTCAAGAATAACATTGAAGGTAATGTTGTTAATATCACCTCAATCGTAGGCCAAATTGGCTTTAAACAATTGTCTGCTTATGCTTCTTCTAAAGGAGCATTGGTTTCCTTGACTAAATCTTTTGCATTAGAGTTTTCAAATTTTGGAATTAGGGCAAATTCTTTAAGCCCTGGTTTTACAAAAACTTCTTTTTATGATGAATTCAAAAAAAATAAAACTTTATATAATTGGACGCTAAGTAGAATTCCCCAAAAAAGATGGGGTTCCTCACATGAAATATCTGAAATGGTTAGTTTTCTTTTATCTGATCGTTGTAAATATATTAATGGTGAAAACATTAATATTGATGGTGGATGGTTGAATTCATGAAGAAAAAAAAATTTATTGGGTTAATACCAGTTAGATTAAATTCAATTAGACTAACCCGAAAACCTTTACTAGATTTACTTGGCTTGCCCATGTTTGTTCATGTTTATAAAAGAGCCAAATTTTCAAAATTATTAGATGATCTAATAGTTTGCTGTGATGATTTAAGAATAATGAAAATTGCAAAAAAACATGATGTCAAATGTGTAATGACAAAACAAATTCACAAAAATGGTACTGAGAGGATTGCCGAAGCTTATAAAAACTTGAATCAAAAGTATGATTTGATTGTTGATATTCAGGGTGATGAGCCTCTATTGAATCCAAATCATATTGATAAAGTGATTCAATATCATTTACTAAATTTTTCAGCAGATATTATTTTACCTTCTTTAAGAATAAAAAAACGAGATCACTCTAGCCTTGTAAAGGTTGTTAAAAATAGCAAAGATTACGTTCTATATCTCTCAAGGAGTGATATACCGTATAATCATTTTAAACAAAAAAGTTTTTTACTTAAACATTTATCAATTATTTCATTTAAACCAATTTCATTAAAAAAATTTAGTAATTCAAAAAAAACAAAGCTTGAAAGTATTGAAAATATAGAGTTATTAAGAGCTCTAGAAATTAATCTAAAGATTAAATCTTTTAATTTGAGTGGAGATAGTTTTTCAGTAGATACTTATAACGATTATAAAAATGCAAAAAATCAGTTAAAAAAAGACAAATTATTTAAAATTTATAGATAAAATGAATCTAAATTATACAGTTCAAGATTTAAAATGTGGTATTAGTTTTTGTGAAGATAAAGAAGTTCCTGACATTATAAATGAAATAAAAAAAAATTTTTCTGATAAGAAATTATTACTAGTAATAGATAATAAGCTTAGTTCAAAATTTTTAAAATATTTATATAAAGATCTTGGTAAACTAGATTTAAAAATTGATATATTAAAAATTGAAGCTACTAAAAAAAACAAAAATCATAAAGTCATGTTTAAAATAATAGACAAACTGATAAAAAATAAATTTACAAAAAAGTCAGTGTTAATTTCTTGTGGAGGTGGTGTAGTTGGTGATTTATGTGCTCTTGCCAGTAGCTTATATTTAAGAGGTTTAATTTACTACCATATACCAACAACGATGACAGCAATAGTTGATAGTTGTATTGGTGGAAAGACAGGAATAAATTACAGAAATATAATTAATTCCGTTGGTACTTATTATCATCCAAAAAGAGTATTTATTTCAAAGAATGTTCTAAATTTGATACCAAAAAGGGAATTTATTTCGGGGGTTCCGGAAATAATAAAATCAGGATTTATTAAAGATTATGAAATAATTAAATTACTTATTGAGAACAAAAAAAAATTTTTTAATAAAGACTATAGATTTTTAAAAAAATTAATCTCTAAAACTCTCAAAACAAAAATTTTTTTTTTTAAAAATGATGTATTTGAAAATTCAAAAAGGTTAAATTTAAATTTTGGTCATACATTTGCTCATGCAATTGAAATGACATTTAAGTCAAATAAAGGTGATGTTATTAGACATGGAGAGGCAGTAGGTATTGGAATGTTGTGTGAAATTTATTACAATGAAGGAAAAAGTAAAAGTTTTAATTTAATAAAAAATATATTAGAGACATATGAATTACCAACAAATATTTTAAGTATTTCAAAGAATAGAAATAAAAAACAGATTATCAATTCTATTTATAAAAATATTTTTTTAGATAAAAAAAGAATAGGAAAATTTCCAAGAATTATTAACATTAAAAAAATTAATTCTCCAAAAATAGTAGAAATGAAAAGTTTAGACAAAATTAAACAAACAATAAGTAAAGTATTGTTCAATAAAGTTAAATGAAAAAAGTTTTATATTTCTTTTTTTTAATTTTAAAATTAATTGATAATGTTTTGGTAAAAATCATAAATAAAAGTTTTCTTTTAAAATTTAATGATTATTTTAACAATCATTTTTACGTGTCATTAAAAATTAATAAAAAAAATACGCAATTTTTTATACCTAATAGCACTACTAAATGGAGAGTTGACACTTTATATAATAAAGAGCCTGAAACTCTTGAGTGGATTGATAGTTTTGCAAGCAAAAAAAATAGTGAGATAATTTTTTGGGATATAGGATCAAATATTGGATTATATTCTATTTATGCGGCTCAAAAACACAAAAATATTAAGGTCTATAGTTTTGAGCCTTCAACTAGTAATTTAAGAGTATTAAGTAGAAATATTTCAATAAATAATTTAGAAAATAAAGTTATGATTAGTCAATTACCTCTATCTGACAAAAATTTTTCACATTTAACAATGAATGAGCCAGAATTTATTGAGGGATGGTCCATGAACTCTTACGGTAAAGCTACAGATTATGAGGGAAAAAAATTTAATGCAGTCCAGAAATATAAAATTTTAGGCACAAGTATAGATAGTTTAACTAAAAATAATATTCTTAAGTCTCCAAATTATATTAAAATTGATGTTGATGGTATTGAAGATAAAATTCTAATTGGTGGAAAGAAAACTCTAAAAAATAAAAAAGTTAAAAGTATATCAATAGAAGTCAACGAAAATTATAAATCACAGTATAAATCGATCATTAAAATTTTAAAAGAACTTAGATTTGTTTTTAAGCATAAAAAACATGCTGAAATATATAATAAAAACAAAAAATTTAATAAGGTATTTAATTATGTTTTTTATAAAAAATGAAAGTAGATTTAATAGATAATTTTTTAGATATAGAAGATTTTATAGCATTAAACAATTTATCATTAGAAAAAGTTAGTAAAAATGATATTAAAGTTTATCATAATTCTATAGCGAAAGATAAAGTGATAATATCTGAATGTATACCAAATCAAATTTTGAAAAAACTTAATAATAAATATCATGATAGGGCTATTGAAATTTTGAAAAAAATTAATGAAGAAAAAGTTGATCTTTATGATTATTCAGAATTTCATATAATTGAGACAGGATCCCATTATTCATTTCCAATTCATGACGATACTCCAAATAAACTATTAAGTGGAGTGATATATTTAAGGCCCCAAGAAAATTGTGGTACAAATTTTTATGATTCTAAAAGTGGTAAAAATCAAAGAACTATTGAATGGAAATGCAATCGAGCAGTTTTTTTTTCAAGATTGGAGAGAGAAACATGGCATTCTTACAAAGGTGATGAAAGATCCAATAGGGTAGCTTTAGTGTATAATTTGATGACTAATAGAATTAAGCAAGTTTATAAAGTAGAGAAGAAATCTTATATTATAGGAAGCCTTAGGTATAAATTAAATCCATATATTTATAAACTTTTCAAAAAAACCTTATAAAATCAAAATGCTTGAAAAAATATTTTCAAAAAAAAAAATAGGAAAGCATCCACGATATATCAATATTAAAAAAGTGGGGTGCTTAAAAATTGCCGAATTAAAAGACCTTAGCAAAATTAGAGAAACTATTAAAGATGTTCTATTCAGCTAAAAATTTAAATATTTTTAAAAATAAAACTGTAATTATTACTGGAAATACAGGTTTTAAAGGATCATGGTTGTCCCTTTGGTTAAAAACTCTTGGAGCTAAAGTTATAGGTATATCAAAAGATATTCCAACAAATCCCTCAAATTTTCAACTAATTAATAAAGACAACAAAATTAAAAATTATCATTGTGATATTAAAGATTTTACTAAATTAAAAAAAATTATATTAAAAAATAAGCCAGATTTTTTTTTTCATTTAGCAGCCCAACCTTTAGTTAAAAAATCTTATATAAATCCACTTTTAACCTGGAATTCAAATTTATTGGGAACTGTAAATGTATTAGAGTCTTTAAGAGGTCTAAAAAAAAAGTGTGTGGCTGTGATTATAACAAGTGATAAAAGTTATAAAAATTTGGAAATCAAGAGGGGTTATGTGGAAGATGATCGATTGGGTGGATATGACCCATATAGCGCATCTAAAGGGGCAGCAGAACTTGCTATAGGCTCATATGTAAAATCATATTTTAACAAAAAAAATAAGATCCGAATTGGTGTTGCTAGAGCTGGAAACGTAATTGGAGGAGGGGATTGGTCAGAGGATAGATTGCTACCAGATTGTGTAAAATCCTGGTCTATAAATCATCAAGTTAAAGTTCGAAATCCAAAATCAACTAGACCATGGCAACATGTACTTGAGGCCTTGTCAGGATATATTTTACTTGCGGTAAGGTTACAAATAGATTCAAAACTTCATGGTGAAGCATTTAATTTTGGTCCCAATAATAGACACAATTATTCTGTAAAATCATTATTAAATGAAATTAAGCTAATTTGGCCAACTATTGCATGGTCGGTACGTGAAGATAAAAACAAATTTCAAGAGTCCAGCTTGTTAAAATTAAATTGTAAAAAAGCAAAAAAAAAAATTAGTTGGCATAGTGTTTTAACATTTAAAGAAAATATCAGAATGACGATAGAATGGTATAGAGCATATTATGATGTTAATAAAAAAGTAAATATGAAACGATTTTCAGAAAATCAAATTAAAGAGTTTACAAAATTAATTTTAAAGAGATCAAAAAAATGAAGGTTGTAATATTAGCTGGAGGTTTGGGAACTAGAATTTCCGAATATACAAAAACAATACCAAAACCAATGATTAAAGTTTGTGGAAAGCCACTTATTCATCGAATTATGAATCATTACATTAATTTTGGTCATACAGAATTTATAATTGCTCTTGGATACAAAGGTAATTTAATAAAAAAATATTTCTCAAGGGTAAAATTTAAGAAAAATGTTAAAATTAACTTAATAGATACGGGCTTAAAAACAATGACTGGTGGAAGATTAAAAAGATTAAAAAAGTATCTTAACGAAACGTTTATGATGACCTATGGGGATGGATTATCAAATATAAACATATCTAAGTTGATTAAGTTTCATGAAAATAAAAAAAAAATCTTCACTCTTACTGCCGTAAGACCTCCTGCTAGATTTGGAGTAATTAAGATTAAAAATAGTATGGTAAAAGTTTTTAGAGAAAAAAACAGCCTTGATCATGGCTGGATAAATGGTGGCTTTTTTGTTATAGAGCCTGAGTTTATAAAGTATATTAAAAATGATCAGACTTTTTTAGAAAGAGAACCATTTAACAAAGCTACAAAAAAAAAACAACTTGTTGCATTTAAGCATAGTGGATTTTGGCAATGTATGGATACAATAAGAGATAAAGAAATCTTAGAAGAAAAGATTAAAAGTAAAGAACATCTTGAGTAAAAAAATTCTAATAACTGGAGCGACTGGTTTTATAGGATATCATTTAGCAAAATATTGCTTAAAACTTAATTGGTCTGTAACTAGTATCTCAACAAAAAAACCAATTAAAACAAGAAAACTAAAAAATGTTAAATATTTAATATGTGATCTTTATAATAAAAATGAATTAAATAAAAAATTATCTCTTGATTTTGATTATGTTGTAAATTTAGCTGGTTATGTTGACCATTCTAATAGAGATAGAACAATTAAAAGTCATTATATAGGATGCAAAAATTTGTCGACAATACTTCTCAACACTAAAATTAAAAAATTTATTCAAGTGGGATCAAGTATTGAATATGGAAAAATTAGATCTCCGCAACTAGAAAATAAGAACAATAAACAAAGAACCTTTTCTGCTTATGGAGAAGCAAAACTAAAAAGCACAAAATTTTTATTAAATCTTAGCGAAAAATTTAATTTTCCAGTTACAATCATAAGGCTATATTTAGTTTATGGCCCATATCAGGATATTAATAGAGTAATTCCAATTACAATATTAAATTCTTTAAAAAATAAAAAGTTTAATTGTTCGTTAGGCACACAATTAAGAGATTTTACTTATATTGATGATGTTATAATTGGAATTATTAAAATATTAAAAAGTAACAAATCGTCAGGAGAAATATTTAATATTGGAACAGGAAAACCAGTGCAAATAAAACAGGTAATAAAAAAAATTTGTAAAATTATTGGTAAAGGAAAACCAATATTTGGAAAAATAAACTTCAGAAGTGATGAAATAGTAAAACTGTATCCAAATATTAATAAAATTCAAAAGGTTATAAATTGGAACCCTAAAATTAAATTGAATAATGGATTAAGTAAAACTATTAATTATTACAAAAAAAATGGATAAAAAAGTTAGCGTAATTGTTAATTGCCATAATGGTCAGGAATACCTGAATAAATGTATTGTTAGTATTCTTAATCAAAAATATGAAAATCTTGAAATTATTTTTTACGATAATTTTTCCAATGATAGAAGCAAAGAAATTATTTCAACTTTTGAGGATAAAAGAATAAAATACTTTTATTCAAATAGTAAGCAATCTTTATATCAATCTAGAAATAAAGCTTTAGAGCATGCATCGGGTGAAATAATTGCATTCTTAGATGTTGATGATTGGTGGGATAAAAATTATCTTAATAGCAGGAAAGATGCATTTAATAATAAAAATTATGATATTTTTTACAATAATGTTTTTATATTTTATGAAAATAAAAAAAAATATGTAAAATATAAAAATTATCACTTACCAAGTGGAAAAATACACAATTCTCTTTCAAAAGATTATTTTATTATCATTAGTGGATTAATAGTTAGAAAAGAAGTTTTTAGTAAAATTGGAAAATTTAATTCAAATTTCAATATTATTGGTGATTTTGATTTTGTTATGAGAGCATCAAAAGTATTTAGTTTTCATGCTTTTAATTTACCTTTAACTTTTTATAGAATACATCAAAATAATTATTCTAAATTGAATAGTGAAATTTTTTTTAAAGAATTTTACCAATGGTATAAAAATCAAAAAGAAACAAATGATCAAAACTTTATTGAAAATAAAAATTACTACAAAGAAAAACTACTCTCACTAGAAATAAACTTTTTACTTCTAAATAAAAAAAAAAACTTTTATTTATTGTGTAAAATATTGAAACATCCAGATTTTATTCAAAAGTTAAAATTTATTTTAGGATTTTTCCTTCCAAAAAAAATAATTAAAATAATTAAAAAATGAGAAAATATTTAGTTATTTCGAACGATTTAATAAATATCGACAAAAATCAAATATCAACAGATAATAATGACACTATAAACATTATAAGTGCAATACAAAAAAAATTTGAAATTTATTTATATTCAAGACCCTCAAAATTAAAAAATATTTTCAGTATTAGTATCGATAAAAAGATTAATAGAATTAATTTATTTGATCTTTTTAATTTTAGTAAAATTGATATTTTAATGATTTCAATTACACCAAGAAATTTTATTTTTCTTTTAATAGCCAGAATGGTTTTAAAAAATTTAAAGGGTTACGTACTTTTAAGAAGTAATGGTCATAAGGAATATCAGTCAAAGTTTGGTAAAATTGGTTTTTTTCTTTATGATTTGATGTTTAATTATATAACAAAGAAACTTAAAATCATTTCAGTTTCAAAAAATATAATTAAAAAAAAAAATATAAAATATTTATTTCCATCTGAATTAGATAATGATTGGTTTAAAAAAATAAAAAAAATAAATAACAAAATTCCAAGACTTTTATACTTTGGAAGATTTAGAAAAGAAAAAGGAATTTATTCACTATTAACTTTGGCTGAAAATTTTTATTTAAAATTTTGTCTTACTATGGCAGGTGATACAAAAATTATTCCAACAAAAAATGATAATATTAAAATTTTAGGTAAAATTTCGAATAAAAAAAAAATTATAAGTTTATATGATAATCACAACATGCTTATTTTACCCTCCTATACTGAAGGGTCTCCCAAAGTAATAATTGAAAGTTTAGCTAGAATGAGACCTGTAATTGTTTTTAATGAAATAAAACATGTAAAATCTAATTTTTATGGTGTTTATGTTTGCAAGAGGAATGTAAATAGTCTTGAAAAAACTATTAAATATATCATAAAAAACTATTCAAAAGTTCAAATTAGTATGAAAAAAAATGACCTTTATACAAAAAAAAAATTTCAAAGTAATCTTTTAAATATTCTTAATGAATAATTATTTTAAAAATCAATTTTTATATTATTTTTTATTCTTAACACCTTTGCTATTTATATTAGGTATAGCAGTCGTAGAGTTATCAACTTTATTTTTGACATTATTTTTTTTGTATAAAAATAAAAATTTTAATTATTACAAAGATAAGAAATTCTTATTTTTATTATTTTTTACAGCCTATATTGCAATTAATGCATTTTTTCAAATTCATGGTAATTTAAAGATATCATCTCTTTTTTTCTTTAGATTTGCTATTTTATCATTATCTATTTTTTTTATTTTAGATTTTTTGACTAAAAATTTAAAGGCAAATAAAAATAAAATACTATTTGTTTTTGGATTTGTATTCTTATTCATATTTTTTGATAGTGGTTTGCAATTTTTTTCAGGAAAAAATTTATTTGGTTTTCAAATATTAAATCAAAGAATTTCAAGTGTTTTTGGATCAGAACTAATATTGGGAGTTTTTTTGCTTAAATTGCTACCATTATTTTTATACTTATTCTTTTACTCTAACACTAAAATAGAAAAGAATTCATTTGTTTTAATATTTTTTTTTAGTTTGTACTTCATAACAATTTATATTGCTGGAGGTAGAACAGCTTTTTTTTTGATGTTAATGTTCATTATTTTAATAATATTCTTTACTAAAAATTTGAGAAAAATTTTTAGTATAAGTATTTTATTTTTATCAATATTTATTATCTTCACTTTTATTTTTGATTTAGGTAAATCAAATCCATCAAATAGAATATTCATTAAAACTTTCAATCAAATAACCAATAATATATTTAGTGGAGGTAAAGATATATCTTTAAAAGAAGTGAATAATATTGAAAAAGATAAAATCATCAAAAATATAAAGATATTTTCTACTGATCATGATGGTCATTATACTCTTGCATATGATCTTTTTAAAAATAATCCAGTATTTGGTGTAGGACCAAAAGGTTTTAGATATTTTTGTAGAAGTGTGGAGTATGATTCTCCCATAGGTATTTGTTCAACTCATCCTCATAATTTTTTAATACAAATTTTATCTGAAACAGGTTTAACGGGATTATTTTTTTATTTTTATGGCCTTTTTTTTGTCATTTATAAACTTTTTAAAGTAAATTTGAAAAATAACCCAATAAATGAAAAAAATTGTTTCCTAGTTATTTCAATAGCATTGATAATTAATTTTTTCCCATTTGTACCAAGTGGTAATTTTTTTAACAACTGGATATCAATAACCAACTTTTATTATATTGGTATTTATCTATATTCTTATAAACGAATATTTTCATAATTTATGTTCTATTTAATGAAATCAAAAAATGAGATTAACATACATTTTATAAACTAATGAATAGTATAAAAAAACTTAAAGTTGGAATAATTATTGATGATATAAATCAACCTTATTTAGTTTATGATCTTTATCAAAAAAGTTTAGAAAGTAATTATTATTCTATTGAATACCTTATTATTCAAAAAACAAATAATCTTAAAAATAAAAATTTGCTTAATAAATTAAAGGATTTTTTAAAATCAAAAGGGGTCCTTCGACTTATAGATCGTATTATATTTGAATTTATTGATCAAATAGAGACGCAAATTTTAAAGAAAAAAAAAAAATTTAAAGATTTTTTTTTAAAACATCCAATTTCAAAATTCGAAGTAAAAAAAATATATGTCAATCCTGACATTTCAAAATCAGGTTTGTATTACTGTTATAAAACGCAAGATCTAAATCAAATAAAAAATCTTAATTTAGATTTACTGATCAGAGGTGGAAGTGGTATTTTACAGGGAGATATTTTAAACTTGTGCCCATTGGGTATTATTTCATTCCATCATGGTGATAATGATTTCTACAGAGGTGGTCCACCAGGTTTTTGGGAGGTTTATAATCGTGAGCCATCGACTGGATTTGTTATTCAACGTCTTAACGAAGTATTAGATGGAGGTGATATAATTTTTAAAGGACATGTGGCAACATCTTTTTTTTACAAATTAAATGTTTGTAAGTTATTTTTAAAATCAAGTATTTTTTTACACAAAACCTTAGAAAATTTATCTAAGGCTAATACTAATTTAAAATTTTATAAAAAAAAAACTTACAAATCTAAAATATACAAAATACCTGCCACTTATGTTTCGATTTTATATTTGTATAAAACCTTAATATTAGGGACAAAAAAAATATTAAACAGAATTTTTGGCTGGTCTTCGAAGTGGAATGTTGCTTATCAATTTATCAATGATTGGAAAGATCCAATTTTGAGTAAATCAATAATTATTAAAAACCCTAAAAATAGTTTCTTAGCTGATCCATTTGTTATAAAGTATAACAACAAAACCGTTATTTTTGTTGAGGATTATAGTTTTAAAACCCTTAAAGGAAAAATTTCAGCATATGAGATTAATTCAGAAAGTTACAAAAAATTGGGAACAGTAATTGAAGAAGAATTTCATCTTTCCTATCCTTTTTTAATAGAAGATAAAAAAGATTTATTTATGGTGCCTGAAACTCATCAGACAAAAGATATCAGAATATATAGATGTATGGAATTTCCACTCAAATGGAAACTTCATAAAATATTAATAAGTGATATTAGTGCAGTAGATACGAATATTTTTAAATTTAATAATAAATATTGGTTGTTTACAAATTTAGATACATCAAATTCAAATGATTATTCATCAGAATTACATATTTTTTATGCTGATAATATGGAGTCATCTGAATGGAAACCTCATGCATTAAATCCAGTTATTTTTGATTCTAAAAAAGCAAGAAATGGAGGGATGATATATTCTGAAAAAAAACAAGCTTATAGAGTTTTTCAAAAACAAGGATTTGATAATTATGGAGAATCACTTGGTATTTCTAGAATTAAAACTTTAACAGAAAATGAGTATGAGGAAGAAGTTTGCATGAATATAATTCCAGATTTTTTTAAAAATATTTCAGGTACACATAGTTTTTCTTATAACTCCGGGGTCCTAGTTAACGATTTTACAACTCACGAAAACATATAAACAATGTATTTTAAAATGATGAGTTTATTTTTTGGATTAGTAATATTAAATTATTTACTTTTTATTAATTTAAAAAAATTATCTAATTTCATAAATGTTTTTGATAAGCCAGACAATAATTTAAAAAAACATACAAGAACTGTTCCATTATTAGGAGGAACAATACTTGTTATTAATTTTTCCTTAATGGTTTTATTTGTATTTATTTTTGATTATAAATTTCCATACAAAGAAATTGATTTAAAAAAATGTACATCTATTTTTTTTTTCATTTTTTCATTTTTTATCTTGGGCATTATTGATGATAAATATAAGTTAAAACCACAAAATAGATTATTTTTAAGTATTTTACTTTCAGTAATAGTTTTAACTTTAAATAAAAATCTAATTATATCAGACATTAAATTTTCATATTATGAAAATCGTTTATTCTTAAATAATTACAGTTATTTTTTCACTATCTTTTGTATCGTAATTTTGATTAATGCTTTAAATTTTTATGATGGTATAAATGGTCAATCAATTTTATTTTTTCTTATTGCTTTTAGCTATATAGCTTATAGCTCGCCCATATATGTTTTTTACATATTAATTATCTTAGTATTAATTTTTCTATTATTTCTTAACCTACATGGAAAAATATTTATGGGTGATAATGGAATTTATTTTTTAGGATCAATTCTAATAATATCATTAATTTATGAACATAATGTATTTAAAAGTATAAAATATGCTGATCAAATATTTTTATTATTAATACTTCCAGGTTATGATTTACTAAGACTAACGTCTACAAGAATTTATAGAGGTAAAAATCCTTTTTATGGTGACAGAAATCATATACATCATTTATTAATTAATAGATTCTCTCTTTCCAAAACTAATATAATTTTAACTTTATTCGCTTTATTACCCATATTGTTATTTTCTTATATAGGTATAAATTTCTTTATAGTTTTAACAATTTTTACGTTTATATATTTCTTATTAATTCTAAAACTGAGTTAAAATGATAAAAAGTATAATTTTTGGAAAAAAAAGTAAATTAACAGAGTCAATTATTAAAAAAATAAAAGATACTCAAGTAATTTCAATAACAGATATTGATTTTCAAAAAATAAAATTACAGAATAAAAATAAAATAAATTATATATTTAATAATTTTTATCCATCACATAAATTGAATGATTTAAATTCCTCAGAATATCAAAAATTTGTTGAATTAAGCCTTCTTAGATTGGCTCAGATTTTATCTAACCTAAAAATTACAAACATAAATAAGATAATTTATACAAGTAGCGCATCTGTTTACAGTCTAGATGACGACCTAAAAAACCCTAAGTTAGATAGTTATAATCGAAAACTTTATGCATCATTTAAGTATTCAGCTGAAAAATTAATTGAAAACTTTTGTTATAGTAACAATGTTAATTTTTACATAATGAGATTGTTTAATACGTATGGTGATGAAAATGATCAATTTTCATTTATTGATAAATTAATTAAAATAAAAAAAACAAAACAAAATTTAACCTTAATTAATAATGGTTTCTCTTTAAGAGATTTTATATCTTTGTCAGATGTAGCTAAAATCTATCAAAAATTTTTAAAAAATAATTATCCTTCTGGAGTATATGATGTTGGCACAGGCCAAGGCACTTTAATAAAAAATCTCATTAATTTTGTAAATATAGATAATAAAAAAATAATACATAAAAAGAATATAATTGAAATATCTAGATCTATTGCAGATATAAAAAAATTACAAAAAAATTTAGGTGGTTTTAAATTTCAATCTTTAGATAGTTATTTAAGAGATAAATTAAAAATTAAAAATAAAAATAAACTTAATTTTACAAAACACAATTATCAAATAACAAAATATGAAGGATCAGTAATATATGGAGCAGGTTTTGCGGGAAAAGAATTGTATTTAAATCTAAAAGAAAAAAAGGAAAAAATAATTTTTTTTGTTGATGATGATCCAAAAAAACAAAACACCATATTTCAAGATATCCCTGTAATTAGTTTTGAAGATTTAAAAAAGATAAATAATCAGAAAACCATAGATAAAGTATTTATTGCAATACCTTCATTGAAAAAAAATAAGATTGAAATGATGAATAAAAAACTTAATAAATTTTTTTTTGATGTTAGATATTTACCAGAAAAAAAGTTTATATTGAATAATAAGATTAATTTAAATGATTTAAAAATTGACCAAATTAATTCATTAATAAATAGAGAGCAAATTCACAGAAAAAAAATACTTAGCTTTAAAAATAAAAATGTTCTCGTCACAGGAGCTGTAGGAACTATTGGGCACGAAATATGTCGTCAGTTAGTTTTTCAAAAAGCAAAAAAAATTATTGGAATAGATCATTCTGAAATAGGAATTTATCAAAAGAAAAATGAATTAGAAAAAAAAGTACAATTATATTTGTCTAATATTAATGATTTAATAACATTAAATAAACTTATCAAGAAACATAAGATTAATTTAATTATTCATGCTGCAGCATATAAACATGTAAATATTCTTGAAGAGAATATATTATCTGCAGTGAATAATAATATTTTTGGTACAAAAAACCTATGTGAAATTTCTAGAAAAAATAATATTGACCTTATATTAATTTCAACTGACAAAGCAGCAAAGCCTACTTCAATTTTAGGTTACACCAAAAGAGTCTCAGAACAGTTGATTGAGTTTTATAATATAAGTAACATTAAAAATAATACTTTTAATATCGTTAGATTTGGAAATGTTTTTGGAAGTTCTGGTTCAGCAATAACAAAATTTATTGATCAAATAAATAACAATGAACCAGTTTCAATCACAAACAGAAAAGCTACGCGATTTTTTATGACGATCTTAGAAGCGTGCTATCTAGTTCTCGAAACAACATCTGTAAAAATAAAAAACAAAATTTTCGTTCTTAATATGGGTAAGCCAATAAATATTTATCAAGTTGCAAAAAAAATTGGTTTACTTAAGCAAAAATTGGATCTTAATTATAAATTTAAACATCATGAAATAGGATTAAGAAAAAATGAAAATTTACATGAAATACTTTTTGATAGAAATGAAAAAAAACATAAGATTAATAAAAATATTTTTTATGTAACTAGAAAGAGGTTTGATGGTGATAAGTTTATCAAGTTTTATAATAAACTTGAAGCTGCATATAAAGACGGAAAAGAAACAGAAATATTATCTATTTTAAAAATAATATGCAAAATTTAAATTTATTTAAAGATTATTTAAGAAAATAATGTTTTATGATTAATTTAATTTTTGAATCTATATTCTTTTTATTAGCCTCATGCACCATAATCTTATCTCTGGCAGGATATGGCAATTTTTTAGTTTATAAATATAATAATAATTTTTTTGAAAAAATATTTCTTGGAATTATTATAATTACATTTTTAGTAACCTTAATACATTTTTTTTTTAAAATTAGTTTTTATATTGCTATAGGATTATTATTTATTGGTTTAATTTTATTTTTAAGAAATCACAAAAGTTCTTTAACCAAACTATATAAATCTAATTCATTATATTTAATTATTTTTCTGATTTTATTACCAATTTATATAAGTCAAAAGTACCATGAAGATTTTGGTTATTATCATTTACCTTATGTTATTACCATGATTGAAGAAAAAATAATATTTGGTCTTGCAAACGCTAATTCTGCATTTGCTCACAATTCAATTTGGTTAAATATTTTACCAATTTTTTATATCAATGAAAATTTCGATTTTGTTCTTATCCCAACTTTCTTAATATATTTGGTTTTTATTATTTATTCAGTTAGTCTGATTATTAACGAAAAAATAAAAACAATTAGTAGTTTTTTTCTAATTGTATGTCTTTTTTATATTATACTCAAATTTACTAGAATTTCTGAATATGGAAACGATATCCCTGCTTTGATCTTTACTATTCTGGCAATTTTAAATTTTTTTAAATTTCAAGAGGAAAGAAATTTAAAAAAAAAACTCTCTTATTTTTTTTGTAATTTTAGTTTTACTGTATTTGCAATATTAATTAAATTTAGTGTAATTCCTGTTTTAATTTTATCAGCTTACCTTTTTCTCAAAAATTATAGAAATTTATCCCCAGAAATTTTAAAAATTAGATATATATTTATTTACATTTTAGGAATCACTTTTTTTTTACAACAATTTTTTTATACAAGTTGTTTTATTTATCCATCTACACTTACTTGTATTAATACTTCTTGGTTTGACCCTACAATCGTAAATTCAATAGATAGATTAGAATTGATTAACAAAAGCTACGCAGAAACAAAAGGCTTAGTTACTAAAGAAGAATTTTTAAAAAATTTCAATTGGGTATCTTATTGGTTTAACAGAAATTATCCTGAGATACTAGAACATTTATTAACAATGATTTTTCCTATAATTTTATTTTTATTTATATCTAATAAAACAAACTCACCTAAAAAATTAGATTTAAAAAAAATAAATTTTTTTATATTTTTTGTTTTAATTGGTTTTTTATTTTGGTTTACTTTTTCACCAGTATACAGATTTGGTATAATTTATTTTATAAGTGTGATTTTTTTAATTAGTCTTTATTTTTATCAAAATAGAGTTTTTTCAAAAAAAAAATTTACAATAGTAATATTAATATTTTTACTTTTTAACTTTTCTAAAAATATTATTAGAATATATGATGAAGATAAAATATTTTATGGGATTAAAAAAATTAAAAATGAGTTTCTAGAATATAAAAATAATAGTAATGAAAAATTCTCAGTTTTCTATCCAGATATCCAAAAGAATTCTATAAATGGTAATGGATGGCAGGGTAAATTATGTTGGGATATTAAATTTTTATGTTCTTATGGAGAAATTGATATAAATTCATCTAACAACTACTTAATTATTAAAAAGTCAAAATAATGTTTGATAAAAAGTTAATAAAAATTTCAATACTAATACCCTGTTTTAATGAAAATAATACTATTAACATGATTATTGACAGAGTTATTAAAAGTTTAGAAGTTTATAATTTCACAAATTACGAAATTATTATTGTAGATGATTTTTCAAATGATGGTACGAGAGAGAAACTTAAAAAATTAAGCATACAAGATAAGATCAAAATTTTTTATCATAGTAAAAATTTAGGAAAAGGCGGAGCTATTAAAACAGCTATTGCACAAATCTCAGGAGATATAACAATTATTCAAGATGCTGATTTAGAATATGATCCATTTGATTACAATAAATTACTCTTACCATTTTTTGAAACAGATTCAGATGTAGTTTATGGATCAAGATTTTTAGGTGGTGGAAAATATGTTAGGATACATTTTTTTTGGCATTACCTAGCAAATAAAATTTTGACGTTCATTTGTAATTTATTTATTAACCTAAATTTAAGTGATATGGAAACAGGATATAAAGTTTTCAAAACCTCAGCTTTAAAAACTATAGACTTAAAGGAAAAAAGTTTTTCGTTTGAGCCTGAAGTAACAATTAAACTAGCAAAAAAAAATTATAAATTTTATGAAGTTCCAATTACCTACAATGGAAGATCATATGAGGAAGGAAAAAAGATAGGTCTTAAAGATGCATTTATTGCACTCAAAACTATAATTTTGTACTCATTTACAAATTAGTTTTTTCTTATAAATCTGATCTTTTTTAAATTAATCTAAGATTATCTTTGACACAATTTAAAGAACATGTATAAACATGTGCCTGGTGATTATTGCGAAAGTGTAATACCCGATCCCATTCCGAACTCGGCAGTCAAGACTTTCAGCGCCAATGGTACTTTGTCTTAAGACACGGAAGAGTAGGACATTGCCAGGCATATCTAAAATGAAAAATCTCATTATTGTGACTGGGGGTGCTGGATTTGTTGGCTCTAATTTAATTAAATCTCTTTTAAAAAAAACAAATAAAAAAATTATTAGTTTAGATAATTATTCATCAGGTAATAAAAAAAATCACATCAAAAATACCAGGGTTAAATACATAAAAACAGAGACTGTTGATATTTCAAAACATTTAAAAAATGTGAAAAAACAAATTCATTCAATTTTTCATTTTGGAGAATTTGCAAGAATTTATCAAAGCTTTAACAAATTTGATGAATGTTTTAAATCAAATTCTATAGGTACAAACGCAGTTTTTAAGTTTTGTTTAGATAATAATATCAAACTAATTTACTCAGCAACCTCAGCCTCACTTGGCAATAAAGGGAATGATAAAAACTTATCTCCCTATGCTTTCACAAAATCTAAAAATCTAGAATTATTAGAAAACTTAAGAAAATGGTTTAATTTTAAATTTGAAGTTATTTATTTTTATAATGTGTATGGACCTGGTCAAATCAAAGTAGGCGATATGGCAACTGTAGTTGGAATTTTTGAAGATCAATATAAAAAAAATAAACCACTAACTATTGTAAAACCTGGAACTCAGACAAGACGATTCACTCATATTGATGATACTATTAATACTTGCATTGAGGCATGGAGAGAAAATAAATGCTTACAATATAGTATAAGTCACAAAAAATCTTATTCTATCCAAGATCTTGCTAAAATGTTTAAAAGTAAAATAACTTATTTAAAACCTAGAACAGGTGAGCGATATGCATCAGCATTAACAAATATATCAAATAATCGTAAAATAATTAATAAATATGGAAGAATAGATTTGAAAGATTACGTAACTTCGTTTATTAAAGGTGAAAAATTATGAAAATAAAAAGCTCCTTAAAATCAATTAAAAAAAGAGATCTTAATTCTAAGTTAGTTAGAAGAAGAGGTCGTGTGTACGTTATCAATAAGACTAATCCAAAGTTTAAAGCAAGACAAAAGTAATTTTTATGGATAATCAGAACCATAAAAATACCTGGAACAATTTTACAAAATTTGTGTTGTGGGGAACGGTCGCAGTTATTGGTGTTTTAGTTTTAATGGCAATATTCTTACTGTAATATAGATGTATGAAAATTGCTTCTATTTTAGAAAATCAAAAAATTGAAAAAAGAATTGCAATAACTCCCGAAATTGCAAAAAAATATATCTCACTTGGTATTGAAGTTTCTTTATCTGAAAATTATGGAAGTCATCTTGGAATTAAAGATAAAGAATATAAAGATTTTGGAGTATCAATTTTAAAAGATGAAAAAGAAATAATAACAAATACAGATATTATTGTTCAATTAGCTTTATTAGATGATGAAAAAAGTTCATTATTAAAAGTAAATCAAACTTTTATTGGGGTCTTAAACCCATATGATAATAAAGATAAGATAAATAATTTAGTTAAAAAAAATATTAATATTTTCTCACTTGAGTTACTTCCTAGGATTACAAGAGCTCAGTCTATGGATATATTATCTTCACAGGCAAATCTTGCAGGATATAAAGCAGTAGTCGAGTCTTTTGCTAATTTTGAGAAAGCAATTCCAATGATGATGACTGCGGCAGGTACAATCCCAGCAGCAAAAGTATTGGTAGTTGGTGCAGGGGTTGCGGGACTACAAGCAATTGCGACAGCAAAACGAATGGGAGCAATTGTGTTTGCAACAGATGTTAGAATGGCCTCAAAAGAACAGGTTGAAAGTTTAGGGGGAAAATTTTTAACAGTCGAAGGTGCAGAGAATTTAGAGACTGAGGGAGGTTATGCTAAAGAAACATCAGATGATTTTAAGAAGAAACAAGAAGAACTATTATCAGAAACATTAAAAAAAATAGATATTGTGATTTGTACAGCTTTAATTCCAGGAAAAAAAGCTCCAGTAATTATTAAAGAAGATATGATTAATAATATGCAGTCTGGTTCAATAATTTACGATCTAGCAGCCATTCAAGGTGGAAACACAGCGCATACCAAAGTTGATGAAGTTGTATATAAAAATGGTGTTAAAATAATGGGGGAAAGCAACATTTTAAACAAACTACCAACTTCTGCATCAAATTTATACGCAAAAAACGTATTTAACTTTGTTTCAAATTTATATGATAAGGAAAATAAAAAGATAAATATAAATTTGGATGATGAGATAATTGAAAAAACTTTAATAAAATAAAATTATGGAAATAGATCCTTTTATATTCAGATTAAGTATTTTTATCCTTTCAATTTTTATTGGATACTATGTTGTTTGGAGTGTAACTCCATCGCTACACACACCTTTAATGTCTGTTACAAATGCAATTTCATCAGTGATTATTGTTGGGGCAATTATTGCAGGATTAGCTGGAAACTCTGACACTATATTTAACGCTTCAAGCATTTTTGGTTTTTTAGCAATATCATTAGCAGCAATTAATATTTTTGGGGGCTTTTTGGTAACGCAAAGAATGCTTGCAATGTATAAAAAAAAGAAAAAGGATAAATAATGATTTCAGCAAATTTATCAGCCATTTTTTATTTAATTTCAGGAGTATTATTTATTTTGGCTTTAAGAGGACTTTCTTCACCAGAGACTTCTAGACAAGGAAATTTCTTTGGAATTTTAGGAATGATTATTGCAGTTACAGTTACTTTTTTATCAATTGGTAATTTTTCAACTGGATTAGCAGTTGTTTTAATCTTTCTTTTAATAGGAGGATTAATTGGTGCTTTTATAGCTTATAAAATACCAATGACAGCGATGCCAGAGTTAGTTGCTGGTTTTCATAGTTTAGTTGGGCTTGCAGCTGTATTTGTTGCAATAGCTGCTTTTTTAAATCCAGAAGCTTTTAATTTAGGATCCCCAGGCAACATTAAACTTGGAAGCTTGATTGAAATGTCAATCGGTGCAGCAGTTGGTGCAATAACTTTTTCAGGTTCAATTATTGCTTTTTTAAAACTTCAAGGAATAATGTCAGGATCACCTATAACGTTTAAAGGACAACATCCTCTTAATGCTTTTATATTAATTTCGATAATAATTATAACCTATTTGCTTTGCTCTACTCAATCATCAAGTCTATTTTGGATACTATTGGCTATTTCTTTCTTAATTGGTTTTCTTTTAATAATTCCAATTGGTGGCGCAGATATGCCAGTAGTAATTTCTATGCTTAACTCTTACTCTGGTTGGGCAGCTGCAGGAATTGGATTTACTCTAGAAAATACTGCTTTAATAATTACAGGAGCTTTAGTTGGATCTTCTGGAGCAATTCTATCATACATAATGTGTAAAGGAATGAATAGATCATTCTTTAATGTAATCCTAGGTGGATTTGGTGCAACTGAACAATCAGCTTCAGAACAAAATAAAGAACAAAGACCAGTTAAAAGTGGAAACGCAGAGGATGCTGCTTTTCTAATGAAGAATGCTTCATCAGTCATCATTGTACCAGGTTATGGTATGGCTGTTGCTCAAGCACAACACGCTTTAAGAGAGATGGTTGATACATTGAAAAAAAATGACATAAAAGTTTCTTATGCTATTCATCCTGTTGCAGGAAGAATGCCAGGTCATATGAATGTTTTATTGGCTGAAGCTAATGTTCCATATGATGAAGTTTTTGAATTAGAGGAAATAAATAATGATTTCGCAAATGCGGATGTTGCTTTTGTAATAGGTGCTAATGATGTAACCAATCCAGTTGCAAAAACAGATCCACAAAGCCCTATTTATGGTATGCCAGTACTAGATGTTGAAAAGTGTAAGTCTGTTTTGTTTGTAAAAAGAAGTCTTTCACCTGGTTATGCAGGTATTGATAATGATCTATTTTACAAAGAAAACACTCTTATGCTTTTTGCTGATGCAAAAAAAATGACAGAAGATATTACTAAAAATTTATAGGTATTTAATTGAAAACTAAAATATTTTGTGACATCGCAGAATTAAAACTGATTAAAAAATTCAATAAAAAGAAGATTGTCAAAGGATTTACTACCAATCCTAGTTTGATGAGAAAAGCTGGTGCAAATGATTATAAATCTTACTCAAAAAAAATTTTAAAAATTTGTAAAAATAAACCAGTCTCACTTGAAGTGTTTGCTGATGAATATAATGAGATGAAGAAACAAGCAATTCAAATAAATACATGGGCAAAAAATGTTTATGTTAAAGTGCCAGTAGCAAATTCCAAAGGTAAATTTATGGGAAAAGTCATTAAGGAATTAAATGGTCAAAACATCAAGCTAAATATAACTGCAATTTATAGTGCAAAACAAACTGAAAAAATTTTAAAATTGATTAATAAAAAAACTAAAGTGATTATTTCTATATTTGCAGGAAGAGCAGGGGATACAGGAAAAGACCCTGTCCCTGAATTTAGAAAAAGTATTTCATTAGCTAAAAAATTTAATAATGTGGAAATTTTATGGGCAAGTGTTAGAGAGCCATACAATTACTTACAAGCCAAACAACTGGGTTGTCACATTATTACAGTTCCACCTGCAATTATTGAAAAAATAGAAAACTTTGGAAAGTCATTTGATCAGCTCACAAAAGAGACTGTTAAAGCTTTTTTGATTGATAGCAAAAAATCTAATTTTAAAATTTAGCTGGAATTGGTTGCGGGGGACGGATTTGAACCGCCGACCTTCAGGTTATGAGCCTGACGAGCTACCAGACTGCTCCACCCCGCGGTATATTTAAATTCTATTTTTAAGTTTGTTTAATTTTTTAACTCTTTTAATGTTTTCTTGAAGAATTCTTTTTTTCTTTTCAGAAGGTTTTTCATAAGTATTTTTTAATTTAATAACCTTAAAAAAACCATCACGTTGCAGTTTTCTCTTTAAAACTCTTAAAGCTTGTTCAATATTATTATCTTTAACTTCTATTTTCATAACTCTTTAAAAAGAATGGTTAATTAGCACTTTTATAATTTTATGTCTATTAGTTTTATTCATTATGCGGAAGCTATACTAGCTTGTTTTTGTTTTTCTTTTTCTTTTTTTTCTCTTTTTATTCTTCTCTCAGCTTTTTCTAATGCTTCAATCAAATCTTTTTGACTGAATAAATTTAATGCAACAGGATCTTTTGGATTAAGATTATTATAGTTCCAATAGCTTTTATTTCTAATTGATGTTACTGAATTCTTAGTTATCCCAACTAGTTTTGCTATTTGAGAATCTTTCAACATATTATGTTGTTTTAAAATCCACAAAGCAGAGTCTGGTTTATCTTGTCTTTTTGAAAGAGGTATATATTTTTTGACCTTTTTTTCTGTATTAGTTATTTCAATATCAGTATTTTTAATCAATAGAGCTCTATTTTCATCTTTAGATGATAATTCAATTTCTTCTCTAGAAAGTTGGCCAGAGATTATTGGATTATAAGCTTTAATTCCTTTTGCAACCTCACCATCTGCAATACCCTGAATTTCCACTTCATGTAGATTACAAAAATTTGCAATTTGTTTAAATGTTAATGTTGTGTTTTCTACTAGCCAAACAGCAGTAGCCATTGGCATTAATGGTGCGTTTGACATTTAATTTTTCTTATCTGATTTAAAGTTTTGAAATTTTTTATTAAATTTACTTATTCTGCCTTTATCCATGAATTTCTGATTTCCACCAGTCCAAGCAGAATGTGATTTTGGGTCTATTTCTAATTTAAGAACCTCTCCTTCTTTCCCCCAAGTTGATTTTGTTTCAAATTGAGTTCCATCAGTCATTTCAACTTTAATTGTATGGTAATTTGGGTGTATGTCTTTTTTCATATCGAGACTTATAGCAAAAGATTTTTATAACACAATTAAAAGTTCTCTAATTTTTTGAGCATTTCAGCATTTATTGCATCACTAGAGGCTCTTATATCTATCTTATTAATATCAAATTTGTGAATATCGGTCACTATTCCTCCTGCTTCTTTAACCAAAATCTCTCCTGCAGCAACATCCCAAAGATTAATTTTATTATGAAAAAATCCGTCCAATCTACCTGCTGCAACATAAGCTAAATCTAAGGCAGCACATCCACCATACCTCATGTTTAGATCACTAAATCTTACACCTTCATGATTGCTTGAAAACAAACAATCATCTAAAGAATTTTTTTTCGAAACTCTTAATCTTTGATTGTTTAAAAATGCCCCCTTATCTTTTTCTGCAAAAAACATTTCATCTTTAATTGGATCAAAAATTAATCCACTCAAAATTTCTCCTTTAGATTGATGAGCAATACAAATCGCAAAGTGAGGAATTCCGTGAAGAAAGTTAGTCGTTCCATCAATCGGATCAATTATCCAAATATTTTCTTTATCTTTATTTTTAATATTGCCAGTTTCTTCAGTTATAAAAGAAAAGTTTTTTTTTGTTTTAGACAATTCTTCAATTAAAATTTTTTCGACATATTTGTCTGTTTTGGTAACAAAATCATAAGGACCTTTTTTTGATACTTGTAATTTCTCTACTTCACCAAAATCTCTAATAATAGATTTAGATGCTTTTTCAGCAGCCTTAATCATTATGTTGAGATTTGCAGAAATAGAAATCATTGAATTATATTTTTTTTATATATTCCAAGGTCCTTGTATCAACAATTACCTCATCACCAGAGTCAATAAAAGGGGGCACTTGAATATTCAGCCCATTATCTAATGTAGCTGGTTTGTATGATGATGAAACTGTTTGACCTTTTAATGCAACATCAGTTGTTTCAATTTTGCATGTAACTTGATTTGGAAGTTCAATTGAAATTGGATTTTCATTATAAAAACTTACAG
>Ga0209047_1000242_pt1 | contig 54442 bp, 74 predicted proteins | sample SaaInlV_165m_DNA_3_FD_184681 | JGI IMG/M metagenome (GOLD analysis project Ga0209047, IMG submission 184681) | Marine microbial communities from expanding oxygen minimum zones in the Saanich Inlet - Saanich Inlet SI037_S3LV_120m_DNA (SPAdes)... | ecosystem: Environmental > Aquatic > Marine >...
ATCGTGTCTCTTTTCCAAAGGTATCAAGTCCACCACTTTCATCATACATTTCAAGATATAGTAAATCCATCTCCTTAAATATCTTTCGTTGAATATCTTTCTGATTTCCATCTACATTTCTCCAACCCGATGGTGCTATTCTTAAAACATATTTAGTATTTATTTTATTTTTATCTAAAACTAATCTATCAAATTTATCCCATATTTTGTTGTTTTTATTTCCAAATGGCCAGTTACCAAGTGTTACATCAAATCCTTTCATAAGAATCTCCTTAAATTTTTGAGATGGATTTAATACATCTTCATTAAAAATATTTTCTTCTGGAATACCTAAATTATATTCTTTGTTGATTTTTTTAAAAATCTTAACCATATATGGATCTATATCATTATAATAAATATTAGATGTATCTACCTCAATACCTTTTTCTTTATACATTTCAAGTAAAGTTATCAACGAAGTTCCACGTCCTGCTGCTGGATCTAAAACTACTGGATTTTCAATAACTTCATTTTCTAAAAGTTTTTCAATCATTATTCTAAATAACCAAATGGGTGTTGGATAAAATGAAGTATCTTCATCTTCAAGTTCTGGACTGGCCAAAAGTTCTAATAATCCATTCAAACTTATATTATCTGAATTAATTTTATGAACCCACCGATTGAAATAAGAAATATCTATTTGATTTTTATCTAACATATAATATGGAATTAATTCTACTCCCTTACCAATTCCGTCAAGTACATCACTATTATTTTCATTTATAGACTTTACAACGAACTCAACTCCTTCTTGTAAAGTATTAAAATTCTCAAGATAACATAAAACTCGTACTTTAGAAAGATGTTTTTTTACCATATTACGATAAAATGTTACTTTATTTTTCTCATTCTTAAATTCTTTTTCAAATAACTGTAATTGTTTAGATAAGATTTTCCTTTCAAGATCCTTTGCGTCTGTCATACCATTATCCACAATAACAACATCTTCAGATTGGGAACTACTTGATTTAAATACTAAATCAAAATCATCTGGTACTTTTAATTCTTTAATACAACCACGAACTCCATAATTTCCCCTAACACTTAAAGCTTCTAACCGAGATACTAAATCAGGAAAATCAAGTTTTTTCCAAGAATCATTTTCACCAGTAAATACATTATAGTTTTCAAGAACTCGTATCAAAACATCTTTGAAAGATTCATCCTTTCCTCTCATCATTGATACCAACTGTTCAACTGATACATGAAGATTAATTACTTCATCTACACTTCCAATAAACACTCCACAATTTTTCTTCCCCTTAAATGGTCTTTTCACTCTACCAACTATTTGTTCAAACAATTTAATACTATCACCAATAGGTGCTAAAAAGATAACACTTCCCCATTGTGGAATATCAGTTCCAGTTAAATACTTGGTACAAGTTAAAGTAAGAGTTGGTCTTTTATTCTCAACAGTAACTTCTTTAATCTTTCCAACATCACCATCTTCATATACTTCTATAATATCTCTATCAGATGCCACTCCATTATCTTCCAATAACTTCATTAACTTTGGAATATAATCACTAACACCAACATTGTTTTGACCTGATGGAAGTCTCATAATTATATGTCGTTTTGCTTCATCACATAACTCTGGTGCTGAATGAATACTCAATCCTTCTACTTTACTATCAAATCCAATAGAACGACCCAATATTCTTTCAAAAATATAAACTAACGCATCACCATAAAGAAAATTTTCATTCTTATCCATAGTGGTAAATAACTTTTTCCAAGTCCAACCATTTACATCATCTTCCCATTTACCATCCGCCTTTAACCTTACTAAAGTTTCTTTAATATCTGGTAATCCATAATAATTCATATCTGGATATTGACCATATGGCCCATCTGGATCTAAAATCTTTTCTCTACACAAATCATCCCAAGTAAATAGTGCCGTTTCTTCGGGTGAGAAATAAAGTTGATTATCTTCATTAAAAATATAATCATATGGTGTTCCCGTAACTAATATTAAATGCTTTCTCTTTAATTCATTAATATTACTCCACATTTTATTACTGGGATTGGACAAAAATTTATGTGCCTCTCCAATAGACAAAATACCAATCCGTTCATCTAATCCTACATATATAGATTTTAATTTTTTACCAAAATCTTTGCCTTTTCTTTCAGTTAATCCCAAATCGTGGAAACTACCAAGTAAAAGAGGAACTTGTTCCTTTGTGTGTGTTGGTGGTATATCCCCCACCGTATCAACAACATTTACATTGTGTTTAAACCATATTTTTTGTCGGCGAGTAAGAATAGGGTAATAACTCTTTGTAAATTTTTCAACCATATATAGTTCAAATCTACTATAATCATAAAATTTACCTGTTATCTCATCTGTCATTCCCTTAACTTCTGTAAGTTCTTTGATTAATTCCATTATAGTAGATGGTACGGTTGCTACACCAACATGCAATGATGTTTCATCAATCTTATTCTCTTTCAACATTTTATCGTGTCGGTGAATTAAGAGAGTCAAGTTACTTGTTTCTTTACCCGAACCAGTACATCCTGCTATAAGAGATTTATCTGAACTATATCCCTCATCCATTAATGAATCCATATATCTTCTCATACTATATATTTTAGATGGATTAATCAACACTTGTTTTGAAATTTCTTCCATCTTAGACACAAGTTTAAGTTCAATATCTTCTCTTGTTTCGTTTTCATCAAACTCAACTAATAACTCACGAGATGCACCACCTACATCATTTTTAATTGTACCTTTATAGTTTGGAAAAAGTGGTCTAATAAAATCGTCAAATTTGTCGTAATGATTTTTCGAACTATAACCTGCATCAATTGCTTGTTCAGTCATATCAACACAAAAAATTACATTATTTGTATTAAGAAGTCCTCGGCCTTTGGCCAATGTAGAGTTTACAGCGTATTTAATCGCTTCATCTTTAGTTACACAAACGTGCTGTCCGGGTGCCTTTGCAACCCACTTTCCATTAAATTGATATAGAACTCCGTAAATCCAAAGTCTTTTATTATCTAACATATTATAATTTGTTTTACCATATTTTGGTAAACTTTCAATTGTAAGTGGTTTTGTTAAAGTATTATTCATTTTATTATACATTTATTAATTTATTAATTGTTAATTTATCTCTCATTTCTTATACCTAAATATAACACTAAAAAGCTATATAAGTCAAGCCTTTTTTTAATTAAGTTATCGGGCCTCGTTTTGATTTTCGAATGCTTTACCACATTCATCACATTGATATTTTTTATTTTTCATAACTTACAATCCCAAATTATTTACATCAATATTGTTAAATTGTTCTAATGGTGTTATATCATAAAAATTAACTAAGTCTTGTTCTGGAACAAAAAATTGTTCACCTTGTGGATTATATCTATTGGGTATATTTACCTTTTTAGAATTAATTAGATCTGGTCCTTTTATTATAGCCATTCTAGTTTGTGGTCTATTGATATGTATATAAAGTGATGACGGTCTATCGGAGAAGTATTTATATTTTCTGATAGGTGCTCTAAGTTGCCAGACTCTAGAATCAACCAATCTCAATTCAGCTTCTATATAGATAGTAGATTGAGAAGAAGGTTGTGGATTTAATACAGTAGGTGTAGTAGTTATAACACCAGCAAGATCTATATCATACATTCCAAAAGGATCATCTGTTATATTAGATATAGTGGGTAAGATAATAGGTAAATGATATTTAATAGTTTCTCTAGCTATCAAATCACACGTTGATCCTTTATCTTGATTCTCTTTATAGTATTGACGCCAACCGTTGGGATTGATGTTACTTGGATTCATTTAAAAATTTCTTTCTTTGATTTTTGATTGGTGACGATACACAAGAGGAACAAATTACACTAATTGCTTTATCTCCTATGTTGGTTACTTTATTTCCACATCGGGTACATTTGAGTGATCGCTTTAAACTTTTTTTCTTTTTCATATGTGACTATTTCCTTTATTCATTTATGTTTATCCATCATAATACACCAGTTGATATAACGGTTGAAATCTCTAATAAATCTTATCGGATGTAATAATATATAAATGTAATAACGAGATCCATACATAGTATATAGACGTAGGTGTATATAAGATGGACGCAGTAACCACTTAGATATAGATAATAACATTTTAATTCTTTCCATTGATTAATCTATTGAGTGATAATAATTTGTTAACTATGATGGTTAATATTACAGAGATAAAAACATCTTCATAAGGTAACGCATCAGGGAATGTATAATTCCAACCGGTTAGTAATATGACCCATATAGCCCAAATAACTTTTTGATTAAGATTCATTAATTTTTTTATAAACCTCTTTAACTTTATCACTACAATATGTTTTATATATAGAGGGTATAAGCCCGTGTAATAATGCTGCAATGACAACTTTAGTAAATGTGTAAGCAAACCACAAAGCAACTTTCATATGTGAAAGGTAAGTTAAGTCGTGTTGATTTAAATGTTGTTTAATACTTGTCAAGCCTTTTTTTCACTTTTGTTCACTTCTTCCAGTATATCTTCAAATTCTGCGCGGTACTCCTCAGGAAAGGATGGTGAGAGCACTACTTCATATTTTTTATCCTTCTCAACTTCTTTCTCATCATTTTTATCCTTCTCAACTTCTTTCTCATCAGATACCAAGACTCCCCCCTGTGAATCAAATAAATCGCAGAGTTTAGCGATTTCTTCTTCAGTCCAATCTTTATGTATATAACTCATCTATTATCTCCTTATTATATATTATATTATTCATATATGCTTAATTGTTTATAGTGTTTGATAGTATGATTACCATAATGAATGATATTACTTGGAGCAATACGCATCCTTCCACATCTGTTATCTCGTAACAGAAGCTCATTAGATTATATACTGCTCCAAGTTATTCATAATTCTTTTTAGTGTTTGATACTAGCTTACCCACCTGGGTAACAACTAATATCAATCCCTTAGGTATAATTTTTAACCCCCGTATATTTGTCAGCCAGGCGCCTGTCAAAATGTCATACGCTGTAGGGTAAACGGCTTAATGGTGGGGGTAGCGTTCAAGCTAACTTCTGTAGAGATTCTATATGACAATATGTCACATTTGGCCAATATGGGGATTTTCTGCTATGGACCCTACTACTATCCATAGATATCCTACGAACATTATAAATAAGAAGGTTAGTGTTTCTTTGATTGACCTTATATAGTTATTAGTTTGCATTTTATTTTTTACCTTAAGCTTTCGCAATTATAAATCTTGAGTCCATTTCTTTTCCTTGATGGTCTATTATGAACTGTATAAAATGAACCATCAACTCATACTTGTCATCTTCTGATACAGTAGAGGTATTGATCTTCTTTCCATCTTGGCGCTGTAACATACCCTGTTTGATGGCATCTCCTATAATGATATCGATGTTGTCTGCATCGAGTAACACATATTGTTTATCGTTATATACTTCTTCTACTCTATGATCTTCCATACTTGTATTTCCATTGCATTTTATTATTTACCTATTATTAATCTTTACACCAAAATTTTTGACAGACTAATAATCAACTTGATGTATGACACCGGCCTGTCAGCGGCTACCATCAGTCGGATGGGGTATCTAAATCTTTGAGTAGTGAGGAGCCAGAATTCATATTGTTGGATATTATCGCTCGCCACTTCATCATTGTTTCAACACTACTCTAAGTCATGTGGTGTCGTGGTTTTCTAACGATTCAAGTCAAACGACTACCTCTCAGTCAACACCAAAATTTTGGTGATGTTTGTTTTTAAGGAGTAACATCACCACGAAAACTCACTGCGATTTTAGTTTTCATTTAAGTGTAAACTAACCTCTAAGGTGAAAAACACTAATTAGGGATTCCAGTAGCCTTTGAAGTTATCTTTGGACTGTCAGTAGTCTTATACAAGTTCCGCGGAACCCTTTTAACTTTAATCCCTAAAGTTGTGGAAAGGTAAGGACTCGAACCTTACAGAAGCTTTCAATCGGTATGTTAGATTGATTAGTCTAACACCCTACTTACTCCACCATTATCTCGGTTGGATTATCATTCCAACCTTAACGACATACATTCCTAATTTTTGAGAGTTCCAAATTGGTAGTCACTCACAACCCACCAGGTTTCCAAATATGTAGTCAACCCTAACCCACAATTCTTTGGGATGGAAATAGTAAAAAAAACCATCCCTTTGCTTTTAACTGGTAATGAAAGGGTAACAACACCCGAAACAGTCAAAAGACTTTTAAAATCTTCATGTCGCTTTACGCCCTTTGCGACTTTTCACAATATCTCTCTATATCCCTTTTTTTGGGAGAGAGTCGGGCTTTATCTAATTCAATCTTTTTCTTTCATTTCTTATACTATAATATAAGCCTAAATACCTATACGAGTCAAGCTTTATTTTATTTATTTTTAAATTAACTCAAATTTATTGATGTTATCTTCGGTGAGTGATATATCTATATTACCATTACTCACTCCAGCCATGGGAGCTTCACCACCATCTTCGTGTGATTTAAGAGGGTTTAAACCAAAGTCATGAATAACATTAGCTTTCTTCTCATCCTCGTTAACCACTATACCTTTAACAGTCAACCCATTCATTTTAAACAACTTTTCTAACAGTACTTTATTTATCATTTTTTTTCTTTTTTTCTTTATGAATATGATATTTATCTATCATTTCCTATACCTTAATATACAACATAATAGCTATATAAGTCAAGCTTTATTTTCATTATCTTCTTTTTCCCAATCTTCCAGTATTTCTTCAAATACTGATCGGTACTCATCAGGAAAGGATGGTGCTAGCACTACTTTATATTTTTTATCCTTCTCTGCCCCTTCATTCACATCAGATACCAAGTCATCCAAATCTACAGATTCTGTACCTGGATGTTCTATTACTTTTAAACACTCCCATATATAGTTAAATAACCCCATGTTATCCAGTAAATCACCATTAGGATTGATATCACCTGAGTAATTATTAACCAAGTCATTTATAAAATTCCTATCATATTCTGGTGATGGGAATTCGTCTATTATATATTCATTTAAGTTCATTATTTATCTCTCATTTCTTATACCTAAATATACAACATAATAGCTATATAAGTCAAGCTTTATTTTTCTTTTTTTCAAGTTTTTCATAGATTAGTTTATCTATAACCTTGTCATTTTTCCATTTGGTAGTTTTATCGTAACCAAAGTTGTGATAGGTAGTAGTAAAGTCTTCCAGTAGATCTTCAGTATTATTTAAGTTTGAGGACACTTTTAAGTATTCCTTTAGTAACTTTTGTTTTATAATCGAAAACTTCTACTGGGAAGCTTCCATTAGATATACCTATCTCATCCACTATATTAGCAACTTTTAAAACATCTTCATCAGATAGTTTATCTACCCACTCATCTGTTACTTCATTTATAGGGGTACCGACATCATCTAAGTCGGTTGTTCCATCAGATAACAGTGGTCTAACCATTCCGTCAAGTGATGATAACACACAATCCACACTTTTTAGTGTGTAGATTTGTTCTGTAAGTTCTGATTCCATCTTATTCTCCTTTTATTACTATAGTAATATACACACAAATATGTATACAAGTCAAGCTTTATTTTAAATTAATTTGGATGAGGTCATTCTTTTTATGACCTCAACCAACTTATGTCTGTTGACCCATTTGACTGGGTAACTGACGGTTGTAGATTTTACTAGACGACCACCGCGATAAACGGTAGTCTGTATAGTATATTGTTTTATGGGATTCATTTAGACTCCCATCGATAGAAGCTTCTACCTTTTATGTGAAGGTTAGAACCTTTTTTAGTCCTTTTCCTACCATTATCCCATATTTTGGGAAGTTCGGAGGTTGAAAGGTTGAGTAGTTTCCTCACTAATAGAGGATTTCTTCTTTTTAAGTTAGTCATATTGACTCCTTTGTTTATTTTAATTGGGGTTATTAGTTTAACAGGTGTGTAATTAGGTACCACTCTGGACCTGTGTCTCCCGGATTAGGGGCTACCTTACACCCGGGTATCCCCGGAGGTAAACATTTTTAACCAATTGACAATATATTAACTCATTATCTACTATAATATACAACATAAATGGTATATAAGTCAAGCTTTATTTTGATTATTTGTCATTTTATTAGTCATTTGGTTCATTCTATACTATAATATACAGCGAAAATCCATTTATTTTGTCAAAAGTGGGTGCCAATAGTGAGTAATATACTACTCAAGTGAGTAAAATACTACTCGGTAGATACATTACAGCCAAAATACAGTGACGATACAGTGACGATTAACGAAGACGTGACACTGGCTGTTGTCCAATGGAGGGAGATCAGCCGTACAGTGGTGCAAAGTGTCATATATAGGATATACTGTAGGATAATAGACGGATTCGTACTATATAGACGTAAGTTTATCACCAAATAGACTATATGGTATATCGAACAGTGATTTATATTCCGCGATCAGTATCCTGGGACAACTGTCAACCTAATTGAGACATCAACAGGGACACGAAGGTCTTTTTAGAGGTCACGAGCTTATTTTTTTACAACAATGAAGAAAGTGCTTGACTCGTATAGGTTTTTATGCTTATATTACTACGTTTGACCCTTCGGTGATGACATTCAGGCATTACCTTTCAACATACTTAATATACGCATAAAATACCATATAAGTCAAGCTTTATTTTAATTATTTTGATATTTGAGTGGTTTTGAGAGATAGGTGGGCGAATAATCCAAAATAATATTGTGTGACAAAATGACATAGATGAGTTTGGATTTAGCGCTCTATGTGTGGAAATTACCCCCTATGACAAAAAGTCAGAGTCAAGAGATGAAAGCTTTATATATTTGAGAGTATTGTATTTTTTAGATTATCCTTAGATATGACTATTGGTATTAAAAGGTGGGTAAGTGTGGGGGAAAGTAGGTTATTTAACCTATTGTAATTTTAGAGAAGTGTCAAAAGATATTTTAAAACTTGATACTATTTTTTTATTCTACGAATCAACCAAGTCCAATAAATAAGACATAAAATGGTGAGTATTACGGTAATCATTCCCGAGTTAAGTGTTTTTCCACCACACTCTACCAAGTACTATTATTAAAAATCCCATAAGAATAAGAGTTAAATTCATATTATTTTTTACCTTTGAAGGTATGTGTCGTAAGGTTGAATATAAATAGTAGATAGAGTAAATAAAATTATGGAATTGGGGGTAGAAGCTAAGATATAAGAAGAATCAAAGATTCTTGAATAGAGTTGTGGATGAAATCCACACATTAAAGTCGCGGTATACTAAGCCAATATTGACTTAATAAACATCAAAGATGTTTGATTGATTCTATCAGTCTTTCAATAGATTTTAATATTTTAGAAGGTATATCGTGTTTCAGACATATATACAATACGAGCAAAATGATTAAGTGTGTCTTGTATGGGTTGGGTGGAATTGAAATCTCAAGTGCGATATAGATTGATATCAAACACTGTAGTGTATATTTAATGGCTCTTTTTATCTTCATTTGGGATTCATATGGGTCTATTGGTATGTACATATAGGGGAGTCGTCTATCTACTAACGATGAACCTGTTTCCAATTCCCATTCATTACAACGTCTGGAAAGTTGTCACCTTCAACCTCACCATCACTAAACCTTTGAGGTTTATTACTAAACCTTCGTCTATCTCTATCTCTATCGATGAATCCCAAGTCGTTGGGATCAAATCCCAAGTCTAATGGAGTATGATCGGTACCCTTCCAATCACGAATGTTTTGTTCACTTACCTTTACCCTATAGACACTCTTCAAAGCGTTATCCACTATTCTCTTCTCTCTATAGTATCTTGTATTGGAAAACCATATTGGCATTTTATCACTCAAATAGTCGTCTCCCTTTCTCAATAGGAGTGATATTTTATATACGATATATTTTCCAAGATTCATAATTGTCCTTCCTATCGAGATTATAATTGGATCAGGTGGTCTCATCAATTTATTCCCATCTCTACCCAACCAAGAATGTTCCATTCTTCAATTGCTGGGAGGGAAGACAATTTGATGACTTTATCCACTATGAGATGATTGGATATATCTAAATATGATTCATCATCTGCTATATCATTTGATCTATCATCTATTGGATGTACCAACATTAAAAAAGCCCTACTTGTCTTTTGGGGAACAAATAAGGCTTTTTCATCAATCTCACTATATGATGTTTCATCATTAATCTTGAGATTGTTAATGCGGTTACTCTCTAATTCGTAATGAATTAAAGCACGAGGGGAACTCTCATTTCTTTGAGTATCCATTTTATCTTTACCTTGAAAATCCGCTAGGATTTTTGAGGATTGGGATGACAAAGTTACGAGTGTTTTGAAATTGTGTAGTGGAAAGGTTTCACCGTTTTTTTGTTGAGTCCTAGAAATAGGACTTACAAGAATAAACAATAATAATAACGGGAAAATATTTTTTATCATTTGATGGTGGTCACTTCTACCTTTACTTAACATTCGGTTACACATGTAACTCTCTCAATTATATATATCTATATATATTTTTTTGAAGTTATTTATTTTGTGTTTTTGGGGTTTTTTATTAAATAATCACTTTAACTTACAAAAAAACCTCACAAAATAAATCGTGAGGCTTTTTTTTGAAGGGTTGTGATCGGTCGACTCTCCCCAAGTTGCAACTCGAGTAGATCATTAACCCTTACATGATTAAACTATTTACACCTTCAACTTTGGATAATTTTGAAATAACATTGTTAAAACCTTTTATTGTCTAAAAAAATTTTTCTTTTCTATGTAAACATATCATATATGTGTTTGACAAATAACCCTACAAAACCCGCACCCATTACACTTCTCCATTTACTAGTATCTTTTCTAAACTGGGTATTTTGTCTTGATTCTGACCATAATCCTTCGTGTGGATTGAATAGATTTTCTTTAATAAACTTAATATCATCTCGCATTTCTTTGGTACGATCTTCATGATGTTCTAGTCTTTCTAATATAACATTCAAATCTTTTACATCTTGTCCATTCATTTATTATTTCCCGTTAGATTGTATAATCACGTTCAAGTATAAATATAAAACTAGCAAATTTTAATCATCTTTAAACAAATCATCAAGTGATATATTCACATCTGATAAATCACCGAACGTTTTTGTATCTACTGTAGTGTCTATCTTATCTTCTTTCTTATGTTCCATAGTTGGTTCTGGAACCTTTTCATCATGTTCCTTTTCCATCTCTTTTTCTCTATCGGTTTGTTTAAATACTTTCCACATATTTCTTCGTAAATACATTACATCCTTTGGAGTCTTCATCATCTTACCAACTGGTTTAATTAAGAAGAAACAATTATAACATAACAATCTGATATTTTCTGGAACGTGATTTGACCCATCTCCATCTAAAAAATCTATAATGAATGGACCTTTCCCATCCATATCTCGAGTTTCTTCATATCCACAATTTGAACATCTTTGTACGAAATGTCCAGACCTAACTAATAACGCCTGTAATTTCCAATGTGGATAATTTGGATGACTTCCACCAAATATATCATTAACCGTTACTCCAAATCCTGTTGATCCACCTTTGGGAACTCCCGCACCACCTATGTTTTTATTCTGTTCAAACAAGTCATACATAATGGCGTACTTCTTGAACGTGTTATAACTAACACCTAATACTCGAGCGGCTCCCTTGAGTGATAGACTATTCTCTATCGCCCATTGAATCCTACCTTTTGGTATTTGTGTCCCTTTGTAGGGATTTCTACCTTTTGGTTCTCCTAGGGGCATTCTTAGTCCTTGTTTTTCTTGGTTTTGGTTTTGGTGAAGTCTGTATATCTATTTCTTCACGTAAAGCTTTTCTTTGAAACCTAAGATCAATAATCTCTGTTTCCATATCTGTAACCTTACCACTACATAACATTCCACCTATAATCAATCCTAGAGGTGCTCCTATAAAAACACCTACTAATACCCACAATGCTTCGTGCATAATACTCTCCTATAACTTGATTTATTTAGCTGGACTTAAAATATTTTTCATACCATTTACAACTCTTGTCCAAAAAGCAGACTCTTGTGTTTTCTTAGTTGCTCTTTTTTTACTAGTAGTTGTTTTTTTCTTTGATTTTGGCATAACTATTCTCCTGTTTTTTCTTCTGTTAATAACTGTTTAGTTTCTTCTTTAGTTTCATTCTTTTTTAAACGTGTTTCTATATCAGTCAATTTCGCTAGAATATCTTTTAAAATTTCTATTACGGGATTAGCTTCTTCATAACTTAACTTATATTTATCCATTATTTCTTCTCCTTAAAAACTGATTTACCAAAAAAGGTATTCTTAGCTTTGTCTATCAAAGTAGTAACTTCCCCTAATTCTTTATGTAAACCATCCAATTTATCATATAATTTCCCAATCTCTTTCTTTACCGAATCTGATTGTGCTGTAATTGTATTATCTAATGTATTAGTTAAATCTGTAGTGGTTTTATTTAAATCTTCTCTAACAGAATATTTTAAGTCTGATATTAAACCTTGTGTTTCTGAAGCCAACACCACAATTCTTTCATTGATTTCATCTACTTGTGCAGACATATCAATTATATCTTGTTGTGATGGCACTTTATTTAAAACTTTAATTTTAAGTTGTTCTAACTGACTCTCAATCTTTTTTGTACTAACACTCTCTAACTTCGTTTCAAGTATATCTAATTCACTTTCCACATTACCATATATAGAATCTAACATACCTATTGAACCATAATAAATTCCAACCATATAACCTGATAATCCTACTATGGTACTTACTATTGTACCTACTATTAATTGTTTTACATTCATTTGTTTATCACTCCATCCTATTATATTATGTTCTTTTTTGTAATCTTCGTGGTTTGCCCACATACCCAATATCCACATAACTACTGTTACTGGCATCAGATAAATTATAAACCATATCCAAGTGTCATCCATCATATCACTTCACTAATTTAAAATAACTTAAGTTCTTCATCTGTTATTGATTTTTCCTCTACCCACCACGCAGGATATTTGTATGTTGTTCCCTTTACTTCCCATAACTCATCAAATTTTTCATCATATAATTGTTTAACTCCCATGAAATATGTTCTCGCCCCGCTAATACCAACATCATCTGACAAATCTATTGTTGTGATAATTTCCTTCGTGCGTCTATCAACAAGACGGTATTTCATATTATATCTCCTATTTAACTTTACTGTCTATCCATTTCTTTCCAAAATACATTATACCTAACCAAATAGATATTTCAATTACCTCAAGATATCCAAGATTATTTAATACTCCCACATCCATTTTATTCTCCTAATCTAATACAATTGGTATCTCTATAGTTTTCCAATCAGTAAATGCCCACTCAAAATAAGTAGCCCATATATACATAGTATCACCTACCATTGTTTGAATTGGAGCAATCATATTATTTATTTCACCTTTTCCATTACTATAACTTACTTGATTGGTAGTAGGAACTTCTTGTCCTTTAAATCCAATAGCGTAAGAAGTATCTAATGATACATATTGTCCATCCGAATTTATAGTTCTTCGTACGATATATCCCAATGTATCACCCATATACCAATAATGAGAAGATTCCCATTCTACTCTCAAATTTGGTACATACGCAGTAGTATCTGATGTAAATGCCAGTCCTTCAATCCTATGAAGTGTTTGCCATTTTTCCTTATTCAATTGTAAATGAAAATATCCATTTACATCTTGTTGTAATCTAGGATTTAACACTACTGATATTTCATCAAACTCTTCCTCTAAGTCTGGTTTATATATCATAGAACCATCACAACCAAATGTGAATAGTAGTATTCCTAAACTAACGAGTATTTTTAACATTTTTACTCTTTCTCCTTTTTGTATTCCAAGTTTTTTTCTTATTTCTCTTTTCAAGGTCTTTCTTTATACCTTTCCATTCTTTTTTATTATGTGTTTTTTCTTTATGATTGGTTTTCTTTTTTATTTCTACTTTCACAGTTTCATCTTCCAACTCATCAGCGAAATCTAACCAATCTTTAATGTTAGTATTCATTGTAAATATATTTATTTAAATTTAACTAACACTATAATATACACATAAATTGCTATACGAGTCAAGCATTTTTTTGTATTTTTAAGGTTGTGAGGGTATCAATAAATTGATCTAATGATATAACTTCACCTGTTTCTTTCTTAACAGTTACTTTTTCTAACAATTCAGGTTTTATATCCTTTATATTCATAAGAGCCTCAAATCCCTTTTCTGGATAAAATTTACCAAAACTTTCTTCTCCTAAAACATTTGAATCAAAATAGACATCTTTTTCAGAATCTCCTGTCAGTAATAAATAGTATAACATAACGCTAAATTATATAATTTTCTCTTATAAACTGTATGATATCACCTTTGGGTTTCCAACCTAATTCTTTTCTGGCTTTCGTATCAACACACAAACTTTCTCTTACTTCACCTTCCCATTTAGGTATATATTCTTTTGGATATTCCTTTCCAAATCCTTCCACTAACTCATTAATTGAATAATTTTTCCCATTACCAAATTCAAATTCTTCTCCAATGTGTCTACCGAGTGTTGTACGATGTGAAACTCTTATCAACCCATCTACTATATCTTCCACATTAGTAAAATCTCGTCTTTGTTCACCATCTCCTGTAATAGTTAAAGGTTCTCCATTTTTAAACTGTCTCTCAAAAATTCCCAATACATTACAATACGCCCCATCTGAAGCCTGGTGATGTCCATATACATTATAAAATCTACATATAGTAACAGGTAATTTAAATATATTAGAATACATCTTACAAACCTCTTCACCCAACCATTTGGTAAAGGTATATGGGTTAGCGTATTTATCTCCGTGTATTGAAGATGACCCTGCATATACTACAGGAATATTTCCATTAGTCCTTGCCCACTCACATATATTTTGAGTACTAACCACATTTGAATTAAATGTAATACTTGGGGCTTCAAATGATGGTTGAATTCTTGGTAATGCGGCAATATGAAATATCACATCTGGGTTATCCATAAAGAATGAATAATCTTTTGTTAGTCTTAAATCTACATCAAAATATTTACAACCCTTTTGTTCATTTTCTTTTTTACCAGTAGAATAATTATCTATTGATACTACTTCGTGTCCGTCTTTTAATAATCTCTTTATTAGGTTCGTACCGATAAACCCAGCACCACCTGTTACTAATATTTTCATATCAATTCTTTTTCATAAGTTTTCATTGACTTTATATTAAACTTAAATATATCAAATTCCATTTCACCTATTTCTCCTGAATCTTGAATGATATCTGATAATTTAACTATTATCTGAAAATTATTTACATTTAATTGATTTGTATCAAATCTAACCACTATATCATTCTTTGGTTCAATATGATCTGAATGGATCTTCTTACTCAAATCTATTAGAGTATTTTTTTGTTCGTCTTTTATATAACCATTTGCTCCATATCCTTTATGTCCCACCCAATCACCATAGATATCTGAACACCAAGGTTCTAATTCTTTTAACATTTGAGTATTACAATTCTCAACTACAAACCCTATATCATATTTTGGTGATACAATAGGTTTCATCATTTCATCGTGTTGTACCATTGTTCCCCACTTACGAATAAAATTTCTCATATTCTTAGTAGTAGTATGTATCCACTCAGGACTATCTTTACCTGGTGCTCCACCTGCCATTGGATTAAACCTACTACCTCTACTTGTCATATGATATACTAAACCTTTCCAAGTTTGAACAAATTTGTAATCTAATAAATGCATTCTATTAAATATATCCGAGTCCTCTTTGGATTGAGGTGCAAACAATTCATCATGCCCACCAACCTTCTCATAGTCCTCTTTATAAATTGCCCACGGCGCAAATATACCTTCAGTAGTTTCTTTTAATTCTTGCTCAATAATCTTTGTCCAGGGAGTTTTCTCTTCTAAAAACTTCATAAGTCCTAATTCATCAAATTCTTCAGGTTCTATACCAAAATCTTGTAATATCTTTTCTGGACCATCTGGATGTAGTGGTGGTTCTATACGAGTTGCACTTACGACTGTACCTCTTTCCAAATGTTTCAATATCTCTGTATCTAAATTTGGGCAAGCATACATATCTGCGTGTAAAAACATAACTATATCGTTGGAAGCCTTCTCACATAAAAAATCATACCAATAAACAATTCCTTTTCTCTCTGGACCTTCATTTCGAAATATCTGTACATTTGTATCTTTATCTTTTACTTCTTGTAAATATTCCCAAGTACCGTCAGTAGAAAAATCATCAGCTAATAAAATCTCGTGGGTGTAACCAAGGTTCTTTCTTATACTATTATATGACCATTCTAAATATTTTTTATTATTTCGGGATGGAATTACAAAACTAATTAATTTCATGTTCTAATTACTCCTAAATATGATATGGTATGAATACCATCTGTATCTATCATTTCAAAACCTAATGATTTAATTTTATCTACTTCCTTTTCATATATGTAATTATTATATTTTGGTCCATGTATATCTTCTATTATATATATCCCACCTTCGTTAAGTCTATTTTTCAAATTCTTATATGTTTTCATTTGAGATTCGGGGTGATGATCTCCATCATCTATTATTATATCAAATCTTAGGTCTCCAAATCTACCGTGACCTAACAATTTATCAACTTTCTCCGTATCTGTAGAATCACATTTAAACTCCCCACCGTGATTAACATCCATTCCATAAACTTTACCCTTTGTAAAATAATCTCTCCACAATTTTAAAGAATTTCCGTTTTCTACTCCAACTTCCAACATATTAATCTCTTTATCTTGATATGGTGCAAACCACTCACTATAATATTTTATATAATTATGTTCACCTTTATCTGTTGAATACGACGTATGATTTACCCAGTCTCGGCCTGGAGTAGATGCTTCTTCCGCACCTCTCTCAAAAAGTTCTAGTAATGTCATCTACTTTCTCCCATTTATCATTAGAATCTAATTTAAATGCTCCTATGAATATTTGATCCCATTGGTCTGGTTCTATCAAAGATAAAAACAATCCGTTTTCTCTCTGATACAAATAATATGTATGTCCTTTTATTGGTTCAAACTTAAAATCTGAACTAAATACCAACTTACTCCATTCATAAGCTTCAATTAACTTTCTATATTCTTCTTTTATTTCATTATATCTAGCTTTAAAATAATGATTAGTCTTAGTTATTTTTTCACTTTTCCAAGTATCCACTGATGTGGGTTTGATGGCTGGCGCACCTACATTACTTCCGTAAGGTAATATTCCAGGATTATCTGCAACATTATCTGGTTTCTTACTCACTTTATATTTCCTCTTTCATCATGATGAATAGTTTTAGAATCTGGAAATGTAAAATTATAATATACTGGATCAGTTCCATACAAAGATTGCAATTTCAATACTGAGTCTGTATGATATAAATCTTTATCATAATCAAAATTATATTCACTCAAAGCCGCATACATCATAGTTTCAAAGTGACTGTCTGGATGACCATTCTGTATAGACATATTCTTGTACTCATCCAATCTTCCCCATTTAAATATACTCTTACCCAACTGAGTTTCTATAATAAAAAATGAAGTGTGAAATGGAACTGATTTACCATCTATAAATTTACCATCTCTATCAAACATCCATTGTCTAGGTTGACTACCTACGTTATACTTTCCCTTTACTTCCATATAGAGAAGATCTATATAGTCTGGTGGAGTCTCTACATCTCCGTGAAAATGTAATACATAATCACACTCATCAAATAAACCACCTTCAAATGGTGTAGATAATCCAATATAGACTCCATCCATATGTCCTGGATTCTGGTCTACTTGATAGATAGGAAAAAAAGTTTCTTTATTAACTCGGTCAACTGCCTTTACATCTTGACAAGTGGTAACAAGAGCAACTTTATGTTTTTCATTAATTCCCTTCAACCATTCATTTTGTTTTAGAATATAATCTATTCTATGTGTAGTTATCAATACACCTAACATTATTCAAATACTTCCTTCATATGTTTTTTAAATACTTCCTCACTAAAATACTTCTCATAATTTTCTCGAGACTGTAGACTACACTCGTGATAAAAGTTTTGATTATTTTTTAACTTTTTTGCCAGATGAATAGCTTTTTCTAAATCTCCTTGTTTTACTGATAATTCTGGATGACATTTTCTTTGAGTATCTGCTTCATCATATCCAATTACAGGTATTCCGTGAAATGCACAATTCATAGCGAATGTACCTGCGGCAATTGTTGGCATCAGATGAACTCCAACATGATATTCACTCAACACATCAATCCATTCTCTCCATTGAACATAAGGTGTATAAGTGATATCTTCTATCTGTTCTTCCATTTGTTGTTTTCTTCCCATACTTACACAATGTAATGAATACTCTGGATGAAACTCTTTACCTACTATATAAGAATCAAAACCACCATACCAACGAACAAAATTACCACCTAGGATAATTGCATCTCCCCATTCATTTCTTGGAACAATATCATCTGTAATCATTAAAGATGGTATATCATGTATTGGTTTATCTTTTCCTACTAAACCTCTATAATAGGGAATATCTGTTTCATTCTCTGTAAGGATTCCATCTACATCTGCTAGTACATTGTAGTGCCAGAATTGGTGATGAATTGGCATATCTTGAAATATCCAATTGGGTCCCTCTTGCATAAACCAAATCTTCTTACCAATTCTCCTAGCTTTCTTAACAACATCTACATCATATAACCTAGCTCTATCTTGAGCAGTTTTTGGTATAAGTAAAACAACATGATCATAACTTCCTTCTATTTTGTCAATATCATAAAGTGGATGGTGTGTGGCATCTAACGCTATCATTTGGGCAAATTCTGTACGGGCATTCGGGTGATTTCTGGGAACCTTTCCAGAAAATCCCATTTGTGATAGAAATGCTATTTTCATTATTCTCCACCTCTTGCTAATTCTGATATGAAATCACTATTAGCATACTCCTTTGACATATAAGCTATCCTATCTTCTCCAAATGTCTTTGTGAACTTATACCCATTTAAATTAACCATAATATTTCCCCATTGTAAATCTGGATTCTTCCCATCATAAGGGTCACTAAACCATTCAAATCCATTTAATTTCTTCAATGCCTTTCCAGTTGTACAAATAAAACTACCTCTAACTGTCATACATTTTAATGGTATATCAAAAAATTCTTTATTAACTGCCACTTCTTTCCAAGTCTTAATTGCGGCAAATGGTCTATATTCATTCTTATTTCCTGGGGTTATAATAGCGTCTGGATCTAAATTAAATCCATAATTTTGTCCATTACCTATTATATCAAATTTTTCACCTACTTGTTCTATACACAAATTAGCAAAATCCCAATTCTTTATAATGATATCATCGTGAGTGAAAAAAATTATATCTTCATCTTCAAATTTAAACTTTTCATATATTTGTTGATATGAACCCCAGTCTAAACCTTCATTTGGAAACATCTCATAATCAAAATTATTCTTTATACTATCAGGTGGTTCTTTTCTACAATTCCAAAAAACTTTCATTTCAGGATTATTATCTTTCAACCATTTAAGACCCTGATAATATTCTTTTTGATTATAATGCCAACCTGTTACACAATAATAAATCACAACAACTCCGAAAATGTTTTAAATTTTACATCATTATTGTCCATAAGATAATTCAATATAACTCTAAAAGTCTCATAATTATCTGAATTCCAATTATTTTTATTATAATGTCCAGCTATATGTGATTGAAAATGTACTGCCCCATCCCACTCTTTCAAAGTTTCGGTTTCATTTATAGAATTTTCTCCATAAAAAAGTTCAGTATCAAAATTTATCCCCTTGTTAATCCTATCATGAGCCGCTACCCATTCAAAATATTCTGAAACTGCGTCTGCACTATCTTGAGTACATCCCCATCCTGGCATCCTAAATCCTTTTGGACTTACACCTACTGATATCCATTCATTTATAATATCTTTAACTCTATCTTTCGCCTCGTGATAACTCAACTCTAAAAATTCTTGTTCCCCAATTTCCTCAAAAGTATATTTAAATACCTTATGATAATGTCCGTGTGAAGATAACTCTATATAATCTTTAGACTTCCACCAATCCACCCAATCCTTATTTTCAGATAAGGGATATTTGTCGTGATAATTAGATGGTATGAATAAATTAAATTTACAACCATACTCTTTATTAAGTTCTTCTATATAATCTACTGATTCATCACCTTCACATCCCCAACCTTGTTCTGGATGTAAATCATCTATTGCTATTACTATTTTCACTTCTTTTTTCTTTTTTTAGTTTTAGATAATCCTTCTTTTATACCATCTTCAATATATTTTTTAATAGTATCTGATACTTCTGGCTCTTTAACTATTATATTCAAATTATGTCGTCGACCAACAACATCTTTTGTTTTTCTTCCCTGTTCATCACCCTTCATAACTCTATATGAATCTGAATCTTTGTGTTGAGTGGATACTTCAAATACAACTCCAATTGTTAATGCTTCTAATTGATGTGGTTGTCCTGGAATATGTCGTACAACGTCTCCAGGATATAATTTAATAGTTTTAACTTCTGCTGTTTCTGTGTCTATCCATCTGTATATAAATTCACCCGCATTTACATACCAGGTTTCATCTTTAACCATATGATAATGCATTGAAAATTTACAACCAGCATTAAATTTCAATAACTTTCCACAATACATTTCATTGTTTTCAATTATAAGTTCTTCACCCCAACCTTTAGGAACTATACATCCTTCAACAACCTCTCCTGGTTTCCACTTAGTTGTAGGTGTAGTTCCTCTAGATGTCTTCCATTTTGTAGTTTCTTTTGTTTTAAACTGATCTATATCTTTCACCAACTGACCTCCCAATCTTTAAATTCTGCGGCTATACAATCTATCTTATAATCCTTTCTACCTTCCCCTACCTCATCTTGTATTTTATTCTTTGATGTATTTCTAATACCATTTAATCCATGAGTCAATCCAAGATTACCATCACCTTCCCCAGCTCTATATTTAGTTTCGTTATGCCAAATGTGTAAGTTCATCTGTGATAATACTATAATGGCACGAATCATTTTACCATCCAAACCTAACTCATTTAAATCATGAACTATATCTTTGATTTCTTTGGCGTATTCTTCTTTATGTTCTGGTATAAAGACTTCCTTTAACTGAATGATTGAAAGTCTATCTATTAATTCAGCTATTGTTGGTAGATATTTTCGTAATTTCATCTTTTAACTCTTTTCTTGTAATTAATTTTTTAGTATTGTTATTTAAATTGTGTAGATTAGTTTCACATACTTTATGATTCTTCATCCAAGATTTATTATTTTCTCTATTGATATGTGCTGCCTCGTCGTTCATCCCCTCTACATACATTCGCTTTTTAGGATGATTTCTATTATGTACTTTCAATATATTTTTCACTATAAACTGTTTATAATCTCCCCCAAGTATTTTACCAGCTACAGTCATAAAAGAAGTGTCCTCTCCACAAGCCCAAACTCCCAAAGGTATATTAGCACCTGCCATAACCAATTGACTTGATATAACCAACCCACTACCATCAAATTTGGGATATTGAATAAATTGTAAATCTACCTCTTTGGTTTCCTCATTAACTTTATTCATCTCTGCTAATGACATTGTGTACAAAATACTACTTGGGTCATTTTCCCAATCCTCTTCTCTCTCTTTAAACTTCGCATCTGTAAATTTGGGATGTTCTAAAACCTTCCAACTCTCGTCCCACATTTTTCTAACTGCAAATGTAACTATATATCTATAACTATTATTCTGATCTGTGTAATCCTTAATTAAATTCAATACTTGATAAGTTTCTTTTGGCAACAAACAATCACTTTCACCCCAAATCAAAAAATCGGTATTAGGTGCAAACATATTATTAAAATCTCGTCTATAATCTCCAATAAAATAAAACTTATCAGATATGTTATGTGTGAGATTCAAATATTCATATCTAAACTGAGACAGTATTTGTGAATTGAACTTTTCAATTACTTTTTCAATCATATCTTTACTAACAGGTTGTTCAAAATATGTATTAGTATTCAAATAAAAGTCTATATAAATATTTTTATGTTCTTCTTCTGAAACTTGGTCGATAAGTTGTATCAAAGAATCTACATATTCCCCAACCATCTCAATCTCATACCACATAACATGACAACCTATTGCCAATTTCATTCTACTACTGCTCTACCTTTCATCTTTTCCCAATCTCTATTTTTTCTTACTTTATCATTAACTTGTAACACAACTTGTAGTAGTTCCATATCATCATATCCATTTACCAATGCTGATACATCCTTTGGTAAACAATGTCCACCAAATCCTAAATCACCATCTGGACCTGGAACAGCCCAATGTGATTTACCAAGTCTTTCATCGTAGGTTGCATACTCTACAACTTTATCATAGTCAATATCTATACCATCGCATAATTTTTTCATTTCGTTAGCAAATGAAACTTTAGTAGCTAAGAAACTATTAATAAAATACTTAGTCATCTCTGCAGTTTTACTGCCCGTCTTAACTATGGTAGCGTGAGGAAATACTTTACTGTAAACTTGTCTTAACAAATTTGTTCCCCTACGAACACCACCTAATATAATTCTGGTTTGATTCTTAAAGTCCTCAAGAAAGTTGGCCTCTGTTAGAAACTCGGGGTTGAATATAACATCAACACTCTTATATTTTCTATGTAGTCTATCTGTTGTGCCAGGTGGAACTGTAGATTTGATTACCACAATTGGTTTATTATCTATAGTGTTTTTATCTAAATCATAATTTCCCCAATATGCATAACACCACTTATCTATATCTTTAACAACACTCTCAACTATATCTGTATGACAACTTCCATCTTTATTCATTGGTGTTGGCACACATACAAATATAACTTTACATTTTTCAACTAAATCAGCTAAATCACAAGTACTTTTCTTTTCATCATACTTATCATACGTTTCTATTTTATAATGTGGTTCGAACCCAACCTTGATTGCAGTTCCTACATAACCTTGTCCTATTATTCCTATTATCATCTCAACAATTCCTCAAAAGTTATTCTATCAAATCTGTTATCTGCAGGATTTCTATCAGATAAAATTACCATCTCAAACTTGCGTTCTTTAAACCAATCATATAATTCTTTAGTACTCTGTATCGCTTCTATCAATTCCCCATCTTGAGGTTGAGTTCCTTTTTCATCATCATAAACTTCTTTAGAAGAATCGTCTGATACAAAGTGTTGACTACTATCCCACTTAGCATTTGTATCTGGTAGTAATCCACCTTTTTGTCCTCCCAAATCCCAACCTATAGTAATTAACCGTTTACATCCTAAAAGTAATGTCAGGGGGATTGCTAATTCATAAGTTAATCCTGGACCCCATTTTATCTCTACACCGTGCCTAAAACTAAGTAAATTATCAAACTCTCTGGTAGCCGCTGTAGTTTGATGATGCATTGTAAATGGTGGATTAGAAACTGGTACAAATATGTCCATTGGATGCATTGATGCAAATTCTAAATGTTCCTTAAAATATGACTTAGCCAACGCATACATAACTATAGTATTATCAGTAACATACTTGGTCTTTTTATGATTCCAAGTATTCAATAAATGAAAATCTACACACTCTCCAATATAATCATAACTGTGTTTTACTGAACATACCAATTTATCAGACAAAAAATCACTTAACTTCTGTTTATTATGATCTCCCAAACTTGGTCCTGCTGTAACCCAATACATAGTTTCATCTTTATATAAATCTTTTAGATAATCTAACCGCTCTTCTATAGAATCTAAAGTATTAATATGTCGTTTTATATCTGGTGTTTCTTTTTTCATTTCCAGAACTCATATAGCCCTACATCCAATTCATATTCTTTCCATTTAAACTGTTTTCTCTTTGGTTGTAGTTGTGCCCATTTCCACATTTTTGTAAGACCTTCCTTCAAATTTGTCTTATGTTCAAAATCTAACAATTCTACTGATTTACTATACGTTGAATATGCACTATGTACCTCGTGTCTCTGTTCTAATTCTACTATTTTGCCTCCATCCATAACTTCAATTAAAGTATCCGCCGCTTCTTTAATACTTACATCAGTTATTCCACCTAAATTTATAATTTGTTTACTAGCCCTGTCATCGATTCCAGCTTTCCATAGTGGCTCTACAGAATCACCAATATATGAAAATGCCCGTCTTTGTGTTCCATCACCAAAAAGTGTAACAGGTTCTCCATTTAAATGCTTATTCATCCAAATCCCTAATACATTTCTGTATTTATCCCATATGTTTTGTTTTTCACCGTAGACATTATGTGGTCTAATAATACACCAATCTAATCCGTGTTGCTCACCTGCTATCTGTATATCTCTCTCACATGCCATCTTAGCAATTCCGTATGGATCTATTGGTTGTGGGGCATACATTTCTTTAAATGGTACTGTATTATTTCCATATACTGCCATAGATGAAGTAAATACTAATCTACTAATACCATATTTTATTGAAAGTGTAACCAACTTAGAAGTAGTGACCAAATTGTTCTGGTAATTAAATTGTCTAACAAATGGACTCAATCCTTCTGCCGCATAAGCTGCAAAATGAAATACTATATCAAAATCATATGTTTGAAATAACTTTTCTATATCATCATCCAATATATTATAATCATAAAAATTTACTAAATTATTAACATGGTCTTTATAACCACCACTCAAATCATCTATTCCAACAACCTTATGTTGTGTATTATCAATAATCCAATCCGCTAAATTAGATCCTAATAACCCTGCTACTCCTGTAATTAATATATTCATTATTTACTCCTATATTGCATAATACCTTCTTCTGACAGTAGGAAACTCATCAAGAAAATAAAAAGCAAAATCTAATTTATCTAAAAGACCCATTTCCTCTAAATGACAAGGTATTAATCTATGATTTGAAATACCACCAGTATGATCGTGAATTGTTCCGCCGCTCCAAGTATTAGGATCTCTAGTCATGTATTCATCCATTTTATCATATAATTCACAATACATATCCATATACTCAGGCTTTGAAAATGCCCAAGAATCTATAACACCCTCTGAACCATGATTTGGACTGTAAGGCTTAGTATTATGAGGCCACCCATTCAATCTAAGTTCTATACCAGTATCCTTTTCACTTAATTCATTGTTTGATATAAATGGTAAGTTATGTTCTTTTCTTTTACGAAACCAAACTCTTTCTTCAATCCAATCACCGGTATTCTTTCCGAAAATATTTGATCCAGTTATAAATGGTCTATTCCAATTACCCAACCAAAATTTATTTCGATCAAATTTACTAAAATCAACTATAGTATTCCACGCTAAATCATATCTACCAATATACACCATATCATATTTTACACCAGTTTCTTTCTCATACTCTTTCCGTAAATCAGAAACTTGTTTGTGACTAAACCACTTATGATAATGAGCTTGAATTCGTGTGTTATTACCACCAGTAAAAATTGGTCCTGAATTTGGTGGTGAAGGAAAATTTGGTTGTTTTAAAAATTTATAACTAACTGGATTATACAAATTAATTATATCTTCTGACCTCTCTAATGTCGCTGTGTGGCAAAATACATCACAATCATTAATATCCAATATATACTTTTTATAATGTTTATAACCAAGTTCTAAACTTTCTAATGAATCGCCTTCACCGTACTTACCACCAACGCCTCCAACTATTCCATGTAAACAAAAAGCTATTTTTTTTGTCTTTCTTTCTGGCTCACTCACCATTGGCTCATATCTCACAATGGAAACTCCAATCCAGTATATAATTTAAATTGATGAGACGCTTGTAAAGTAGCTAACTCTTTACCTGTTTTTGTTGTCACTATACAATCTATAAAATATTTTGATTTAACAGATACATCCTCTAAAGGTGTACAATTATACACTATACTATTATGTTGAATATTATCTACAATATCCCAATTTTCTTTAGTCACCAAAGTGTAATCATAACCCAATGACTTAGCTGCCTGTTGAACAGCTTTAGAATAACCACCATTACCTAAAATATATAAATCATATCCAAGACTTCTTTGTAAAACAGTTTTAGCCGCAAGATAATCTGTATTATATGCTGTTAATATACCATTATCATTAAGAATAGTATTTGCTGCTCCTATTTCTACTACATTTTCTGCACACATATCTTGTGTCCCCATATACTCAAGAACTTGTGTTTTATATGGCATCGTAATAGCAAAACCCTTAATATTTAATGTTTTAACTGATTTTACGGCATCTTCTATATTACTTACTGAAAATGACTTATAGATTTTATTTAAACCATAATAATAAAAGGCACTGTTCATCATTTGACAACCAGTATTACCGGCTGTTTCAGCGAACGAACAATATATTTCTGTATCTTTATTTATCCATTGATTCACTTAAAACCCTTTTAGTTATTTGTCCAACACTTAATCCATACTTTTCATATAAATCTTTAGGTGGTGCTGATTCAGGGAAAATATCATTCAATCCAATCCTTGTAATCTTTTTTGGATACTCGTCTGTTAAAACTTCAGAAACCGCTGAACCTAATCCACCAACAATAGAATGGTCTTCAATTGTAAATAAGTATTTTGTTTCTTTTGCACATTTAATTATCATATCTCTATCTATAGGTTTTAATGTAGATATATTTACTACTCTAACACTATGAGATGTGTTATTTTCTATAAGTTTAGACGCTTCAATTACTTCACCTAAAATACATCCTGTAGAAAATAAAGTTATATCTATTCCCTCTTTAACTATTTGTCCTTTACCAAATTCAAAAGGCATTTCAACATCTTCAACTGGTTGTCTACCTAATCTCAAATAATGTGGTGAATCTAATTTTGTTTCACATAAGTATTCTATAACCTTTATAGCTTCTGAATATGATGCTGGATTTAATATCTTCATATTAGGTAATGCTCTCATAAGACTAACATCTTCTAATCCCATTTGAGTTACACCATCTTTACCTATAGCCATACCAACGTGAGTTCCAACTAATATAACAGGACGTTTTGAGTATGCTAAACTACATCTTATTTGGTCATATCTACCGGTAAGAAATGAACCAAAGGACGCCAAAAAAACCTTATATCCATATTCAGATAACCCTGATGCTATTCCTATCATATTTGCTTCAGCTATACCTATTTGGAAAAATCTATCTGGGTGTGATTGTCCAAAACTGGCTATCTTTGTAGCTTTTCCCAAATCAGCATCTAATGCAACAATATTATCATACTTGTCGCCCATTAAAGGTAACTGATATCCAAATGCATCTCTTGTAGCTTTCATATTAAACTCCTAATTCCTTCATAGCAATCTCATATTCTTCATCAGTAGGAACTTTGCAATGCCAACTTGGGTCTTCCATAAAAGAAACTCCCTTACCTTTTACAGTATCTAAAATAATACATTGTGGCATATGATGTTTAACATTACCTATCTCTCTCATTTCATATCTAATAGTATCCATATCATGACCATCTACAACTGTGCAACTCCACCCAAATGAAGATATTCTCTCTTGTAAATTATCATACATTATACTAAAATCTTTTGAGTATCCATCATTTTGTCCTTTATTCCAATCTATAATACAAACTAAATTAGTTAATTTTGTTTTAGGATAATACATTAAAGATTCCCAAACTTGTCCTTCCTGTAACTCACCATCACCCAATACACAAAATACAGTTCCTTCTTCACCTCTTAAATTTTTGCCAAGTGAATGTCCAATAGCAATACTCAACCCTTGACCTAACGATCCTGTTGTAGCATCTAAAATAGGTAATCTTTCTTTATCAGGATGGCCTTGTAGTGGTGAATCTATCTCTCTAAACAAATCTAATTCTTCATCTGTTATTTGTCCTAACTCATGTAGAACTGCATAAATGATAGGAACTGCATGTCCTTTAGATAAAATCAATTTATCTTTACCACCAATATCATAATCTTCATACAACACACTTGTTAATTCTGCCATAGAAAACGATCCACCAATATGTCCTGATTGTTTTGCTCTGACCATATCTATAACTTTTTTTCTTAATACATTTGGATTAATTTTCATTATGGACTTTCTCTTTTAATAACCCCACAGAAATATGAGTTATCTTTGATAATATATCTTCAAAATGAAAATTATTATTGTTACCACCAGTTTGACCAGGAAAATCTGATTCTCCTTTTAACGATATTGTTAAATCTGCAAACTCATTACAATTATTTATAGAATTTCTTGTAACCAATATAGTTTTCATTTCTTTTTCTTTAGCCACTCTAAATGCCTCCAAGACATTCTTTGAATTGCCAGAACCGGACATTCCAAAAACAACATCATCTTTGACACCTTGATATTTTAATTGTTCGCTGAATATAAATCTAAATCCTAAGTCATTACTAACACCAGTAATAGTTGCTTGATCACTACATAAACTAACACATTTAAAATTATTTCGTGGAATTGTTTGGGCACCTTTATCTTCTGATACGAATGGATGCATATTCATATCTACTACCAAGTTCTGTACTGAAGCCACATTTCCACCATTACCACATGCAAATACTGTTTTTTCATTATCATATGCCTCAAATATCATATCAACAAATTCTATAATTTTACTTGTAGGTATATTGTGAAATGAATTTGATGATTCTGTCTTATATAAATCAATTAGTTTTCTTTTATCCATGATTATTTTCCTTGTTCATATACTTTGCTAATAAATATTTTCCATATAAAAATAAAAAATTACCATACTTCCCATCTTTAAAATTATCATACAATGTACAGATATTAAAATATTGTAAAATTCCCAAAAGTTCTACATTATCCCAGTCATAATTATTTTCATCACAAAACTTTTTAAAAATATCCATAAAATAAACCAGATTACTTTTTGAATAAAACTTTACTCTTGCACCGTTACCATATGCATAAGTTACATCATAATCAAACATATCTTTTAATATACTTTGCCCATTAATCATTAATGCATGATATAATTTTCCCAAATCATAATAAATATCACCAACATCTATACTATTTCCAAATTGTTGTCTCCAATCTATCAATACAAATTTATTATTTTCTCTATCGTATAAAATGTTCTCTGGTTGTAAATCTCCATGAAAATAAGAAGGTATTGCATTTTGATAAAATTCTGTCCAATTAATTTTATCTAACATAACTTCTATAGGTTCTACCTCAACCCCATTAATATTAGTAACCCCATCTAAACTTGTTCCAGATAATGACTTTACTCTTTCCTTAGTTTTTGTTTCATACATTTGAATACAATCATCTATAAAAGTATCAGTAACTTCTTGTTCTATAAATAAATTTTCTTGACAATTATCTAAAAAATTTCTCATAAGAGATTCATCTGTAATATTTGATAACATTTCTCCTCTAATATAATCATAACAATACATATTATCATTTATAACAGTTACTTTCGGACAATTATCATTTAAATATTTAATTCTTTCTATCCGTTGTAATGCTTTTTCTGAATCATTAAAATATTTAATCACTTTCTTCTTGTGTATAAAAATGGCTTCATCACTCTTATTAGCTACAACATCATTACAAAAAACCTTTTTGGTATCATTGTAAGATTTATTATTTCCGGTATCATGCCAAGTAAAATCAATCAATCTAATATTTTCCAAACCATCAAATCCATGTATAACTTGATACTCATCTTTTACTATTTGTCTATCTTCTAATGCATTCCAAAAATCCACATAATCGTGTATTCCTGCCATACCTACATAAGCTCTATTTCCTGTTCCATAATACAAATTTTCTAAATATTTACTTCCTCGTACTAAACAATAATTCATTGAATCTTCTAAATCAACTTTTGAAACTCCTAACCAATTATCACTAATATAATTAAAAGCCATATCTTCGTCAACTATAGTATCTACTGACGTAAACATAAAGGGTACTTGTAATTCATCTTTACAACATAATAAACTATAACCTGGACCTGAACCTTTTTTATCATAATTATCAACATCTACATATGTTATTTTTCTATCTGTATATACAGTATCTAGATAAGTTTTTATTTGTTCTGATTTGTAACCCACAGCAATTACTATCTCTACCTGTGTATCCAACTTATCAATAATATAAGATATAACAGGTTTATTTTCTAATGGAAGTAAGGCTTTATGTAATCCACTAATATCATTATTTCTTGTTCCCCTACCTGCTGCTAAAATACAAAATTTAAAATTATAATTCAGTTCAGATTCACACTCTGAACAATAGTAAACATCAATATAATTATTACCAAAGTCATGATAAACTTTTACAGTAGATTGACAATTAGTACAATATGCAGTTTTCATTTAATTCCTATCATGTTCTGTTTCTATTTTACCACTACCTCTATCTGAATCATCTTCAAATCTAATACAGTCATTCAAATGAGCAGTAGAACACTCTAAAGCAGTATAATCAGTTGTAGCTATAACTCTATGTTTAGTTTTTAATGGAACACACCAACCGTCTCCAACTTTATATGTTTTCGATTCCATTGTACCATCATCTTTTTCTAATAATACTTCAGCCTCACCTTCAATAACATAATTTGTTTCAACCTTCTTTTCATGCCATTGTAAACTACTCTGATATCCCTTGTTCATATGAATTAGTTTGTAAGCATAATGTTCATTCAACTCTAACCATATTTCATAACCCCAAGGCTTTTCTACTCTATATGAACTAATATCTAATCGGTGAGATTTATTCTCATCTATCTTATCTTTATATTCTTCAAGGGCATCTCGTATCAAATCATCTTGTATATGTTCATATTTTGACATCTTTAACTCCCTCATCTCTATTTAAATTTATAACACTAGCTGCAACTCGACCGTCTGGTTTCTTATCATTAATTAATACCCTATCACCACCACCAATTCCCATAACAAGTTGATCATAAATTATTCCAGCCTTTCTCAACTGTTCTTCAGTTGATTTTCTCATACCTTCTTTTCTACCAGTAGTAAGAATTATATTATAACCTTTACCGTCCCACTCCCACAACTTTTCTTTAGTACCTGGAAGCACTTTCATATTTTGTTCTAAATCATATCTAGTTATATCGTTATTTCCGCTGTTTGGATGTTCAGTTAATGTGCCATCCAGATCACAAAAAATTGTTTTAGGTCTACTCATATTTCAAACTCCTTTAATATTTCCATCAATCTAACTCATACATTTTTACGTTTCTTTCAGGTGTTCCCGCCCAACCTGGATATGCATATGTATCTGTAGTCAAATATTTATCTTGTTTTTCTAAACAAGGTCTAATGAACAGGAATATTGCATCTCGTGGTTCTGTTCCAGGTTTTGGACAACTTGCTCTATGATAAACATTGGGTGTAAGTATACCATAAGTTCCAGGAGGTCCTTCTAGATTTGCCAATTGCCATCCACTCTCTAATTTTTCTTTAATGACCGTTGGTGGAATCCTTGACGCGGGATATATTTGTGGTTTAATTGCATCTCTGTGAGGTGCCATTCTATAAGAAGGTATAACTGGAATATCACCGTTTTCATCTATTAAAAACTTAAAAGCTCCACTATCCCCCGTAACCGTATTTAAATTGATAAGCATTTTCAAAAATTCTGTAGGACAATCATCATAATGCCATTTCCATGACGAATCATACATTGAATCGTCCCACTCATTATCTGGTTGGTTATCCAAAGGTACATTTCTATACAAATGAAAGAATTCTATCTTAGCATTACTTCCAAAAACTTCTCGCTCGACAATTGGCATTATCAATTCTAACAGTTCATAAATTTCATCTATACTTTTCCAATCATCCACTCTTATAGCATGTTTTGGTCCGACGTGACATCCACCATTATCTATGGCTTTGTCCATTTTTTTATGTATTTGAGATATCAAATAATCATATCTCTCACTTTCCTCTTTTGAAAATGAATCTAATATATTTGTATCTGCTGTTAAATCATATAAAGAATCATATTTGCCCGTAGATGTTTCCCATTTTTCTCTACATAAATCGTAATGTTCTCTATATGTTCCTGGTTTATCTTGTTGTACTAAAGTATGTTGTATCATAATTTATCTCCTATCCCGTTTTAAATTTATTATATAAAACCTCTCCTACCTCAAATTGCCATGGATAATCAATATCAAAAACTTCCAATTCATCCATTTCAAATAACTCTGGATTTCCTTTGGTGAATGGTGTATCACCCATCCAAATTTCATCCTTAATAGTATCTATCCTTGATGCATAAAGAGTATGAGCGGCTTCATAAATTTTCTCTACCATTTTAGTATTCATAATAGTAAACCCTTCGGGCCATTTTGTAATCAAATCACCGTTTCCATTCCAATAATATTGTTTCTTCCCTATAACACCAAACAACCCATCCGAATCTGAATGCATATATTTCGCAACAAACGCATCAATAGTTTCCGTCTTTAATAACGGAGCACAAGCATTAATAAGTACAACATATTTATATGGAAGTTTATCACTCCACTCATACATTCCAGATACAGTATGTTCTTCATTGGCAGATTTCTCAGATCTATGAAAAACATTAACATCATACTTTTCACATAATTCTACTAATTCTCTTTCATATACTGAACAATAAAAATTGTCATTTGGAATGATTTTAGAATCCAATACTTTTTGTATCCCCAATCCCATCAATGTAGTATCTGAAAATGGTTTTGTCATTTTGCGTGGAACTCTTGTTGAATTTAACCTAGCTTGAATTACAAAACATATATCCTTTAAAGATTTATTTACCACGCAGTATAGCCTCCATCTATTAAAAATTCTCCACCATTACAATAAGATGACTCATTTGAACATAAAAATTTAACTATCCCATTTAGTTCACTAACATTCATCATCCGCCCAATAGGAACTCTATCATTATATTTTTTAGTAAATCTTTCTGATTGTGAATCTTTAACTCCACCAGGAATAACACAGTTCACTCTAATATTTGGTGCTAAATTAACTGCTAAATATTTAGATAACTGACGAACTGCACACTTAGAAATTGGATACCCAATATGTTTATTATCACTTCCATACATTGAAGGGTCTGGAGAAACCACGCCATATATAGATGAAAAATTAACAATAACACCTGTTTTATTTACTCGAGCAAATTCTCTACATACTGAAAACAAACTTGTTACATTCACATTTAAATATTCATTTACTGAATCCAAGGAAATATCATAAATATCATTTCCTTTTGGATAATCAGATTCTTCTATATGTTGATTCAAAGCAAATAAATTTACTAAACACTCTGCTGGATTTTCACTAAAAAACTTTTTAGCTACAGATTCGTCTGTTAAATCATAACCTAAACTTTTCGAACATCTTATAACTTTATAACCTGTTTGTTCTAAAAAATTACTTACCTCTTTACCGATAAGTCCTGTAGAACCAGTAACAATTACTCTTTGCATCAATAATAGTTTCCTATTTTTGGCATATCACATTCCGAATTACATTTTATACAGGGATTTAACTCAAAATGATCTTTCCTAAATTTATCATATAGATCACCATTCCAAATATCATATAAACTCTTTTTGTAAGAATCTCCAAGAAATATTTCATTGTTATAGTCTTCCATACACATATGAACCTCGCCATCAGACTTAACACTCATTGACATCCAGGGATGTTTACAAAATTCTGACCAGTGAACTGATTCTGTACCATAAAAATTCTCTCTCTGATCAGGTAACATTCTATTTCTTTGTTCTAAATAGTCCTTTAATGTTACATCTTTTCTATACCATTGTTGATCTTCACTTTTTAAATATATGTATACATCATGATCTTTAAATACTTCTTTTAATTTTTCGAATTCTTCTAGTTGTGTATCATCATGTCCAATATCAATCATAGTAATTATAATTGTAGTATCAAATCCTCTTTCTTCTTTTATAGATAAAACTTCCAAAGTTTTTTTATACGCTTCAGTAAAATTAGCTGCTGCACCTCTGACCTCTTTAAATTTAACATCATCTGTGCTTTCAAATGAATATTTTAAATAATTTAATCCATAACCCATCATTTCCTCTGTCCGTTCAACATTTATATTTGCTGGGGTACAACTAAAATAAGATTCAAAATCATTTTCTGATAATACTTTAACTACTTTACCTATATTTTTATCTAAAAGAGGGTCACCATATCCGTGTAACTGTATCACCTTTGGAATTACATAAAGGAAAAAATGATTTTCACTAGCTGCATCATCTGGTCTTATTCCATATGTTTTAGTTACAAATTTTTCCCATTTAGACCAAAGTTCTTTACTATGTGGTTTTATTTGAGTTACTATATCTTCATAAAAATCTTCTTCTAAAAATGTAATATCTCTTGTCATTCTACTGGTACGAGGACACATCTTACATCTCATATTACACGCATTAGTAGTTTCTATATTATATATTATGGGGTCTTTTGATCTATAACTTTCAAAAGTATTCATAACATCTTTCATAGGCAAATTTTCACCATTTTCCAATTTTTTTACAATTGGATGTGATTTCATATAAAAATCTACATCATACATTAGCTAATCTTCCTTTTAATTTCTTCTGTTAGTGAGAAATGTTCTTTACTCCAAATAGAACTAAAATTGTATTCTGAATTTTCTCCCAAGTTGTAAAGTCTAGTATCATAATTTAATTCATTTAAAATATAATTCCATAATTCTTCATATTGTCCATAATAAATATCATAAGCGTTATATTCGTTGACTTGATGTGGTAAATTAACCTTACCATCTTCAAAAGAATGTTCCATATTATTTTTATTTAAAGTTTTAGTCTTAACAGAAACTCCTGGGCATCCATCCATACCAACAAAATAAATTTCTTTAGGTTTCATCTCTAATGCAAACATTAACAATCTAGGAACACCGCCTAATTTACCATATATTCTAGTATTAAAACAACTAATTTTAGGATAATTTTCATATAATAATCTTAAATATGTTTTTTCTTTCTCCCATCTAGAATGTAATTCAAACATCAATATAGGATTAAACTCATTTACATAATTCAAAAAGTCATCACTTTGATAATCCACCTCACCACCAATAACTGCAATATCTACTTTCCTGTTCTTCAAATTGGAATTTAAATAAAAATGATTTAAAGAAAATATATAATCATATTCTAAATTATACCATTTAACTTCATTTGTAGTAGGTCCAGCTCCAACAATTAATATTTTACTATCTTTAAATTTATCAAATTCATCCAAATAATTATATACTATATCAGAACTTTCATTTAAATTATTTGTAAATGGAAATAAACTTTTTAATTGCCCTGTAGAATAAGATTTGAAGGGAGCTATATGTGAATAAAAATCCTGCATTTCAACAGTACCACGATCTTGGTCAAAAAGGCTCACCTATCCCCTCAAATGTTTTCGTACTTTTTTCTCTGATTCTGTAACCTTTATTTCTCCATCGCCCCGAGCTAGTTCTAATTCTCTAATCCCACTCATTAATTTAAATAACCCCTGTGGCTCTACTGACGACAATTGATCAGAACCCCACATTGACCTATCTAATGTAATATGTCTCTCAATAACTGAAGCACCTAAATAAGTAGCCGCTACTGAAGTGGATAGTCTAAATTCATGTCCACTATATCCCACTTCACAATTATATCTTTCTTTAAGTGTTTTGATTGCACTTAAATTCAATTCATCTATTGGTGCAGGATATGTAGAATTACAATGTAATAAAACAAAATTTCCAGCTTTTTCATAATACGGTTCTACTACAATCTTTGATTTTAACAAAACTACAGCATGATCTATCTCTTCTCTAGTACTCATACCAGTACTTAGAATTACTTTTTTATCCGTATCTCTCGCCGCTATTAATAATTCATCATTGGTCAACATCGCTGATGGTATTTTGATATATGGGATATCATACTGCATTAAAAATTCTAAACTATCTAAATCCCAGGGTGATGCAGACCAATCAATTTTTCTTTCTTTACAATATACATCTATTTCATCGTATTCTTCTTTTCCAAACTCTACCTTATATTTGTAGTCCAAATAAGTCATTTTACCCCACGGCGTTTCTCTTATTTTAGATTTCTCATCTTCGGGAACACAAACATCGGGATTTCTCTTTTGGAATTTTACTGAATCACACCCAGCCGCCGACGCAATATCTATCAATCTTTTAGCAATATCCATATCACCATTATGATTTATTCCTATTTCTGCTATAAAATATGTTCTCATTTCATCAACCCTTCATATAACTCATTTTGTTTTACTTGTTTGTCAATTGTCTTTGGGTGATATAAAGATAATTCTTCGTGTGGTGGTAGATGTGCGTATGTTTTACAACCTGTAATGTGTTCATGAACTGGTTTTACCCATCTTATACCAGGACTGTTTCTAAAAATTCTGGCCTGATAATCGGGAAAATTCACCCAACCTTTTTCTGTTACTTTCCATCCCCATTTTTGTGTCCACTCCTCGGTGAGACCTTCAACTGTATTTACTCTTGGTATCCAAACCAAATCAACATCATTCATTTCTAATATAGTATGTAGTTGTTCCATTAATGTTTCGTGTGGGATTTCATCTGCATCTAAATGAAATATATAATCTCCACTACTCATTTTCTTAGTATGATTTTTTAGGTCTGAGAAGTTACCATCAAACTCAAATGGATGCCAACTAAATTCTCCATTTACTGAATGACTTCTTAAATATTCTTCTACACCTTTATTACCGTTTTTAGAATCATAGGTGATTACTATTTCGTCTTGTAACTCTTTATGTTTTAATAAAAATGTAACTAATTTTTGTAACTCTACTTCTTCATTACAAACAGTTATGCAATAACTAATTTTCATATTCGAATCGGGTTTCTAATGCTTCCTTTAAACTTTTTGATAATTTTATAGGCTCTTTATAAACTGGAGATTTTCTAGCTTTCAGATAATCATAAGTTCTATAAAGATTATTAGATCTATTTAAAGGTTTTAAATCTCTGTAAAGCCTTCTTAATTGTACTTCCCCCATATCTCCTTTAGTTTCTAATTTTAATCCATAAATCTTATTTTTAGCATCTACTAACTCAATTTCTCCGATTTCCATTAAAAATTTTTCTATAACATCTTTGGGAACCAATGGCCTGTTACTTTCTTCTATTTTTAATCCAATCAAAAATCGTTTAGCACCAGATTTAGTTGGTACTTTTATATCTCTAGCCAATGTTAAAATAGAATGTGTCAAAGCTCTACCACTTCGTTCATTCTTATATCTAAATGAAATTATATCTCCCGCCTTTACCTTAGGCCATTGCGTGATTACTTTCATTTCCCTTTCCTTCTATTATTACTTCTATATATCGTAATGCCTCATAAAATAACACATAATTAAATTCTCTAGAATTATCCATATCTAATTCAAAATCATATTCTTTTCTCTCTGATTTAATATATTTAGCCGCTTCCCAACAATAAGTATCTTGAAAAGATTCTGGATTTTCTTTCGGATACACTACACCTTTTTCTGGAACATTTACTACAGATGGATACCAATAAATTGACCTTTCGATATCATATTGTTTTAAATCTATAACTACCTGTGGTGTATTTTTTAAATGTTTTTCCATAAATTCTGAATCATCTTCCATCCTAGCATCTGACATATAACCACATCTAAAACACATATATGATGTAAAATCTCCTTGAGATTCCTCAATACACATTTTTTCAGCATTACATACTGGACAAATTATTCTCTTTTCCACATTACACCTTTTTCAGCTTTGGAAGTTTTATTTTAGTAGGCTCTACATTAGAATCGCTAACCTTTTTAAGTTTAGGTAAATTCAGTTGTACCTCTTTCGGAAATTCTGGAACATATTTATCAAGAATCATTCCTAATTTTTCTGTCATTTTCTGTCGAGTAAAATTTCTAGCATAAATTTTCTGTCTCTGAGATTTTTTACTATATTTTTTGTATTGTTTAAAACAATTAACCAACTCTTTTTTGATCAAACCATAATCACAAGTAAACCATTGAGCTCCATCTTGATATATATTCTCTGGAAATGCATCTTTTGGAACTTCTGTTAATCTTCCTTTCAGAAGAGTAACGGCGTCCTTTTTAAGAAAATCTATATGACCACTCCAATTACTAACCAACATAGGCTTTCCAGTAGTTGAAAATTCTAAAATAGGTCTTCCAAAACCTTCTCCGTGTGTAAACATAGTCATAGCTTTTACTTTTGGATGATTATATAAAGCATTCATTTGGTCATCTGTCAAATCTCCGTGTAATAAATACACTGGGGGTAACTTCTGTCCTGGAAATTGTTTTTTAATTTGTTCAATTTTACCTAATACCTCGTGCCTATCAAGTACTGACGGAGTAGCACCTGTAGTTTTCAATATCAATGCTGGTTTATTTGGCTTTCTACCAAAAGTCTCATAAAATATTTTAATTAATGCACCAACATCTTTTCTATCATTACCTAAACCTCCCTGTAACCAATGTCCAGTAAAAAAATAACAAAAATTCTCTTTAATTTTTGATAATTCTTCGTTTATAAAATCATCTGTTGTAACTTTTCCATAAATATTCTCATTATACCCCTCAAACAATACTTCTATAGGTTTCTCTAAAAGTAATTCTCCAACCTTTTCTTTAGTTTCTTCGTTATTCTTATCAAATTTAGTCTTAACAATCCATTCTTTAGTAAATTCAGATGGAACTATATTTAAATCCATCCTATTTAACCCTTCTAACCATTCAGGTCTTACTGCGGTAAATTCAGCCCCTGCGGTGATACCTATATTATATTTACCCCACGTCTGAAATTCATTTGGAACTACAATATGAATATGAAGTTCTGGTTGCTTGTCTAAATGTGGTTGTGGTAAATACCTTTCCAGTATTTTTCTATCTTCTGGATCATTTTCATCCAAAGCATTTTGTGGTGTAGATCCCCATCTAACTGGCATTACCTTTACATCATATAAATCTAAATCAATAAGTGAATGTACTATATCTCTGGAATGTGCCCCATACCCACTTCTTGTACCTACTGGTGCTGTAACTAAACATACTGGTTTACTCATCTTCGTACCACTCATGCTCTTCCTCTTCAAATTCTTCGTCATAATCTCCACTTCCATCAAATGTATATGTATTTGTATAACTATTTTGATAATCGTCTGACATCCACACAAACTCTCCCTTGAAAGTAAAATCTAATTCTTCTTGTAATGTTATCATAAGATGTAACACTTCATCGGCATAATTATATCTCCACGGGTCTTCATTATCCCCCATAAGAATAATATTACCATCTTCAACCTCTAATACTTCCTCTATTATATTCCATTCATTAGAACCATCTGTAAATTCAAGAACTTTATCTACTCTATCTTTAGTTATTTTCTTACCATTACCTTCTAAATCAAAACTAAAACCATTATAATCACTCATTTACGCCTCATATAACTTAAATTGTTTTCTTGGTGTCCATTTCTCAAATGCAGTATCCATATCTTCTATGAATCTCTCACTCATTCTCTTAGCTGAAAGACAAGTATCTTCTCTCAACATCCACTCTCTACCTTCCAAACCAAACTTATCTCTATCTTCTTTTGGTGTCTGATACCATTCATATAATTTTTCTGCTGCATCTTCAAAACTTGGTCTATCATCAAAAATATATGGTGTTGGTACTGAACCTTGTAGTGAACGATTAGAAGGCCATACTGGTTTTGTCCAACTTCCGTGAGTAAGTCTTGGATTATCTTTCCACTTCTTTGCATCGTGTAAAGAATGTATATCTGTATAATCTTCTGCTGTCAATAATTTACCATCAAGTCTAAATCCACATTGATCTTGCATTCCACCAGTAACATTTACTGTCATTGGAGTACCCGCCATTACTGATTCTGCTGTTCCTAGTCCAAATCCTTCGTTGGAAGCCAGATTAATAGTAACATCTGCAAAATTATATAAATAATTTAAACATTCTGGAGTTAGTTTTTCCGTTGAAAATTTAACATTTTTTCCAGGTGCTACTGCATCTGCTACCGCCATCAAGTCAGTTCCATTTTCATCAATTGGATTTGTATGCATTAACAATAAACATTTATTTCTTTTTTCTTCTGGAAGCATATCTACAAATGTACTAAATGATAGTATTACATCACCTGGTAATTTTCTACGAATATTTCTAGCGTTAAAAAATACTACAAATTCAAAATCTTCAACTGGATGTTTACTTTCTTTCATAAAATTTTGATAACCTTTGTCATCTCTAGGTAAAGGTTTAAAAACATCTTGATTTATTCCATGTGGAACATAAGTTACTTGCCAATCTTCAGGTGGTTCTTGATGCCAAACATTATTAACAATATTTACAGTTTGTTTAGATATATTCATAATCAAATCACACGATTCATAATATGGTTCATTCCACATTGGATAAGGTAAATCATCCCATATATTATAATAAAAAATCGGTATCTGTGACCGAATTTCATGCTCCATAGAATATAACCAAGTCCAAAATCTTGGATCTGTATAGTGTAGAATTGCGTCTGGTTTTTCTTTTCGCATTACTGCTCTCAACAACTCTTGGTCTCCATATCCGTCACATGGATAAATCATCAAATATGGATCTTCAATTTCAGGACTTACTTGTCTTATATCATCCCGCATATCAAACACTTTACCTGTTTCTGGATGTTTAATAGCTCCACCTATCTGTACCCAATCGTAATGATTAATTGTACCTAATACAAATTCCTTCGAAACTGTACCTACTCCACTCGACATTCGTAAATCGTCTGAGAGTAGTAATATTTTCTTTTTATTCATAACATACTTCCCGAATGTTCCAATTCTTGATATTCATCAATTTTCTTTTTAAACTCTCCATCCGTTGTATATAAATCCAATGATCTATTAACAAGTTTTTGAAGAGTAAACTCATCTTCTAAACAAAACCTTTTAAATCTCTTATGAAGGCTTGTTAGAATCTTTACTGATGTTAATTTTAAATCTTCGTTCATAACATAATCTCTTATTCCATATATACATATATATAATAAATATATACTTAATTTATAATAATAACCTTTTTATTAAAGTTTTCAGCGTGATTTAGTGTATTACGAGTTCCATTTGATTCAACTCCCTCTGGTATAAAACCTACAACCATATCACTATAATTTGCTATCTCTTTATTCCTTTTAAAGTAATTCCATACTGCATATGGTTTACCATAATTAAATGCTTCCCTGATACAAAATTGGTTATGTGGAAAATGTGCTGGTGGAAATTCAACATATCTTAAATCCAACTCCATTGATACCTGTTTAGCAAATTTATCTGCTCCATATTTACATCCACCACTAACAATTTCCAATTTATCACCAAACTGTTCTTTACATTGAAAAATAAATTCTTTTATTTTTAGTTTATTATCGTACTTACGACTACCTACTATCGCCACTTTCATTATAATTATGGTCTGTCCTTTTTTGTATTTTTTTAGGTTTGGGTCCAGTTGTAAAACTTAAAATTTCATCAAAATGTTTAATACCGTCCACTATTTTAGATTTATCAATATAAGAATATGAAAATCTACTATTATAGCCTGTTTTATTCTCATAAGTATATGGGATTATATCAAACCAAATAAAATCCTTTGGTGAATTTACGAAAGATGTTCTAATAACCGTTCTAAAATGTTGTCTAGATTCCCAATTTTTAATAAACTCCTTTAACTGTCCCAAATCTTTCTTATCGTCAGTATCATACCACAAATATAAAGTTATGGGTGCCAAACTTTTTTTATATATTTTTTCTAACTGTTCTATATTAGTATTTAAATTTTCTATAAAATCTGGTAAATAAAACCTTAGAGTTACTCTCATTCTATTCATTATTTTATCCCTTCATCGCAATACTCAGTTTGATTGAATTCACAAAATCTACAAGTTTTTTTACTTGCATTTTTTAAATAATCCTTATGTTTATGCTCTCCACCATCAAATCCATCATCCAAGAAATCACTCAAATTTTTTACAACTTTATTTATAGACGGTGTTCCATTAGCCGGAACAAAAGATTGAACTCTTTTCTGCGGCCAATCCACATTTTCATATAATTTTCTTTTAACAATAAAATATTCTACATCAATTTTGTCCATTGGTGTATCAAATTGTTTAGAATAAAACTGTTTGTATAATAATAATTGGTCTGTTTTTTTCTTATCTGTTTTCATCCACTTATTCCAACCCATTGTGGAAGTTTTAATATCTATAATTTTTATCTTCCCAGTTATTTTATTCTCAAGGATCAAATCAACAAACCCCCTAAACCCAATTAAATCTGTAAGTGGATAATTTAATTCTGTCTCTATACCCCGTAAAACCCATCCTTTTTTAGAAAAATAATCACCTCTACGTTTTTTAAGAAAATCTAAAATAGCGACACCATCTTTCCAAAACTCTGTTAATTCTTCGGGAGTAGTGAAATGTTCTGCTCCATCTACTTCCATAATTTCGGCATATAACTTTTTCATTTTAGACAACAACATAGTATTCAAATCTAATTCATTAGCCGCTTTAGCTGATACTTCATAAATAGTCTTAACCCAAATCTGCATAATTTCATGCATACTTGTTCCAAACATTGTATGAATACTATCCGTAAAGGTAGATAATCTATCAATATAATTTAATTTCCATCTATGTGGACATTGTGACCACATAGAATATTGAGAATAACTAACTTTTAATTTTCCAGACAAATTACTTACCCCACTTACCACGATTTACTATTGTTGCCATAATACCATAGTTACTAACATCGAGATAGGCATCTTCAATAGGTTCGTCTTTTACAGCTGACTTTCTGTTATTCAACAGTAATGTTTTAACTCGTTGTATTTTGTCATTCATCCTGAAAAAAAGACCGATTAGGGATAATCTTACTTCTTCTGGTGTTTGTAGTTGTGTACCGACTGAAATATTACCTGGACCATAATCGTGTTGTTTATGTAAAAACAATTCATATTGTTCTTTTTGTATCTTCTTAAACTCATTGGTCATTTCAGGCCATTCTTCTTCCATCAAAGTAACAACTGACTTATCACCATTAGCATTACCATATGTTTCTTCTAACGACACACCTTTTTTTGTACTTGACTCTTTAATAACTTTCATTTTATAATCCCATTTGTTTTAATTCTTTATTGGCATAACCATACTTTGAAACTAACTCTCTAATTTGTTTTTTTGATAATAGATTTAAATAATCTTCTGATTCTGACTGACTTATTTGAAAATATTCTGAGAATGTCTGAATAACTTGTTTACTATAAATAGTTCCTTTTTTCTTCTTAATATATTTTAAATACTGCTTACCCTTCGGTAATATACTGGAATATACAACATAAAGTTGGTACGAGTCAAGCTTTAATTTCTGTATTTCATTAACAAAATCAGTCCACTCCATCTTCATAGATAGAAAACGGTTAATCATATAATTAGACCATTGTTTCTTCTCTCTATCGTTTAGAGAATCCCAATAACCTTTGGTCTGTTTTGACGTAATATGATTTATGTGATCAAATAGTGATTTTAATTTCATGAATTGAAACCTTTTAAATAAATAGTATATTAACTATCCAAATACTATAATTATTTTTTAAGTATAACAATATTAATTTCACAGTAATATGTGTGAAATTTTTAATTTAAATGAATGTGGATTTAATTATTATTAATAATTAAATTTAAAATTATAACTTATCCGATATCCAATCATTCGCGACAGTTAGTTTTTCTGCCGAAGTAAATTCTACTGGATCCTCTCCAGGATATGTAATATCACTACTGGTCACGTGGGCCTTGAAATCATCACTTGAAACTACCACAGCATCACCCGGCACATCTGTATCAAGTGCACTTCCATATAAAAAAGACCCCGATGGGAAATATCCACCATCTATTACATATGATGGTATGGTAGAACCATCTTGAAGTTCATATTTTACAATTACAGTTGCCATTGTGATCTCCTATTTAATTCCATTTTTTAATTGTTTTTTATTTTCCGACGGATTCTCTAACAAATCTTCTGTTTTACCATATAATCCACTATTTAATCCAATCAAACCTTCTCGTAAACCTTTTAATTGTTCGGCCTCAAGTGCTATTCTATCAATATCAAGTAATCCACTCTCATTCAACATCGAAACTTGAAATTTTTCATTCAAAACGGGCCTTTCTTCAATATGTTGAATAGTTTCCCAAACACTCTTAGAGATTCCAGTAATTCTAGATTTGGCCTCCCATAGTGCCTGATTTTCTATATTCCATTTCCAATATTTGGGCATTTCTTCCTGATATTGTTCATTAGTTGGGACGATCCCATCATTCATTTCTATCAATTTGACTCTCATTTTTTCAAAATTATTACACATAGATAATTTATTTTGAAGTGCAACCTCATCAAGAAATCTTTTGTTTTTTAAAGTTAATATCCATAAATCTGTAAATTTTTCTTCAAACTCACCGTTAGCACCAGTACGAATTGTTATTTTTTTCTCTCCCCGTTCCAATGCCTCTTCATATTCTTTTATAAGTCTACTCGATTCCTCTATGTCAGTACAAAATCTAATTGATTCACTCAGAGAGAATACATACTGTCGCATCATAAAATGGAAATTATGTGCTATGAACTGTCCCTCTTTCATTACTGTGAATTTCTCCACATCGAAATCCGATTTCAACTGTCCCATCTCTATAAACTGTGAATATAAATCTTCCATTTGTCCTTGATGGGATTCTCGAATTTCCTCCAATTTAGTAATATCATATTTTTTCTTCATTATTATTGTTACCTTTATTTATTTAATCAATTATATCCAGTTTCGGATTCTGACACCCCATGACCACTTCGATTGCCAATTAAATCACCTTTATCTGAACCATTTCCGGAAGTGGTTGTGTTGTTGGTGTATTCTATTATATTATAGTTACTTACGGTATTATTGTTATATCCACCCATAAAATGTGTATAACCGTTATCACCTGAACCACCTGAGAGATAATATCTCCCCACAGTTAAATCACCCTTATCCGATGCATTTGCAGTTGAAGTGGTATCTGATATATAATCCGTGACGTTTTGTGTTTGACTAGTCGAGGATTTGAATCCACCAGCGTGAAAAATATATGTAGTTCCACCACCCCCACCATCGCCATTCGCATACCGGCCTGTGGTTAAATCTCCCCTATCCGATGCTGCTGCGCTACCGGCTGATGAAACGTTACAGTGTGTAATATAGTTCACTTCATGTCCTGAACTTGCCCTTCCACCGGCACCGAATGAATAACCACTATCTCGACTATTTCCCATTCCGGCAGGATCCCTAAGTGCCCAGGGATAATCCCCGGCATCCGATGCATTACCAGTTGTACTCCCCATATTGATATAATCGATTACATTTGTGGGTGGAGATCCACAAAAACAAAATCCATACGTAGCTCCTTGTCCAGACATAGACGCCCGTCTAGACACCGTTAAATCTCCACCATCTGATGCATTACCAGATACCGTAGTGGCAGTAGAATATTGAATAGCATTAGTATTACCGCCGTTATATCCACCAAGAGTAAATTTATAACTTGCACCACACACTCCAGTGGTAAATGCTATTGATTGTGCCAAATCCGATGCATCGGTAGCGTTTGTTGCACCATTATCCCCATCAAAATATTGAATCGTGTTGGTTCTGGAACCATTCGATTGTGCACTCGATCTACCGCCCATCGCCCAAATGTATGCACCCCCACTCTTATTATGGGTTAATACTCCATTTGCAAAAAATGTAAAGTTTTTGTCTAGAGAAAAAATATAAGTCTGGAATTCTTCTTTTTTAACTTCAAGTTCACCTGTTTTCTCGTTTATTGATTTCTCAACTTTCGGTGAAATTACATTTATTTCAGTGATGGTTTCTTCTACTAAGTCATCACCATTCAATTTAAAAATAGTATCACCGATTTTCAATTTGTCTACAGGCATATCATATCTAGATAATGTCAAATGTGGTTTAAACGAACACCACCCAACATTTTTAACATAATGTGGATGATCAAAGGTATTGGTGACCGAAGTGTTGTCTGAAAATGATATTCTCACAATATCATCATGTAATGGTTGAATTAACGATTTAACGGTAGATTCTTCAATTTTTTCAGTTTTTTCATTCCACGATTTTACCACGTCCCCCACAACTACATCTTCTATATTTTTTTCTTCACCATCATGCATAGTTACCTTAGTACCTGCAATAAAACACCATGCTCCCAGACTCACGTTATGAACAAAATAATTATTTCCAAAATAATTATCATAATTATTTACATCAATTCCATACGTTTTGGCTGCCTCATTAACAACCTCTACATCACGAATTTCTTCAATCTCATAATTATTCTTTAAAATGACATCCCCAACTTCAATCTCTGATGCTGGTTTAAATTTCCAAGAATTCTTATGTAATACACATAAATTTGCACTTTTCGTAAAACGATTCCCATTAATAACAACATACCCATAAGTCATTTTCCCCACCACTCCACGAGCCGTAGATTCCAACTGTTTTACGGTTGATAAATTAATTTGATCAGAAACCCACTTCTTCCAAACTTTATTTTTCTGTAGTGATTTTATATCATAACTCAACAATTTATCCCCTGGTAAAATATTTTGTATTTTTTTAGTAGAACCATCGGATAATAATATATCAGTATCTTTTAGAAAACTATTCCCATATGTATCATACTGTTGATATTCAGTTTCCGATATCTTCTCATAAAATTTAGCACTAACGAATGGTTCAGTATTAAGTGGGATAGCGGTGGTGGGTGTTATTAATGAGAGTCCACGTAACTCTATATTATAATTCTCAAATTCATCAAATTGGTCTGAAACTATAAAATTTTCTAAATATTGATTTTTATTCAACTCACTTTTATATGTATCGGTGAACTCCAATCCCATTGTTCTATCAATTGTGGAATTTTTAATCACATAGTTTGGGAAAATATCATTTAGGAATACTGTATTATCGATTGTTAATCTACTGAGTTCATTTTCCTTTAAGAAGGTCAAAAATGATTTTTTATTTGCGGCAAATCCATCAATTTTAGACTCTGGATCAAACGAAAATCGTAATAAAAATGTATCATTATCAAAATTGATAGTTGAATTATCTTGAGTCACTTCCAACCCAATATTAAAAGTTTTTAATTTATCTTCTAATATAGACATAAAATCAGTTGAAGGATTTTCTTTATCTTTTACTGGAATGTCATACATTTTGCTAACCAAGGCAATAACTTTATTATATTTATTTTGAACGAAGAAATCTACCAATGTATCAAAATTAAAATATGGAATGTATTCTTTATAAATTCCAATATGAGTATTCAATTCTAATATTTTTAAATTATCATTTTGAGGAATGAAATCATATGCAACTAATACTCCCTCATGTTTCTTATTTTGCCAATAAGAATGTCCAGTAAATAGTTCCGAAATGTTTATTATTTCATCATTTAATTTGGAAGTATATGTTTTTTTATTATATTTTAATCTATTGTTCATATTAATTTGCAACTCCAATATTTACGTTGAATGAAATTGTCGTGTCCTAAATCTAATATAGTCTAAACTCTATTACATCTATAAATATGTATTTATCAAGTTTTACATTAAATATTTGCAACTATAGAATCACAATCTGTCTTGGAGTTTTCAAATAAAATTTTAAATTTATCAGTTGATATTTTAATGTTTGGTGTATCAAAATCATGAATATATATATTATTGTTATCAAATCCTACAACCGGTACATAATGTAATCCCCGGTTTGGGAAATTTAATAGACAAATTATTGGGATACCAGAATTAATCCAACTTTTAATAGAACTAATAGTTACTTTCTTAACAATCAAATTTAAATTTAATTTTTCAATATCAATTAAATTTTTATCCAATATACTCTTATATCGGGGTGATATATCAAAATTCAACACATTGGTTTTAGAATATAAAGTTGAGGAAAGTCCATACATATGTAATAATAATAATATTTCTGTTGATAATAATGGTCTATCCTCGATTACTCCCAATCGATGTCTCATCTCATTGACCCCCACAACTATATCAAAATATTCCAATATCATTTTTGCCGAAATAAATCCACATTCATTTAAATTAGTTTGAGTATAATATGGAACAATTAGATTCATCTGGCCACCCACCCACATCGTGTAAACAATGAATATCCTGCAACATTCCAATCATCAACTTTACAGTAAATTTCTTTTATGTTTTTTCTAAATGTTAAATTCATCATACTATAAACCAACCCAGACCCAATTCCATTTCCCCTATGATCCTCATGAACATATAAATTACAAAGTTCCTTAATTACAGGATTATACCAAACCCATCCAAATATTTTATCATTATTCTCTATTACGTTAAAATCCCATTTGTCATTTATTCTATGAATTGCATCATCAACATCCCACATTTCTTTCCAGTTCAATTCTGTCTGAAACTCATCAATGGCATATTGTAAATTTTCCACATTTAGTGTACTGACATTTAATATATTTAATTTCACATCCACTGGAATATATTGTGAAAAATTATAACATAAATTATACATTTAAATTACATTTCATATTTATATTTAAACTCTTTTATATCATTATTTGCTAAAGCATATACCTTATCAATACTCACATCATCATAATAATAACTATAATGTTTTCTATCAATTGAATTTTCCACATTTAAATTCCCATTAAAAATACTATTAAAATCAGATTGGATAGTTTCATATTTACCTACAAAATCCAGTTCCGATGTACCAAAATCAACCTGTTGAAGTGTTCTATATGGGAAATTATCTAACCAACTTTTAAATTCATATTTTTTTGCAACTAAAGTGGTCAATCTATCTGGAAACATTTCCTGGTATGTTTTTGATTTATTATAAAAATATAATGACACAAATCTATCCCAGGGATTTCTTACAAAAGTAAATTTAAAATACTCTTTATAGATAGTATCCAACTTCCTAATATGCCTATGGTAATCTAAAGGTGATGGTGGGGAGTTAACTATCTTATCATGGAGATTTAAACAAGATTTAATACTTGTCCCACCGGTTCTTGGAATATGAATAAAAATAATTTTTTTAGTTTCATCTATATACACTAATTTGGATCCAACCCACTACCTTCTAACAATGATTTTGGTACTTGTCCACAATTTCCACAACTATAAACTTGAATTGGCACTAGTCCTTCTTGACCTGTTGGTGATAAAATTGCAGAAACTCTTTTAATCACAAATGAAGTGATAAAAAGATAATTTCCACAATCATCACATTTTATAGTATCAGCTTTTGATAAATCTACTGACTGTTTTGCTTTAGGAAGTGGTTTCATTGGTTTAGTACTCATTTTTCTAACTCCTTTAATGTAACTGTTGCAACACCATGTTTCTGTACCACTAATGTAGTACACTTTTGAGCAAATATAATTGCTTCATATATATTATTTGAATCTAAATACCCTCTAACTAATCCTGCCAAAAATGTATCCCCCGCTCCACTAACATCCTTTACAGGAACTTCTTTTACTGGGAATTCTTTTCCCTTATATCTACATCCCCTACTTCCCAACGTAACTATAAGTTTATCTTCAAATCCTTTTTCTGATAACATCTCATGGTTTTTCTGGTATTCTAACTCATTTATCTTAATAAAATCTGAGTCTTTAATCCACTTACCAAGTTTCTTTTTGGTATCAATAAATACATTCTTATTGTTTTCACAAATATGTTGAATATCTGATACTTCTAAAAACCCTTTACAATAATCTGAAATAATAATAGCATCATAATAATTTTCAGTCGTTGAACCAAATCCAAATGGAGGTCTTTCAAATTTATTCTTTGTAATACCTTTTAATAAAGTTTCTTCAATTCTTTCACAATAATCATGTTCATCAACTCTTAATACCATTTGACCTGAACGATTTTCTACATATCTTTTTTTAATAATACTATTTTTATTTGTTACGGTATGAATGTGCATATCTAATGATTCGACATTATCTGCAACATTTCTTGCCATACCGCCATTTGATTCTTCATGTGTTGGTTTAAAAACTGGTACTGGTGCTTCAGGACTAATTCTTTCTATATCACCATAAATAAAAACATCCTTACAACTATCTCCTATAACTAATACATTCATATTAATCCTTTAATAAATCTGTCATATTAGTTCCCATAAATCTATCTTGCCAATATGACTTTTTAACATTCTCATTTAATATTCTCACCAAATCACTATAATTTGAATGACTCTCCTTCCAAACCGCCTTCTTTTCATATTCTTTATCTGTAAAAGTTCCCCAATTTGTAATCTTAGAAAAATAAACATAAATACTTTTATTTCCACTTTCTTTTACTAATTTATCTCTAAGTTTTATCAACTTTGGTATTTCTTTATAATTTGTATCTTGAACTACCATACTCATCCCAAACCAAGTAACTTCTTTTGGAATAAATTTTAAATTCTCCATTAATTGATCCCAATCTCCACCTCTCCTAACTTTTTCATAAGTTTCTTTAGTTGCCGCATCAATAGATATTTCTGCATCTGAAACTAAGTCATGAACATCTGACATTTTATCCCACAATTCTTTTGTCCACTTTACTCCGTTAGTGTGAAGTCTAATATTTTTTACACTCGGAAAATTCTTTTTCTTAAAGTTCAATAAAAATTTTCTTAATGTTGCACTTCCAAATGGATCCCCTGTTCCAGTAATATATAACTTTCTCGTTCCCTCTTGTATAACTTTAATTACTGAGTTTTGTATTTTTTCAATTAACTCAAATTCTTTTCCTCTCGGTGTTATTAAATCTTCTCTACAAGATGGACAAGATAAATTACAACTTCTATCATAATCCATTTTCACAACATCTGGAGCCAAGGATAATTCTGTTAATTGTTTTTCTATTATATTACGATGATATTCACCTTTTTCTTTATATAACAACTCTATATCTTTCATTTTTCTAACTGATGGAGCTGATTCAATAGAGCCTACATTCGGTTTACTATGTACATTTTGTAAATGTGGACATAAATTTTCATTACAGTATTTAAATGAACCATCTAAAATAGATTTTCTAAACTCTTGAGCCTTTTCACCATTCCAAACATCTTCCCATTTATCTTTATAAATATTCCCAAAATCATATCCAGCTGGATTGGTATCATCTTTCAACCAACCAGGACAACAAGGATAAACATCACCATTTACATTTGGACTACTTTCTGGTTCTCCAGTATGTCCTATTTCAGCCCATCCACCCATTGCAATAGAACAATATAATTTATCATTAAAATTCATTAAATTATTTCATCAATTAATCCATACTTTAAACAAGTTTCAGCATCCCACAATAAATCATGTTTCAATATCTCGTCAAGTTTTTTCATTGGAACTTTTGTATATTCTTTATATACATTTTTAATTGTTTTCATCATTAAATCAAGATTCTGTTTCTCATCCTCAAACTCTGAATATTTACCCCAAAAATTTGTAGATAACTGATGAATCAACATATAAGAATTTCTACTCATAAATCGTTTACTTCCAACTACCGAAATAAATGTGGCTGCACTTGCACAGAATCCATCTATATAAGTATGAACTGGAATTTTACATCTCAATATAGTATCCATTGATGAAATACCAGATGTAATTGATCCTCCTCCAGAATTTATAAATAAATGTACATATGGCGGTTCAATATCTAAGTTATTAGCTAAACTAAAACTTTTAGATTGTAACTCTCCTACTTTCTTATTAAGTTCTACTGCACTATCGCGATTTACTCCTGCATAAAAATAAATTTTATTTTCAATTACTGCTATATGTTTATAATCCCCTTCACCACCACGTTTTTTACTTGGTTTTACTCGATCTTTATTTGGAATTTCTCCCCAATACTTTTCTTCTTTCATCGTACCTCCTGTAATATTTCAATTAACATTGCCATCGCATTTATTTCTTTATCAACTACTTGACTATCTGATTGTTCATATTTAGCTATTAATAATATAACTTCCGCAATATGTCCACTACCATAACTATCTACTTCATCATATAGTAATCTAAAAAAGTCTGCAAAATCTGAAACTTTTGCGTCTGCCAGTATTTGTCTTATTTCAGTAAATGTTTCTTTTTTAGATTTACTAGATTTTAAAACTTCTAATATTTGTAACTTATAATCATTTAAAATAATCTCTCTCGCATCCATCCGTAAAATACCATCTACAACCTGTCTTTGTGATGTATTTATAACCTTTCTTATATCTGGATATGCTCCATTAATAATTGTAGCTATATCATCCACTTCAAATTTTACATTCTCATTAGTTAATATTTCAGATAAATGTACTGCCACTTCTTTTTTGGATGGTGGTACTATCTGAAATGATTGACACCTAGATTGTATTGGGTCAATAATTCTTTCTACATAATTACAAGTTAGAATAAACCTACAATGTCTACTAAATGTTTCCATTAGGTTTCTTAATGCAGCTTGAGCGTTAGGTGTGATGTAATCACACTCATCTAAAATAATAACTTTTAACGATTGAAATCCTAATGTAGATGCAAAACCTTTAACTTTATCTCTAACTGTATCTACACTATTCTCATCAGATGCATTTATATACAAATATTCACATTCTATAGACTTTGTAATAATCTTTGAAAGCGTGGTTTTACCAGTACCTGCTCTACCATAAAATAATAAGTGTGGAGGATCATTAGTTTCTATAAAAATACTAACTTTAGATTTTAAATGTTCATTCCCAATATAAGTATCCAATGAAGTAGGTCTATATTTTTCATTCCAAATGCCGTGATGTTCTATTCCCAAAAATCAAATCCCTTTTCTGCTGTTTCTATTTTTATTTTTTCTTTTAAAATTCTAGACCTTGCTATCTTGCAATAGTTTTCTGAAATTTCAAATCCAATATATTTTCTATCTAGATTTACTGATGCTACTGCAGTTGTACCACTACCCATAAATGGATCTAATATTACATCATCTTTATATGTCATAAGTTTAATAGCCTTAACTGGTATATCAAGACTAAAATTTGCTTCTGTCATACCTCTAGTTTCTGCAAAATAACCCCACAACCCAGACACAACTTCAATAAATCCCTTTTTATCCTCGTCGGAATCAGTCCAATAAGATTCACCTTTTTCTAACTTTTTCCATTGGTCTTTATATCCTATCAATACACATTCTTTAGGATTGTGCATATATGGTGCTGATGCAGACAACCAACTTCCCCACGCAGAAAATTTTACCTTCTGTGGCGCTTTTTCATCCAAATCCGCAATTCCAGCAAAACCATATCCTATATCTTTCATCATTTGATGATATTCTGAAGATATATATACTCTATTGTGTCCACCAAGTTTTTTCATATTAACTTCATATGGTATATTTACTGCAATCCTACCATCTGGTTTTAACACTCTGTAAATTTCTGTCAACCAATCTTTAGAAAATTGCATATAATCATCTAGTCTTAGAGTATCATTATGTACATCATACTCTATCCCTACATTATATGGTGGTGAAGTTACACAAAGATCTATAGACTCATCTAATACATGAGTTTTAAGGCCTTCTATACAATCTAAATTGTATATATAATTAGTCCGCACTTTGAGTCGCTACTAAATGGTAAATTGCGTGATAATTATCTACTTTAAATGTAATTTTGGCTAATCCTTGTGTAGAAATTTCTAATTTTCCACCACTACATTCTTTATTAGCTTGTAGAATTTTACCAAAA
>Ga0209047_1000255_pt1 | contig 52471 bp, 49 predicted proteins | sample SaaInlV_165m_DNA_3_FD_184681 | JGI IMG/M metagenome (GOLD analysis project Ga0209047, IMG submission 184681) | Marine microbial communities from expanding oxygen minimum zones in the Saanich Inlet - Saanich Inlet SI037_S3LV_120m_DNA (SPAdes)... | ecosystem: Environmental > Aquatic > Marine >...
GGCCGACCCAGGCGATGATATCCTGGTTCATGATATGGCTGGATATCCAGCGCCCGGTTTTCTCGTCCTTGATCGGGCTCACCCAATGGGGAATGCGCTTTTGCACGTAAGGTTCGCGCTCCTTCGGCACCCGGTTGAAGAACCAGCCGACGCTCAGCGTGTTCTCGTCATCCACCGGCACCCGCCATTCAAAATGGCCGCCGGTGAACAGAGCGTAAGGCCATAGGCATACCCGCCCGACAGTCCACAAGGGATCGTTCTTGTCGGCGCCTTCGCGTATCCGGTGGTAGGTGAAGCCATGCTCGAACTCACCGAAATCCACTTCCAGATGCTTGGCCGCGTAAGGCCCCTCGTCACCCTTCAGCCGCTTACTCCAATTGTCGTGCATCCATTCGAAATGGACCGGATCGATTGAATTTTCCTGGCATTGGAACCAGTTGCAATCGATGTCGGCAAAGACAATCTGGGCGAAACCGTTTTCCCACAAAAACGGCTCGTAATTGGGCAGCAGCGGCGCCGGTAAGGGACCCATATAGGCCCAGAGGAGGCCGGCCATGGCCTGCACCTGATAGGCCTTGATCTTGACCTGGGAGCGCAGCTTGCCCTCGGGATCGATGGTATCTTCGTAAGGCTGATGGATGCAGGTACCGTCCTGGTCAAACAGCCAGCCATGGTAATTGCAGCGCAGCCCGCATTCCTCGACATAGCCGTAAGATAAATCGGCGCGGCGGTGCGGGCAGTGGCGGTCAACAAGGCCGTAAGTGCCGCTCAAATCCTTATAGAGGGTCAAATCCTCGCCCAAAAGCCGGATCGGCTTGGTAGCCGTGTCTTCCAATTGGGTCTCGGCGGCAAACGGGTGCCAATAGCGGCGCAGCAACTCGCCCATGGGTTTACCCGGACCCACTTCCATTAATTTGCGGCTTCTGGCTTCTTCGAGCATTGGAACTTCCTTCATCAACTTCGCGGCGGCCTATTTACCACACGAGACCAGATGCAAAGCAACCCAATTTAACATGGAAAATTTCAGGCCGAACCGGAACCTTGACCAGACCGGCCTGGACCGACAAGGTTCCCCGACCATAAATCTGGGGGCATTATCCATGCGCTATCTGCAACGGGGATTGATCGAGCACAACAAGGACAAGGCGGCGCAAGGCTACACCCTTTACGTTCCGCAGTTCCATCCCCACGCCTTGTTGATCGGTATGGACGGCGAGGTGGTGCATCAATGGGACCTGCCGGGCCAGCCGGGCAATTACGGATACCTTCTGGACAACGGCAATCTTCTGGTCGCCACCTGGTCCGGCGGCGGCCCGGACGGGTTTGCCGCCAGGGGCGGGCTGATCCAGGAGATCGACTGGGACGGCAATGTGGTCTTCGAATACCGCGATGAATTCCAGCATCACGATTTCCGCCGGACCACGAGCGGCAACACGATCTATTTGGGCTGGGAAGTTCTCCCCGATGAAGCCGCCGCCGCCGTTCAAGGCGGCCAGCCCGGCACAGAAACCGAGGCCGGCATCTGGGGCGATTATATCCGCGAAGTGGACGCTGGCGGCAACACGGCGTGGGAGTGGCATGCCTATGATCATCTGGATTTCGGCGCCTACCCGCTGCATCCGCAAAGCAACCGGCGCGAATATGCCCACGCCAATACGGTGCGGCCTTTGGACGACGGCAACGTGCTGGTCTGTTACCGTCATATCGATGTATTGGCGGTGATCGAGCGGGCTACCGGCAAATATGCCTGGGAGCGCCACGACGCCGATTGGGGCGGCCCCCACGATGCGCAGGTGCTGGATAACGGCAACATGATGGTCTTCGCCAACCGGGGCGGGCGCATACCGCGGGGCTCCAAGATTATCGAGTTCGATATGCAATCGGGCGATACGGTCTGGGAATATAAGGGCAATCCGACGCACAGCTTCGACAGCCACTATATCAGCGGCTGTCAGCGCTTGTGGAACGGCAACACGCTGATCTGCGAGGGGCTCTGGGGCCGCTTATTCGAAGTCACCGAAGCGGGCGAGTTGGTCTGGGAATTCATCAACCCGATCACCATTGCCCGCGAGATGGGGCCAACGGCAGGCGATGTGAGCACCGTTTTCCGCGCCTACCGCTATGCCCCGGACGGCCCCGAAATCAGGGGCCGACTGGCCTAGGTTCTAGTCGCGCCGCTCCAATCCGGCGGCGGCGCGCCCGGCGATGGGCCGCGCCCAAAACCAGATCAAGACTGCCAATATGGCTCCGATACCGACTGTGATCTGCAATCCGGTTTCCGATGCGACCAAACCCATCACCAGCGCGCCGACCGAGGGCAGGCCGAACGACGCCGCCAAATACAGGCTCAGCACCCGCGCCCGGTATTCCGGCTCCACCACGTTTTGCACCAGGGCCTGAGACGAGATGCCGCCGGCCAGCAGGAAAAAACCGACGGCGACCATGGCGACGACACCGACCCAGAATATTTGCGTCGCTGCAAAGACAATAAGCGCGATGGCGGTCACCAAAAAGGCCCACACCGTCATCCGGGTCAGCCCGGTGGTTTCGCCGCGCCGGGCCAGCCATAGCCCTGAGATCGCGGCGCCAAAACCTAAGGACGACAACAGCGTTGACAATCCGCCCGGCCCGCGCCCGAACACCTCCACCGCAAAACCGGGCAACAGCTCGATCACCGGACGGATCAGGAACGTCGTTGCCAGTATCATGATCAGGATGATGCGGATGCCGGGATGCAAGGCCATATACCGCAAGGCGTCCCAGATCTCGCCGAACATATGGCGGTGCACCTGTCCGGCCCTTGGATTGGGCACTTCGGGAATGCGAATGAGGACAAGAACAAAGATCGCGTAGCTGATGACATTGAAGGCTATGGCGGTCGCCACATTGGTCCAGATGATCAGCCCGCCGGCGATGGCCGGGCCGATCAGGCGGGCCAGATTGAAGGTCGCGGTGTTGAGGGCAACGGCCGCCGAAAGGTCTTCGCGCGGCACCAAATTGTTGATGATGGTGATCCGCGATGGCCCCGAGCCCGCCTCCAACGTGCCAATCAGGGCCGATAAAATCACAATGGCCATAATGTTGATCTGATCGATGACGATCAGCCCGGCGAACAGGGCGGCGGTTATGCCCGATCCGAAGGCGGTTACGCGCATCAGCCGCACCAGGCCGATGCGGTCGGCGAAGACGCCGGCGAAGATGGGGACGACCGCCGTCGGGAACAAATCGGCGAAGGCAACAACGCCGAGCCAGGCTTCCGATGCGGTCAGCTCCCAGGTAAGCCAGCCAACGGCGACCCGGTGCGCCCAGCGCCCTGCGTTGGAAATAGCATTGCCGGCCCAAAAATTCCGGTAGCCGGGCGTGGCGAGCGCCCGGGCGATGCCGCCAAATAGGAATGATATGCTCATGAGATGTAAAGGCTAACCAATCGGCGAAAGCGGAACAAACCCAACAGCAAACTTATGTGTATTAATGTGTATCCAATTTTACTTGCCAGATAATTATGTGTATAATACACACTATGGATAGCAGAAATGTCATTCGCGGGATTGAAGCAGACGGCTGGTATGAAGTTGCCCAAAAGGGATCGCACAAACAGTTTAAACATCCAACCAAACCAGGGCGCGTCACCGTTCCTTCCCCAAAAAAGGATATCCCCTTAGGAACGTTAAGAAGCATAGAAAGACAAGCTGGAATTAAGTTTTGAGTATTGCGCCACAGCCACAAGGGCCAAAAAAAATATATAGGAGTGTCCAAAATGTCTGATTTTATTGCCCTTCTCCGCAAGGATACGGGAAGCGATTTTGGTGTGGAATTTCCCGACTTTCCAGGATGTATCACCGCAGGTTCCAATTTAGATGAAGCCAAGGACATGGCGATTGAGGCTTTGACCTTACACATTGAAGGCATGCTTGAAGATGGTATTTCATTGCCGGGCCCTTCGTCTCTGGAAACCATTATGGCGGATTCCCAAAATTCCGATACCGTGGCATTTTTGGTCCACATCCCCTTCGCCAAGGAAAAGGCAGTTCGGGTTAATGTTACATTCCCTGAATCAATTCTGCATAGGATCGACGCCAAAGCCAAAGAGCGCGGCGAGACCCGCTCAGGTTTTTTGAAAGATGCGGCGGTTAAAGAATTGGAAATCAGCTAATACCATCCGGGCTATCCCGATAAGTTTGTGCACGGCGTCCAAAGCCGCTTTTGATTGCGCCCGGCTTTGCTTCGTGGCTAAATCTGTGCCGAAGCAATTTGCAAAATTATCAGGGGATTGGGTAGTCAATCATGGATGCCAGCACAAAAACCGGCGAGACGGTCGCCGAAGCTTATCTTACCGCCCTTTATGATCAGGGCGTTCGCCACGTCTTCGCCAACGGCGGCACCGACTTTGCGCCGATCATCGAGGCCTTGCTGCAAACCAGCGATGCCGGCCGCAAGGTGCCCAATTTTGTCACTGTGCCACATGAAAATGTCGCCATGGCGATGGCGTCGGGGTACTACAACGTCACCGGAACGCCCGCCGCCGTCATGGTCCATGTGACCGTCGGCACCGCCAATGCGCTGTGCGGGATCATGAATTCCTACCGGGGCCGTATCCCCATCCTACTGGCCGCCGGGCGCACGCCGCTGACCGAAACCGGCCATGCGGGATCCCGCGATATCGGCATCCACTGGAGTCAGGAAACCTTCGATCAAGCCTCCATGTTGCGCGATTACGTTAAATGGGATTACGAGCTGCGCGCCGGACAGCCGGTCGGCACCATCGTCGGGCGCGCCCTCGACATCGCCATGACCGAGCCCAAGGGGCCGGTGTATATGACCCTGCCGCGCGAGGTTCTGGGCGGAGAAAATTTGGATGCGGGGCCGAAGCGCCGGGACCGGGCATTGGGCGCAACGCCGCCGGCGCCGTCCTTAGATGCGGTCGAGCGGGCCGCCGATATGATCGCGGCGGCGACGCGTCCGCTAATCATCGGCGGTTATGCGGACGGCTCGGCGGAGGCATTTTTCGCGCTCGCCGATCTGGCCGAAACCCACGCCATCGCGGTGGCGCAGGTCATGGGGGGCTCCACCTTGCCCTCGTCCAGCCCGATGAACCTCGGCATGGTCAGCCCGGAATTGTTCGATTGGGCCGATTGCATCATCGTCCTGGAAGCGCCGGTTCCCTGGATACCGAAGACCGCGGGTCCAAAGCCGGATGCCAAACAAATCCATATCGGCTCGGACCCCTTGTTCTCCACCTATCCGCACCGAGGCTATGAGATGGATTTGTCCATTACCGGCACGGCCGAACAGACGGTGCCGCTTTTGAATGAAATTCTCGCCACAAAGCTCGGCAAGAAATCGGACGCCGTTGAAAAAAGGCGTGCCGAAATATTGGATATGCGGCAAAAAACCGAAGACGCCAGGGCCAAAATATTGAGCCAAGCACAAAGTTCCACGCCTATTCATCCGGGTTGGATCGCCAAATGCATCAACGATGTCAAATCCGCCGATACCATCATCGCCAACGAATTGGGCGTGCCAGGCGCCTTTCTTGATCTGGATCAGCCCGGTTGCCTATTGGGCGGCGGCGGTAGCGCCGGCGGGCTCGGCTCGTCCATCGGCGCCGGGCTTGGCGCCAAGCTGGGGGCGCCGGACCGCCAGGTGATCACCACCGTCGGCGATGGCTCCTACATGTTCAACGTGCCCACGGCCTGTCATTTCGTGGCGCGCGCCGAGAACCTGCCGACCCTGACCATCATCAACAACAATTCCGAATGGTATGCGGTCAGGCGCGCCACCACGGTCATGTACCCCGAAGGCCGCGCCGCCAAATCCAACACCCTGCCGGTGGTCAATCTGGCGCCCTCGCCGAACTACGAGAAGATCGTCGAATCCGTGGATGGTTATGGCGAAAAGGTAGAAGACCCGGCCAAACTGCCGGCCGCCATGGAGCGGGCCATGCAGGCGGTCGAAGACGGCAACCCGGCGGTGCTCAATGTTGTTACCCAGGCGGGCGGGCGCTAGTAGGAGCCGTCCAGGGCATCAAAACCGGAAGTCCATATTCCAATGCAGGTTGGGCGATCTAGCTACCGCTGACGGGCGGCTTCTAAGTGTACCGAGAGGGCGAACCCGTCCCTCTCCGTATTGGCTTACCCATTTGAATCATCTAAAGGTTGGTTTACAAGTAAGCTAAAAAATGCGTTTAAACTTGGTAAGCAACATGTACTAGAGAAAGTAGTGTAATGGGATCAGGATCAACACGACCAAACAATGCCGATGACAAAATGATAGCGGCTATGGAGCGCGGTGATCAAGACGATTTTAAAGATCGTAAACCACCTAAAAATCCGGATAACAAACTCATCAAAGAAAAAGAAGCAAGAGCAGAAAAATCACAGAAAAAAGCCGCAGGATTGAAAGCATTGAGATTGGCTGCTGAAAAAGAAGCCAACGAAAAATAGCCCCCGAAAGGCTTTGTCAGACCAAATTGGTATGCCTCTGTTGCGAACGCACAGAAATTCGGGAAGCTGCGTGGGCCAAGGATGGACGGCGGATGTCCGTGCCTCCGCGAGGCCGGGCTCATTCTGATATTCCGTATGGGCCCAGGACTTCTAGCTAAACAAACGTGATTACCCAGGCAGGCGGGCGCTAACGGGTCTCGCCCGCACGGGGCAGGATTCCTAGGGCTGGATCTCCTGTTAGTGGCTACATCGACCGGTTGAGGTGGCAGCCCACAAGCGGACATTGGCCTAAGTTAACTCAGCCGTCATAACATGTTTGACGAAGATCAAAGACCGACCAGCTTCTCTCCACTAGAGACCAGTTACAGGTTCCGAAATCCTTATATGTGGAGAGGACCATAGCCATGTCTACACATCCGAGACTTCACGCCTTTAATTTTGACAAATGGGTTGGTGACAATGGCGAACGGTTGCGGCCGCCGGTTAACAATCAGCTTATTCATACCGATACCGACATGATTGTCATGGCCGTTGGCGGTCCGAACACGCGGGTTGATTTTCACGACGACCCGGTCGAGGAATGGTTCCATCAGGTCAAGGGCGACATGATGCTGAAGATCGCCGATGAAGGCGGAATTTATGATATCCCGATCCGCGAGGGCGAGGTCTTTATGTTGCCGCCCCATACCATTCATGCACCCCAGCGGCCGCAGGAAGGTTCTATCGGCATCGTTGTCGAGGCACCGCGCCAGGAAGGTATGCTCGAAGGGTTTGAGTGGTATTGCTTTGAATGCGAAACCCGCGTCCATCGGATCGAGGTGCCCCTTGGCGGCCCGCAAGGCATCGTCGATGCATTGCCGGTAATTTATAACGTTTTTTACGAAGATGAAGAGGCCCGCAAATGTCCCAATTGCGGCGCCGTGCATCCGGGTAAGGGCAGCGCGCCGGAAGGATGGGTCAAGCTGTAACGGAAAAACCCAGCCTCTAGTAACGCCCTAAGCCATGGCGCATATGGTGGTGATGACGTCAGCCTATGTTCTCGGCCCGCCCGTCTGTCGGTCCGGGATGGCAGCTTCCGGGGCCAAAGCGGATATAAGTTTTCCGCAATGTAACGGCAGCTCCTAGCCCAGGAGGCAGTATTGAATGCTCGGATCGATCGGGCCATATATGCCCTAATGCTCTTTGAGTGTGGATTGGATAATACCTGAATGAAATTAATTGTTCTCAACCTGCCTCGCGACGTCAGCGAAGAAGACTTGGCCAAATTATTTGAAGAATTTGGCCATCGAAAATTATAGCATGTCCAGTTTACCGAAACGCGTGCGCGAGCACTTGAAGGAGCTTGCCCGTCGCCGGGAAACGATTACCTATCGCGATTTGGCCAGGCGGCTTGAAGTCCAACCGCCCAACACCATCCATCAAGTGACAGAGGCGCTTGAAGTGCTCATGCGGGAGGATCATGCAACGGCGGCGCCATTTCTGGCCGCTCTGGTAATCAGCAAAGTACGGAAAGGGCTGCCTGCCCCGGGGTTTTTCTATGTTGCCCGGATGCTTGGCCGATTTAAGGGATTGGATACAGGCCCGGACACCCAGACCTATCATGCAAGCGAGCTCGAGAGCGTTTGTGATTATTGGGGCCGCGTACCAAACCAGTAGCCGTCATCGAACGCGCGTAACCACGTTGATGGTTTTCATAACATTTAGGCATCGGCAGATACGCCTTCGTTATACTCTCGGTGGCTAGCGGATCGCCGGTACCGTGAACGCAGATCTCCATGTATGCGGTTGCGTTCCCCAGCGAAGGGCCATATCTAAGTGCGGATCCAAGCTGAATTTCTCTGACATTGCGTCCCGACGAGCGGCGGCGATCAATTTATTAAAATAGGCATTCAATGTATCTGAGAAATTGGCAGCAAGAAGTTATCGATAAATTCCCGTCGATCATAAAACAGCACCGCCGATTTATTTTAAAAGCGCCCACCGGTGCAGGTAAGACCGTGCTTGCGAGCGAGCTTATCGAACGGTTCTACAAAGACAAAAAGATTGTCGTATTATGCCACCGGCTAGTGCTGTTAGAGCAACTCGAGCTGGCTCTGAGCGTCAAACATAATGTTCGCAAGTTAACCGTTTCCGATACGGGGCCGGCTTTCGATGGTTACGACATTTTGCTCTCAACCAACATGCGTGCAAAGGACGTCTTGGCCGATGCCATCCCAAAGGCAGACCTCATCATCGTCGATGAAGCACACCGGGTGTCGCCGAATGGACAGGGCTATAAACGGATTATCGACGACTTCACAGATAACGGTAAGCCGACGGCACAGTTTATCGGATTGACCGCTTCTCCCGAGCGCCGTACGGGCGATCAACGAGACCAGCTAAATTTGGCGTTTGATGCCATTATCGACTGCGCGAATATTGAAGACCTAATCACAGAAGGGGTTTTGGTTCAGCCTGTTTACCGAGCTCATTTTGTGCACGATCTCGATCTCGATACTATTGATATTAGTTCAGGTGATTTTCCCGTTGCAGCACTTGCCCCGGCAATTATCAAATCATCAATGATTGATTATGCGCTCTGGAGTTATAACGAAGAGCGTTTAAAGCTTTCTAAAAAACCTATCTCGGCTTGGTTTTGCGCGGATATTAGCGTTGCCGAAGCAACACTAGAGCGTATTCGCGAGTACGGCATCAAGGCCACGATCGTCACGGCAGGAACACCGATCAAGGAGCGAATGAGGCTATTGGCAAGCCACGAGAGTGGAGACATCGAGGCTATGGTTTCCGTGGGTGTGCTAGCTGAAGGTTGGGACAACCCTCACTGCAACATCATTGTACATCTTAGGCCCACTCTATCCAAAGTGCTGTGGGGGCAGTCAGTGGGTAGGGGGCTGAGGTCGGCGCCGGGCAAGGAAAAATGCATCGTCATTGATGTCAGTTCCAACTGGAGCACATTCGGCCCAGTGGAGAAATTGGAATGGAGTCTCTGGAGTCACCGGCGCTCATATATGCAATTCATGAACCGTTTTAACTGGATCGGCCAGCAACAGGATGGAGACAGTGACAACGAGGTTTATTTGCTCTGTAAAAACGAATTGCCGAACGGGACGCGGTGTTCGCTTATCTATAAGAAAAATGCATATGAGGACGACACCTGCCCCGTCTGCGGCACTTATGCCGCGATTGATATTTATAAAGACCAGAAGCTAGATAGTTCTCTCAATGAAAATAAATTGCACGAATTGTTTTTCGAGCGCGTACCCAAGGTCTATGGCGAGATGAATTTGCAGGTCTGGAACAGCCTTGGTCTATCTGCCTGGAAATCAGCGACAGCGAAAGAACAGGTGTTTCTTGCCTTCTGCTTAGCTTTTAAGGAAGTCTCGGGAGAGCCGACCCAGTCAGAATCAGATTATTGGGATATAGCCCTGGCGGCGGAAGCCCACATCCGCGCCTATCTCGTAAAAAACAAATTCCAGATTGTTAAACAGAAGGATTTTGACCTCTCAAATATTGCAGACGGAATGTTAGCCGGTACGGTTGTGCGGGCCCTTCGAGCAAATTACGGCATTTCACTGTGCGGAGAAGTATTCGAAAATCATACGAGCGCAGAATGCGAGCGCAAATACCAGAAGGCCATTAAAATTGCCGAACGACTTGCCATGATAGGCTGCTCGTCCCAGGACAATCTGCCCTATTTCAATGCGGCTGATTATATAGCCACTCTTTAGAGGGCCATGGCTTCGCCAGTAGATTAGGTGTTTGAAGCCATACCGTTTGGATCATGCCTAATTTTTTCCATCCCAGGCCCACGATAGAAATTTAAACGGCCTAACTGGTTTATTGGTAAATACTTTGCCGGTGCCCACAGCCCATTGACGGGCGCCGAAGGTATCTCGGTCCATTTGCAAGTTAAGCAATGGGAAGAAATTAATCTCGGCTGGCAATAAGTGGGGCGTGCGCTAGAGTGGCGCCATGATTAAACTCTCCGTACTCGACCTCGCTTACATCGGTGAAGGTTTCTCTCCAGCCGATGCGCTGACCAATGCACTTGATCTAGCGCAGCACGCCGAGGCTGCTGGCTTTACGCGCTTTTGGCTAGCGGAACACCACAACCTTGCTGGTATCGCCAGTGCCGCCACTGCCGTGTGTATCTGCCATGTCGCTGGCGGCACCGAAACGATCCGCGTCGGTGCTGGCGGCATTATGCTGCCCAACCATTCACCGATGGTGATCGCCGAGCAGTTTGGCACATTGGCGACCTTGTTCCCGGGCCGCATAGATCTTGGCCTGGGCCGGGCACCGGGCACTGATCAGCACACGCTGCAGGCGCTCCGGCGTGATCCGAGGTCGTCGGAATATTTCCCACAGGATGTGGTTGAACTGCAAACTTTGCTTGGCCCGCCGCAGGAAAGCCAATTGATCCACGCGATTCCTGGTGAGGGTACCAACGTGCCGCTGTGGATACTTGGCTCCAGCCTATATGGCGCCCAACTCGCGGCCATGCTCGGCTTACCCTATGCCTTCGCATCGCACTTCGCGCCTCAGGCGCTGAATGACGCGATATCTATCTACCGCGATCGGTTTGAACCTTCAGCGCAACTCACTAAGCCACACGTTATGGTCGGCTGTAATGTCATCGTCGCAGACACCGAGGACGAGGCGAGGAAGCTGTTCACCACGCCGCAACAACAGTCCACCCGCATGGTGCGTGGGACTCGCGGTCAGCTCCCGCCGCCAGTCGATGACATCGAGGGCTTCTGGTCGCCTCTGGAGAAGGAACAGGTGTCGTCGATGCTGGCCTGCTCTTTCTACGGCTCACCGACGACCATCAAGGAAAAACTAGCACCGCTGATCGAGGCCACTGGTGCAGACGAGCTGATGGTCGCGGCGGCAATCTGGGACCACAAGGCACGTGTGCGTTCCTTCGAGTTGCTAGCCCAGGCGATGGATTAGACCAGCGAACTCTTTCGGCATCTGTCATTCCTATCATTTCCGGGATCATTAGGAATACGCCTCAATAGATTGCGGCCCGGAACGCCGTAGGACCAAAAGGCTTCCTAAGCCAGAAGGCGACGTTGAATGCTCGGATCGATCAGGCTATTAAGCCTTAATTCTCCTTGAGTATGGATTGGATAATACCTGAATGAAATTAATTGTTCTCAACCTGCCTCGCGACCTCAGCGAGGAAGGTCTGGCTAAATTATTTGAAGAATTTGGCCAAATCAAAGCCTGTAACTTGGTACATGATGCGGAAACAGGAAATTCCAAAGGCTTTGGCTTTGTAGAAATGGCAGAACAGAACGAAGCCCTGGCCGCCATCAAAGAATTACATGGCCGCAAGATAAGCAAAAATAAAATCCGCGTAAAACCTGCTGACCAGCAAGCCTAATTCCTATAAAGCGACGGGCGGGCGCTAGCCCCAGATACGGCGGCGCTTCGGCGCCGGGTCTCGGGCGACCGAGATGAACGCCTCTTCGGGCCGGCGCCTTGTGCCGAAGACAATGATGGTCAGACCGGCGATCACCAGGAAATGCCCGCTGCCGAGAACCACATAGCCGAGGGCGCCTTCGATATCCGGCGAGATCAGGCGCACCAGGGCGGCGCCGAGAAAGGCTGTCGCCGTGCCGGCGATCCAAAATTTGCGTCTTTCGCCAAGCACCCGCTTCATCGCAGCAACGATACGTAAATGCCGGCGATGATCGCCGAGGTAATGACCCCCGATACGCTGGCGCCCATGGCCCAGGGCAGGATGATGGCGAACTTGTTGGCTTCGCGGGCTTCTTTCTGTGCCACCTTGGCCGTCGTCGGCAGGCAGGAGACGCCGGCGATCCCGATCACCGGATTGAAGGTCTTGCCGGAAATCCAATAGACCACATAGCCGCCGATGATGCCGCCGATACCGGACAACAAAAGCGCCGTGATGCCGAGGATCAAAAGCAGGATCACCTTCGGGTCAAGTATGGTGCTGGCTTCGAACAAAACCCCCAGCAGCAGCCCCAAAAAGAACGTCGCGCCGTACAGTACCGGGCCGCCGATGAATTCGATGAACGGTTTGACCCCGGATTCGCGGATGATGATGCCGAGGAAAAAGCCCATGAACAAAGGCGAGGCCACCGGAAACAGGAAGCTCAACAGGGTCGAGGTGATAACCGCGAAGGTGATTTTTTCGCCCTTGGAGATATTCGGAATGGACTTTGTCTCCATCACCAGACCGCGCAGGCGTTTCGGGATCATCAGGCGCACCAGATACGGATAGCCGGCATAGGCGAGGCTTAAGTATAGATAGGCAACGATGGTAATGGGCACGAACAGATCGCGGGCCAGAAGCAGCGAGGTGTACAGCACCATCGGCGCATCAGCGCTGCCGACCATGGCGATGGCCGCGGCCTCGTTGAGGGGCAGCCCTAAGGCCACCGCGATGGGGAAGGTCAGCACCGTGCCCAATTCCGCAAAGATGGCGATAATCATGCAGCGCATGGGCGATATCAGCATATAGCCGATATCCGACAACACGCCGATGCCAAAAAATATCAACACCGCGATGAGGCCGTTGGAGAAGGAAAATGTGTAGATGGGTTGCAGGAAATTGATCTGCAAAGCGTCCATCAACTGGGCCGGATCACTGGCGATGGGATCGAGGAACAGGGTTCCCGTTTTGGTCGCCGACAACGCAAGGACGCCGGCATTAACCGAGGACATGCCGAAGCCCATGGGGATCATGATCAGCGGCTCCAAGGTTCCCTTGACGCCGAGATAGACGAAGGTAATGCCGAGGATGATCAACGCCACCCGGGCGAAGGCGATCAACGGCTCCGCCGCCAACAGCGTAGCAAGGCCTTGAAATATTTGTAGAAACTCTATTTCGGGCATGATCAGGCGGACCCTTCCGAGGCCGTTTTATCGTCCTCGGTACCCTCGGCGGCTGCAGCGCGGGCTTTCTGAGCCTGCACGGCGGCGAACAGCAATTTGAGTATCCAGGCAACGATCAGCGACAGCACTGCCGCCAGTCCATAAATAAAAAACATCAATTTGACCGCACCCCAAACCGCCTCCATGTCCGTCTCCTTAAATAAGCGTGGCGAGGCTAATCCAATATGATCAGAACGGCGTTGGCTTCGACCGCATCATCGACGGCGACCTTGATCTCGGTGACCTTGCCATCGACAGGAGCATAAATCGGATTTTCCATTTTCATGGCTTCGAGAATGAGCAGCTCATCTTCGGCCTTCACATCGTCGCCAACCGCGACCGAGATTTCATAAATATTGCCCGACATGGGGGCGGTGACTTCAGTACTCATGGAAACAATTCCTTCTCATGAACCGGATCAGCCCCTGATGGCGCGGGGCAGAAGCATCTGGTGAACCGGCGTGATCGATTTGGGATTCTGATAATTGGCACCAGCAAAGGCTTCCATATAGCCGCGCAGGCGGCTTAAGGAAACTATTTCATCGACAAAGCCCATTTTGGCGCCATAGGCGGGCTCCGATTTCGCCCGATAATCATCGATCATCTGGTTCATCTTGTCCACGACCGGCTGGATGTCGCGGCCCTCATCGTCTTCTTTTACCAGCCGCCTGGCATACGACGCCGCCGCCGCGGTCTCGCCGTGCATGACGCAAATCTCGGTCAGCGGCGTGCCCAGGGTAAAGGCGTTGTTGTTGTTGGCCTGCGGGCCGCACATGATGTAATGGGCCGCCGCCTGACCTTTGCGCAAGATCACGCACATCATGGGAATATCGGTCTGCTCGATGGAATAGACCAGCGACTGGCCGAGGGCCAACAGCTCGGCCTCCTCGGCGGCGTCGCCCACATCGATGCCGGTGGTGTCCTGCAGCCAGATGATGGGCAGATTGTCGCGCCCACAAAGGGTGACAAACTCGCTTTGCTTGATCAGCCCTTGCCGGTAATGCTTGCCGCCGACACCGGGATATTCACCGTCCGCATAATCGGGGTAATCGGCGATGATGCCTTGGTTGTTGCCGATGACGGCGACGGGAAATCCATCCATCTTGGCGATGCCGGTAAAAACTTCCGGGCCGTAATCGGGCCGGTATTCCATGAATTCCGAATTGTCCATCAGCCGCGCCAATATCTGCATGGCATCGTAAGGGCGCTTCTGGTTGGCAGGCAGGATCAGGTTGATATCTTCCAACGGATATTTGGGCTGGGCCGGCTCGGCAACCCGGAACATGGCCGCATCGAACGCCGGCATCATGCGCATATAATCCTTAATACCGTCGAGGACGCCTTCTTCGGTCTCGTGCACTTCGCGAAAATAGGCGGTCGCATCGAAGTGGGTCTCGGCCCGGCCCGGCGTTTTGCCATGGAACGACTTGGTACCTTCGATTAGCGCGCGGGCGCCTTCCAAATCGATCTCCCCTTTCGGGTTCATGCCGCCGACGATGCCGGCGCCGCCGACGGCAATATTGGCGCCCTCGTGGGCCAGCAGGATAGTCGGCGAGATGCCCTGATAGCCGCCGCCGGCCGGGTTGGTGCCATAGATGGCATTAAGGATCGGAATGCCCAGCTTGTTCAATTCCGCATGGCGGAAAAACGGCGCGCCCGAGGAGCGCCGGCCCGCATAGACGGTTTCCTGTTCCATCAGCTTCACGCCGGAACAATTGGTCAGCCAGACCAGCGGGATATTGAGCCGCTTGGCGAGGTCCGTGATCATCAGGATATTTTCCGCTTGGCCCGCGATCCAGGCGCCGGCCATGACTTTGTTATCGAAGCCGATGATCACTGCCCAGCGGCCTTCGATCTTGCCCATGCCGCTGACCACGCCGGTGCAGCCTTCTTCGTTTTCGGTGGGATTATAGAGGGAATGCAAAGGCTGCCAGGTGCCCGCATCGACCATGTAATCCAAGCGGTCATAGATGGTCATGGAGCCCCGGGAGCGCACCCGTTCGGCCGGAATGCCGGCCTCGTGCACGCGCGTCTCCTCGGCTTTGATGAGCGCTTCCTGCTCGGCGACCGCCTCCAAATTCTTAGCCCCCCGCTTGACCTCGGCCTCGCTCAATTCCTTGCCGATATCGGACATCTTCTCGAAGTAGGGACGCAACGGGGTCTGCTTTCTCGCCATGGAACTGATCCTAATGAAACGGGGCTTTGGGATGGGTGGTGGCGGCTAACGGTTCTGGGAATCGCCGAGGGATATACCGGAGATGATGAGCTTTTGGATATTGCTGGTGCCCTCGACGGCGCGCAAGGAATGGGCATCGCGCAAGAACCGCTCGGCCGGGTATTCGGTGGAGAAACCGTAGCTGCCGAATATCTTCATGGTATCGGACGCCGCGTGCACGGCGGCTTCGGATGCGAACAGCTTGGCTATGGAGGTTTCGTGTTGGTTGGGTAGGCCTTGATCTTTCAGCCAGGCGGCCCGGTAGACCAAAAGCCGCGCGGCCTCGTGTTCTGCTACCATGTCGGCGATCTGCGCCTGGACCATCTGGTAGGAGCCTATCTTCTGGCCGAATTGCTTGCGCTCGTTGGCGTAATTGATAGCCGCGTCGATAGCGCCGCCGGCGATGCCGATGGCGCCCGCCGCGCAGCCGATGCGCGTGTTGTTGAGCTGCCACATGCAGATCGGAAAGCCCTGATTGACCTCGCCGAGCACTGCGTCTTTCGGGATACGCGCGCCGTCGAAGGCAATCTCGCCGGTCGGCGCGCAATGCAAGCCAAGTTTCGTCTCAATCGCCGAGGTAACAACGCCCTCGGTTTCCTTCGGGTTGATGATGAAACAGGTTAGCCCCTTATGCTTGGCTTCCCGGTCGGTGACCGCATAAAGGAGGCCCCAGTCACCCACATGGGCGTTAGAAATCCACATCTTCTGGCCGTTCAGCTCCCAATGGTCGCCCTTATCGGTGGCCGTGGTGCCCATGGAAACCACGTCGGAGCCGGTATTGGGCTCTGTCATGGCGAAAAAACCCACCGCTTTGGTGGAAATCCAGTTCGGAATAAAGCGCTGCTTCTGCTCTTCGGTTCCGAAATGGTTGACGGTGACGGCGGGACCGATGTTCTGCATGTTGAATGGCAGCCGCCAGGAGCCGGAAACCTTGGCGATCTGTTCGGCGATGATTACCGATTCCAAAAACCCAAAGCCGTTGCCGCCGACCTCTTCGGGCAAGGCGCAGCCGAAAAAGCTAAGCGCACCCATCTTTTCGAGGATTTCCACGCGAAACCGGTGCTCTTTTTCGTCTTCTTCCAAGGTCGGCAGAATCTCGTTGGCGGCGAAATTCTTCGCCATGTCCTGCATCATCTGTTGTTCTTCGGTAAATCCGAAATGCATCTCGGGCTCCTAGTTTTCCCAAATTAGGTCATCAATAATCGGGCACGGCTATCACGCAGATACCGGCCCGGAAAATATATAGCGGACCGAACCATATCGGTAATTAACGCGGATCAAGAGATACTAATTTTTTAGGCCGGCTTATTCAATCGCCCGGGAACGGCTTAAGCGGGCGTAACGATCAGCCGTAAAGGGCCGGTAATCGCCGCGCCCGATAGACGTCCCAGCCCCTCCCCTGATCGCGCTCGTCGATGAACAGCTCGAACACCAGATGCGCATCGGCCCCACGGGTGACTTCGGCGATGCGGACCCAGCCTAGGCCGATCTTGGGATCATCGATCACCCGGCCATCTTCGTCCGACAACATGCCGCCAAAGCAAACCAGCACATTGTCGGTCGCCGTCAATTCCTCGGCGCCGCAGATAAATGGGCAGAAATAGCGTTTGTCTTCGTTGTCGCCATAAGACCATACCTGCCTGGCGGTCATGGCGTTTCCATCGACGGCGAATTCCACGGCGCGGCTGCAACTGTCCGCCGCCGCCTGCTTTTCGGCGAACGGCACCGCCTGGTTATTGGCATTGTCGAACAGCAAAATATTGCCCCGGGACGTGATGGTGGCGTTGTGCTGATGGTATTGCCAATCGAGATCGCCTTGGGGCGCCAACAAGTGGTCCGACCAGGGCGCGCGCCAGCTATCGTGGGTGCCCAATATCCAGACGATCTCGCTGTTACCCCGGCGAAACTTGACCACCGCGTCCTGATGGCGGGACGAAATGATGAAGCAGTCATCGGCGGGATCGAGAACCACCGAGTTTAGATGGCTCCAATCCTTGGAATTGGGGATGCCCTTGCGGATCCAATAGTCCGCCAGAGAGCCATAACAGATGCGTTCCGGATCCAAAATATCCAGCATGTGCCATTTGCCGACGATATCGCCGTTGCGCTGAAATTCGGTAACCACATCGCCGATCAGGGTCGCCGGGGCGCGGGGCGCGTCCGCATCGGTATCGCTGGTCCAATAATCATCGACATCCCGCGTCTCCACATTGAGGACGACGAAATTGCCGTTTTCAAGCTCCAGGATATCGTGATGAAAGGCCATCGCCTCGACCGGGATGGACGTGGCCGACACCTCGTAATCGCCGCGCTTGAGAGCATTGGCCGCGAACCATTGGCAAATGCGGTTGCCGAGCATGTCGATCTCGATAGCCCGGTGATCGAAGGTCAAGTAAATCAGGTTACCGCCGCGAAGCCGCTTGATCTCGCCGACCGTGTGGCCGGTATCGCAAAGCCATACCACTTCGCCGTCCGCATCTAGCGCCGCGATCACGCCATAGTCGGCAGCGCCCGAAACTTGCGATTTGCGCAGGCCAAAAAAGGTAAAGCCTGGCTCCATGGCGGCAGCGTCATTGACGGTGAGTTTTAATTCCGGGAAATCGGCCGGCAGGGGATCAGTGGTGAAGCTGGCCTGCCAAACGTCTTTGACAATGGCGCCGCTTTCTTCCAGAAGGCTGAGGCTGACCGCGTGGGTGCGCCCCGCCCGCATGCCGATCAGAATATGCGCATGGCTGGCCGACGGTTCCACCGGGACTGGCACCGTCCAGCTCCGGTCATCATCGGTGACGGTAATTTCCGCCGAAACCGGGCCTGAGGTTTCGAAATTCAAGAGCGCGGCCAGGGGAGCCGCGCCAGATGGGTTCACCACCAGCTCCGGCTCTTGGACAAATTGAAAGTCGGAATTTTTGGTTTCGTCGGTAATGATGTCCATGAATACGCCTTAAAAATAATCCGGCAGTTCTCTGGCCAGGGAGGCGCGAATGCGATCCCGCAAGGGGGCCTCCGCGTCCGCATGGTCAAAGGCGCGCCCGGTTACGGTTTCGAACAGGGAGACATATTTTGCGCTGAATTCCATCAATGTTTCGGCGGGGATTTTCGGGATCGGGTCCTTGTAGGGATCACAGCGCCCGGCGATCCAAAGGCGTAGGAACTCTTTGTCCAGGCTTTCCGGGTTCTCCCCCGCCGCGAAGCGGGCCGGATAGCTTTCGTTGATCCAATAGCGGCTGGAATCAGGGGTATGGATTTCATCGGCAAGGCGGATTTGGCCATTCTCGTCGGTGCCGAACTCATATTTGGTATCCACCAAAATTAGCCCGTTGGCGGCGGCGATCTCGCGCCCGCGGGCAAACACGGCAAGGCTGGTTTCGGCCAGCTCGTCCCATTGTTCCTGGCTGAGCAGCCCTTGTTCGATGATTTCGGGCTGCGTGATGGGCGCATCGTGGCCGCCGGCTTCGGCCTTGGTGGTCGGCGTCAGGATGGTACCGGGAAGTTTTTCGCTTTTGCGCAAGCCGTCTGGAAACTGGTGGCCGTAAAGCATCCGCTCGCCGCGCTCATACATGGGCCAGATGGAGGTGTCGGTTGAACCGGTCAGGTAATCGCGAACCACCATTTCGATGGGCAGCATATCCAGCCGCTTGACGATGGCGATATTGGGATCGGGATAAGAGATCACATGATTGGCGCAAATATCGGACGTTTCCTCGAACCAGAACTGGGCGGTCTGGTTCAGCACCTGGCCCTTATAGGGCACTGCGGCCAGCACCTGATCGAACGCCGATTGCCGGTCGGTGGCGATCAGCACTCGGCGCCCGTCTGGCAAATCATAGGAATCGCGCACCTTGCCGCGCTCGAATTTGGGCAATTCGTCGAAGGCGGCGTCGGTCAGGCAGTGATCGATAAGCGATTGAAATTCGGATAGCTCGGACATGGCAAATCTATAGCTCTCAGGGTTGTTGGGAAGGAAGGATGGACCACGGTAACCGGTGCCGCAAGGCTCCGTCAAATATAAGGGCGCAGCCAGTCCAGCCCGTCCTCGGTGCGCCCGCTGGGGACATATTCGGCGCCCAGCCAACCTTGCCAGCCGGCATCATCGATGGCTTCGAACAGAAATGGGAAATTGATCTCTCCGGTCCCCGGCTCGTGACGGCCCGGGGTGTCGGCGAACTGGATATGGCCGATGCGGTCCATGTTGGCAGTAATGGTGTGGATCAAATCGCCTTCCATGATCTGCATATGATAGATGTCGTATTCGATGCCGAGATTGGCGTGACCGGCGGCATCGATAGCGGCGAGGGCCTGATCGGTGGTGGTCAGCAAATAGCCGGGCCGGTCGCGGCAATTGACCGCCTCGACAGTCACCCGAATGCCGAGGCCGGACAAAGCCTCGGCGGCCAGGGCGGCATTGCCGCTGAGCACGTCTAGGCACTGGGCGCGCGCGAACTGATCCAGCGGTGGCCAGCCGGCTAAGATGTTCATGTTCTCTGGGTTAAGCGCCGCGCCATATTCGCACGCCTGATCGACGGCGTGCTTGAAATCATCCTCGCGCCCCGGCATGGCGGCCAAACCGGGACCGCCGGTGGCCAGATCGCCGGCGGATATATTGATCACCGCGATCTCCAGCCCGGCGTCTTGTTTGGCGGCGCGCAAATCTGCGGCGGGGATATTATAGGGAAACTGAATTTCGGCGGCACCGAAGCCGGCGGCGGCGGCGGCGGTGAAGCGGTCCAGCAAGTTATGTTCGGTGAACATCATCGAAATATTGGCCGAAAATCGCGGCATCGAAATCCTCCCTCAATTGAGCGTAAATTTTAAGCAAACGACGCGGCCTTGCAACCGGCGCCTCTATTATTTGCGGAACATCCGGTGATAGCCGATCACCGGATCACCGGTCAGGGCGACGCCGCCGATATCGTTGCGGGTGATCAGACCGATGACGCCGCGCTTCACCGGCAGATAAGGCAGCACTTCGGTTTTAACGCGCTCGAACCCGCAATGGGCGGCGCGGATGTCTTTTTCGGTGCGCGCGCGCCGAAGGCGGGCGATTGCCGTGTCGATTTTGTGAGAGCGCAGCCGGGTGATGTTCTGCGAAGACGCTGAATGCAGCGCCAGATCGGATATCGAGGGATGCACGAACGGCCCCTTGGGCTGAATCCAAAGGGCGGCGCGTCCGGTCACGATCTGATAGGTCAGGCTGCGATCTTGTCCCGTCACCACATGAACGCCGATGGAAATGCCAGCCTTGGCCCACATGGCCTGGATCATTTGCGCCGTCCGCCGCAAGGTCGGTGTATCTTCGGTCCACAGGACCGTACGGCTGAAATCCACCTCCAAAGCTGCCAAGATGTTGCGCGCGCCATCGGGGTCGAACGCCGGGTAGCCGGCATCGCTGCAGCGCCAGCGGCTACCTTGAAACAACTGCTCAGCCACATCGCCATCGGTGCCGCCAAGGCCGCGGGCAATAGCGCGCCGGTCGATGGCTTGCGCCAGAGCCAGGCGCACCACCGGGTCGCCGAGTGGTGCAATGGTCCGGTTGAAGCCGAGCGTGGCGCCGAATTGATCGAGGGTGCGCCGGTAGACCGAAAACCGCCTTGCCTTCAACGCCGCCTGGATGGCCCCATCGCCGGAGATCATGGCCACATCCAATTTCCCGCTCGCCAGGCGGCGCAAGATATCGTCAAGTTTGGATCCATCCAGGACATGGTAGGTAATCTCATCCAGATGCTGCGCCGACGGATCCCAATAGTTAGGATTGCGTTTGAGCACAACCCGCGCCCCCTGCTCCCAGGAGGCGATGCGGAACGGCCCGGCGCCGGCGCTTTTACCGGTAAGGCCCGGATGCGCCCGGTTGCGGGCCATGAAGGCGGGCGCATTCAATGACCAGACATAGGCGCCGCCATAACCGAGGATAGCGCGAAAGCCGGGATTGGGCTTGGAGAATTGAAACTCAACGAGCAACTTTCCGGGCGCCGTCACCTTCTTCAAGGGCGCCCCCATAACGGCGCGGAAACGGCGCGCATATTCGCTATCTAACAAGCGTTCGAAATGCTGCACATAGGCGTCGGCGTTCAAAGGCTCGCCGTTGGAAAAGCGGATGCCGGAACGCAATGTAACCCGCCAGCGCTTGAAATCGTCACCGGGAGTGGCACTGAGGGCCAGACGCGGGATCGGCTTTCCGGTCTTGGAAGAGGGCTCGAACAGGCGGTCATGGACGGCGAACAGGATTTGTAGGCGCGCGATGCCAGCGTGGGGCGCTAAGATATGATCGAAGCCGCCGAAATCATCCATGACACGCACATTGAGGCGGCCGCCTTTGCCGGGCGGATGCTCGCCCGCCGCTTCATTTGCGAATGCCAGGACCGCAAGCAACACGGCGATCAGCGGCACGCCTTGCAATAGTTTCATCGGCCGAGACAAATCAATACCGGACCCGTTTCCCCGCGATCGGGATATAATTGTTGCGCGAATGGTATGGACTAATACCATGATATGGCTTTTCGGGATCAAGCTAATTGCAAATGCCAAGATTAAGGACGTGCGCCATGATTAAAGTCCAAGATGTCTTATATGCTCGCTTCTCGGCGCCGGACCTGGATGTGATGGAGGCCTATCTTCTCGACTTCGGCTTGGTGCGGGCGGCCAGAGATGACAATGCCCTCTATATGCGGGCATCGGACGGCGAGCATCACGTCCATATTACCGAGCTTGGTCCGCCCGCCTTTCAGGGCTTTGCCTTCGAAGCGGCCTCATTGGAAGACTTAGCGATTATCTCCAAGGCCGATGGCGCGTCACCAATTGAAACCTTGGAGACCCCCGGCGGCGGCGCCCGCGTTACCCTGGCGGACCCGGACGGCTTCCAAATTGAGGTTGTGCACGGGCTGGAAACGCTGGCGCCCATCGACGTTGCTCACGCGGCGGCAAGGAATTCCGGCAGCGCCCGGCAAAGGCTGGGCGGCACCGTGCGCCTCGCGCCGGGACCGGCCAAATGCAAGCGCCTCGGCCATGTGGTGCTGAACGTCACCGACTTCGAAGCCAGCGATACTTTTTACAAAAGCCACTTCGGGCTGGTCTCCTCGGACGAGCTTTTCGACGAGGACGACGTCATCCGCGTCGCTTTTTCCCGGGTCGACCGGGGGCTTGATTATGTGGATCACCACACGCTGCTGACCGTGCCCGCCGAGGAAGCCGGGCTCGGCCACATCGCCTTCGAAGTGGAGGACGCCAACGACGTCTTCGTCGGCCATGAACATTTGGTGGCCAAGGGATACCGCCATAGCTGGGGCATCGGTCGCCACGTGCTCGGCTCGCAAATCTTTGATTATTGGTTTGATCCGTATGGCTTCCGGCTCGAACACTGGACCGATGGCGATCTGTTCAACCAGGACACGCCCATGGGCCGCCACCCCATGGCAACAGCTTTGGATTCCCAATGGGGCGCGACGGCGGCGGACAGGAAAGTCTGATCCGTTCAGTCCGATTTTTGGATACGAAACAGAAATACGCCGTTTGATTCGCTGGCTTGCAACAATGCGTGGCCGGCATTGGCGCAATATTCCGGAAAATCGATCATCGTTGAGGGATCGGTGGCGGTGACATGAATTTCCTCGCCCGCCTCCATGGCACGCAGCGCCTTTTTCGTCTTCAAGACCGGCAACGGGCATTTGAGGCCGGAAGTATCCAAGTCCGTGGTCATATGGCGCGTCCTCTTATTTCCGGTATATGGCTGCCGATTGCACGCCGACGCCGGGGCGCCCGCCAAACAATGCTTTGAGCCGCGTCAGCACTTCATCGGAAAGCGGCGGCGAATTGATGGACTTAACGTTGCTGGCAATATGGGCCTGATCGCCTGAGCCAAACAAGACCACATTTGCGCCCGGCTCGTGGCGCGCATAGCGGTAGGCGGCGTCCATCATATCCCGGGCTCCGCCCTCTTCCATCAAAAAATCCAGGGGATTGCCTCGGCTGCCAAGCTCGGCCGGAAATTCGTGCGCCTCCGCCATCGCCGCCAAGGTGTCCCGCACCCGGCCTGCATCAGACAGGAAGCGGCCCACATACATGACATAGGTTCCCCAGCCCTGTGCCATGGTGCGCGGAAAGGCGATGTCGCGGGCGTTTTGGTTGGTGGGTGAAAATGCCAGCATAGCCACATCGAAGTGATCGTCATCGAGCGCCAGGGAAAGGCCTTCATGGTTCAAATCCAGGGGCGGCGCCTCGGTAAGCCCGAGAAATCGGAACTTGCCCTTTTCCTGCTCGCGGCGGATGACGGGCAGAATTTCGGTAACCGCATAGTCATAGCTCGCCGGCGTGATGCCGTGCAGAAAAAATATGTCGAGGTGATCGGTGCCGAGGCGGCGAAGCGATTCTTCGAGCCCCGCCACCACTTCGCCTGGCTTGTGAAATGTCCCCTTCTGGCGGACATAATATTTGCTCGATAGCACCACCTGGTCCCGGTCCACATTCTTGAGACCTCGGCCGACCGCGTCTTCGGTGCCGTAGGTGTAGCCGCAATCGATCACATTGATGCCGAGATCAAGGGCAAATTTCACCGTGTCGGCAACCTCGGCCTCGTTTCTGCCGGCGGTCATGCCGAGGCGGGAATCACCGCCGCCGCCAAGCCCGGCGACGCTGACCCGGAGCCCGGTGCGGCCCAGCGTGGTGTAGTCCATCCGGTGCTTAACCCTTAGCCGCTTCGGCTTCGATCTGGGCGTGGGTCATACCCGGCTCGACGCCGAAACCGACCAGGGCGCCAAACAATATGTGCAATTTGGCACGGTCGGTTTTCGGCAAGGGCGGGCGCGACAAATATTCCGCATTGGCGCGCACGTGATCGGGATTGCCGGTGCCGAACAACACCACGTGGGCGCCGGGCTCATCGCGGGCATAGCGGTAGGCGGCATCCACCAGATTTTCGGCGCCCGCCTGATGGATAAGAAATTTGAGTGGTTCGGCCTCGCCCGCCAGCCGCTCCGGCAATTCACCGGTTTGCGCCAATTTATCCAGCTCGCGCTTCAAGCGTTCGGGGTAGCCGAACAAATTGCGCGATGCGAACATGATCAGCGTTCCCACATCCAAATCCTGGGAGCGCGGAAATATGCTGTCCCGGGCATTCTGATTGACCATCGAAAAGGCAACCATGATCACATCGAACAGATCGGCTTCCAGGCCCTTGCCAAGGGCGACATGATCGAGATCGCGCTGAGAAAATTCGGTGGCACCGAGGAAACGAAACTTGCCTTTTTCCTTTTCCCGCAATAGCACCTGAGCCAAGGTATTGACGGCGTAGTCGTAATTGACCGGATCGATCCCGTGCAATTGAAAAATGTCGATGCAGTCGGTACCGAGCACATCTAAGGAATTGTCCAAACCAGCGACAGCCTGATCTGCGGTCATCTTGACCCGGTTGGGCTTGTCGATGCTGAATTTGGTCGACAGTACATATTGGTCGCGCGGAATACCCTGCAAACCCGCCGCCACCACATCCTCAGTGCCGTACCCGTGGGCGGTGTCGAAAAAATTTATGCCGAGATCAAAGGCCAGGCGGACGATGGAAGCGGCCTGGCCCTTGCTGGCGCCATTGCGCAGACCCAGTTGGACGCCGCCGCCGGCGCCCAACCCGGCGACGCTGACTTCCAAATTCGTTCGCCCGAGTATGCGTCGTTCCATTGCTACTCCATCTATTTAGATTCCTGGTCGAAGGATGGCGAGCTTACTCGGAGCGCTGCGGCGCGGTAAAGACCAGAGCGGTTCCAGGCAAAAAAATGCTCCGCGGCTGCGGAGCATTTCGTTAATACTGAGTGGATGGATCAGGAGGCTTTGGCGGCCACCTTGTTTTCCACCTTGTCCCGATCGCCGGCCAGTTCGCGCAATTTCGCGTTGAGGCCGGAAATTTTACCACCTTGCTTGCGGATCACGGCACCAAACTCGGAGCGTTGGGTCAGCGCCATGGAGACGCCCTCGACAACAATATCGACGATGCGCCATTTACCGCCACGGCCGCGCAGCCGCCACGCCACCTTGACCGGTGGGCCATCAGGGCGAACGATCTTGCTGCTGATATAGGCTTGGTCGTCGCCCTTGCGCGCGATGCGCCCGATCTTGAATCCTTCGCCGGAATAGCCGCCCAGGCGGCGCCCATAAACGGTGACGATATAATCTTCGAACAGGTTGCGAAACTCTACCCGTTCAGCCGCCGAGGCCTTGCGCCAATGGCGCGCCAGAACCGTCTTTGAGATGAAATCAACATCGAAATTTTTGATCAGCAAACGACGGAGACCCCGGCTACGTTCTGCCGCGTCCGAAGAGCTGTTGGATAAAAGCTTGATCGCCTGATCGCCGAACGCCGTTATAAAACTGTCCGGACTTTGCTTTGGACCGGCATGCGCCTGCATAGCGATGCCCGCCGTCAGCACCAGCGCAGACAGCCATAAAGAGACCTTTTTAATTTTCGTGCCCACTTTCCGCTTCTCCCAATTTGGTCAGTTTATTAAAAGGACTATTTACCTATTATACGAATTTGAACCGAACCTAACCGATCTTGCCTCTACCTAGCTGTGATTTGGGTCACAACTAAGGCAATAAGTTATATTCAGATCAATAGCGCGATTCCGTATGTAAAAGGTTAATGCGGTCCTTTCAATGTTTCCGGGTCTCCTAAAAACATGGCAATTACGGGTCGAAAATCAAGCCTTTGAGCCTGAATTTTATGGCAGTCCCAGAGGCCAGTTTTAAATCTGACTTCCGGAATTTATCCTAACGTCTTGGCATCATGGTGCGATTCGCAAATTTTTGCCAGTGTTTATTTGCCATTCCTTTTTTACGCTAATTTCATGTGTATCCAGCCGCCCCCTATCCTTCGCCTTCGCCGGCGTAGCGGCGGAGGCGGATATCGGCCTGTTCTTTGTGTCCGGCGAAGCCTTCAAGGGCGCAAAGGCGGGAACAATATTTACCAATTTCCACCGATGCCGCCTCCGAAACCCTCTGATATGTGCAGGTTTTAATGAATTTACCCACCCAGAGACCGCCGGTATAACGCGCAGCCCGCTTGGTCGGCAAGGTGTGATTGGTGCCGATTACCTTGTCGCCGTAGGAGACATTGGTCTCTGGACCTAGAAACAAAGCGCCGTAATTGCGCATATTAGCCAAAAAATAATCGTCGTCGCGGGTCATCACCTGCACATGCTCGGACGCGATGCGGTCCGCCTCGGTGGCCATTTCCGCCAGATTATCGCAGACGATCACCTGGCCGTAATTGCGCCACGCTTCGCCGGCAACCGCAGCCGTCGACAGAACCTCAAGCTGGCGCTCCACTTCGGCAATGGTGTCGGAGGCCAGCGTCTCGGAATCGGTAATCAGAATAGCGGCGCTGGTGGGCCCGTGCTCGGCCTGGCCCAGCAGATCGGCGGCGCATAATTCGCCGTCTACTGTTTCATCAGCGATCACCAAGGTTTCCGTCGGCCCGGCCAGCAAATCGATGCCGACGCGGCCAAACAATTGCCGCTTGGCTTCGGCAACGAAGGCGTTGCCCGGCCCAACCAGCATATCGACGGCATCGATCTCGACCGTGCCCAGCGCCATGGCGCCCATGGCCTGGACGCCTCCCAGGCAATAAATCTCATCGGCGCCGGCCATATCCTGGGCGACCACGATGGCAGCGGCGGGCCCGCCATGATAAGGCGGCGCGGACGCGATGATGCGCGCCACGCCGGCCACCTTGGCCGTGACCACGCTCATATGGGCTGACGCCACCATGGGATATTTGCCGCCCGGCACATAGCAGCCGACCGAGGCCACCGGCAGATTCTTGTGGCCGAGAATGACGCCGGGATAGGTTTCCTCCTCCACATCCGAGAGTGAGGCCTTTTGTATCTCGGCGAAATTGCGTATCTGCGCCTGGGCGAATTTGATATCAGTGATATTCTGTTCGCTCACTAGGTCATAACAGGCATCGATCTCGGCCCGGGTTAGGCGGAAGCTGTCCGGCGCCCAATTGTCGAACTTTTGCGAGTATTCGCGGAGCGCCGCATCGCCCCGCGCCTTGATATCATCAAGGATCGCTTCGACGGTTTGGCGCACCTTGGCGTCGGCGTCGTCTTTTTCTTCCTGGCTGATGCTTTGTTTTAAGTAGCGCGCCATATTTTATGCTCCATCAACGCTGATCACCACGGCCATGGCCGAATCGCCCGCCGCGCAGCCGGTGAACAATCCCTTGCCGCCGCCCTTGATTACCAGCTCTTCGATCAATTCAATAATGCCGCGGGTGCCCATGGGCGCCTGCGGATGGCCCCAAACCAAAGTGCAGCCGTAATTGTTCATGGCATCGATGGCGTACCCGGTTTCGCTGGCAAAATAGACATCGTTGACGGCGAACGGATTGTGAGTTTTGACCGCATCCATGGCCGAGATTTCCAAACCGGCCTGGGCCAGTGCCGCCTTGGCCGCCGGCACCGGCGCTTCTGGCATCAAGGCCAGCCCCGCCCGCGCTGTCCCGAAGCCGAGGATCTCGATGGTGATCCCGGGCTCCTTGGACAACGCCTTGGCTTTCTCCGGCGCTGCCACGATGATGCAGGCGTTGCCGTCCGCCGGATGGGTTTGGCCGCCAAAGGTGACGCTGCCTTCGGGAATGACCGGGCGCATTTTATCCAACGTCTCCTTGGTGGATTGAAAGACGCCCTCGTCGCCTTCCATCTGGCCCACGGTTTTCTTGAAATTGGCCGAAGGAACATCAAACGGCAGGCTCATGAAGCGTTTCAGGAACGCCGAGCCATCGGCCAGCGCGTCCTGGTACTGGGCCTGGCGGCGCAGCACGATATCGTGCTGTTGCTCGGTGGTGATCTGATGGCGGGTGGCCACATTTTCCGCCGTCTGGGTCATGGATTGGCCGCTGAACGGGTCTTGCATCATATTGTCGAGGGCGATGTTTTCGTGGGGGCCGGTGCCGCCGGGCCCGCCCGGCTCCGGATAATAGACCTGCGGTGAATTGGATACCCGGTCGCAGGTGGCCACCAGCGCCGTCTCCGCCAGCCCGCATTCGATCTCGGCCACGGCGTTTTGCAGCACGCGAACGCCGGTGGCGCAGACCTGGGACAAAGTCGGCCCGCCGACGGTTTCGGCGCCGATCATGCCGGTCAACCAAGGCAGACCATAGAATGACTGGTGCTGAGGCACGGTCAGCCCCATGACGCCGTAGTCAAACTCGGCGGCGTCAATATCGCGCTTGGCCAGCTCGTCCTTGGCCACGTGGGCGGCGAACTTGACGCTATGCAGATGCGATAGGCTGCCCTGCCATTTGGCGAACGGCGTGCTCCAATAGGCGCCGTAAGGAATTTGTGCGGAAAAGGTCATGAGCGGTTCTCCTCTGGTAAGGCCGCAACGCGTTTACAGGCAAGCGGGGCAATGTTAGGCCATCTCTCGAAGGAGTTTAAGCCATGAATGACGAAGTCGACGCCAAGCGGGTTACCGCCAAAATCGATCTTTCCGGCAAGGTGGCCTTGGTCACCGGCGCCGGCAAAGGATTGGGCCGCGCCGCCGCACTGACCCTGGCCGAAGCCGGCGCTCATGTCATAGGCGTGGCGCGTACGCTTGCCGACTTGGAAAGCCTCAAAGCCCACCATCCGGAGCGCATCGATGCCTGGGCCGAAGATGTCCTCGAAGAAGCGCTCTATGGGCGTATCGAGGCTCTGGGGCGCCTCGACATCGCGGTCACCAGCGCCGGCGGCAACAAGCCGGAACCCCTGACCGAAATCACCACCGAAACCATCGACTGGATGATGGGGCTGAACCTCAAAGCCGTGTTCCGCACCTGCCAGAGCGCGGCCCGGGTGATGCTGCGTCATGGCTCCGGCTCGATCATCAACATTTCCTCGCAGATGGGCCATGTGGGCGCGCCCAACCGCAGCCTTTACTGCGCCACCAAGCACGGGGTCGAAGGACTGACCAAGGCCATGGGGGTCGAACTGGCGCCGGACGGTATCCGCGTCAATTCCGTCGCCGCCACCTTTGTTGATACGCCGATGACCCGGCCCATGTTCGAGAACACCGAATTTCGCGACACCGTGCTTGGCAATATCGCCAGCGGCCACTTGGCCTCCATCGAAGACGTCGCCGCAGCGGTGCTGCACCTCGCCTCGCCGGGCGCGGCCATGATGACCGGCACGTCGCTCCGCGTCGATGGCGGCTGGACGGCTTGGTAGGAGCGCCTCCATCTAAATCAAACTCTTACCGCCGAACCGTTCAAGCCATTTGGGCAGCGCGTCCTCGTTGACCACGTGGTCCGGCACTTCGCCCTTGAGGATCGCGTAGACCACGTCCTCGACCCACGGAATGGCGTGGTTCAGGCCAGTGCCGTGGTTGGCGGTCACCATGTGCGGCGACAGCAATACCTTGTCGCCCAGCCCCAGGATCGGCGATTGCGGGTCCGGCGGCTCATCGGGCAACACATCCAAGGCGGCGCCGGCGATCTGGTCCTTATCGAGGGCATCGAACAAGGCATCCACATCGACGATGGGGCCACGCGCCGCGTTCACCAGAATGGCGGTGGATTTCATCTGGCCCAGCTCAGCGGCCCCGATCAAATTGGTGGTCTCCTTGGTCAAGTTGCAATGGGTGGTGACCACGTCGGATTCCCGGAGCAGCGTTTCCATATCCACCGGCTTGGCATTGTGGTGTACGAATGTCGACTCATCCACATAAGGATCGTACGCCAATATTTTGATGCGCCAGGGCTGAAACAGATCGGCGAGGCGCCCGCCGATGCGGCCCAAGCCGATAATGCCGAGGGTGATGCCTTCATAGCCGTCCAGACGCGGCCCGATATAGGTGCCGGCCAACTTCATGTCGCGCCAGCCGCCCTCCTTCACATGGCGGTCTTTTTCGCGCACCTGCTTGAGCATGGTCAGGATGAAGGCGAATGTGCCCTCGGCGACGCCGGCCCAGTTGGGCTCGGTTGGGCTGTGGGTGATCAAGATACCCATGTCGGTGGCGGCGTCGAAATCCAGATTGTCATAGCCGACGGTGTAATAGGCTATGGAGCGCAGGTTCGGCGAGTTTTCCAGCGTAGCCCGGGTCAAATCCTTGGAGCGATTGGAAATGCCGACGCCGATGTCGGCGTCTTTGTGGAACATCACCTCCACCCGCTCGCGCCGGTTGGCGGCGCTGGCCCAGGCTTCATCGGGCACAATCACGTCGATACCCTTGGCGCGCATGCGCTCGTAGCTGTCGCCCTCCACATCCACGGGCTGAAAAACGTCTGCAATCGCTTTGGCCATTATCCGTGCCTCCCCTTGTTTGTTCGCTAGTTCATTGTTGCATTTTCATATCAGGTTAATCCGGGATTGTCGCAAGCCTTTATAACGGGAATAATGGCCGCCAAGGGACTACAACAATGTCCCACGCCTAAACATAAGGGAGGCAACCCATGCCCGACAGTCCAAGCAATGATCAATCCGGCTCCAACCTCGCCGTCTGGGGGAGCGACGTGATCGCCTCCGCCATCCGCGAACAAGGATTTCCCTATGTCTGCCTGAACCCGGGCGCAAGTTACCGGGGCCTGCATGACAGCCTGGTCAATTACCTCGGCAACGCGGAACCGGAAATGCTAGTCTGCCTGCACGAAGAGCACGCCGTCGCCATGGCCCAAGGCTATGCCCAGGTCACCGACAAGCCGCTGGCGGTCATTGTCCATTCCAACGTCGGGCTGATGCACGCCACTATGGCGGTCTTCGATGCCTGGTGTAAACGGGTGCCGATTGTCATATTCGGTGCCACCGGCCCGGTCGATGCGGCCCGCCGCCGTCCCTGGATCGATTGGATCCACACCACCGCCGATCAGGGCGCGCTAATCCGGGATTATTCCAAATGGGACGACCAGCCGGGCTCGCCGGAAGCGGCGGTGGATTCGGTGCGCCGCGCCACCCAAATCGCCACCACGCGGCCCTTCGGTCCCACCTATGTCAATTTCGACGCTGCCATCCAGGAAATGCAACTGGACGAATGGCCCGAGCTTTACGACATCGCCAAGTTCCAGCCCCCCGCCGCGACGGCGCCGGCACCCGCCGAACTGGATCAATTGGCCGAGATGTTGAGCACCGCTAAATCGCCGCTGATATTGGCCGGGCGCTCGTCAACGGATGAAGGCGACTGGGCCAAGCGTATCGATCTGGCCGAGCGCGCCGGCGCCCGCGTCATCACCGGCCAGGGCGGCGCCGCATTTCCAACCACCCATCCACTCTATGCGGGCGAAACCTCGTTCGTGCTGCGCCCGGACCTGAGAGAAGAGTTTGAAAAAGCCGACGCGGTTCTGGCCTTCGATTGGATCGATCTCGGCGGCATGTTGCGCCAGGCCTATCCGGTCGGCACCAACATGCCCAAGATCGCCAATGTGAGCGTCGATCACCAGCTGCACAAAGGCTGGTCGATGGACTACAACGCTCTGCCGCCGGTGGACTTGCATATCGCGACGACGCCGGAGCCGGTAACCGACGCCTTGCTCGAAAAAATGGCGAAGAGCCAAACCAAATATGAGCGGAACGAACCCACCCTGCCCGCCAAGCCCGAAGGCGATGGCATCATCAGCGTCTCGGACCTGGCCGCCATGTTCCTCAACGTCACCAAGGACCAGCCGGTTTCGATGCTCAGCCGGCCCATCGGCTGGCCGCCGGAAGCCGGCGTGATCGAGCATCCGGAAGATTATATCGGCGGCAATGGCGGCGGCGGTGTCGGCGCCGGGCCCGGAATTGCGGTCGGCGCTGCCCTGGCATTGCGCGACCGGGCATCGGAACGCCTTCCGGTGGCGGTGGTCGGCGACGGCGATTACACCATGTCGTCGAACGCCCTTTGGACGGCGGCGGCCAACGATATTCCGCTGCTGGTGATCGTTGCCAACAACCGGGCCTATTTCAATGACGAGCTGCATCAGCAACGGGTCGCCAAAACCCGCGACAGAGAAGAAGCCAACGCCTGGGTCGGCCAGCGTATCGATGATCCGCCGCCGGACCTGGCGATGATCGCCCGCGGCCACGGCCTCGGCGGCGAGGGCCCGGTGGATGACCTGGCCGAGCTTGAAGGCGCGCTGGAAAGGGCCCTGGACGCGGTGCGATCCGGCACGCCTTATGTACTCGACGTGATCGTTGCGCGCGAATATGTAAGCAAGCGTCTGGACGGGCAACGCAAAAACTGACGGGAGAGGCGACCATGCCGGACACAGCCTATTTCGATTTGAACACGCCGTCTCTGGAGGGTAAGGTCAGCGAAGCGGAATGGGATACCCGCGTCAATCTGGCTGCCGCTTTCCGGGTTGCCTATCACTTCGGCTGGAACCAAACGATCCTCAACCACTTCTCCGCCCGGGTGCCGGACGCGCCGGATCATTTCGTGATGAACCCGCAAGGCCTCGGCTGGCACGAGATCACCGCCTCATCGCTGATCACGGCGGACTTCAAGGGCAATGATTTGACGGAAAGCGATTACCGCCTGGCCCCGGCAGGGCGCAATTTCCATAGTGCCATCCTGGATGCCAGACGCGATCTCGCTTGTGTCATGCACGTGCACCCGAAGGCCGGCATCGTTATTTCAGCAACCAAGGGCGGACTGCTGCCTATCGACCAAAGCTCGTCCATGCTCTTTGGCCGCGTCGCCTATCACGCGTTCGAAGGCCTGGCGCAAGAGGCCGAGGAAGGCCCCCGCATCATCGAAGACTTGGGAGCCAACCAAATGATGATCATGCAAAACCACGGCGTCCTCACAGTCGGCCACACCATCGCCGAGGGCTTCGCGCTCCTGCACTCATTGGTGTCCTGTTGCGAGACCCAGGCGCAACTGATGGCGACGGGGCAGGATTACACGCTGGTTCCCGAAGACGTCTGCAAAGTCACCCAGGCGCAGATCGATGCCCGCTACCAGAACCGACCGCGCGGAGAATTGGAGTGGGCGATGTATCGGCGGTTGGCGGAAAAACTGGACCCTGAGTTCAAACTCTAGCCGGGCCTAATCGGCCCAGCCGGTCTGGGGATGGCCGGGTCGGCCAGACCGGCGTCGAACTTGGCACCTCGAAATTTTAGGCACTCCGATTTAATTCGTGACAGTATACCTGTTTATGCAGCGGCGTCGTTTTAAATAGGTATACTGTCACGAATTAAATCGGTGACCGAAAGGCCGAGAGGCGCCAAACAATCCTCGCGCAGGATAGCACCAGGGTTTTCCATGGCCATAAATTGGGCTCCTAAATTTTGGCAGCCGACAGTTAAAGCGATATCCCCCTCCCACCAGGGGCCGGGGAAAAGAAAGAAGGAGCGCCCCATCTGGGGCGCGGGCGGACCAACCGGGCCATCCCCACCCGCTATGAGTGCGCTCGCACCGGCACGGTCATCGACCCAATCCCCTCGAAATCGAATTCGATGGTATCGCCGTCTTCGACCTTTGATACCCCGGCGCAGGTGCCGGACATGATGATGTCGCCGGGGACCAATGTATAGTAATTGGAGCCCCAGGATATCTGGTGGGCCAGTTTCATGATCATCATCGACGTGTTGGCCTTTTGCCGCACCTCGCCGTTGACGCGCAGCTCGAAATCGAGATCTTCTGGCTCCGGCACCTCGTCCTTGGTGATCATCCAGGGGCCGAGCACCGCATAGGTGTCGATGGATTTCCGCATGGAGCGGTCCTGGCCGCCGCGCACCACCATGTCCATGGCCAGCGCATAACCGGCGACGTAATCGAACGCCTCTTCGATGGGAATGTCGGAGCCGCGCTTGCCGATGATGACGCCCAATTCGGCCTCGTGATCGGTGCGCTTGTCGGGGAAGCGGACGGCGACGCCTTCGGACGGGCCGACCAAGGCCGAGTTGGCTTTCAGGAACAAGCCCTGCTCTTCGATGGAACCGGCGAAGCGCTTGCGCCCGGCGTCAAAATCGGGATCGTTCTTGGCCTCTTCACGGTGCGCGTGGTAATTGGCGGGCACGCCGATGATTTTTGTCGGGTTGGCGACGGGGGACAGGAAATTGACCGACGCGGTATCGATGGGCGCCGCGCCGTCGGCGAGGCTTTCCAGTTCCGGGCGCAATTCCTGCAGCCGCTCGATCAGCTGGTCCCCCAAGGGGAACGGGTAGCGGACGGCTTCGAATTTATCCAAAATGGCGGTAACGTCGTGCACCCCATCATCTCTGACAACACCGATCCGATTGTCGTTGAAACGGCAGATTTTCATGTCACTCTCCCCTAAATTCCTATGATTTTTATTAGATAATCGAATTTACAGCGGCCCGTCCGCCTTGGCGATACCCAATCTTGGCTTGCGCTAAACATTGTGCTCAAATGATGCCAACAACTCTAATCCACACGTCAGGGGGACATCATGACCGATTACCGGCTTCTCAATTATAATGACCAAAACGGCCAGGCGCGGCCCGGGCTTTCGGTTGGCGACGCAGTCGCCGATCTGGAAAGCGCAGTTCAAGCGGAGACAAGCGGCAACGCGCCCTTCTCCACCGCCTCGACGCTTACCATATTGGAAAAGTGGGATGACGCCCTGCCTGTCTTGGAAGCCATTGCCGATAAAATGGCCGCCGGTTCTGTCGACGCCATGGCATTGTCCGACGTAAACCTTAACGCGCCGATCCTTTATCCCGCCGCCATCTTCAACGCCGGCTCCAACTACAAGGATCACCAGCTTGAAATGGGCGCCGAGGATACCGAAACTGATAAATCGGTGGTCAAACCTTATATGTTCCTGAAATCACCGGCTCACTGCGTCATCGGGCCGGGTGAGGAAATTCGCATCCCGCATACCACCAACAGCGTCGATTGGGAGGCCGAGCTGGGCGTCGTCATCGGCCGATATGGGCGCAACCTGACCAAGGAAAACGCGCGCTCGGTGGTGGCCGGCTATACCATCTTCAACGATCTTTCGGCCCGCGATAACGGCGCCCGCGAAGACTGGCCGCGCTTCAAGACCGACTGGTTCGCGCACAAATCGTTCGAAACCTCGGCGCCGCTGGGCCCCTGGATCGTGCCGGTCTCGTCGATCCCGGACCCTTACGCATGCAAGATCGATCTTTGGGTCAACGATGATCACAAACAGGACGCCAACGCCGGCATGATGATCTTCAATATCGAGGAACAGATCGAATATATCTCGGCCCGCCTAACCTTGCGCCCCGGCGACGTGATCGCCACCGGCACCCCCTCCGGCGTCGGCCGACCGCACGGCACGTTCCTTAACCCCGGCGATACGGTGCGCATCACCATCGGCGGTATCGGCGAGTTATCAAACCCAGTGGTCGCCGGCATCTAAGCTTTAGAGATGGGAGAGACATCATGATTATCGATTGCCATTCACATGTCAGCGCGCCGGCCAAATTGTGGGCCTACAAGGCAGGGCTACTGGCATCACGCGGCAGCCACGGGCGCGGCGGCGTCAACATTTCCGATGAAGAAATGATGGAGGCCCTCAACACCGGCATGGCGGGCGGGCGCCTCGGCCATCTGCCTTATATGGATCATCTGCATCACGACATGCACCTGATCTCGCCCCGGCCCTACCAGATGATGCATTCGGAAAAGCCGGCCAAGATCGTCCAGTGGCTGCACGAAGAGGTCAACAATGTGATCCACCAGCAGGTGCAGATGCTGCCCGATCATTTCATCGGCGTCGGCGGATTGCCGCAGCCGTCGGGCGAAAACCTGGACATGCCATTGGCCGAATTGGACCGCATGGTGAACGAGCTGGGTTTCAAGGGCTGCCTTTTAAACCCGGACCCGTATGAGAACACCGGCCCCAAGATGCATCCCATGGGCCACAAGTACTGGTATCCCCTGTACGAAAAATTGTGCGAGCTGGATGTGCCGGCCCATATCCACGGTGTTGGCTCTCACGCGGTAGAGCGCGAACCCTACACGCTGCACTTCATCAACGAGGAAACCACGGCGGTGTTTGGCTTGGTGAATTCCAAAGTGTTCGATGATTTCCCGGACCTCAAAATCGTCGTCTCCCACGGCGGTGGCGCCATCCCCTATCAGTTGGGGCGCTTCGAGGCGGGCTCCTTAAAATACGGCGAGGAAGGCAAACGCTTCTCAACGCGGCTCCGGAAGCTCTATTTCGACACCACGCTTTATACCCAAGATGCCATCGAATTGCTGATCAAGACGGTGGGCGCCGATCAATGCCTCTTGGGCTCTGAATGCCCGGGCACCGGTTCGGTGGACAACCCCGATACAGGGCGCAAGCATGACGACGTGGTCGGCTATATCAATGCCATCGATTTCTTGAGCGACGAAGACCGGGACAAGATCTTCTACAAAAACGCCATGCGGGTCTTTAACCTCACCGACGTGAAGGAACGGGACAAATCTGCGGCTGCGGCCCAGTAACGGGCCCGAGCCAAAGAACAAGCGACGGCGCCGCCGGGCAACCGGGCGCCGTTAATTGTTTTTGCTGTTTAGAATTATTTGACTTAAGGTTTGGCGACATTGATTCAATGATATATCCGGATCGAAGGAGCCAAATCCATGTCCGATCAGCAGCCGGCGCCGATATACAACAATCCCCGTTTTCGGGTCAGCGATTATAACTTCGAGATGTTCGTCGGCCCCCGCGCCGGTGACGATCTCAAGGATTTCACCTTGACCGAATTGGCCACCGGCGACGCGGTCAAGCTCACCGACTTCGCCGGCAAGTGGGTGGTCATCGAAACCGGCTCTTCCACCTGTTCCATGTACACCAAGAATATTCCCGACATGAAACAGATTGCCGGCGAATTTGCCGATGTGGAGTTCCTTCTTGTCTATGTGCGCGAAGCCCATCCTGGCGAACGGCTCGGGCCCCACCAGAATATGGACGACAAAATCAAGGCGGCGAAGTTGGTCGCGCCCCGCTACGCCGAACACCGGCGTGTCCTCGTGGACAACCTGGATGGTGATTTCCACCGGGCCTACGGCTCGATGCCCAACGTCATTTATATTATCCGGCCCGACGGCAAGGTCCATTACCGCTGCAATTGGGCGACGCCAGCGGCGGTGCGCAGCGCCTTGAATGACCGGGACAACTACCACACGCAGGAAAACGCCGACACCTTGTCGCTCCGTGCCGGGCGCAAGAAGGCGCACATGATCCGCACCATGTGGACCGGTGGCACCATCGCGCTTTATGATTTCTTTCGCGGCATGCCGTTGACCCTGGCGCGCCATTACAAGACCGACACATTTTATAAAAAGCACGGCCGCTTCATCAACGATCCCGCCGACAAACCCAGCGCCCAGGAACTGGCTGAGATTATCAACGAAGCTGAAGCCCGCGCCCGCGCCGATGCCGACAGCAAAAGCGCGGGCGAGGCCACAGCGGCTAAGTAATTCAGACTACCAAGGCATAGAAACCGCGCCCAAGGCAGACGAATTGTTTCCGCCTGCAATATTATTTGTGCTCGACGAAATCGAAATTTCCGGCGGCGTGGAAATAGAACTGGCACGGTTCCGCCGACACGCACGCCGTGGCGTGGACCGAATTCGCCGGCACGTACCAATAGGACCCCGGTTTCATTTGCGGAGAATTTTTTTCGCCTTTGAAAGGATTGGTCATCACGCCCTTGATCACCACGCCATGGTAGGCGCCCGAATGGGTGTGAAACGGCGTTTTGAATTTCGGCGGGAACTTGCCGAAAGTGCCGTGCTCAGTTTTGCCGAAATTGCCCCAGGCCGAGCCGAATTGGATCGCCGGGGCGATATTGACGAAACCAATGGATTCCGCCGGTTTGACGGTATCCTTCGACGGCTCGAAGTTCGGCAACTTTTTGTGATCCGATCCTTGGACGGGCAGAGCCACGGCCAGAACCAAGGCAGCGGCCACGCCGGTGAGTAACATCTTGTATTTCATGAGTGTCGTTTCCTTGCGGTTTAGGTGACTGTTGAACAAGGAAATGATATCGATGTAATTTTGGATTTTTAATGACTAATAATACAATTTAACAAACCGATAATCCAAAGTTTTCGATATTTTCTGTTTATACCAATTGTCTATGGTAAGAAGCGGTATGCATCAATTCGTACGACATTAAAATATGCACGACCTTTTAAGCGATGTGCTTCGGCTCCTCAGATTGAAAAGCTGCGTCTACTTTTTGCGGGACTTCTCAGCGCCCTGGGCGATGGAGATGCCAAAAAGCCCGTTCGCTCAATTCCATGTGGTGGTTCGGGGCCGCTGTATCGCCGAATTGCCGGACCGGCAGATTGAGGCCGCGCCGGGGGATATCCTTCATTTTCCCCATGGCCAGGCGCATTCACTGGCCGATCAGGCGGGCCGGAACGCAGTGCCTGGGATGCACGTTCTGGAAAACCCGGAATTGTTTTCAGAGGGGCCAGCCACATCGCAACTGCTTTGCGGCCACTATGAATTCCGCAGCGACATCAAGCACCCTTTGCTGGAACAACTACCAGAACTGGTTCACCTCAAATCGTTCGAGCTTCCGGCATCGGGGGGTGTCGAAAACGTAACCGCCCTGCTGGTCCGCGAAATGAACGAAGACGCACCGGGATCGGATGCGGTGATCGAGCGTCTGGCCGAAATACTTCTTATCCAAGTGCTGCGGGCGCAATTGGCCCGCGCAAATACTCCGCATGGGTTCTTGGCGGCTATGACCGACAGCCGGCTCGCTAGCGCAATCAAGCTTATTCATAGTCGCTGGGCCGATAAGCTGACCATTGACGATCTGGCCGCCACCGCCGGTATGTCCCGGTCCGGGTTTGCGCTTCAGTTCAAAAAAGTGTCGGAAATTTCGCCGATTGCCTATTTGGCCAAATGGCGTATGTGGCAAGCCAGCGACATATTGACGACAACCGGCCTCGGCCTGGCGCGGATCGCTGAAATGACGGGGTATGATTCCGAAATTTCTTTTAGCCGGGCTTTTAAGCGCGAATTCGGCATCGCACCCGGCGAATTTCGCCGCCAAATGGCAAGTTAATCTCACCATTCCCGCATGGACGAAAAGGTTGGCGATTTGACGGCGGGCGGCTATAGGGGTAAATTAGGTTTATAGTTCCGAAAAAGTAATTTATGTCATTGTGACGGCCCGAAACCGCCGCAAAGCCATTGAACGCAGATTTCAGGGAGGTATGTCATGTCCGAACAACCGCCGTCACCGCCGATCTACAACAACCCCCACTTCAAGGTTCTCGATTATAACTTCGAGATGTTTATCGGCCCACGCGCCGGCGAGCAGTTCAAGGATGCCGAACTGACCGATCTGGCCAGCGGCGAAGCGATCAAGCTGTCCGATTTCGCCGGCAAGTGGGTGATGATCGAGACCGGCTCTTCCACCTGTTCCATGTACACCAAGAACATTCCCGACATGAAGGACGTCAAAGCAGAATTTCCCGATGTGGAATTCCTGATGATCTATGTGCGCGAAGCCCATCCTGGCGAACGGCTTGGGCCGCACCAGAACTTCGACGAGAAACTTAAAGCCGCGAAACTGGTGGCGCCTCGCTATGGCGAGCACCGGCGTGTCCTGGTGGACTCTGTCGACGGCGATTTCCATAAATTATACGGCTTTATGCCGAACGTCGTTTATATCATCCGTCCCGACGGCAGGATCCACTACCGCTGCAATTGGGCGACCCCGGCGGCGGTGCGCGAAGCTTTAAACGACCGCGAAAACTTCCACACCATGGAAAACGCGGACATGAAGGCGATTAACGCCAGCCGGCGAAAGATGCACATGATCCGCACCATGTGGACCGGCGGCGTCGTTGCGCTCTATGATTTCTTCAAAGGCATGCCGCTGGCGGTACAGCGCCATCACCGGACCGACACGTTCTACAAAAAGCACGGCCGCTTCATCAACGATCCCGCCGACAAACCCAGTGCTCAGGAGCTGGCGGCGATCATCAACGAAGCCGACGGTACCGGCGAGGCCGCGAGCGAAGGCTCGAAACAAGCGGCGGAATAAACGCTTAAGCTCAAGTTACAACAAACGGCGCTCCGGTTGGGGCGCCGTTTTTTATTGGGGGATCGCGGTAGAATTACGTTTCCCCCGCCCTTATATGCACATCGAAATCCCAGTCGTCTTTCGCCTGTAAGTGGGTCTGATAATAAATCTCGGCGATGCGCGCCGTGTCGATGAGTTTGCCCGTGCCGATTAAGCTGGGATCGCGCCGCCGTGTCTTAGGGTTGTCCACCGGGCCATCGATATTGAAGTTGGCGACGTGGATGCCTTCGGGGCCTAAGTCTTCGGCCATGGAGAGCGCCAGGCCTCTGGCGCCGGCCTTGGCCATGCCGAAGGCGGCCATATTGACGCGCCCCCGAAACGTCGATTGTGCGCCGGTGAAAAAGATCGAGCCGGCGCCCCTTGGGCCCATGCGCCGGGCCGCTTCCCGCGCCATCAGGAAAGCGCCAGTTAAATTCACGTCCAAGGTTTGCTGGAACCCCTCCATCTCGATCTCGGTGAAGGGCTGTTTGAGGCGGTACGAGCCGTTGAAGACGGCGACGCTCACCGGGCCCAATTCGGCTTCGACGCGGGCGAACAAATCCGTGACGGCGGCTTCGTCGGTTATATCGATGTTCTCGGCCATGGCCTTAGCCCCGGCGGCCTCAATTTCGCCGGCCAGGGGGCCGATGTGATCCATTTTGCGCGCCACCATCACGGCGGCAAATCCGGCGGCGGCGAAGCGTCGGATGAGGGCATCGCCGGTGCCGGGGCCGACGCCGATCACCAGGATTGTTTGCCGGTCGCTCACGACCAGGTGGCGAAGGCCATGCCGCTGCCGGTGCCGGCTTCGGAGCGGTAGCAGGGCACGTAATCATGCAGGGTCATTTCCATGTCGGTCTCGGCGCAGATGCCGGCGACGATGATCCAGTTCTTGATCTCCGAATTGCCCGAGCGGAAGGAGAATTCCGGCTCCGCGGTGAGCGCGGCCTCGTCCCGGTTCAAAAGCGCATCGATCAGGCGCTTATCGAGGGCCTCGTCGATGACAAAATGGCTCATGCCGCCGGACGCCGATACCGCGACGCGGGCCTTGGTGTCCCACGATTTGATCGCCCGGCCCAAGGCCTTGCCGTAATCATAGCAGCGCTTGGCGGTCGGCTGGTTGGGCGGGAAATAGGTGTTGATGAGCACCGGCACGATGGGCATCGGTTTGTCGCGCAATATGCGCCGCACCACGAAGCCATAGGCATGGCCGATATTGCGCGGCCCTTTGTCGCCTATGGGTTGGGCGCCCGAAGACGAGGTGTCGAAGTCTTCTTCGATGGTCTGCTCGATCATATGCACCGCCAAGGCATCGGCCACCGGATAAATTTGATCGGTTTCGGGATGGTTCATGCCCATGGAATGGCCGCGCCCGAAGGCTCGGTGCCAATCCTTGGTTTCCTCGTCGAGGGCGTAGTTGGTGACTTGGCCGGCGTGATAGATGGCGAACGACGGCTGCACCGCGTCCAGAAACCATTCGTGCTGATCATCGCCGACGATCACCATCACGTCGGGCTTAGCGGCTTCCGCCGTGTCGCCCAAGCCATCCAAGGCAACCTGGCAGCGATTGAAATATTCGGTTCGGACGGCAAGGCTGTTTTGTTCGTCGAAATATTTGTCTTTGCGGGTCTCGTACAATTCATCGAACGAATAGGTGCCGTCCCGATAGGCAAGCGCAGGGTTCTTACGGTCCACCTCGGCGCGCCCGTCCCAGGCGTCCGGCGGCGTCGCCAACAAGGGCCCGTGGGTGGTGCCCATACCAAGTATGATTTCGGCCATCAGTGTCAGCGGGCGCGTTTTTCGGGCGGTGCGATATCCGGCGCCGTCAGGGTTTTCCAATCGTTAGCGAGGCGCAATTCGGCGCCGGTGCGCTCCTGCAATTCTTCGAACTCCAGCCCTTCGGCCATTTCGCGCACCACCATGCCGTCATCGGCGCGCTCGATCACGGCAATATCGGTGAATACCTTGGTGACGCACTTGGCGCCGGTCAGCGGCAGGGTGCATTGCTTGACGATTTTGGGCGCGCCGTCGCGGCCGTTATGGTCGCACATGATATAGACTTGGCGCGCACCGTACGCCAAATCCATGGCACCGCCCACCGCCGGCGCGGATTTGGTGTTGGGCAGCCGCCAATTGGCCAGATCGCCGTTCTGGCCAACCTCGTAGGCGCCCAGCACGCAGACATCGATATGACCGCCGCGCACCATGGCGAAGCTGTCCGAATGATGGAAAAATGCGCCGCCGGGCAACATGGAGATGGGCTGCTTGCCGGCGTTAATGAGATCGAGATTAGGCTCGGCCCCCTCTTCCAGAGGCTTCATGCCCAAAACGCCGTTTTCCGAATGAAAGATAATCTCGCGCCCCTCGGGCACATAATTTAAGACATTCAGCGGCATGCCGACGCCCAAATTAACAAACGCGCCTTCGTCGATATCGTTGGCCACCCGCCAGGCCACCTGATTGCGGTTTAATGCTTCGACCATTGCTTAAGCCTCCACCTGGACAACTTTGTCTACGAATATACTGGGCGTGATCACCTGTTCGGGCTCGATGCCGCCCAAATCGACAATCTCGCCCACCTGCGCGATGGTGATCTTGGCGCCCATCGCCATCACAGGATTGAAGTTCCGGGACGACATAGTATAGGTGAGGTTTCCCCACCTGTCGCCCACCGCCGCCTTGACCAGCGCCACGTCGCCATAGATGGCCTCTTCCAGCACATAATCTAAACCTGCGAATTCGCGCACTTCCTTGCCCTCGGCGAGCGGCGTGTCCACCGACGTGCGCGTATAAAAGCCCGGAATGCCGGCACCGGCGGCGCGAATGCGCTCGGCCAAAGTGCCTTGCGGGGTCAGTTCCAGCTCAAGCAGGCCTTCTTCGTACATTTTATCAAAAGCATCAGCGCCGGTGACGCGTGGGAACGAGCAAATAAATTTCTTAACGCAGCCGCCGAGTATCAACTGGCCGATGCCTTCATCGCCGGAGCCCGCATTGTTGGAGACGATGGTCAGCTCCCGGGGCTTTCTTGCGGCGAGCGCGTTTAAAAGCGCAATCGGCTCGCCGGCATTGCCGAAGCCGCCGACTAAGATGACCGCGCCGTCTTCGATCCCGGCAACGGCGTCTTCGATGCCTTGGCAAATTTTGTTGATCATGGTTTTGGCCCCCTGTTTCTTTGACCCAATTTGGTAGCGTTTGGGCCGGGGCAAGTCAAATCCATGCGCCGCGTTTCACTCCGCAACTTGACGCACCCAGCCTTCTAAGGCCAAGCTGACGAGGTCGGATAAGCCGCATAGCATCTGCCGATGGGAGAAGCGTCATGGATTACGACATCAGGATTTCGGGCGGAACGATCATTGATGGCACCGGCGAGGCCGGCGTCGAAGGCGATATCGGCATTAAAGATGGCCGCGTTGCCGCCATGGGCGATGCGCCAGGTCAGGCCGCCACCGAAATTGACGCAGGCGGGATGGTGGTCGCGCCCGGCTTTGTCGATATCCATACCCACTACGATGCCCAGATCATGTGGGATCCGATGCTGTCGTTCTCGCCCTGGCACGGGGTGACCACCTGCGTCATCGGCAACTGTGGCTTCGGCGTTGCGCCGACGCGGCCCGAGCACCAGGAAATTATCATGCGCACCCTCGAAAAGGTCGAGGCGATGAGCTATGAGGCCTTGATCGAAGGCACCGGCGAATGGCCGTTTGAAAGCTTCCCCGAATATCTCGACTTTATTGATCGCGGGCCAAAGGCGATCAATGTGGGCGTGCTGCTCGGCCACACGCCGCTCAGGCTTTATGAAATGGGGCCTGCATCTTTGGAGCGTCTCGCGACGCCGGATGAAACCGCTTCCATGCGGCGCATGGTTTTGGAAGCCATGGAGGCCGGCGCCATTGGCTTTTCTACGTCCCAGTCGTCCGTTCACATCGGCTACAAGGGCCTGCCGGTGCCGAGCCGCAAGGCCGACGTCGCCGAAATTTATGAACTGGCTTCGGCGCTCGGCGAGGCCGATAAGGGCGTCATTCAGATCACCGTCGGGCGCACACCCTGGTTCAAGGAGTTCGAGCAGATGGCCCGCGATACGGGCCGCAATGTTTCCTGGACGGCGATGCTGACCGGCATGGAAGGCCCGGACGGCCACCGGGAACACCTGCGCCGCTCCATCGAGATTTTGGAGAATGGCGCTGCCGTTTATCCGCAGGTTGCTTGCCGCCCGCTACAGACCGAGTTTCAATTCAAATCACCGTTTTCGCTGGAACGCATCCCCTTCTTTCAGCCGGTTTCCGCCGCCGATACGACCGGCAAAACGCTGATCTACCAGGACCCGGAATTCCGCCGTAAGTTCCGCGAAGCCATGGCCGAGGACAGTATGGTTGATGGCGAAGTCCCGCCGTTGCGCCGTTCTTTTCGCCAGATCGTCATCGCCGATTGCCCTTCGCGGCCCGAGCTAGAAGAACGCGGGCTCGTCGATGCGGCGCTGGAGCTTGGCATCGATCCCACCGATCTGGCGCTCGATCTCGCCCTGGAAACAGACTTGGAAGCCCGGTTCCGTATGCCGCTCCTGAACGACGACGAAGATGCGGTCGAGGAATTGTTGCGCGATCCGCATACGGTGCTTGGCCTGTCGGACGCGGGCGCCCACGCCAGCCAGATGTACGATACCTGCTTTGCCACACACCTGCTCGGCCACTGGGTACGCGAGCGCCAGGCTTTGTCTCTCGAATATGCGGTCTGGATGCTGACGGCGCGCCCCGCCGAAGTGTTCGGCATCACCGACCGGGGCACGCTGGGGCTTGGTCTGCCCGCCGATGTGGTGGTGTTCGATCCCAAAACCGTTGGCGCCGGGCCGCCGGTGCGCACCTACGACCTCCCCGCCGGCGCCGACCGCCTGATCTCCCACGCCACCGGCATCGAGGCGGTAATCGTCAACGGCACAGTGATCCGGCGGCAAAATAAAGACGTTGTCGATGCTTCGGGATCGCTTCCGGGCAAGCTGCTGCGCTTCGGCAAGGCCGCATAGGCGCGGTCAAATAGGGCATGGAGTATTCGGCTCCCGGGCATTAGTGTTCCATCCACGCACAACAAAATCCGAGGGCTCAAAACCATGACCGACACCAATACAGGCCCGTTCGCGGGCGTTGGACCTGAACAGCATTTCCGCGAAGGGCTGGAGGCCGGCGAATACCGGCTGCAGTTCTGCGATGATTGCGCCAAGAACATTTATTATCCGCGCGCCGTCTGCAACCATTGCGGATCGCCCAACACATCGTGGCGCATCGCGTCGGGCAAGGGCGTCATCTATTCCACCAGTGTCGAGCGCACCAAACCGGAAAGAGGCGGCGACCAGAACATCGCCTTGGTCGATCTGGAAGAAGGCGGCCGGCTGATGAGCCGGGTGGTCGATATGGACCCATCGGATGTCACCATCGGCATGGCAGTCGAGGCCTTCATCGGAGAGATCGACGGCACCAAGCTTATTTTGTTTCGTAGCGCGGGAGGCTAAAATTATGGCACATGTATTGCGCGGCTCGGCCGCGGTTGTCGGCATCGGCCTCACAGAATTTGGCGAGCTGCCCGGCAGGAACCATCTGGAAGTTCTGGCCGAGGCATCCCACTACGCCCTCGCCGATGCCGGGCTTGGTATGCAGGACGTGGACGGGCTTTTCGTCTCCTCCATGGGGCGGGTGTTTCACCCCCTGCACGCCGCCGAATATTTGGGCATCCAGCCGAGCCATATCGACGGCACCAATGTGGGCGGCTCGTCTTTTGTGAATTGCGTCCAGTCGGCGGCGATGGCGATCAAAACCGGCGTCTGCAACGTGGCGCTGATCGCCTATGGCTCGACCAGCCGCTCCAACCGCAAGGCTAAGTTCCGCGAAGGCAATCCCAACGCCGGCGCCTTTCACGCATCGGAATATAATCCCCGCAATCCGATCATCTCTTATGCCTTTGCCGCGGCGCGCCATATGCATGAATACGGCACCACCCGCGAAAATCTGGCGCAGGTTGCGGTCTCGACCCGGGAATGGGCGATGAAGAACCCGCGCGCAGAAATGCGCGATCCGTTGAGCATCGACGACGTGATGGGGGCGCGCATGATTTGCGATCCCCTGACCCTGTTCGATTGCTGTCTGGTGTCCGACGCTGGCGCGGCCATTGTCATGGTGTCCGCCGAGCGGGCCAAGGATTTTCCGCAAAAACCAGCCTATCTGCTGGGCATCGGCTCGGCCACAACCCACGATCAGATCGCGCAGATGCCGGACCTGACCGTCACCCCGGCGTCCCAATCGGGCCCCCGCGCCTTCGCCATGGCCGGTCTATCCCCAGGTGATATCGACGTGGCCGAGTTTTATGACGCCTTCACCATCAACACGATTTTGTTCCTGGAGGATCTCGGCTTTTGCAAGAAAGGCGAAGGCGGAGCCTTTGTCGGCGACGGCAATATCGGACCCGGCGGCACCCTGCCGGTCAACACCAATGGCGGCGGGCTATCTTGTGTGCATCCGGGCATGTACGGCATGTTCGTCACCATCGAGGCAGTGGAACAGTTGCGCGGCAATTGCGGTGAGCGCCAGATCGAGGGCGCCAATATTGCGCTCGCCAACGGCAATGGCGGTGTGCTTTCCAGCCAGGTCACTGCCATCTACGGCACGGAGTCGACGCTTTGATGGACGGGCCAAGTCCGAGCCTTCCGGGCTGGGAGGGCGGACCGGTCGACCCCATAACCTGGCGGCGCGTCGCCAAGACAGGGCTGACCGCCCACAACCCGGACAAAGCCTGCCAGGGCTACACATTGTATGCGCCTTTGAACGAGACCAATGCGGTCTTCCTGATCGACATGGACGGCAACGAGATGCATCGCTGGGACCTCGGCTGCCAGCCGGGTAATTACGGCTACATATTGCCGAACGGCAATCTGTTCGTGAACGCCAAAGTCGAGGACGATCTTTGGAACTGGACGCCGACCTATTCCCTGTTCAAGGGCGGCGCGCTTCGGGAATATGACTGGGACGGCAATATCGTCTGGGAACATCTTGATCTGCACCACCACCATGACGGCCGCCGCCTGGCCCACGGCGGCGCCATCTATCTTTCCATGGAGGAGATGGACGCAGGCCTAGCCGCCAAAGTCAAAGGCGGTGGTGAGCCCCTCGATCGCATGCTCGCCGACGTGGTACGCGAAGTGGATGCGGACGGCAATCTCTTGTGGGAATGGCACGCGGCGGAGCATCTGGACACCGAGATAGATATCCTGCCCGAAAGCTGCAACCGCTGGGAATGGACCCATCTCAACGCCGCGTTCTTTCTAGATGATGAGCGGGTGATGATGTCATCCCGGCAGCTGTCGCGCATATATATTGTGGAGAAATCCAGCGGCAAGGTGTTGGAGCGTTTCGGCCCCGGCCCGTTCTTCGGCCAGCACGATCCGCATCTTTTGCCGAACGGCAATATCCTGGTTTTTGACAATGGCAGCTACCGCACCCACGGCAGTGGCGCGATCGTCCATTCCCGTGTCCTTGAGTTCGATATGAAAACCCGCGAAGTGGTGTGGGAATACAAAGACACACCCATGTATTCGTTCCAAAGCGCCTTCCTGTCTGGGGCCGAAATTCTGCCTAACGGCAACATTCTGGTGGCCGAGGGCGGCCGCGGGCGTATCTTCCAGATCACCCCGGAAGGCGAAGTGGTGTGGGAATTCATCAATCCCTATTTCGACAAAAACGGGGTCGGCTGGATATGGAACTGCGTCCAGGAAGCCAAATTCTACACCGCCGATCAATTGCCGAATCTGGCTTGAATATTGGGATAACGCCAACGCGGAATTGACCTTGCCCGGCCCAAGGGCGATCATGGGCGCCAATGTCTCAAAACACCGAATCCAACAAAAGCGATCCAAACCGCAGCGGCAGCGGATGGTCTGAAATCCTGAGCGGGCAGTACGCGGTCTATACCCTGCTGCTCACCATGGGCACCATCCTGTTCGCGGTCAATTCGTTCGTAGTATCGACAATTATGCCCTCAATCGCCGCCGAAATTGGCGGCATGCAATATTATTCCTGGTCGTTTTCCCTGTTCGCCGTCGGCTCGGTCATCGGCGGCGCCAGCGCCGGGCCGATGCGGGATGCCCTTGGCGATAGGACGTCCTATGCCGGCGCCGGGTTGATGATGGTGATCGGCCTGGTTGGCGCGGCGCTCGCCGACGATATGCTGGTTCTCGTCTTCTGGCGATTTTTTCAAGGGCTCGGCGGCGGCGCCATCGTCGCGCAAAGCTACGGTATGGTCGGCTCTATGTATCCCGCTCATTTGCGCGGGCGCATTTTGAGCGTGATTTCTACCGTCTGGGGCGTGGCAACGCTGATCGGGCCCGGCTTCGGCGCCATCTTTGCCGAATTGGGCAATTGGCGCGGCGCCTTTTGGGGCCTCGGCGTGCTCAGCATCTTGATCACCCTGGCGGCTTGGAAAATCATCCAATCCACCGAGGGCCACGGTAAACTTTCGGCGATCCCGTACCGGCGGCTCATTTTGTTGGGCAGCTCGGTCCTACTTTTAAGCCTGACCTCCCAGGTAGACGACAACCTGATGCGTGGATTGCTGATCGCCGCGTCGGTCATATTGGCGGTGTTTGTTTTTCGCCTCGATGCGCGCGCCGAAAAGCCCATGCTGCCCCGAAAAGCCATGGATATCTTCTCAACCATGGGCATGGCCTATTGGGCGATGCTGCTGTCGACGGTGATTTTGATTTTTCTCAACGTCTATTCGACGCTGTATTTGCAGGTGCTGCACGGCGCCTCGCCCCTGGTGGCCGCGTACCTCGCGGCGATCATGTCCTTTGCCTGGACTACCGGCGCCTTCATTGTCGCCACCTGGACCGGGCAGCGGGAATTGATTTCCATCTTGTCGGGCATGATCCTGATGTTGATCGGAACCATCGGGCTGGCCCTGTTCGTGACATCGGGGCCGGTGCTCTATTTGTCGTTCGCTTTTTTCGCCATCGGCTTCGGCACGGGATTGTTCAACAATCCCCTGATCCAGCGCGCCATCGCCGCCGCCGATGACGACGAACGCCATATCGCCGGCGCCGCCGTACAGACCATCCGCACGGTGGCCTTTGCCTTCGGCGGCGCCCTCGCTGGTCTGATCGCCACCATGGGCGGGCTCGGCCCGGTTGCCCGGCCCGAACCCGAAACCCTGGCCCACGCCATGAACTGGGTCTATGGAGTTAATGTGATTTTCGCGGTTGCAGCGCTGATGGTTACCATCCCGCTGATCCTCCAGGCCCGCCGCCAGATCGCCGAAAAATTGGCCGCCGAATAGATGGCGGCCAAAACAACGGGCGTGCCTGAGAAAACCAGATGGGCGGATTTATTCCGGGGCGGGCTGGCCCGCTACACCATTACCCTCAATCTCGGCGTATTATTGTTCGGAACCGACGTCTATCTGATCCAGTCGATCATGCCGACGGTGATCGCCGATGTGGGCGGCATGCAATTCTATACCTGGACCCTGATTTCTTTTTCGGTGGGCTCGATCATCGGCACCTCCAGCGCCGAGCCGATCCGCCGGACCTTGGGGCGGCGCAGCGGCTATGCGCTGGCCGGCCTGGTGTTCCTAGTCGGCACCATGGGCGCCGCCATGTCGGGCAGCATCGTCGCCCTCATATCGTGGCGCCTGATTCAAGGATTGGGCGGCGGCTCGGTCATTTCCCAATGCTACGGCATGATCGGCGAGGTGATCCCCGCCAATCTGCGCGCCCGGGCGCTGTCCTTTATCTCGGCAACCTGGGGTATCGCCACCATTCTTGGGCCCACCTTCGGCGGCGTGTTCGCGGAATTGGGTTTCTGGCGCGGCGCCTTTTGGGCGGTGGTGCCGCTGGCGGTGATCTTTATTTTCATGGTCTGGCGTTTCGTGCCCGCCGGCCGCATCGGTAGCCAGATGTCCGACAAGGCGCGCACCATGCCGGTGGCGCGGCTGGCGATGATCGCCGCTGCCATTATCTGCCTTAGCGTTTCTTCCCAGTTTGATAGCATGGCGGCGCGCAGCGGCATGGTGATTTTATCCCTCGCCGTGACCGTTTATTTCTTCTCCCGCGACGGCCGCGCCGAAAACAAGATGTTTCCATCCCAGGCCTTGTCGCTGTTTGCCAAGCTGGGCGCCACCTATTGGATTTTGTTGATCATATCGGTGGTGCACACCGTGATCGGCGCCTTCGCGACGCTATTTTTGCAACTGCTGCACGTGCAAACGCCCCTAGTCGCGGCTTTTATATTTGCGCTCACTTCGTTCCTATGGACGGTGGCGGCGGTGGTTGTCGGCGGCTTGCAGGGCCGCGCCGTCGCCGTCTCGATCAGCGTCGGGCTCGGGCTGTTATTTGCAGGCGCCATCGGCACGGCCTTGTTCGTGATCACCGGGCCGGTCTGGCTTTTGGGGTTAAGCTTTACATTGGTGGGCGTCGGCACCGGCATGTCCTACAACCATTTGGTTGTCTGGGCGATCAACGCGGCGCCGAAGGAGGAACAGCCCATGACCGCCTCTGCCACCGCCACCATGCGGGCGTTGGGCATTGCCTATGGCGCCGCCATCGCCGGATTTCTGGGCGCCGCCGCCGGGCTCAAAGACGGCGTGCCGACGGCAATATTCGAAGGCGCCATGCACGTGGTCTATAATTCGAACATAGCCATCGCCGCCGCCGCCGTCATGGCGGGGCTGATCCTTTGGAAGCATATGCGCCGCGATCGTCTATTGGCTGGCTAGAAAGTCGCGCAGCGCTTCGTTGAAAGCATCGGAGCGCTCCATATTGCAAAGATGGGCGGCCCGCTCCAAGAGCACCAACGCCGAACCCGGCACGGCTTCGTGCATATCTACCGCCTGTTTGGGGAAATCGCCGACGTCTTCGGTGCCGGCCAAAAATAGCGCCGGGCACTGGATATCGCCGAGCCTGGCTTCGTGATCGACGCCGGCGACGGCAGCGACGCCGCCCCGGAAGCCATCCAAGTCCGTCGCCCGGATCATGGCGGCAATCTTATCCACGTCCGCCGGATCAGCCGCCGGGGTGAACCAGCCACCGGTGAATTCTTCGACCATCGCCTCCATGCCGCCCGCTAAGACCGCTTCGATGCGCCCCGCCCAGCCTTCTAAATGATATTGGGTGGAGCGGCAGCGGGCATCGCAGATGGCGGCGCTTAAGACCCGCTCCGGATAGCTGGTGACCAGCTCCAACCCCATGGCACCGCCGATGGAAAGCCCCACATAGTGGCCTTGTTCGATGCCAAGCGCGTCCCAAAGCCCGATCAAATCAGCGGCGAGTAACGCCAAATCGTAGGGCGGCGACGTCACATCCGTGCCGCCATGGCCGCGAAAATCATAGCGCAGCAATTGGTAGTCGCGCCCAAAGGCTTCGGCCTGCGCATCCCACATGTGCAAATCCGTGGCCAGGGAGTTGGAAAAGGTGATCCAGGGCGCGCCTTCGGTGCCATCGATACGGCAATGGATCGAAATCCCGTTTGCCTTTACGTCGCGCTCGCCCGCCGTTGCCATCGTGGGTTCCCCATGCTGTACTCGCCCCGGCCCATGACACATGCCGCCCCGCCAATTGTCAATTGAACTTGGAAGCCATGAATGCACCTCCCGTCCTGATGACCGAAGAGCGGCGCCTGATCAAGGAAACCGCTCGCAATTTCGCCATCAACGAAATCCTGCCCCTGGCCAACAAGCTGGACCCTATCGAAGGTGACATTCCCGCCGAGCTGATCCAGAAGATGGCCGATCTCGGCTTCTTCGGCATCCTCATTGCCGAGGAATTCGGCGGCATGGGGCTCGGCGCGTTCGAATATTGCATTGTCGCCGAGGAGCTAAGCCGGGCCTGGATGAGCGCCGGCACCCTGCCCCGCCATGGTAGCTGGATCATGGGCACCGAGACCCTGGCCGATGACCGCCGCCGCGATATTTTGAGCCGCGCCGCCAAG
>Ga0209047_1000256_pt1 | contig 52233 bp, 52 predicted proteins | sample SaaInlV_165m_DNA_3_FD_184681 | JGI IMG/M metagenome (GOLD analysis project Ga0209047, IMG submission 184681) | Marine microbial communities from expanding oxygen minimum zones in the Saanich Inlet - Saanich Inlet SI037_S3LV_120m_DNA (SPAdes)... | ecosystem: Environmental > Aquatic > Marine >...
TAATTTTTGGCTTTTCATTCTTTCTTATTATGTCAGCAATATGTTCATCGGTTGGATGCAATCCTTTTCTAGAATCAACCATAAAAACAATAATGTCGCTTTCATCAATAGCTTGTTTTGTTTGAAGAGCCATTTCCTGAACAATCCCCTCTTTATTTTTTGGCTCAAACCCACCTGTATCAACTAGTATGAAGTGACTATCTTGAATTTCTAACTTCCCATAATGCCTATCTCTTGTGAGACCAGGCATATCAGCTACGATTGCATCCCTAGTTTTCGTTAAACGATTAAATAAACTTGATTTACCTACATTAGGTCTGCCAACTATGACGATACTTTTCATTTTTTTTGACCAACTAATTAATTTTTAAACTAAACCTAATAACAATTTTTTCTTTTTCTATTACCCTTATTTCTAATGTCGCCTTCATCAACATCACACATTTCGTTTGTTGAAGTTTCAATGGCCTCAGAAGCCTCAGAAGCCTCAGAAGCCTCAGAAGCCTCAGAAGCCTCAGAAGCCTCAGAAGCCTCTATAGTATTTTCATCGATGTCTTGTTGTACATCGATGTTATCTTTAATTATCTCTTCTGAAACATTTTTTACTTGCATATAAAAAACATTACCGTCAAGATCAATTCCTAATATTTTATTATCTCCAATAGAATGAATGTTTTTTCCTATAGGAACGCCAGATGTAATTTGAGCTCGCTCTTCAACAATACCTGTTTCGGAATTTAGGAGGTGAACATAGCCATCAAAGTCTCCAACTGCAATATGATCACCTATAATGATCGGGTTAGTTATTCTACGATATTGTAAATCAGCATTTCGCCAATTTGTTTTTCCATTTCTTTTTGAATCTAAGGAATAGATTGAATCACTCTTATGGGCTAAATATATATCAAAACCATCAAAGGTAATGTTATTAAAGCTTGAAATTTTTCGAGTCCATGTGATGCTTGCATTCGTTCTATCAATTGCTGTTAAATCACCTGATGTTGAGACTGCATAAACTTCAGAATCGTTAATTATTGGCTTGCTCAAGACATCATTTAGCCTATCAATATCTGTCGATCCTTTTACTTGAGATATATTTGCCTCCCATATAAATGCACCACTTTTTTGATGCACCGCAACTATCTTTCCAGCACCAAAACCACCATAAATAACCCCATCTGAAAAGGTTAATGCAGATGTGCCATCGAAAGCTAAGGCGGGTGATGAATGAATATATCTCCAATCTATATCTCCTTGTTTTAAATCAATTTGTAAAATTTCATAGCTAGCAAGTCTAATGTAAGCTTTTTTATTATCAATAACTGGTGTGGTTAAAACCTCACCGTCAATAAATATTTTCCAAATTGCATTACCCTCACTATCAAGGCACCAAAGATAGCTGTCTTCCGTAATAAACAGAATATTTTCAAAATCCCCACCAACACCTATCATTATCTCTTCAGAGACTTCTTTTTCCCATACAGTTTCACCTGTTTCCATTTGCATTTTTCGCAAGCTCCCATCGCTAGTAGCAGCTATGACAAATTCTTCGGAAAATATAAGATTTAGATTGTGTGCATCATTGTCACCAACCTTATTCTCCCAAATTAGCTCTATTGATGCTTTTTTTTCATAGGGTTTTATTTCAGTTGGGATGTTACTAAATTCATCTGCGAAGTATTGATCATCCATTTGATCAACGAAGTCTTCAACTGGTCCAATAAAACAACCAAATAATAGTGAGGTAAGAAATATTAGAGGAATTAACCTCATTGACTAATTGAATTTAATTTATTCTCAATTACTTTATGAAGCTCTCCTTGACCGCCAAAGTAGTTAAGGGCAAGTTCATATGATTTGATTGCATTCTCTTTGTCTCCCAAAGCGATGTAGATATCGCCTTTTAAATCATTAGCTAAACCAATGTATCCCTCAGTTATGATCTTATTTGCCACCTCAAGTGCCTCATCTAGTTTTTTTTCAACTAAATATAAATTACCCAAAAGATAATTTGCCATAGATTGAATTGATGGCTCTATATTATCACCTGAAGCCCAAATAAGTTCTTTAGCGGCAGCTGAATAATCTCCAGTCTCTACTAAAAGCTTAGAATAATAAATGCTTGCTCTGGCTGCATAAGGCGAATTGCTGAAGTCATTTTGAAGCACACCTACTTTTGATTTTATCTCATCAATATTGGCAATTTTGGATACAAGGACATCTTGGAAAAGTTGAGAAGCCTCTTCATCTCTGGACTCATTAACACTTACCAAGTATTGGTAAGTAAAAAAAGCTAATAAAAATACTGCTATTGCCGAGAATATTTTAACTTTATGTAAATTATAAAAATTCTTAAAATATTCTGATTGTTGTTCATCATTATCAAATGCCATTTATTCTAATTCCTTTTTGAGATTAATCCTGGAATAGATTGGATTAAATCTTTTGTATACTGGTTCTTCGGATTTTTGAAAATTATATCAGTTTTTCCCTCTTCGACGAGCTTTCCATGTCGCATTACCATGACATCATCTGCAACGTGTCTTACTATCCTCAAGTCATGAGTAATAAATAAATAAGTAAGTCCAAATTCACTTTGTAAATCTTTTAATAATTTTAATATCTGAGCTTGAACTGACACATCAAGTGCAGAAACAGGTTCGTCACATATAACTAATTTTGGTTCAAGGATAAGTGCTCTAGCGATACCAATTCTTTGTCGCTGACCACCTGAAAACTGATGGGGATATTTTTTTAAATCAGATGTTTTTAGTCCAACACGCTCAATGAAATTTTCAATTTTTCTTCTACGAGCATCGCTATCTTGATAGTTATGGATAAGAAGTGGTTCTTCCATAATTTGTAAGATGCTTAGTCGTGGATTTAGCGAGGCATAAGGATCTTGAAAAATCATCTGAATATCTTTCCTGACACTTTTTAACTTCTCCCCTTCTAGGTTAAGTAAATCAATACCATTAAACTTAACACTCCCTTCATCAAGATTAACAAGGCGGACTAAACTTTTGGCGAGTGTTGATTTTCCACTACCCGATTCGCCTACAACGGCCATTGTCGTTCCCTGATTGATAGAAAAGCTTACATTATCAAGTGCATGAATATTAGTTCTTACCCTAGAAAAAAATCCTTGAGTTTGCACATAGGTTTTTGATAAGTTATTTGTTTGTAGAAGCTTCTTCATAGTCGTTGTATTGCCCTATCTAACTTTTCATAATCTATTGGAGTTAATTGTTTCTTTCCTAAGGCATCTGGAACACACCCCAGTAAGGCTTTAGTATATGGATGTTTTGGTTTTTTGAGCACTTGATTTACTTCCCCTCTCTCGACAATCTTGCCCTTAAACATAACAATCACATCATCGGCTATATCCTCAACAACGCCAAAGTCATGAGTAATAAATAACATAGACATATTTAACTTACTTTTAAGATCATCTAAAAGCTTTAGGATTTGAGCCTGAACTGTCACATCAAGCGCAGTGGTAGGTTCATCAGCAATGAGTAATTTTGGATTACAGGACATTGACATCGCAATCATGACACGTTGTCTTTGTCCTCCTGATAATTCGTCAGGATAACTACTAACTCTTTCAACAGGAATCCCAACAAGCATTAATAATTCTTCAACTTTATTATTAATCTCATTATTTGGTAAATTAGAGTGCACAGCTATGGCCTCTTTGATCTGATAACCAATCGTTAAAACTGGGTTTAGTGAGGTCATGGGCTCTTGAAAAATCATGGCGATATCAAGACCTCTCTTTTTTCTTATTTCAAGCTCACTCATTTTGCAAATATCTTCGTTGTTAAATAAAATTTCTCCAGACATTTTCAATTGAGGTGACAGTAATCTAATGATCGAGAGAGCAGTTAAGCTTTTACCACTTCCAGACTCTCCAACAATACATGTTGTTTTGCCACTCTTAACAGAAAAGGAGATATCATCAACTAAATTAAGTTTAGTATCTACTTTAGTTCCTATTGATAAATTATTGATTTTTAATATATCTTTATTCATTTTAATTAAATATTTTGTTTAATAAAGCTTAGTATATCTTTCTCTTTTACTTCCGTTTGAGAGCCATCTTTACGGATAAGTTTCACTTGAATAAGATTGTTTTTTAACTCATCTTCACCAATAATGAGTGCAATTGTTGCGTTACTTTTGTCGGCTTTTTTCATTTGTGATTTAAAGCTTGCTGAATCAAGATTTATGGTGACTTTGTAATTTTGATTCCTTAAGTTTTCTGCAACAGTAAAAGACTTATCTCTCGATTCATCCCCTAAATTTACAATATAAATATCTGGGTTGATGTCATTTTCAAAATCTGTATTCTTAAGCAATAAAATAATTCTTTCAATGCCAATCGCAAAACCACATGCTGGCGTTGGTTTTCCACCCAATCTTTCGACTAAGTAATCATACCGCCCACCACCTGCAACGGTACCTTGACTGCCTAAATCAGTCGTAATCCATTCAAAAACTGTTCTGTTGTAGTAATCTAGGCCTCTAACCAACCTTTTGTTTAATTGAAAATCAACCTGATTATCCTTCAAAATCTGACAAAGTGAATTAAAGTGATATTTAGCATCCTCATTTATCGTGTCAATTAACTTAGGAGCTCTTTCAAGCATATCCTGCATATGAGGATTTTTACTATCTAATATTCTCATTGGGTTTTTATGCAGCCTTCTTTTAGCATCATCATCTAACATCTCTAAATGTTTTTCAAAATAATCAATTAATTCCTTTCTATAATGCTCTCTGTCATCAATATCACCAATTGAGTTAATCTCTAAGCGTATTTTTTTCTCTAAACCTAGAGATTTCCATAGCCTGCTTAGCATAATTATTTGTTCAGCATCGCTTGCAGGGTTTGTTAAACCAAACGATTCAATACCTAGCTGATGAAATTGTCTTTGTCTGCCTTTTTGTACATTTTCGTGCCTAAACATAGGGCCTCTATAAAAAAGCTTAATAGGTCCGTTGTAGGTAAGGCTTCCTTGAATAACTGCTCTAACACATCCTGCAGTACCTTCTGGGCGTAATGTCAACTTGTCGTCATTTAGCTTATCAGTCCAGCTATACATTTCCTTTTCTACAATATCAGTATGTGTCCCGACACCCGCTTCAAATAATTCTGTAGCCTCAATAAGTGGAAGTCCAATTTCTTCATACCCATATTGGTCAAATATTAACAGGCACTTTGATTCAAAATAACGCCAGATCTTTTGAACACCCGGGGCTACATCGTAAAATCCTTTTATAGATTGAATTTTTTTAACCATCTAAAAGTTATTTTTTCTCATAATTATTTTGAATATATTTCTCAATGATACCTTTAAAATCTTCACTTATTGACGAACCTTTCAATGTAACTGTTTTTTTTCCATTCTCATAAACAGGTGCCACAGGAACTTCTCCTGTACCTGGTAAACTGATACCAATATTAGCCATTTTTGACTCTCCAGGGCCATTAACTACGCACCCCATCACTGCTACGGTCATGTCTTCAACTTTATTATATTTCTTTTTCCAACCTGGCATAGCCTTTCTTAAATGGCCTTGTATTTCACCAGCTAATTCTTGAAAGTATGTTGAGGTTGTTCTTCCACAACCTGGGCATGAAATGACAAGGGGCGAAAAAGAGCGTATGCCCATGGTTTGTAATAACTCTTGCGCAACAAAAACTTCTTTTGTCCTTGATTCTTCTGGCTCGGGGGTTAATGAAATTCTAATTGTATCTCCTATCCCATGTTGTAAAAGATACCCCATGGATACTGCTGAGGAAACAATTCCTTTGGACCCAATACCAGCCTCTGTGAGGCCTAAGTGTAAGGGGTAACTGCATCTTTTTGATAGGCTAGTATAGACCTCTATTAAATCTTGAACATCACTCACCTTGCAAGAGACGATTATTTTATTTTTTGCTAGCCCTAGTTCCTTTGCTGCATTAGCGCTGTCTATGGTTGACCTAATTAAAGTTTCCTTCATGACTGATTGCGATGTTAATGGATTTTTTAGTTTTGCATTTTCATCCATTAAACTCCTTAAAAGATCTTGATCTAAGCTTCCCCAATTTACACCAATTCGAATCGGCTTATCAAAATGTATTGCTGTTTTAATCATTGCTGCAAACTGTTCATCTCGCTTACTGCCTTTACCAACATTACCTGGATTTATTCGGTATTTATCAAGAGCATTTGCGCAAGCAGGGTATTTTTCTAATAATTTATGTCCATTAAAATGGAAATCCCCAACAATTGGCGCATTACAACCGTTATCAAGTAACTCTTTTTTTAAATCAGGCACTGCCTTCGCTGATTCTTCATCATTCACTGTGATTCGGACGATCTCTGAGCCAGCGCTCCAGAGCTCCAATATTTGGGCAACCGTTTCTTTTTTATTAAATGTATGGGTGTTTGTCATTGACTGAATCACAATAGGAGCTCCACCACCCACCGCTACATCACCTACCATCACTTGAGTCGTATTTTTTTTTATCATATTAGCTGGAGCCGTTGTGTTCTTTTTGTTTTGTCTTGAACTTGCCCCGCAAGCTGTCCACAGGCAGCATCGATATCATCCCCACGAGTTTTTCTGATTGTCGTGACAATACCCGCATCCATTAAAATTTCTTGGAAAGATTTTATAACTGTTCTTTTTGAGCACTTGTATCCACTTTTCGGGAATGGGTTAAATGGAATTAAATTAAGCTTTGATGGTACATCCTTAATTAGCTTGATAAGCTCTTTAGCTTGTTCAGCTGAATCATTGATACCCTCCAACATGACATACTCAAATGTCACGAAGTCTCTGGGTGCTCTTTCAATATATCTAGTGCAAGAAGACATGAGTTTATCGAGAGGATATTTCTTATTTATTGGAACAATTATGTCTCTCAGTTCATTATTTGACGCATGAAGAGAAATGGCAAGGGAAACTGGACAATCAAGACTTAATTTATCAATCGCAGGAACTAGGCCACTCGTTGATAATGTCACTTTTCTTCGACTTAAACCATAGACAGCGTCGTCTAACATCATTTCTAATGCATGAACGACATGTCTGTAGTTAGCTAAGGGCTCTCCCATCCCCATCATCACTACATTCGTGATGATGCGCTCATCACCTTTTAATAGCTTATAATTTTCTTGCTCTCGGAGTTTGTTGTTGGCTAGCCATAATTGCCCAATAATCTCAGCTGATGTTAAATTTCTATTAAAACCCTGTCTGCCAGTAGAACAGAATGTGCATTCTAATGCGCAACCTACCTGCGACGAAATGCAAAGCGTGCCACGATTTTCTTCTGGAATAAAAACAGTTTCAATACCATTTTTAGTTCCCATATCTAATAACCATTTGCGTGTACCATCAGAAGACAGATGATCAAATTCTATTGCAGGAATTTCAATTTTCGCTGTATTAATCAAGGATTCACGAAATGTAATCGCTAAATCAGTCATTTTGGAAAAATCTCTTTCTCCAAAATGATAAATCCACTTTAATAACTGTTTAGCACGATAAGGCTTATGTCCCGATTTTTGGATATATTCGGTTAATTCATTACAGTTAAAATCGAGTAAATTATCCAAAAAAGCTTAACCAAAGAAATATTCAATCTCTATTTTAGCATTTTCTAATGAATCAGAGCCATGAACCGCATTAGCATCGATACTATCAGCAAAATCTGCTCTAATAGTTCCGGCATCTGCTTCCTTAGGGTTGGTTGCTCCCATCAATTCTCTATTTTTAAGAACGGCATTATCACCCTCTAACGCCTGAATCATTACTGGGCCAGATGTCATGAATTTGACTAAATCATTAAAAAAAGGTCTTTCCTTATGAACAGCATAAAAACCTTCAGCCTCCTCTGTTGAAAGATGGACCATCATTGCTTTAATGATTTTTAAATTCGCTTTCTCAAATCTAGTGTATATTTCACCAATTACATTCTTAGCGACTGCATCGGGCTTTATGATTGATAATGTTTGCTCAATTGTCATTTTAAAATTCTCCAAAAAATTTATTAAATAAACCTATTAAAAGAGCGTTAAAATAACATTTTTAAAGCATAAAATAAATTAAATTTAACCAATATCAATTATGTTTCTCACTATAGCCTTCTATCAGTTTGTCAGCCTTAAAAATATCAAGCAACTCCAAACATCTATTTTAAAATCTTGTCAAAAAAATAACATCAAAGGAACTGTTTTATTAGCCTCAGAAGGAATCAATGGGACCGTATCTGGGGTGGATAGTAATATTCATAAATTCCTTGAGTTTATCAAGACAGATCCCTCTCTCAATGGTAGCTTTAAAAATCTAGAACATAAAGAATCATGGGCATCAAAAAATCCTTTTTATAGAATGAAGGTGAGATTGAAAAAAGAAATTGTTGCATTGGGAGTTGAAGGAGTTAGTCCTGCTATGAAGGTAGGACAATATGTTAATCCAGAAGATTGGAATGCTCTAATTGAAGATCCAAATACCATTGTTATTGATACACGAAACAATTATGAGGTTGATATTGGGACTTTTAAAAATTCAATTAACCCTCAAACAGAGTCATTTAGGGAATTTCCTACCTTTGTGGAAAAAAATCTAAAAGATAATAAGCAAAAGAAAGTTGCTATGTTTTGTACTGGAGGCATTCGATGTGAAAAAGCAACCTCTCTGATGCTTGAGAAAGGTTTTGAAGATGTTTATCACCTCAAAGGGGGTATATTGAAATACTTAGAAAATATTCCGAAAGAGAAAAGTTTATGGGAGGGAGAATGCTTTGTTTTTGATCAACGCGTTGCTGTTACGCATGGTTTAGACGAGGGACAATATGACCAATGCTATGCTTGCAGACACCCTCTATCTCCAGAAGAATTAGAATCGGATCAATATAGCAAAGGTATTTCCTGTCCTTATTGCTTTAATAAGCTTAGCGATAAGAAAAAAGCAGGAGTAACTGAAAGACAAAAACAAATTATGTTATCAAAATCAAAAGGTGTAAATCACATTGGTGATAACCAAAACAATGCTAAGGAAAGTTTATGAAAAAAATAGGTTGGGGTATTTTAGGTGCAGCAAGAGTTAACGAGCGACTTATGCCAGCTATTATTCAATCAGATTTGGGAGAATTAGTAGCGATTGGCAGTAGACGAGCAGGTGCATCAAAAGAATGCTTATTAAAAAATCTCCCAGAATATGAAGATAAAGTGTCTTGTTTTGATGGTTTTGATCAAGTTATCAATCATAAGAAAATAGATGCTATTTATATTCCTCTTGCAAATGAAGAGCATACTGAGGTTGCTTTGAGGGCAATGAGGGCAAAAAAACATGTTTTGATTGAGAAGCCTATGGCTATTAAGTCTGAAGAAGTGAAAATATTATTTGAAGAAGCATTTAAAAATAATGTCAAAATTATGGAGGGATTTATGTATGCATTTCATCCACAATTTGACCGAATTATGAATACAATCAAATCAAATATTTTAGGAGAAATAAGTTACGCGCATTCGATGTTTTCATTCCCCATTCAACCTGCAAGGTTTTATCGGATTAATCGATCTATGCAAAATGGAGGTGGGGCCCTTTGGGATATTGGCCCCTATGCAATACATACTATAAGGCAGTGTTTTACAGAAAATCCTATGAGAGTTAAGGCGATAGCTAAACTTAATGAGCATGGTGCTGATATTTCAACAACTGGTTTAATTGATTTTGGAGATTCTAAACGTGCAACGTTTGATATTAGCTTTGAATGTACAAGAAGGTCAGGGTTTGAAGCATTTGGACCTCTTGGAAGGGTTCTATGCCCTACAGTATGGCAACCAGACGACAAACAAGCCAAAATAATTATCAATACGGAATGCTCTGGCTTAACTGAAGAAGTCCTCCCAGCAGCTAATCACTTTGTTTTAGAAATTAATCATTTTAATAAAGTCATTAGTTCGAATATATCTCCAAAATTATCGAATGAAGATGCATTTTGGAACGCAAAGACACTTGAAAGTATTCTTCAAAGTGTAAGAGAAGATGATTGGGTGAATCTTTGAGTAAAGCCATTATTTTTGATTTTGATGGTACTTTAGTTGACTCAGAAAAAGTTATATACGAATGCTTTCATAACATTACAAAAAAACTAGCGCCTGAAAGAATTAATTATGCTAAAAATATTCTAATTGGCCCTCCTCTTCGTGACACAGCTTCAGAAATACTGGGAACAAAAAATCAAAATCAGTTAGACAAATTTGTTGAATTATTTATTCAGATGCACGATGAACAAGTAATTAAACATACTAAGCCCTATCCTAATGTAATTAAGGTACTAGAGCTTATTTACACAAAAAATATCCCGATGGCGGTGGCGACTAATAAAAGGTTGGCACCGACAAAAAAATTAATTAGTCATTTTGGTTGGGAAGATTATTTTATGTTTGTTGAATGTAGTGATGGCCAGGCTCAATTAAGAAATAAGTACATTATGATTCAAGACATCATTAATAATGATGATTCATTTCATGGAAGTTACTTTGTTGGTGATACGGTTAACGATGGTTTATCAGCTAACTTTAATCAACTGACATTTATCAAAGCTTCTTATGGGTATGGCCAATATGAAGACTGGTCAAAAATTAATATATATAGTTCAATAAATAATTTCCTTGAAATAGAAAAATTATTATAAAAATTTAACAAATAAAAATAAATACATGATTTTAAAAATATTAAACATACAAAGATTTTTAAGGTTTTCTTATAATGCGATTTCTAAATAACATTAAAATAAAAATTATTAAAAATATTGATAACAACTGAAATTTATGAGGGCCACTGAGATTACTAGCTGAAAACCCTGCAGTCAGATTATTTTTATTATTAAAATTCCCTATAATTAATGCCTTCTCTAAAGAACCAAATTCATCCAAATCAAAATTAAACATATAATTTAATTCGTTTTGTGATTTAATACTAAAAATAGAAGATAGCTTTCTTTGTACGCGCATAATAAGATTAGAAGGAAGTCTTTCTTTAAAATTCTTTTCAATTAAAATATTTAGATTCCTTGAAGCATTATCAATAGCAAGAAGAACATCGGCATTCCCTACTCCTTCGATTGACACATTAAAGAAAAAATTATTATTTTCATATTTAATAAAATTTAAAATAGCAAATCCAATCCTAAAGCTTTTATCATTAATTAATTCAACCTCATAATGATTGGTTATAAAAAAATTATTAAGTCTCATAAAAGCTAATATATATGAGGGTTTGGTTAAATAATGTCTATTTTTAATTGAATCAGAAGTAAGAGTTAAATCGAAAAGTTTTTCAAACTTTTCATTAATTTCATTTGAAAATACTATATTGGGAATTAAAAAAAATAATAAAATAAATAACTTCATTTGGAAAAAAACCTTATAAGTATTTCTTTAAAAGATTGATAAACGAAAAAAGAGATGAATATATTTAATGATAAAATCATTCTAGCATCAAAAGGACCTGCAAATATTGAAAAACCCCCAAGAATCATTAAATAAGATATGATAAAAAAATTAAATGATAGTGAATATGATGAAACATATTTTTTCTTTACATAGTGGTAATAAAAAGAACCAAATAATGAAAAGGTAAACATAAACATTAAAATCAATGAGTAAATTGGATATATCTTCCCTAAAAAATAACGCCAGTCATTAAAAAAAGAAGCTGATGTATAAAAAATATTATTTTTTAAAGTTTCAGAATAAATATAACTATCATAATTTCGTAAGAGTGAATCATCAAATTTAACTGGGTAAATGAAAAAATTTAAAATTAAATCATATAAATCATAAAAATATTTTATAAATATGAAATCTACATTTAGCCTTTTGGAAGAGCAATCTAAAGAAGAATTATTACACGCATAAACTATCTCTTCCGAAATTTTTTTATATAGTAATTGTTCAGATTGATGGTTATCAACAAAACCAAATTCGTATGGATTCGTCTTGAGCCACCAAACAATGTAACCTAAAGACATTTCATTACAAATATTATGATCTACGCAGGAGGCTGTACCCACTCCTACATTAGGCAATATTGAATAGACTTTCTTTGCAGTAGGTGAGATATCATATAATAATTTAATTTTGTTCGTAGTTATAGGGATGTTAATTTGAATAGGCTTATTATCATTAATATCTACGATATTCTGAAGCATAATAGGAAACTCACCTTGAATAAAATCATTTACAATTGCGACATCATATTTTTTTTGGTTATTAAATGAAAGAAAGGTAAAAACAAATGAGAAAAGTAATAACGGAACAATAAGAAATTTTGTAAGATAAAAAATATTAAATTTACTATTAAAAATAAGAAGAAGAGTGACTATTAAGGAATAAATAAATAGAATTTCTTCTCTTAGGAAGAACATAAAAATTAATAAAGGATAAAATATAATTAGGAAAGTTTTTGTATATTTTTTTTCATGCGAAAAGCCAACAAAAATCAATAAAATAGTTGAAATCGCAAGGACCGGCTCTCTCATCAATACATTCCAATCAGTAGAAAAAATAACTGGATTTAAATTGATTAAAAACAAAATTCCAATATTTTCAATAGTATTAAGATTATTGTACTTAGATTTAATCCAAGCAACTGATAGAAAAAAAAGAGAAAAATTTAAAAATAAAAAGTAGCTTATAGAAAATTTATTTAATAAATATAGAAGGTATGAAAAGGACGGAAGTTTAGATAAAGTTAGTGGAAAATACTCATTTGAATTATTAATTAATAAATATGCATTACCTACAAACAAATTATCATCAACAGGTGAATATCTGGCAATATAATCAAACTGTAAAAATATAAACTTAAATATAAACAAAAAAAATATCGCTACATATAAATATTGGTTATTATTTAACAAATCTTAGCCCCCCAAAATTTTTTGTGTAATCGAATTCAACAATAACCCAGCGATAAGATTGGTTATTAGAATCCGCAAAAAACCTAGCTTCGATAATATTCGCAAATTCATAGTCATTTATATTTTTTATAAGGTCAAAATTGGAGCAAGCGTTTTTATATGATTGATTATTGATTGCATATATAAAATTTGTACTACAAATAAGGAAATCAGGTTTAGAATATGCTTCTTTACTTCCTCTAAGCCATAAATATTTATCATTAAAAGTTAAATAAAAGTGGTCATCTGAATTAATAATCAAGCGATCAGTTAGTTTATCATCCTGATAACCTGTGCTTTTAGATATATAAGAATAAGAAGCTGGATAAAAATTTGAGATAATCTTCTTACCTCTATATTTTTCTTCTTTAATAATTTGTAAAAAATCAAAATTATTAAATTTGAATTTCTTAATTAAATAAAATTGATTATAAAACCAAACAAATATAATTGAAAAAGTTATTATATAGACTAATAATCTTAATAAAAAAAATTCAGATAATGAACCTCTTAATAAAATAATATAAATAAAAAAAAGAGAGAAACCATAAATTATAAACTTTGAAAAAATTAAAAAAGGAGCGCCTCGTTCGACATAACCAGACCAAAGATATCCAGACGATATAATATAAACTAATATTGTCGATATAAAAAAGGAAATAAAAAAATAAAATAAAGCTTTATATTTAAAATTAATTTTGGGGATTTTCTCCATTGAAGCAAAAGATATAAAATTTACAAATAAAATTAAAATTACGGAGAAAAAAGAACCCTCAAACAAATTTGAGTCACTAAATTCACTATAAATCTTTAGAAAAAGTATCCCAAAACTAAATAAAATTATTACAAGATAAACAATAAAAAATTTAAAAAAAATAATATTATGCCGCTTTATAAAGTAAAAGATAAAAACACATAAAGATAATGAGAATATTAAATATATTGGAAAATTAATATTTATAAGAGAACTGCTATGTATATAAAAAATAAGAAAATTATTTATAAACACTAAAAGAAATATTATACAAAATTTTAATATAAAATTTTTATTAAAAATTGTTGATTTGCTTATTAAACTAAACTTATTTGTTAATGAAGATAAATAAATGTTTATAGGAATTAAAAAACCATAAATAGTTATACTAATAAAATATAAGCCAATATAAGTTAAATCATTCCTTATGTACATCTTGAAGAAACTAATGTTGTTATTAAAGAAATTATGCCAATAAACTATAAAATATTTATTGTAGAAATTTATAATTTCATCATTAATTTTTATTGAGGTATTTCTTGTATTAAAAGTATAATTTATATCTTGAATAAATGCGTCATATCCATAAAAAAGAATAAGTTGTATAGATAAAACTAATATTGAAAATATTGGTGCTAATAAATATATATAATATTTCTTTATTACTTTCTTTATTGAAAAATTATTTAAATATAATGAATAAATAAATAAAAGTATCGATAAATATAATGCAAAAATTAATTCAAAATAAAAAATAAATATTAAATTTACAAAGAAAAGAATTTTATATAATTTTTTATTATTTAATTCGATTAAGAAATAAATTGATGAAAAAATAAGATAAAAATACCAAATTCTATAGGTAACAAATAACCATTGAAAAAATAAAATGTAATTAGTAAATAAAAATATTATTGAAATATATGCAAATTCTTTTGAGTTAGATATTTTATGAAGTAGTTTTATTAAAAAATAAAAGGTAGGAAGGCCCAATATCAAAAAAGTTAACACTACATGTGACTGAACACTCTCAAAACCCAAAAGAATAAGTAATACACCCAATAACCTTGGAACATTTCCTTGGTGTGTATGAATAAATGAGTGAGCTGATGTTATATTACTGAAGGTCTCATCAGCTAAACCTTTGTGTAAATCAAAACTGAAATTTATAAAATTATATGAATGCCAAATTGATGAGAATGTTTCATTAGAATCAAATCCATAAAATAACCCATCAGATAGAAAAAAAAATAATAGAAAGACAAGAGTGAAACATAATAATAAAAAAGAATTATATGAATTCTTTAAAACATTCTTATGTGACATTTGACTTAGTATGGGCCTTTAAAATTATCAACAATATTTGAATTATATTCACTGATAATTTTTTTACCCATCATTGCCTGACATGCTTTAAATATAGTTTCGGATGTAGGATAAAATACTTTTTCCAGGCTATTTGAAACTGGTGATGGGCAGTTTGGAAGTGTTATTCTTTTTGGTGCCGAAATTAATGAATTAAAAGATTTTTCAGTTGCAAGGGCAATAATCTCACTTGCCACTCCACAAAGTTCCCAGCTGGTATCAACACAAATTAATCTTCCAGTCTTATTAACCGACCTTAAAATAGTTTTTTCATCTAATGGTCTTATTGAAATTAAATCAATTAGTTCAACTGAAATACCTTCCTCTTTTAATTTTTTTACAGCCTCTGATGCTTCAATTGTCATAAAAGATGTTGAAACAATAGTAATATCAGTACCTTTGTTTATAATTTTTGACTGACCAAATGGTAACGGTTTTCTTGATGTTATGGTTTGATCTATTTCATATAATGACCTATGTTCAAGAATTACTGTAGGATCTTTTCCCCTTAAAGCACTAATGATAATGCCTCGAACATCGGACGGGTAAGTGGGCATCACAACATTTAGACCAGGTATATGAGCAAGCATAGATTGCGTTGATTGAGAATGAGTGGATCCTTGGCCCCACCCCCTTCCAATAATAGCCCTGATTACAATTGGAACATCGCCACCATTTCCACCAAACATATATCTCCACTTAGCCGCTAATTGAATAAGCATATCAAATGATAAAAACATAAAATCTACTCGTGGATGAACAATGACTGGCCTCATTCCTTGTGTTGCTGCTCCAACGGCAATACCTGTTATTGCATTTTCCATCGCTGGAGCATCGAACACTCTTTTTGAACCAAACTTCTTTTGAACTTTTGTTAAAGATCCAAAAATACCTGATGGATAATCTACTGCAATTCCTGTAATAAAAATATTTTTATTACGCTCCATTTCATAAATAAAAGCATCAGCAATCGCGTCTTTATACTTCATCGACATTCCTTACATTTAAAAATAAATCTTTTGGATTTGGCCATTTAGATGCTTTTGCTTTATCTAAATCCTTATGAATCGATTTATCTATTTCATCCTTAATATTTTTTAAATCTAATTTAGAAATTTTCACTTCACGATTTAAAAATTTCTCAATTCTCTTTATTGGGCATTTTTTAATCCATCTATCCAGTTCTTCTTTATCCCTATATGTTCTATTTAGCTCATAATCCCATAAAGGGCCGACATGCTCTCTCCATCTATATGTTCTTGCGTGAATTAAAGCAGGAGACGATGTTTTTTTCATATATTTTTTTGCTTTTATAGTTTTTTCATAAACATCAAAAACATCATTTCCATCACAATCAAAAACTCTTACTGAAAATGATTCAACTTTTTTTATAAATGTTGTATTTTTTGGTGTTCTAACGGAGAGTGGACTTTCAGTTGCGTAGAGATTATTTTCACAAACAAATAATGAAGGAAGACTATTTACAGCAGCATAATTTATACTTTCCCAGACACTTCCCTCATCGAATGAACCTTCACCAAAGAAAGAGACAGCAATTTTTTTTTCTTTCTTTAATTTAAAAGCGAGTGCAGCCCCCACACAAAGTGCTTGCGCGTGTCCAAGAATTGGTGATGACCCAAAAAAATTTTTCTTTTTTTCAATTATATGAACAGAACCTCCTCTTCCAAGTGAACAACCATCAACTCTTCCTAACAATTCAGCCATTAATCGATATAAATTACCGCCTTTTGCAAGGTAATGAGTGTGGCTTCTGTGGTGCGTAAAAACAATATCTTTTTTGTCAATAGCCTGGCATACCCCTACTGCGCAAGCCTCCTGACCAATACCAAAATGTGTTGGTGTTTTCATTGAACCATTACGATATTCAAGAGCCATTATCTCTTCAGCCCTTCTTATAAAGTATAGCTCTCTAAAAAAATCAACACCTAGTAGTTTTTTATTCATAAAATTTTTTTAGTAATACATTTAATTTATCGTTGAGTATATCTAGAAAATGCCAATATTCCTAGCGAGGTCATTGCATCTAAAATTTCACCATTTTTGATTAAATCAAGACATTCTGCAGTTTCAACCCAATGCAATGACTCTATTTCATCATTTTGAATTTTTTTTTCAAAAACAACATTTTCATTAATCTCACCATAAAAAATACTTGTTTTATTATCAACGTTATCAAGACCAGGGTAATAATCAATCAAATGATTAATTGATGTAATATTAATGCCAGACTCCTCTAATAATTCTCTCTTTGCTGCACCTTCAAGGCTCTCACCACTAGCAACGCTGCCACCAGGTATTTCAAATGAAAAATTATTAATTAGGTATCTATACTGTTTAACTAACAATATTTTAGATTTATTTGTAAGGACAACGCCAACTCTTGGACCAAAATAAATTACTTCATAATTCTTCACTTTATCTGAGAATAACTTTTTGTCTTCATATATCTTGAAATAATTTCTTTCAAATATATATTTTTTTTTCATTTCTTATTTGAGCAAACAGCAAAAATATAATGAGACATTTTATGGAAACCAGTATGAACAACTTCATCATTCATAGAAAACATAAACACAGTATTAAAATAATTGAGCATAAGTTCTTTTAATTTTGGTGATGTTTTACAATTAACATGACCTTCTTTACTTATTTTGGATGCATAAACTTGTGATTCTAGTGTTGGCATTCCAAATATTAAAACTCCATTTTTATTTAATGACTTTACAATATTACCTATAAACTTACCCTCTTTTTTTGTTTCAATATGCTCCAAAACATCTAAACTATAAATACCATCAAATTTTTTAGGTATAGATTGTTTTATAAAATCATTACAAAGAGCCTTCATCTTCCATTTATTATTTTCACCACGATCTAAAATATCCTCAATAAAAATTGGATCAAAATCAGCTACTGTAAGATTATTAACTTCCTGTAAAACGATTCTTGAAGCAAAAGCATCCCCACAACCTACCTCGAGCACATTATTAAATCCTGATAGTAATTTCGATACAAATTTGTATCGAGATAACATAAAAATAAATCTCCTAGGGTCGTCTTCCCAACATTGATTTGACATAAGGCCAAGTGAACCTAACCCATTTGTTTCTTGATATTCAAGCAATTTATTATATTGCTTTTCTTTTGTAGTTTTTTTTGTTGTCATATCACTGTCCAATAGTAATCAGCATCGTAATTTGCTTTAGAAAAAATATTTTCCCATTCCTGAGGTGTCCCAAATGTTTTTGCAGTAAGCATCCAATCAATAAAGCTTTTTTTTTGGGATTCGTTTGAATAAGCATCTACTTGTATAAATGACTTATTATTCTTACTTACTCTTTTAATTTCTTTTAAGGCTTTAATACAATGACTTAAGGGTAAATTATGTAATGTATTAATAGCAAGAACTAAGTCAAATGAATCATCTGGGAAAGGAAGACTTAAAGCATTCCCAACTTGTAATCTTCCCACTACATCACAATGACAATTTTTAACCGCATATGAACTAATATCTATTCCATATGTGTCAAGTCCTTCACAAGTATCCATGAGATCTTTCACTAAAAAACCTTTCGCACAACCAACATCAAGAACTTTGTTACCAGACTTCAATTTATAATGCTTAATTATTTTTTCTGCAATTGGTATCCATCTTCCATCATACTTATATCCACCATAACCATGCGATCTATCTCCATCAAAATACTCTTTACTAAATTTAAGTGCAATTTTTCTATTTAACTCCTTGTTAATTAATCTATTGGAAATATTTCTCTTAGTTTTTGGATATGAATCTAGTAAATTCAATAACATAAATTACCAGATAAAATTTTTATTTGAAGAAATTATTACATTACCCTCTCTACATGATGTTGGTAAATCCGAAACTGAATTTGCCTTCTTCCAGGAAATTTTTTGAGGATACATTGAAAAATCCTTAATTTTAGAAATCTCTAGTAGCTCTGAAGCTGCAGCAGGAGTTCCAACCTCAATTAAAAAATCGGTTTTCCTGAAAATATCATTATCAAAGCTAGATAAAATTGAATTCTCATAGCCTTCAACATCCATTTTTACAAAATCATATTGAGAAATAACATCTTTTACATTAATAGCATCAACGGTAATAAATTCTCTATCACCATAAGAATCTTTAAATTCTTTTACATGACTACCTGTACTATTATCTTTAACATGAACAAAATCAACTGTGCTTTGATCATTTGTAACTACAGCTTTATTAATAAGGGTTAAATTTTCAAGTTGATTTTTTGATTTAACTTTTTTTAAGATATCAAAATGAAATTTAAGTGGCTCATATGAATCAACATGATGGAAACATTTTGATAGCAAAACAGAATGAAGGCCGATGTTGGAACCAAAATCAGCAACATTTTTATATTTATTTTTCATTGAAAGATAAAAACTAAAATTCATCATCTCATCTAAATTAAATAAATGCCTAGTATCAACATTCCCCATCTTTATAAAAGGAAAATGGAAATCTCCGAATTCAGCAAAATCTAAATGATAAAACTGGTAAAAGTTTTTGAAATAATCAAAAGATAATTTTTTGACTGATTCGTATTTAGAATTGTAATCATTAACAAGATGATTATAAATGTTTTTATTTTTCTTTAAATCAGTAAAGAAATTATGGGAACCTTTAAGCATAAATTTGAGCAAAAATTTGTATTAATATAATATATGTAATTATACAATAATAATATATGTAATTATACAATAATAAAATGGTTTTTTAATTAGGCTAATACTTTATTTCATATAATTCTTCAAATTTATTATTTCCAAGATTTATCTTCAATATAAGTTCTACGTCACTAAATTTTTTAATCTTGTTAAGGTTAAAATTGTATTTTTCTAACTTTGCAGTTAAACCAGGAACATAACCAGGATATGGTGTGAAATGAATATATCTAACATTCATAACCTTTAAAGTATTAAAAATTTTATCGGAGTCACTATTTAGATTTATAGTTTTAAGAGAAAGAGGATTAATTTGAACGACTTTTTTATTAAACTTATAAATATTCATTGATTGTGAAGCAATAATAAAGTTACCTTTTGAACTATTAACATAATCTTCAATTTTATTACTGGAATGTATATTTTTACTCAAGTAAATTTTTTTAAAATTTTTATATATATCTTCGATTAGAGAATTTCTAGGAATAGAATTAGTTTCAAATTTACTGGCATCAGGAAAGTACATTATCGATGGTAGAATTAATGCAATAATAAGAAGAAAACAAGAAATCACATTTTGATTTATTGTATAAAACCCTAAATTGATATTCTCCTTTTTTGTCAAACCAATAAAATATATTAGGGTAAGAATAATTCCTAAAAAAGTAATTAAATGATACCGATTGTGAAAAATTATGTCAGCTCGAGGCGCAATAATTATAAAAACTAAATAATTTAAAAAAGAAAACAATAAGAAAAAATATAGATATTTAGAATTTCTAAAAAAATATTTAAAATTACTCACTTTAAAAGCCAAAAAAAATATTATGATGAAATAAAATAATTTTACAAACAAAGGTATTAGATTAGCTTTGTACCATTCCGAATGTATTATTGTAAGAATATTATTTGCCTCATCCAAAACAGTATTTTGGTTGGCTGCATCAAAGCCAGACAAAAAATTTACCAAAAATTGACCATCATTGATGAAATTAAAAAGCTGCCAAAAAAGTATGAATGGTAACGAAACGAGAATAAATGTTAATAAAAATTTATATCTGAAATTTTTTTTTGCTATCAAATAAGAATTCATCAAGAATACAATAGGAAATGTAGTTAATTTTACACTTAACATAAATCCAGAAAGCAAATTGTAAAAAAATAATTTTTTCCTATTATTGGAAGAAATATTAATAAGAAAAAAGTTAATGAAGTAGTAGAGCAGAAATGTTTGAAAAAATAAGACCACTAGATCATTATTTGGTATTGAGTCACTAACTAATAAATTTATCGTTGTAATTAAAAAAGCAATTGAGAATAAGTAAAATTCTTTTGATTTATTTTTAATTAATTTATTTATCAAAAAATAAACAAAGAAGATAAATATAATATAGATCCAAAACGTAAGTCCTAAAAATCCATCTTGACCAATTATAAAATAAGGTATGATACCAAAAACATGCCATGATATATTTTGTCCTGAAGCAAACCAATCATGTTGATAATTAATTTGCTGATCTCTAATCATTTCCTGCATAAATGGAAGATGATAAATTCCTAAATCAACTCCTGAATATAAAGAAAAACAAAAGCTAAAAACATACAAAATATTAATTATGATTATTAATAGATAAATTTTACAAATAATTGAATTTTTAAAATTAATAATAATAAAATTTTTAAATTCAACAATTTTATTTAAGTAGAATGAATTTTTATTTAAATTATAAAAAGAAGTGTAAAAGATTAATACGCTTATCAGAAAAAAAAAAGCTGCATTATACAAACCAATGAGACCCGCTATTAGATTAACTAAAAAAAGACAAACAATTCCTATTACTAAAAAAAAAGAATGTTCAAAGAAATAATTATTTTTAAATGAAAAAATCTTATTAGATTGAATTATTTGTTTTCCTAATATATAAGCTGATAACAAATAAATAAAACTTACAAATGGCGCTAATACTAGATTAATCATCAACTACTTTTAATTTTGTTAATATTCTTTGAGATTTTTTACCATATTTTTTTCTTTTTAATATATAAATCTCGATTAAGGTAAAAATAAAAATATAAAAGGCCTCAAAAATAGATCCAAATGATAAGGAGAGGCTATCCTGATCATCATTTAATCTCTCTCCAGGTATTTCAGTAAATGTAACGCCCATCTTCATTACTTTTATTGACATTTCTGGAATTAGCGCAAACTTTGAAGCGTTGAGCTTTACTTTTTTTAAGCACTTTACTGGAAGAACTTTCGGACCGTTAAAATAAATTAAATATTGATTAAAGCAAAAACAATATAATAAATTATGAAATTTTGATATAAAATATCTAACATTACCTCTTAACTCATCGTTCACTAAATAAAATGATATAACGTCTGCCTTAAAAGCATAATCTATTGAATATTGAACTAATTGCTCAGATAGGTCGTTGTCTCCTGGGACAAATGTTATCTTATCCGTATCACACATCATAATTAGTTTCTTTATTGATCCACCCATACCTATGTTGGTATTGTTTTCTATCAAAGTTAATTCTTTTTTTTTCGAAATACTTTCAACAATACTCACTGTATTGTCGGAACTCCCATCATCAACAACAACGACCTTTACTTTTGTCTGCTTATCTTTTCTATTCTTAATACAATAAAAAATTTTTTCTAGTGTATTAGATATATTTTTAGCTTCGTTAAATGCACAAACTAATATGGTTAATGATTTTTTCATAATTTAATCTTTATTTAAATAATTATTACCGAAACGCCTTAATTTAAAAAAATTAGAATCTTTCTTTAGATGATTAATCAAAGATGTTGAGTTTATATTATCATTTAATATAGAAAAGTTTCTTCCTCCTACAATATTTTTTTTATTTCGAATTACCCAGTCAATAAAATCATATATTTTGTTATAAGAAGTAAATTTATCATGATTATTATAATATTCTTTAAGCTTATCTAAATTTTCCCCAGCCTTTGCTGAAGCACGAAAAGTTTGTTGATGTATTTTTGTATCAACAACTCCAGGTCCTAGTATCGTAAAAATAACATTTTTATATTCAGCGTCTAGTATTTCGGTAAGCTTTATTAATAAAATTTTGGATGAAGTATATGCTGAATAATTAATTGCTGGATCATTTGTACCAGAGCCTGAGAAAAAAATTACATTTGTCTTATTTTTATTTAACTGCAAAGATAAAATTTCTTTAATAAGATAAATTGGATTTAGTGAGTTAATTACAATATTTTTCTTCCAATCCTCACAATTAGAATTTTTAAAATAACCAATTGGATCTAATATTCCAACGCAATTAAGGATTAAATCAAAAACTATTTTTGTTTCCCTAATTTTTTTTATTGCATTTGTTACACTATTCTCATCTGAAAAGTCACAAGTGAATACTTTAATAAAATTTGATGCATTTACCGAACTTCGTGAGGTACCGTATAAATTCCAATTATTCTTAAAAAAAAATGGTGATAAATTTTGTGAAAAATCACTATTTGTCGCAAGTATTAGGATATTTTTTTTTATAGTCATTAATTGTCTTAATTATACCGTTTTCAATGCTTGTATGAACATAATTATTTGTATATTTCCTTAGCTTATCTAGTTTATATGACTTATGGTAAATTTGATTAATTGGAACCCCGAAATTATATATGTATCTAAAAATCTGTGACCACTTATATGGATTTCTAACTACAGGTACAATTCTTTTAACCTTTTTTATTAAAATTTTACACTCCATATTGTTTTTAATAACCCTAGCTATTTTTTCAAAAGAAACTGGAGTTGATGCAATATTAATAAAACCAAATGCTTCTGATTTAATTATTCTAAAGATAATTTCCATAAGGTCATCAATATAAATATGACTTCTTTTTTCTTCTCCATCTCCGAATAAACTTATTTTATTTTTTTCGTATGATCTTCTAATAAATAATGATGGACCATAGTTTTCACGGTAATAATTAAATCCATATACACTTGTCAGCCTTAGTATCGTTAATTTCTTTGGCTCGTCTTTAAAAAAATTCCTTAATATCTTCTCCCTAGCAAGATGTAATGCGCCATATGAATCAATTGGATTACATACACTATCCTCATCTAAGGGCATCTTATCAACATCGTATACAGCATCAGAGCTTAGATAGATGAATTTTTTGATCTTATGAATCGATGCAAGGACTATCTCTAACATCAGTATATTCTTACTATAACTGAAATCATTATCAATTTCATTTTCAAATATAAATGGCGTAAAAATTAAAATATCCGTATGCTTAATAATTTTTTTAAGCTTAACTATGGTACTTCTTTTGGTGAGGTTATATTCCTTACTTGACAAAGTAAGGGTTTCTTGGTTTTTTTTATTAAAATAATTACTTAAGTTTTTGGATATAAAGCCATTCTTTCCAAAGAGCAGCAGCCTTTTTTTTTTCATTTTAACTTTTGCCAAGTGTAAAGTATTTTTTGGAGGTTACAATTTTTTTATCGTCAATGACCTTGAAGGGATCGATAAAATATTTTACTAAATCTAATTTATTTGAATCATTAATTTTATAAAATTCTTTAGATTGATTCATTACTATAATAACGTCTCCAAATATTGTCTCTTCATCAAATGAGTTAATTGTTTTATACAATTTATTTTTAATTTTAATTTCATTAATTATTGGATCATAAATTTCAATATCACAATTTTCTAACTTTTTTATTAACTCAATTGACGGTGAATTTTTTACTGAGTGTGTATTTATCTTATAAGACAAACCAAAGATACTTATCTTTAAATTTGTATGATTTATTAGAATTTTTTCATTTAGAATTTTAATTGGCCATTTTTTTCTATTCTTACTGTTATCGATCCATGATTTTACAACTTTATAATCAGTTGAATTTATATTAGCTAACCTAGAAAATGTCTCAAGATCTCTCTCTAAATTACCACCGGATATACCTAATCCTGGATTTAAATAGGCATACTCACCTATTCTTTTATCTAATTTTAGCGTTGGAATTATTTCGGTAAAATCTGCATCTATTTTTTCACATAATTCAGAAATTAGGTTTGCTGTTGTTACTGATGAGACTAAGAACATATTAATTGATATCTTTGCAAGCTCTGCACTTTCATACTTCATTTTAAGAATAGGACAACCATAACTCAACAAAAAATTTTCGTATTTAGTGTTTAATTTATTGTTTGGGTTATTAGTTCCAATTATATATCTTTCCGGCTTCAGTGATCTGTTAACAGCATCCCCAAAGATAAGAGTTTCAACTTGATAAAAGAGATTAGAGAATTTTTTTTCATAATTTCTTGTGAAACCTGGCGGAACCTGAGAAAGTATAACGGTAACTTTTTGATGTTTATCAAGAGGTAATAGTTTTTCAAGGTATTCATCAATTGTATCAAGATTGCTTTCACCTTGGTCGTTAGTTGGAATATCGGGAGCTACGTAAATGATATCTAAATCATTAAGGTCATTTAAATTATTAGTAAATTTCATATTTCTATAATTTTTATCTAATAATTTTTTAAGATCAGGCTCATTTATATCTAGATTCATTGAAGTTAAATTATCAATATGGTCCTTATTATCATCAAAACAATAAACAAAAAAACCCTTCTCAGCAGCACAAATAGCTGAAACTAACCCAAGGTGTGTCATCCCTACAAACCCAATGATAATATTTTTTTTATCCATTATAATTTTTTTAATCCGTCATTAATCGCAGTAAATTTAAAGTTTTTAAAAATAGATTCAGCTCTACTTTTCTCAAATGCTCTAAATCCATTATGTGGAATTTTTCCTTTTCGTAGTGTAGGTTTTATTTTTATCTCAGATGATTTATAAATTTTTAATTGATTTGCTATATCTTTAAAACTCATTACCTCACCACTTACTGCATTAAATACACCGAACACTCTCCCTTTAACTACCTCAAGAACTAAATTACTTACATCTTCAATATACACATGATCTCTCAGCTCTTCTCCCTCACCAAATAATTTAATATCTTCTTTATTATTTATTAATCGAATGAATTTATTTGGTCCATATCCATTATGAGGGTCTTTCGAACCATATATCAATGTTGGTCTTATTATTGTAAGAATATCGTTAAAAAAAGACCTTAATAGAGTTTCTCTCATTAAATGCATTGAGCCGTGAATAGAATCTGGATATGTTAAGGAATCTTCGTCCATTTTTTTTAACGAATCCCCATACACTGCATCCGAACTAATATTTATTATTTGTGAAGCTCTTTTTTCAATATTTGCCATAATAAAATTATTTACCATAACTAAATTTTCATGATACTCATTGAGATTCTTACATGGTGCTATGGCAGATACGAAAATTACAATGTCATTTCTTTTTATAGTATTTTTTAATTGTTCGATAGATTCTTTTTCGAGTAAATTTACATCTTTTTTTATAATTTTTACAACATCATATTTTTCTGCTTTTAATTTACAATATATCGAATTCCCCACAAATCCGTTTGCTCCAATAACAACAATTCTATTTTTCATAATTTTTTTATTAATCCGTTTAATGTTACATTTATCCAAATATCGTTATCAATATTAGTTCGTTTTTCTAGAATTAATTTCTTAAAGTATTTATACTCTGCATCCCATGTTGGATCAAAACTAATAATTTCATTTGATACTTCGGTTGGTTTTCCACTAGGAAGAACTCTCTTTCTAAGTGTAAACTTAGTTGGACCCCATTTACATAATGATGATATATGAGCACTTCCATTTTCACCATAAATATCTGCAAAAAAGTGATTTCTCCAAGAGAGTAATGAAGTTTCTATTATTATGGATGGTTTCTTTTTTATTCCAAAAATAACATTGTCAAATGCTTTATTCTCATTTTTTGTTGCTGAGAAAACCTGAAAATTTGATAGCTTTTTTTCAAACCAGAATTCAAGAGTATCTAAAATATGTGACCCAAGATCTGGAAGCACGCCTGCTCCTGTATCTCTCCATTTTGAATCTCTAACTAATCTAGCAGTTCCATTTCCATAAAAAAGCCGAACTGAATATATACTTCCTAACTCTTGTGAATCTAGTACTTCCTTCATTTTTATAAAATGAGGTTCAAATCTGTGATTGTATGCTGTATAAAATGAAACCTTTTTTTTATTTACTAGTTTTTTTATCCTCTTAAGATCAATTTCTTTTTTTGAAAAAAGTGGTTTTTCAACCATAACGTTCTTATTATTATTTAAAAGGTAGTCTATAAATTCAATTTTTAGATCATCTTGTATGCATAAAATCGCTGAATCATAGATATCTAATGGAACATCATATATATTTTTATAATTAGAATTTTCTTTATATGGGTCTACGGTAGCAACAACATCTTTTTTTGCAATTTTTAACCTTTTTTCACCCTGAACACCTAATCCAACAATTATAACTTTCATTTTTATGCCTTAAACAAATTCAGCTCTTTTTTCTAAATATTCAAGTTTGTCAAAAATAAGTTTTGATGATATCGGCCAATTGCCATCTCTCTCACATTCCAAACCTGCTGCAATACAACCAATAATTGAAGCAATGATTGGATTTTTTGTTGCTTTTAAAACTAATGATGAATATGCAAGAAGAGCATCCCCTGCTCCTACAGGATCTACTAGCCTTTCAACCATACTATCTAAGTTAAAAAAAGCTCTAGGGTTTATATCAGAATCTGCTGTATATGTTATCAAACCCTCCTCACCACATTTTAAAATTAAAGTTTCACACTTTGCTTTTGTTCGCAATTCTTTTGCTAAAGGTCTTATTACCGAATCTTGATCGCCAAGTGAAAATCTTGCTTCGCGTTCATTTGGTGTAATTAAATCAAAATTTTGAAATTCAAGGATATTCCCCCACCTACTCGCAACTTGGCTATCTGCAACTCTAAATGCTTTATCTGGAATTTTATTACTTAAGTGGTTTATAGTTGATTTATTAAATATCCCATGCCGAAAATCACTAAAAACTACAATATCGCTTGACGTACTTTCAATGCTTTTAGAGATATCATCAAAAACATTGCCATTAATTGCAGTATTGTCTAATTTATCTATTTTGAGAAGTCTATAATTACCTACAACAACTGCATTTTTATTTGTTGTTGGCCTACTTTTATCTAAAACAGCATATGTTTTTATTTTACTCTTTTTCAGATCGTCGATGACAAAGGTCCCTAAGTCATCTAATCCTAATACTGTTGTGAATTTTACTTCAGCACCAGCGGCTTTTATATGTTTCGCAACAATACCTGCCCCTCCAAGATAGTCAATTTTCTCCTCATATTTCACACTCATTGTTGGTGTTTTAGTCATTCCTCCAATCATTGAACATTTTGTATACGAATCGACTATTGTATCTCCAACAACATGAACTTTTAACCCCTTAATTCTTGCTAAAGATTTTTTCAAATCTGAGAAAGTGATACCTTCAGCCTCCATTAAAAAAATCATTTTTTCAAGGCTAATATTTGGTTTTTCTGATGTAATTATGGATGAGGATGAATATACAATATCACCAGGGGTAAATAAAATTTCCCCATCGAATGTCTTAAGCGTATCTATTTCTTCTTGGGTTTTTGTTATAATTTTGGATTTACCATACTCATAACCTTTACCATAATAATCTGGCTCTAATAATTTAATATTCTTTATTGGAGTTGGATCTTCATCGATGATCACATAATCTACAACAGACAATGCAGCCAAATTAAATGCTCTCATATCCTGTGGAACATAAGGTCTCATATTTCCTTTTCGAATATGTTTATCGGAAGTCAAACTTACTACTAATACATCCGCTCTACTTTTGGCATATAATAAATGTCTAATATGTCCTGGGTGAACAATGTCAAATGTTCCGTGACAAAGGATTATTTTGTTTTTTCTATCAATTTTTTTGCTAATAATTTTTTTTACATCTTTTGCTGATTTTATTTTATGCCCAACTAATGCCCTACTCTTTTTATCCATAATTTAAATTATTCTCCCATATATTTGAACCATGTTGCAGTAGCCTCTTTAATACTATCTTTATTCCAAAGAGGGGCTTTTTCCCAGTAACTGATATTTTCTAGAATCAGCTTTATGCCATTTTCAAAATCTACTTTTGGTGACCAATTTAAAAGTTTTTTTATTTTCTTAATATCTGCAAATGTAACATTTGGCTCGCCATTTCTCTTTGGTATATACTCAATTTTTTGACCTCCAATTAACTTAACAAGTTTATTTATTGATTGCGGGTTACCAGCTCCTAAATTAAATATCTCGCCAGAGACTTTCGATATTCCCGCAAGATAAAAAGCTTTTGCGACATCAGTAACATAAACGAAATCTCTTTTTTGATTTCCATCACCAACTACTGTGAAAGGTTTATTTTCTAATTTTTGCTTTAAAAAAACACCTATCACAGCGCCATAAGCACCAGAGGTTCTTGAACGAGTTCCGTATGCATTAAAAATTCTAATACTATTTACATTCAAACCATAAACTTTACTCCAATGGAAGCAAGCCTGTTCTCCCTGGAACTTTGATAAAGCATAAGGATATTTTAAATCAGTTTTATGTAACTCATCTGTTGGCGTATCTGCAAGTCCATAACATGAGGATGATGCAGCGTAAACAAATTTTTTAACATTTAGCATATCAGCAATTTCAAGCATTCTTATTGTGCCTAAAACGTTTGTTTTCATATATTCATAGGGATTTTCTATGGAAGGTACAATATCTCCAATACCCGCAAAGTGAAATATGAAATCAGAGTTAGCCAAGATATTTTCTTCACCACTCAAATTATTTATATCTTTTTCAACAATACTGAGATTAGGATTATTTTTTAGATGTATTAAGTTATCTAGTCTACCTCCAACCAGATTATCAATTACAATTACTTCGTGACCCTCTTTAATTAACAAGTCAACAGTATGGCTCCCAATAAAACCTGCACCTCCAGTTACTATTGATTTCATCATGAAACCTTTAATTTTTTCATTGTACGCACATTAAAATATTTATCATCATCAAAGCTATTTGGTAAAGATCCATTTTTAAAAGCTTGACATAAATCTCTTACAGCATCTTCAACACTATATTTAGGAATAAAATTTAATTCCTTTTTAATTTTATCTGAACTTATATGATATGAACGGGGATCATCAGACTCAGTTACCTCAATATTTATATTTCCTTTTTCAGGAAAAATATCTTCAACAACCTTCTTAACTGTCTTAGCAATATTCATAATAGACATATTTTCATAGCCACAATTAAAAATTTTATTAGCGACTTTTGCATCTTTTTCACTTAATAGAATTTTGCATAAATCTGCATAATCTTGAATATGTAGATTTGGTCTAAGTTGATCACCCCCGAATACTGTAATTTTGCCTTTATTTACCGCAAAATTTGTCAAAATATTTACTGAAAGATCTAATCTTTGACGAGGTCCGTATCCACATACGGTTGCTGGCCTGTAGACAACGCCAACAAAATTTTCATCTGTATGCTTTAGTAGAAGTGGTTCACACATCCCTTTGTATTTATTATAGAGAGTCAGAGGGACTAAGGGGTGGTCTTCAGTTACATTTGGCTGGTCAGAAACTCCGTATACAGAGCTTGATGACGCAAAAATAAATCTTTTCACTCCAGCTTCTTTTGCTGATTTTACAATTGGTTCAAATGAGTCAAGGTTAATTGATGTTGATAAATTTTCATTTAATTCAAAACTTGTATCATTAGATATACATGATAAATGCAAAACTAAGTCTTGGTTTTTTAGTGATATTTTTACAAGGTCTAAGTCACGTACATCGCCTTTTATCAAATTTAAGTTTTGATGTATTGGAAGATGATCAGTACCATACCAAAAAGTATCAAAAGCAGTCACTTCATAATCTTCAAGAATTTGTGGTATTAAAACACTTGCGCAATATCCACCACCGCCAAAAATAATTAATTTTTTCATAATATAAACTTTCCTTAAAACGATTTTTATCTAAATTTGAGTAAATTTAGAGATTAAAGCCTGAATTTAAAGCATCTTCGTAAAACATCTTTACAGTTTCTAATGAAAACTCATCAAGATTTTTTCCTAAAGTTGACATTTTTTTTAAAATGTCATCAGTAATAGTAATTATTTTACAACCAGAAGCCTCTGCATGCTTTATATTCAGGAGTTCCCTGGGACTTGCCCATAATAAATTTGAGTTTGTATCAGCTAATATCTCACTATATTCAGAACACAATGGCACCGGATCAATACCTGTATCAGCAATTCTTCCACAAAACACCGAAGTTATTGAAAAGATATCAGCAGATAAAACTTTTGCAACTGAAGCTACCTGCTCTTTAGTCATTATTGCAGTAATATTAAGTTTAATTCTTTTTTTTACGAGCTGTTTTATTAAATCAACAGATGATTCGCCCTTTGTATTGGTAATAGGAATCTTTACGTTTACATTTTCTCCCCACGAAGAAATTTCTTCAGCTTGCCTTTCCATCTCATTGAAATCATCAGCAAATACCTCAAATGAAATTGGTTGATTATGAACTACTGCTATAGCTTGAAGTGCAAACTCTTTATAGTTTGTTACCCCAGCATATTTCATTAAGGTTGGATTTGTAGTAAACCCTTTAATAAAGGGTAGCTGTTTGTACTTTTTTATTACATCTAACTCTGCGCCATCAGCATAAATATCAATCATTTTTATATCACATCCCTTGTCACATCATTTAAATAAAATTGCATATATCATAGAGTGATTTCACTTTTACATAATTTTTATATTTGCCATTTAATAATTTTTCTTTAGATTCATTGTATCCATAATCAATAAAAAAACAACCCCTAAGATTTGCATTTTGTGAGCATTCAACATCTTGATATCGATCACCTATGAAGAAACAATTTCCTAAGTCTAAATTAAATTTTTTTTTTGCTTTTATTATATTTTCTATTTTAGGTTTTCTACATTTACAATTATCAGATTCTAAATGAGGACAAACATAGATTTCATCAATACAAAATTTATCTTTAAGATATTTATGCATCTTATTTAATTCAGAAATTGGTAAAGTAGATCTTTTCGGAGACAGATTAGGTTGGTTTGTAATTACTATAGTTTTGTAGCCTTTTTTTTGAATTCTAATTAAAGCTTCATGTACATTCTTTAAAATAATAAAATTATCAAAATTTAGAGGTGCATGTGGCTTTCCATCAATCAATTTTGACTGGTTAATTACTCCATCTCTATCAATAAATATTGCTTTATTCAATTACCACTTTGTTGCTTTAACTTGTAAAACAGGATTTGAAACAAGACAATGCCAAACAACGGCATGAAAAGCTTCAGTATGAGGAGTAATTCTTTGATCATTTACAGTTGGCACCACAATCACACAATCACCGTTCTTGGCTGTATAACCACCATCTCTTCCTACGACTCCAAAAACTTTTGAGCCATTTTGTTTAGCAAAATCAATAGCATTTACAATTCCTGGACTAACATTCTTTTCTAAATTACCACCACCTACAGACAAAATAAATAAGCCATCGTTTTCTCTTATATTGCTAACCTTCAACCATCCGTCAAAAATTGTTTGCCAACCTTCATCATTAGTCCTAGCTGTAAGTTCAGAAACATTATCAGTTGGAGCATAAGCTTCAATTCCACACAATTTCCTAAAATCATTTACTGCATGTCCGGCATTCCCTGCACTACCGCCAACACCTAGAACAAAGAGTCTACCTTTATTTTGTCTTATGTTTGCGAGTTCAACAGCGAGATTATCGATTTTTATCAAATCAATTTTTTTACATATTTCTGCAGCTTCATTAAAAAAATTTTCTGTATGCATTGCCAATATAATCCATTAGTTTTATGAATTTAAATATTAACAGAAATTTAAAATTAACAGAAATTTAAAATTGATAAGTAATAAATTTGTTAAACTTCAAATAATTAGATAATTAGATATTTAAAATAAATGGTATAGTGACATAGATTTGTTAACTCATTTTTTAAAATTCAAATTCAACCCCAAAAAGAAATATGAAGAAAAAATTTTCAGATTTACTAATAAATTATTTGAGTAAAAAAGGATTGAATCAATTTTTTGCGATATCAGGTGGCGCATCACTTCATCTTATTCACTCTATTGCTGAAAATAAAAAAACTTCGTTTTTATGCCCTCAACATGAACAAACTGCTGCTATGGCTGCAGATGGATATTTTAGAGTATCTGGAAAACTTGCATGTGCAATTGCGACCAGCGGACCTGGTGCAACAAATTTAGTAACCGGAATTTCTAGTGCGTACTATGACTCTATACCAATGCTTATTATTACCGGACAAGTAGCTTCTTTTCGATCAAAAAGAGATACTGGAGTTAGACAAATGGGATTTCAAGAGACTGAAATTGTTAATATCTGTAGCACTATTACAAAATATGCAAAACAAATTAAAAATCCTCAAAACATACTTTTAGAAATTAATAAGGCTTTAGACATTTCTTTAAGTGGCCGCCCAGGTCCAGTTCTTATTGATATACCGGATGATATTCAAAGAATGATGATAGAAGAAAAAGAAATTCGTAAGCCAACAAAAAAAATTAAAAAGCAACAAAAAAAATCGGATGAAAAATTAAGTAATTATGCACGGATAACCTTCAATAATTTAAATAATCACTCAAGACCTGTTCTAGCATTAGGCTGGGGTATACATTTATCAAATTCACGCGAGCTAATCCTTCCCCTAATTGAAAAATTAAATATACCCGTTGTGGTTACATGGGCAATAAGAGATTTACTTCCTGAAAATACAAAAAACTTAATGGGGGGGTTTGGTACACATGGAAATAGAGCAGCAAATTTCACTATTCAAAACTCAGACTTGGTGATTGCAATTGGTACCAGATTAGATTCAAAGGCAACAGGAAGTCCAGCATCAACTTTTGCTAGAAAAGCCAAAATTTTAATGGTTGATATTGATGAATGTGAAACAAGTAAATTTAAAATACTAGACAAAATCATTCATCATAAATTTAACTGTGATGCAAATAATTTTATTAACATTTTATTAAAAAACCACAATAAATTTGATCCAACTTATGAGGATTGGTTGATTCAAACAAAAAAATGGAAAAAAACTTTTCCAATTCATCCAAAAAAATATTTAGTAAATAAGCAAGCAAAAACTAACCCCTATTATTTTGTTAAACAACTTTCAAGCATTTGTAGAGCCGGGCAAACATTTTTTTCTGATACTGGATGTGGTTTAGCTTGGATGATGCAAGCATTTGAATTCAAAAAAAATCAACGGTTTATACATGCATTCAATAACACCCCTATGGGATATGGTCTATCAGCTTCAATTGGGGCATCAGCTTTTAAAAAAAACAAAATAATTTTAATCAGCGGAGATGGAAGCATACTAATGTCTCTTCAAGAGCTTGCAACGATCGAGAGACATAAAATACCACTTAAAGTTATTCTCTTTAATAACCATGGTCATGGAATGGTTCGTCAAACGCAAGACATGTGGCTAGACAATAATTACTATGCAACATCGATAAAAGGTGGGCTACCTGACCCTAATTTTATATCTATATTTGAAGCATTTAATTTCAAAACATTTAGAATTGATAAAAATTTTCAAATTCCTCAAGTTTTAAAAGATTTTTATGCATACCCAGGCCCGACATTTTTAAATGTAGAAATTAATTTTGGAGAGCGAGTAATACCCCAAGTTAAATATGGACGACCTAACGAAGATGCCGAACCTCTTCTTGATAGAAAAATATTTGAAAGTAACATGATTATCCCCTCACTAGATGTGTCAAAAAATGACATCGATTAGCTATATAGTTCCAGCGTTCAACGAAGAAACTAATATAAAAAAAACTATTAGCACTCTTCTGGAATTGAATAATACTTTTCCTTTAATAAATTTCGAGATTATTATTATAAATGACGGAAGTACTGACAACACCGAAAAAATTATTAAGAATAATTTTTTTAGAAAGAAACATATTTATTACTATAGGAATGAGAAAAATTTAGGGCTTGGTGAAACAATAAAAAAAGGTATTAAATTAGCAAAAAATGAAAAATTTATTTTTATTCCAGGGGACAATGACCTATCAAGGGAACTTTTAGAAAAACTACTCTCCTCTATAGATAAAGCTGATATTGTTATGACATATTTTATGAATGATGAAATAAGAGGTAGGCATAGATTTTTAATTTCATCTATCTTTACTCTTTGCTATTTATACACCTTCAATATATTCTTAAAATATATTAATGGACCGGCAATATATCCTACTCATCTTTTAAAAAAACTTTCACTTAAATCGAAAAGATTCAGTATTGTTGCGGAAATAAATATTAAATTGATAAAGATGGGTTGCTCCTACAAAGAAATCCCATCTAGAAGACTAAGAGGCCTTGAAGGCAGCACGGCTATGAGTTTAAAGTCTTTCTTTGAAGTTATAATCATTTTCTTATACCTTTTTTGGGAGGTAAAAATTAAAAATAAGAAAAAATATAATAAATTAACAACAAGAATAAATGAAGATTAATTATATACAAGCTAAACATTGGTTAATCAAGAATCAAAAACAAATTTACTATTGGATTGCCTCAGGATTTGCGATGCTTTTTGTTTCGACAGCAATCCTATATGTATTTGTTGATATTCTTAGAGTAAAACTTATACTTGCAACTATTCTAACTGCTGAATGTGCATTAATAATAAGATTTATAATAAATCAAAGGATCATTTTTAAATCTTCAAGTGAAAATTTAACAAAACAATTTTTTCAATTCCATATAGCAAGCGCATCTGCATTTTTTGTTTGGTGGTCAGCAACAAATCTTCTTGCATTCAACGATATACATTACCTAATTGCCAGTTTAGTTGCCGTAGGTTTTTCAACTGGGGTAAATTTTATTACAAACTTTTTCTGGGTATGGAAAAATGAAACTAAATCTTCGTAAAATTCTAATTTCGATTACCGCACTAATACCGTTATATATAATTTATTTTTTTATTCTTAATGGTGATATTCAATTTTTAACTGCTGGTCATGAGTCTTTTTCATATAGATTTTTAGTGTCAAGTAGAATTGTAAACGGTGAAAACTTAGTATGGTTCCCTCAAGGACACCTTACATCATTTGTACATAATTTAATTATGATGCTTTCAGGGTGGAACGATATAAGTATAAGCGAACTTAATTCTGCAATTCAAGGTTTTGGTCTATTCCATCATTTTGTAATTTTTTTGATCCTACTTTTATCAGTAATAATTCTGCATAAAAAATTAAATTATAACGATATATTTAACACGTATTTTTTAGGCTTATCAGTTCCCATTTTTGCCTCAGGTATTTTTTCAACTCATTATTTTATACAAGTTGATTATTTAACTTTGAATATTATTTTGATGGTTATTTCTCTTGCACTTTTTCACTATGGAATGAATCTAAAAGAAAAAGAAATAAATATTAAACATCATATATTTGTTGCTATCTTTATTGGAATAGTTGTATCAAATAAAATTACAATGCTTCCAATAGCAATATTTTCAGCTCTTCCATTTATATTTAAGCATGAGTCCAAATTTAATATAAATTACCTTTCAAAAATAACATTCCTTTACGGTATTATTTCATCGATTAGTTCATTCATAGTCATAGTCTGTTTTTTCAATTTTAATATATCAAATATGGTTCAATCAGCAGGCCCTATGATTAAATTTATTTTAAATCCTGGTGCCACTGAGCCCTTATATAATTTCTTACAAGTGATAATCAATTATAAATTCATATACTTTATGGTAATCAACTTAATTATCAGTATGCTAGCCTTGTTTTTTTTAAAAATGGGCAATCTAAAGCTATCATCAAAAAGAATTCTAATATCAATCTTTCTCTTATCAGCGCTTCTCTGGTTTTTTATTTTAAAAAGGGGGGCGACAATGACATTATTTGAGTCAACCTATGGCTTAACAATATTCTCACTAGGGATTACAAAGATTTTGAAAGTTAATGATATTTTTAAAAATCTTTTTTTTAAATATCTATTAGAAATAATTTTAATACTACTTGTATTAACAGGTTTAAATCAATTTAAAAAGTCTATGCAATGGATTACAGAAGCAGGAAAAAACCAAACAATTGCTTTTGAAAGCTATGCGACAATAAATCAATATACAGAAGGTAAAAAGAAATATTTTATCACTTATGACAATAATCTCTCAGCGCCATCAATAGAAATGTTTTTAAGAAAAGGTTTGAGCATAATACCAACATGGAGCCATAAAGATGATACATTAATACAATATTCGCATCTTTGTGAAAATTGTAAATTTATAAGCTCATACACACATGGACCAAATGGTGAATACTTATTAAAAGATTTAGAAAAAGATTCTTATGTTATAACCTACCTACCAGAATTTAATACCGAGAAAGTTATTGAATTTGAAAAAAATATCATTAGGGGCCTGCCAAACACTAAATTACTTGAGATTAGTGAAGAGCTATACGGTAATCAAAATTTTAAAATTACTATAAAATATATTGAATGATGCTTATAACTGGATGTTTATTCTACTATTCTGCTTTAATTTTTATACAAATTCTTATATGGAACATAAATAAACCTAAAAATGAAATAAAATTTTTATTTATATATTTAATTCTTTTTCCTTTATTCTCATTTTTTCTTCTAATGCAGATAGGCCATCATCTTTCAATAACAGAAAGTATATTTTATTTTTTCTTCACTTATTCATTTAATGGTTTTTACTTCATAATATTTTATGGAATCCAAGATAATTCACCATCCCTCTTATTGATTAACTTGATTTATAAAAAGAAAATTAATGACATTAAAGTAATTTATAAAATTTTTAATAATTACCCTCTTATAGAAACTCGAGTTACACAATTAATAAAAGATGAAATTGTTATAAAAAAAGATACAAAATTACAGTTAACAAATAGAGGGTATAAAATTCAAAAAATCTCTCAATTTTTCAAAAAAATTCTTAAAATTGAAGAAACTATATGAATGAAACTTTCATAAAATTAATGTTATTTTTTATAACTACCGGTATATCTATTCAAATTATTTTATTAATATTTTTTACATTTTATTTGAATAAAGACTTTACAATAAAACTATTTTTAACACTAAATACAATTATATTATTAGTGTCATTATGTATTATTGTTTTCTATACAAATGCAAATAGTATCTCTATAAATATACAACTATTAATTATCACAATAGCTATTTACTATAAATTAAACTTTGTACTTTTTAATTTAATCAATGCACAGGTTGGAGCTCTTAGAATCAGAATTATTGGAGAAATATTTAAAAAAAGAGGGCTAACAATTAAAAATCTTAAAGAAAAATATTCCAGCAATGAATTAATTAACGTAAGAATTCAAAGATTAATTAAAGGAAGGCAAGTAACTAAGAAAGGTAATAGACTTTTTATAAATTCAAAATTTATATTAGCTGTATTTTATTTTTTCTTTTATTTAAAATTGTTTTTTTATAGGAAAGCATTCGATAATAACTAAGTTATATTTAAATGAATTATTTTTTTCTTGGTAATAAGGTGTAAATTATAAAATATAAACTACAAACATACATAATACTCAAGAATATAAGAAATGGACTATGATATACAAATGGTATTAAATAAAGTGGTGACGACCAAATAATTAGTAATGCCAACGTTACCATGTTAATTGGTGAAATTTTCAATTTGTTCTCTAGTGAAAATTTTTCTAGTGCAAAAAAAACTTTTAAATGTAAGTGGTTTGGGTCAGGAATTAAAGGTGAAATATTATCATAGAACTTCTTACGGATTGTAGAAAATATTGTTTCGATAATTGGATATATTAGAATTAAGATTGCACCCCAAGTAGATAGCTCTGGATGTCTTCCGTAAAATAAGATTACAAGCATTCCCGATAACCAACCCCAAAGATATGCACCACAATCACCTAAAAAAATTTTACCCAAAGGAAAGTTAAATATTAAAAATAAAATAATAAATGATATTAAAATTAATAAATTATCAAACAATAAAAAATCAGATACTTTATATGATAAAAAAAGCAATGATAATAATTGAAATAAAACAGTCATCGAAGATAAACCATTTGCGCCATCAATAATATTTGTTCCATTAGAGATACTTATTAGAGCAAATATGAAAAAAGACAGACCTACAAAATAAATATTAATAATATCCCCTAGAACGGAAATATCAATTATTGGAAAGTTGTAGTTATTATACAAAAGGAAGAAAATAAGTGAGGCAATGAAGATTGAAAAAATCCTAATATAAGGTGCAACTTTGTGAGTAATATCTTCTTTTGTTGCATAAAAAACTAATGGAATTGCAGAAATCATTAATGTTGTTAGTAATAAATTTACACTAATGCCCGATATAAAAATATATGCTAATAAACTCAAATAAGAATTTAACCCTCCCAGCCTTGGTATTATTTTTGTATGTATCTTTTGAATACCCTCGTAATTATTCTCATATCTTTGAACAAAACTGAAATCGGCCCAGAATTTAATGGTTGCAATGTTTAATATAATATTAAAAGATAAAGCCAATAGCAGTGCTGAATAATTAATCATATTTGGAGGTAAAAAAGATAAAAATTTATTTTCTTAAAAATTTTTTATATACCCATAATTTAACCTTAGCAGGAAGCATAAATAATAATGATCTACTAAATCCATAAAAACATCCCTCAAAAAAATTACTAAGTCCTTTATTATATAAGAATTTTTGAAGTTTATATTCTGAATATACATATAAAAAACCCCCTCTTCTGGCCAATGATGCCTCATTAAATCTTGCCAAGACTAATACATTTGGTATATTACAAATTTTTTTACTTATCAAAATAACTTTAATCCATAAGTGATAATCCTCCTTAAACAAAAAATCAGTGGAATATCCACCAGCTTGTAAAACAATAGATTTTCTATAGCCAACTGACATATGGTTAAAAGGACTTCTAAATTTACAAAAAAACCTTATTTCTTCTTGAGTAAGTGGAACCATTCTTATTTTTGAGATTTTTTTAGAATTAAATTCTTGAATATATGAGCCTACAAGATCATAACCTTGATTTAAATATTTTATATTTTCTTCAAACCGAGTTGGAAGATTTACATCATCAGCATCAACTCTCAAAATAAATTCATAATTACAATACATTAATCCAATATTTAAAGCATTCCCGAGACCTTCGCTTTTTTTTAGAACAGGCGTCATAATATTTAAAACTCTCCTGTATTTTTTCAGAACGTTTTGTAAACTAATAGGTATGTAACCGTCCTGAACAATAATTACCTCAGTTGGCTGTATGCTTTGATCAAGAATACTATCTAAACATTCAATTAGATATTTAGGCTTTTCTTTGGAATAAATGCTCATTAAAACAGAAAAATTTATCAAAGTAATAGCCTAATTTTAAATAACAAATAAAGAAATTGAATTATCTGAAGAATAAGAAATGTGATGGCGAAACTAAAAACATCATAATTAATAAAAAATAATATATAAAATAAACTTAGTAAATGTATTACGAAAAATTTAACTGAAATTATATTTACAACATTATGACTTTTTAATTCTCCGATAATCGGAAAACTTAAAATCTTATTATATGAAATTAAAAGCCATGAAAAAAGTGATAAATATAAAATTGGTAAAGCTTCATTAAACTTATTATCAAAAGCTATAGAAATAACTCGATCTATAACTAAAGTAATTAAAAGTGTAATGAAAAGTAAACAAAACATTATAAATATAATCCTTTTAAAATTTATTTTATTATTTGCACTATTTGCAATTAAAGCCTCAGGTATTAAAGTACTAAAAGCATTTCCAGATCTGATTAATTGATCAGCTAGATTAAATGAAACAAACTGTAATGGATTCCCAGTTAAAATAAAAATAAATGCCCATAATGTGTGGAGCTGAGATTGAAAAACTGTTGTAAAAAAAGTTTTAATTGTTTCAGAAATTTTGTTAAATGATTCTATAAAGGAGAAATTATAAGAAAATTTATAATTATTTAGGCAATACAAATAACCAGCTGCTGCAGGAAAAGCAAATGAAATTGATTGTGCTAGCATAAGAATATATAAATCTTGATCATCGTTTAAATAAAAAAATACAATAATTAAACCAAACAATCTTCCAACTAATGTGGGAATTAATAATATATCTGTTCTATTAATAGATTGAAAAAACCACAGGTTATTAAATGCACCAAAAAATATTGCAACAATAGTCCAAAATACTATTATAGGAAAAGAGAAAAAAATATTTTCAGTATTTATAAAAAAAACTATAAATAAAATAGATATTATTAAAACAAATAGTAGAATTTTACAGTTAGTTATTAGCATGAAATATTTAATTTTAAAATTATTGCTTCTGTTTTTTAGTTTTTTTATACTATCAATCGAGAAACCCCATTCAGTTATAGAGTATGCTATTTGAAAAATAACTAAAGCTGAGGTACCAATGGCAAACATGTATGTCGACAGTCTGTTACCCACTAATAAAAGAATTAAAAGCATAGAAATTTGATGAGATAAAATTATCAATGTTCTAAATGAAATATTCTTTAAAAAATTAAATTTCACTTTTACTTGAATATTTTGTAGGATAAAATTTATTAATACCAAGATTTGAACTGTTGCCCAGTACCTTTAGTTTTTTCTTTTTTAATAATTCACTTAATCTTTTGTTTTTTAACAATTTATAATCTGATGATAAATGTTGACTATCAAATGATTTATTTAGTCCAGAGCTTTCAAAAGATGTATATTTTTTTTGAAGCACTTTTCTTATTTTATTAAGATTTTTAATATTTACTCTTTTTCTCTTCAGGTTATTAGGCAATGAAAAACTTATTGATTTTAAATTGCTAACTTGCCCAATAACTAAAATGGAGTTAGTTAGGAAGGAAAATCCAAATTTATTAAAAATTGCTTCATTGATTCTTTCATATGATAATTTTTTAAAAATTTTTATTAAAATATTGCTTGTAGTATCTGAATAGAACTTAAAGTCCCTCATATCATTATAATTTTTTATTATTGGTCTAAATTCAATTAAAGATTCATTACACAATTTATTATTTATATGTAATAGGTTATTTCTAAATATCAAAGGGCCATATTTTAAAATATGTTCAAATTTTACAGCCTCCTTTAATGATATTTTTCCAAAAACAACCCACTCTTGATCTGAGAAGAAAAATTTATTCTTTGAAGTAAGTGAGATTTGACTTAAAAATCTTATGTTTTCAATTGCACCTGCTGAAAGAACCAGTTTTTTTGAAAAAAAATAATTTTTATATTTACCATTATCTAATGTTATTTTATAAAAATTATTATATCGATAGATTGACGAGACGTGACCGATTTTATAACCCAATGGTGGTTTATTTCTTCTAACTATAAATGGAACTTTCTTCCTAATATTACCTTCATCCTCAACTAAAAAAGCCCCATGCCAAAAACTTGATAAGCCTATTTTCATATACCCAATTAATGTTCCTACAAAGCCATTATTGTTTAATAAAATGTTGTTATTTCCAGATACTATGATTAGGCTATTTTTTTTTTTAGATCTATAGAATTTAGACCCAATTGCCCCAAATCCTATTTGAATAGTGTCATAGTAGTAATTTAGAGCATCTCTTGTATATCCATATGATGGTGATCTGAATAAATATTTAACGATAGCCTCAATTGCAATTCTAATAAATTTTACTGAGGTAAAAAAAGAAGAAAGCATATGAAGTAAATCGATTAATGAGCTGAATAGAAAACTAGTTCCATGAATATTTTGAAGTTCGTAAACATCATAGATAAGACAATTTGTCTTTTTGTATTCATTTAAAAAAAGTGAAAGCGTTTTAAATGATGTATAAGGAACAGCCTTGTGGTGTTTTCTAATCATATTTTGAAAAATACCAAGTCTAACGATTACAACACCTTGCTTATTTAGAATATCTTCAAAATATTTTTTATCATTAACATATTTGTTCCATTGAGGTCTAAATAAACAGGCATAAGTTCCAATTGAAGAAATAAAAATTAATTTTTTTTTTGGTAAAATTTTTATTAAAGATTTATTCTCATTTTTATCCGAAGACCACGAGAACAAAAAAACGTGCTCATACATTTTTAAATTCGTATCTTTAACTTCTTTATGTGATATGAAATCAAAATCTTTTAATTCGTTTTTTATTTTTTTAACGACCCATGAATTTTTTCCAATTATAATTTTCTTATTTTTCATTATTTTTTATTTTGACTATTTTTTTTCCAATTCCATGTATGCTTTATCATGTCATCAATTTTATATTTCGGGGTCCATAAAAAAAGCTTTGATGCTAGTGTAGAATCTCCGTAAAGTTCTGGCGCATCTCCCTCTCTTCTATTACCAACAATATAATTTATCTTTTTCTGACTTATCCTTTCAAATTTTAAAATAAGATCTTTAACAGAATTGCCAAATCCAGTTCCAAGATTGATTGGAAGGAATACAGAGTTATTTTTTGCATATTTAAGAGCTGCTACATGGCCTTCTGCAAGGTCTTCAACATGTATGTAGTCGCGTATACAAGTACCGTCATTGGTATCGTAATCATCTCCAAAAATAATTAATTCCTGTTGGGCACCAAGGGCAACATCACAAATAATTGGCATTATATTGTTAGGAGCCCCGTTTGGCTCCTCTCCAATAAAACCACTAGGGTGGCAACCTATAGGATTAAAATATCTTAATGCAATACATGAAAAGTTAGTATTAATATTTGTAATTTCCTTACAAATACTTTCAATTTCAATTTTATTTTCTCCGTATGGATTTAGAGCGCTAAGCTCATGATTTTCATTAATTGGAAGTGCATTCGGATAACCATAAACTGTTGCCGAAGACGAAAAAATTAGATAATTGCAACTAAAGGATAGCATTACCTTTAATAGAATTTTAGTTCCAACAACATTATTTTCATAATATTTATTGGGCTCTAAAATGCTTTCTGAAACAGATTTTAATCCAGCAAAATGCATTACAGCATTTATTTTATGCTGCTTAAATATACTTATGAGAAAATCTTCATCTCGTATATCACCTTTATAAAAAATAGGATCAAAATTACAGATTTTTTGTATCTTATCAAGAACACTAATTTTTGAATTTGTTAAGTTGTCTATAATAACTGGTTCGTAACCATTTTTATACAAGGATATTAAAACATGACTGCCTATATAACCAGTTCCGCCAGTAACTAATATTTTTTCTTTATTCATGAAATACTAAAATGGTTTCTTTTTAATTTAAATAGGTACTCAGGTTACTACAATGAAAGCAAAATTTCTATATAATGAATAGGTTTTTATTTACCATATTAGTGTAATTTCAATGAAATTAAATTTCTAATAAAAGGAGTTTTGAAATAGACAATTTAGCAATAGTTGGAGGAGGGATAATGGGCCTTACTTTAGCTACTTTAGTAAGTGAAATTTACCCTAATGACAAAATATCTTTGTTTGAACGTTTAAGTGCATGTGGAGAAGAAAGCTCAAAAGGAATTAATAATGCTGGAACAGGACATGCAGGTTATTGTGAGTTGAACTATACACCTGAAACTTCCAAAAATTCTATTGAAATAAATCGTGCAATTAAAATAAATTCGATGTTCGAGTGTTCACTTGAATTCTGGTCGTATTTAGATAAAAAGTATAATTTTTTTAATGTCAAAAAGTTTTTAAAAAAAACTCCTCACATCAGCTTCGTTTGGGGTGAAAAAGACTCATTATTTTTAAAGAAAAGATATCTAAAATTAAAAAAACAACCTTTATTTAAGGATATGGAGTTTACAGAAAATCCTAGAGTCATAAAAAGATGGGCACCACTTTTAATGGAAGGAAGAAATTCGTATAAAAAAGTAGCAGCTACGAAAGTAAATCATGGAACTGATATAAATTTTAGCGAATTAATAAAGCAATTATTAAAAGTACTTAAAAAGAATAATAACTTTTCACTTAATCTCGCTTCAGATGTGACATCAATTAACTTTCGAAATGATAGTAAAATTGAACTAAAAATAAACAAGAAAAAAAAATATGTAGCAGAAAAGATATTTCTTGGAGCTGGAGGCATGACAATAAATCTTTTACAGAAATTAGGAATTAACGAAATTAATGGATATGGTGGCTTTCCTTTAAGTGGAAAATGGCTCGTTTCTAAAAACAAAGAAATAATTAGTAAACATAGTTGTAAAGTTTACAGTCAAGCATTCCCTGGTGCACCTAGTATGTCAATTCCTCATCTTGATCAAAGGGTAATTGAAGGAGATGAAATTCTTATGTTCGGCCCTTTTGCTGGCTTTTCCACAAAATACTTAATTAATGGCTCTTCTTTCGATCTATTTAAATCTATAAGACATAATAATTTTATGACCTTAGTAAAAGTTTTTTTTAATAACCTCAAGCTAACAAAGTATCTTTTTTTGCAAACATTAATGACACATAAAAGCCAAATGAAGCAACTAAGAATGTTTTACCCAAATGCCAGGAAAGAAGATTGGAAGTCAATAACAGCAGGACAGAGGGTACAAATAATGAAACAGAATTCAAAAAATAAAGGTGAAATAAGATTTGGAACAGAAGTTATATATTCAAAAAGGGGAAGTCTTGCTGCCTTGTTAGGGGCATCTCCAGGCGCCTCAACTGCCTGTTATATAATGATTGAAATCTTAACTAAAATGTATGGACAAGAGTGCGCTTCAAAAAAATTACAACAAATTTCTCCAAGCTATAAAATTAATATAAACAAGAATTCTATATTTTTAAAAAAAATAAGAAACAGAACATACAAGAATCTTGGGTTAATAAAATAAGCTTAGTAAGTTATATCTAGGAATTTAACTTTAGTTTTTTTTCTATAAGATCACATAGTATGTGACCTATAGTAATATGAACCTCTTGAATTCTTGCTGTAGAGTTTGAGTCGACCACAACGCTTAAATCACATATTTCTTTAATACTCCCCCCTCCTTTTCCAAGTAAAGCTATAGTTTTAATTCCTTTTCTTTTTGCAGAATTAACTCCATTCATGATATTTGTGCTCATTCCTGATGTTGAAATACCAACAACACAATCATTTTCTCTTCCAAGAGCTTCAATCTGTCTACTGAAAATATGTTCAAAACCATAATCATTTGATATGCATGTAAAAGCTGCTGAATCTGTGGATAAAGCAATAGAACTGAGTGGTCTTCTGTTTTTGTTAAATCGGCCAATTAATTCAGCTGATATATGCATACTATCTGATGAACTTCCACCATTACCCATCCAAAAAACAGTTCCTTTATTATCTAATGTTGAAGCAATCATATCTGAGATTTTTAAAATTAATTCCTTTTGGTGTGCACTAATTTTTTTTATAACAACCTCGTGTTCATTAATATGCTTTTGTATTAAAGCTATTGTCATAATAAAAGTTGCTCCTTAAAGTAATTATTATTATATATAAATTTATAATTAATTTTGATTAAAAATATCTCTAGTAAATACTTTTTTAATAACCGAATTTAAGTCCTTGTTCATTCTATTTGATAAAATAATGTCAGATCTACCTAAAAAAAATTTTAAATTTTTTATAACTTCTATTTGTTCAAATTCCAATTTTTCAATAAGAGGTTCATAAATAATAATATTTATTCCTCTCTCTTTAAGTAATTTTAAAACACTAAGAATGCTTGATTCTCTTGTATTATCTGAACCCTCCTTCATAACTAGTCTATATATTCCTACAGTTTTTGGCTTAAGCTTCAAAACCTCATCGGCAATAAAATTTTTTCTTGCTGTATTTGCATCAACGATTGCTCCAATCAATTTTTGAGGAACATTTTTATAATTTGCGAGAAGTTGTTTAGTGTCCTTTGGAAGACAGTACCCACCATAACCAAATGACGGATTATTATAATAAGCGCCAACTCTTGGATCAAGACTAACTGCATCAATAATTTCTTTTGTCGAAAGTCCTCTTACTTTTGCAAATGAATCTAATTCGTTAAAAAAAGCAACTCTCATTGCTAGAAAGGTGTTTGAAAAAAGTTTACTAGCCTCAGCCTCCGTTGATTCCATAAAAAGTATTTTGCAGCTTTTCTTTTTAATACCTTTTAAAAATACATCAACAAGTTCTTGAGCAAGCCTACCTTTAGTTCCAATTATTATCCTTGATGGATATAAGTTGTCATGCAACGCTTTACCCTCTCTTAAAAATTCTGGCATAAAAATTATGTTTTGTGTCTTAAATTTTTCCTTCATTTTTGATGTAAATCCAACAGGCACAGTAGATTTAATAATAATTTTAATTTTTGGGTTTTTACTTAAAGCATTTTCTATTGTTTTTTCAACTGTCGAGGTATTAAAATAATTATTTTTCTCATCATAGTTTGTTGGTGTAGCTATCAAAACATATTCAGAATCCTTAAAAAAATTAGAATTATTTTTTTTAGCTAAAAGATCTAATTTTTTTTCTTTTAAATATTTTGATATGTCTTCATCAACAATTGGAGAAATTTTATTATTTATTTGATCTAGTTTCTTGAGAACAATATCTGTAACTATTACTTTGTGATGGAGTGCCAAAAGTACAGCATTGCTGGTTCCAACATAACCAAGCCCTACAACCACTATTTTACTTTTTTTCATATTATCTTAAACAAAATTTTTTAATTAATAAGGAATGTAATTTTAATAGATATAATTGATTAATTAATCAGGAGGCAAATTTATAATCTGTGGTCGATTTCTATCAAAAAATTAGATCCTATATTTGGAGAATACTGATGAAACATATTTTCTTTAGATCTAGTGAATGAACTAACTTTTTTCTAGTTGCTCCTTGATTCTTAATTTTTCTTTTTTAAACTTTCTAATCTTAAGGTCTGGAACATAATTTTTGAAGCTTAATTCGATGATTCCATCTAACTCTTTATGTCTACTTTTTAATTGCTTTAGATCCATAAAACACCTCCGAAAATTGATTTAAAATTACATAAAACTTTTTTACTAGACCCTCCCCTGTATGTTTGTTTACATTACTACTTTATACCGATTTTTTTATTATTTCTAGCTTTTTGTTTGCGATAGAAATTTTGAACATTCGTTTTTAATAATTGTCATGTTAGGGGATTAAATGGTTAATGAAACTAAACATATTATTTGTATGTGTGTTATTTGACATATAATTATAGTATGTTTTTTATAACGGAGATTCATGAAAGCATTAGTTAAAAGCCAAGCTAAAGAGGGTATTTGGTTAGAGAATGTTTCTGAGCCAGATGTTGGTAACAATGATGTATTGATCAAAATACACAAGACTGCTATATGCGGAACAGACGTTCACATATATAACTGGGATGAATGGGCAAAGAAAACTATACCTATTCCAATGACTACAGGCCATGAATATTCTGGGGAGATAGTTGAGCTTGGTTCAAATGTAACTGATTTAGAAATTGGAGATATTGTTTCAGGTGAAGGTCATATTACATGTGGCAGATGTAGAAATTGTTTAGGAGGAAGAATACATCTTTGCCCAAAAACTATTGGCGTTGGTGTTAATCGAACAGGCGCTTTCGCAGAATATTTGTCAGTCCCATCAAAAGTTGTTTTTAAACCTAGTAGGGATATATCAACTGATCTACTATCCGTTTTCGATCCTTACGGTAATGCTGTTCATACAGCTTTATCTTTTAATATGGTTGGAGAGGATGTTTTAATAACGGGTGCGGGACCAATTGGCATCATGGCAGCAATGGTTGCTAAACATGCTGGAGCCAGAAATATCGTTATTACTGATCTTAATGAATACCGATTAAAACTTGTAAAAAAAATCATACCAAGCGTGATCACAATAAATGTAACCAACCAAAAAATTGATAAAAAATTAATGGAATCTGTTGGAATTTATGAGGGATTTGATGTTGGTCTTGAGATGTCAGGGTCACCAATTGCATTTAGTGGAATGCTAGAGTTAATGATTAATGGTGGGCATATCGCCATGCTTGCAATAATGCCACCCGGGTCGGGTATTGATTGGGATATGGTTGTTTTTAAGGGACTTACAATCAAAGGAATTTACGGAAGAGAAATTTTTGAGACCTGGTACAAGGGCTCAATGATGGTCCAATCTGGGTTACCACTCGAAAAAATAATTACGCACCGTTTTTCATACAGTGATTTTCAAGAAGGTTTTGATGTCATGAGGTCAGGACAATCTGGAAAGGTTATTCTGGACTGGATAAATTAAATAAAAGGATTCAAATGAGTTTCGAAAAAGTAAGACAAAGTCTAGCTAGTGATTTAGAGGAAATTAAAGACGCTGGCCTATGGAAGACTGAAAGAAATATTAGCTCTAATCAAACAAACCTAATTTCACTAGAGGATGGTCAGCATGTAACCAATATGTGTGCTAATAATTATCTAGGGCTAGCAAATAATAAAAGTATTATTCAAGCAGCAAAAGATAGTTATGATCATTGGGGATATGGACTAGCGTCAGTTAGATTTATTTGTGGCACCCAAACAATTCACAAAACGCTTGAAAAAAAAGTCAGTGAATTTTTAGGGATGGAAGAAACCATTCTTTATGCAGCCTGTTTTGATGCAAATGGAGGTCTATTCGAGACAATACTAAGTAGTGAAGATGCTGTCATATCTGATGAATTAAATCATGCATCAATTATTGACGGTGTGAGGCTGTCAAAAGCCCAAAGATATCGATACAAGAATAATGATATGAACGACCTTAGATCAAAACTAGTTGAGGCTAAAGAAAATGGTTCTAGAAGAATTCTGATCACCACAGATGGTGTCTTTTCAATGGATGGAACAATCGCTCAACTAGATAAAATATGTGATCTTGCGGATGAATTTGATGCAATGGTCCATCATGATGATTGTCACGCTACTGGGTTTATGGGTAAAACAGGTAAAGGGGTTCATGAATATTGTGATGTTATTGGTCGAGTTGATATTATTACGAGTACTTTTGGTAAAGCCTTAGGAGGCGCCTCAGGTGGTTTTACATCAGGTAGAAAAGAAATTATTGATATGCTAAGACAGCGTTCAAGACCATATCTATTTTCAAATACATTGGCCCCCTCAATTTGCGCAGGAACACTTAAAGCTATAGAAATATTACAATCTTCGACTAAATTAAGGGATACTTTAGAAAAGAACACGCACTACTTTAGAAAAGGGATGCAAGAGGCAGGTTTTGATGTTGATGATGGAGATCATCCAATTGTCCCTGTCATGCTGGGTGATGCAAACTTAGCTCAGACGATGAGTCAAAAGCTCCTGGAGCATGGGATTTATGCTATTGGTTTTTTCTACCCTGTTGTACCAAAAGGTAAGGCAAGAATAAGAACGCAAATTTCTGCCGCACATACCAAAGAAGATTTAGATAAGGCGATTAAAGCTTTCGCAACAATAAGAGATGAACTTAAAAATTAAATATGAAATTACTTTCTAAACTAATAACAAAAATAATAGTTTTTCTCGGATTATTACTTTCTCTTCATGCTAACGCTCTTCAAATTGGTGATAAAGCCCCTAACTTTAAAGCTGCTACAACACAAGGTGAATTAGACTTTTATGATTGGAGTCAAGGTCAGTGGGTTATTCTTTTATCTCATCCTGGTGACTTTACACCTGTATGCACAACAGAACTTGCTGAAGCAGCTAAACTGCAGCCATTATTGAATAAAAAAAATGTCAAAGTAATTACCCTAAGTGCTGACTCAGTTGAAGATCATCTTGAGTGGGTTGAGGAGATTAATAATTACAAAAATAAGACAACAACATCGGATGATTTAAAAAATCTTCTTCTAGGTATAGAAGGTGACACTGATGTTAATTTTCCAATAATTTCTGATCCAGATCTGAATGTTGCAACACTTTATGGAATGTATCATCCAAATGCTAAACCTAATGCAGGGTCTTTTGGAGAGTTAAATAAGTCAACAATCAGAGCCGTATTTATTATTGATCCTAAAAAAAATATTCAAGCTATGTTGACTTACCCTAAAAATATTGGGCGAAATTTTAATGAAATAATTAGAACATTAGAGGCCCTTCAAGTATCTTCAGAGCTGAACGTATCTACTCCGGCAAATTGGCAATTTGGTGATGACGTTATTGTTTCAAATGATATCCCCGACGAAGATATAAAAGAAAATTATGAAGTTGAGGAATACAATGTGTTTGAGACGTATCTAAGAACTATCAAGCAACCTGGTCATTATGATGGGAATGATGCCAGAAGAAAGCGCGTCAGAAACTAAACACTAGTTATTTTTTAAAAAACGCCATTTCCCAAGTGGCAAATTCCCTAAATTAATATCTCCAATTCGAACTCTTTTAAGACTGGTAACTTTCAGGTTAACCATGGCGCACATCTTTCTAATTTGTCGATTACGACCTTCAATGAGTATAAACTTTAGTTGGTTTTCATTTTGCCATGATACTTTTGCAGGTTTTAACTTATAACCGTCTAGAGTGAGTCCATGGTTTAAAAGTCTCAAGTTTTCATCAGTTAAATCCCCCTGAACTTTAACTAGATATTCCTTTTCAACAACGACATTCTCGCCAATAATTTTTTTAGCTATTGTGCCATCCTGAGTCAATACTAGGAGTCCTGTAGAGTCAATATCTAGTCTTCCCGCCGGGGCTAAACCCTCTCTATTAAATAAAGGATTACGATCATTTAAATCATTAGAGAAATAATTATCTGGATTTATTAAGTCTGATGCAGGTTTAAATTCTTTATCATCATCCAGGTGAGAAATATAACCCACGGGTTTGTTAAGAAGAATGGTTAATTTTTTTGATTGCTTAAGCTTACCCTTCTTATTTAGCTCCACCTTTTGTGAGCGAAAAGCTTTAGTTCCTAATTCGTTTACTACCTTTCCATCAAGCAAAACCTGGCCTTGCTTTATATATTCATCAGCTTCTCTTCTGGAACACAAGCCAAGCTCTGATAATATTTTTGAAATACGGACTTGTTCCAAGATATTTTTACTTAAGTAAGGGTTTGAGATTTGTTACTATTTCTTGACCAAGTTTAGTTAGACATTCGCTCTGCGCCTGGACCATTTTATCAATATCGGTTGTTGAAGCTTGAGCTGTAAATGTTGATCTTTTATTTAAGATTGTTTCGTCTTTTGATTTAATTGACCACTGAGCCACCAACTGACTTTGCCCATCCTGGTCAATATTCAAT